>Ga0172369_10003025_pt1 | contig 22461 bp, 22 predicted proteins | sample LakKiv25m_FD_114539 | JGI IMG/M metagenome (GOLD analysis project Ga0172369, IMG submission 114539) | Freshwater microbial communities from Kabuno Bay, South-Kivu, Congo - kab_022012_11.25m | ecosystem: Environmental > Aquatic > Freshwater > Lake | place: Democratic Republic of the Congo...
GGACCGCTCGGAAACAGTGAATATCTTCGAAACAATGCTCAAGGAGGTGGACTACATTCGGTAACATTATCATTTGAACCAACGATCTGTCTTCGGTAACATTATCATTTGACTTGACAGGCAAGGTTTAAGATTTTTACGCTTTTCTAGAAATTTTTGGGAGAATAAATGAAAACTATTATCGTAGACGCAATGGGAAGTGACACAAATCCAAAAACCGATGTATTAGGTGCTATTTCAGCTGCCCGCGAATTTGGAATCAATATTATTCTTGTGGGTGATGGAAATAAAATCAATCCGATTCTGAATGAAAATAACTCTGGAAATCTTTCGATAAGGGTTGTCAATGCTCCCGAAACTCTCACCATGGAAGATAAGGGTATGAGCCTCGTTTTGAAAGCCAGGAGACGAAATTCAAAAAACTCCATGGCAATCGGACTAGACCTCGTAAAATCAGGCGAAGGAGATGCATTTGTAACAGCTGGAAATACTGGAGCTGCCAGCGTAAGTGCTTATTTTCGACTAGGCACGTTGCCAGGTATTGACCGGCCTGCACTTGCACCAATTTTTCCTACCGCCAAAGGATCCTGTATCGTACTGGACGTAGGCGCAAATCCAGATGTTAAACCAGAAAATTTATTACAATTTGCAATCATGGGTAAAGTTTACGCAGAGCGAGTGCGTGGAGTTTCCAACCCCAAAATTGGCTTGGTATCAAATGGAGAAGAACCCGGCAAGGGCAATCAGCTCGTTAAGGACGCATATCCCCTTCTAACATCCTCCAATTTAAATTTTACAGGGAATGTTGAAGGAAAAGAAGTTATTGGAGGCATGGTGGATGTAGCTGTCACAGATGGATTTACCGGTAATGTTATGCTTAAGACATCTGAGGCGGTGGCGAAATTGCTTGTTGATAAGATCAAAGAAAACATCAAGAACGGAGGCATAATTACCAAGCTAGGAGGCTTAATGATTAAACGATCAATGGGGAAAATCAAAAAACTTATGGATCCGAGCGAAGAAGGCGCAGCTCCTTTACTTGGTATAAATGGTCTTGTCTTTGTAGGTCACGGACGTTCAGATGCATATGCGATCAAGAACTCCATTCGAGTTGCCTACCAAGCTGCTGAAGCCAATATTCTCGAATCCATTAGAGAAGCGATAGAAACTTCAATTAGATAAAAAAATTTTACAAATTATTTTAAGGAAAAAAAATGAAAATTTCAACTAATCATAAATTGATCAAACGGAACTCACGCATTGGTCAAATCACCAGTCTTGTTGCTTTGGGTATTTTAGCGGCAGGAATGTATATAACGTTTAAAATGCCAGACAAAGTCGGCTATTCCTTAGGGGCATTACTTTTTGGCTTCTTCCTGTCGCAAATGGGTATGTATTATGGTAATCGTTGGGGTCGCAGTCCCCGTCCAGATGAAGTACTTGACAAGAGTCTAAAAGGTTTGGGACGAGATCATACAATTTACCATTACACAGCTCCAGCGCCGCACCTTTTGGTTGGACCATCAGGTCTTTGGGTCCTCTTACATTATTACCAGGGTGGCACGATCAAATATGAAAATAAGCGTTGGCGCCAGAAGGGTGGCGGTTTTATCCAGGGCTATCTAAAAATTTTTGGACAAGAGAATATTGGCCGTCCTGAGATAGAAGGAGGTGCCGAGGTGGTTTCCTTAAATAACTATTTCAAAAAAGTATTACCGGATATTGAAATTCCTGAAATCAAATCGGCAGCAATATTTTCAAATCCTAACGTAAATCTCTCTGCAAACGAATCTCCCATACCTGCATTCACACCAAAGGAATTTAAAGATTTTATCAAAGAAAAATCCAAGGATAATCCAATTTCACAACTTACTCTCAAAGCTATCCAGGAAATTCTACCGAGACCAGAATCTGAAACAAAAAAAGAATCAGCTTCCCGGTAATTATTTTATCTACTCTCTAAGAATATTAATTAAATGACATTCATTGCTGCATTAGATATTGAAACGACAGGACTTGACCCTCAAAAAGATGCGATCATAGAAATTGGAGTCCGCATTTTTGATGGAAACAGGAATGAAAAAGAATGGTCCAGTTTAATTAATCCTCATTGTCATATACCGGAATTTATAACCGGATTGACCGGTATTACTAATGAGATGGTGCGCAAAGCTCCGGGAATCCAAGATGTGCTCGAAGAACTGGGTTCATTTGTTGGAGATGTCCCAATTCTTGGGCATAATGTCCGTTTCGACATTTCGTTTTTTAGAAAATTTAATCTATTTCAATTTAACACCAGCCTAGATACTTACGAAATGGCAGCTGTTCTTATGCCTTCCGCCAACCGCTATAATTTAGGAGCACTGGCAAGAGAGTTAATCGTACCCCAAAGCGTGCATCATCGAGCACTTGATGATGCACGCACTACCCATATGGTATTTTTGCGTCTCTGGGATATGGCTTGTGATCTTCCAGAAAACCTGTTAGCGGAGATCGTTCATCACGGAGAACAACTTGATTGGGGAGGGAATTGGCCTTTTCAACAGATATTGCATACTCGTTCAAAAGGTTCAGAATTCAACGGACCTAATACCAAAAAGGTCACCGCTCCATTTTTCCATACACCAGATAAAATCTCAGCCCCTTCACTGCAAAGTGATCAGGAAATCCATCCATTGGATATTGATGAAGTTGCGTCTATTCTTGAGTACGGTGGTCCATTTTCAAAATATTTCGAGAACTACGAGAACCGGCCTGAACAAATAGCCATGGCACGCGCAATCACTGAATCTCTATCAACTTCTCAGCACTTGATGGTTGAAGCAGGAACAGGTGTTGGTAAGTCTCTTGCGTATCTCGTTCCTGCCGCGCTGTTTTCCACCCAGAACAACACCCGAATAATCATCTCTACCAACACAATAAATTTACAAGATCAATTGATCAATAAAGATATACCAGACTTGCGAAATGCATTAGGGATCGATATTCGAGCGTCAGTTCTTAAAGGTAGGTCAAACTACCTTTGCCCGAGAAGATTGGAGATGCTCCGGAAACGATCTCCCCAATCGATTGATGAGTTACGAGTCCTTGCAAAGACATTGGTATGGTTACAAACCAATACAACCGGAGACAAGACAGAGATCAATCTAAATGGCCCCAGCGAAAGAGATATTTGGGTTCATATATCTGCTGAAGATGATCAATGCACAACCGAGACCTGTTTGGAACGAACTGGGGGTGCTTGCCCATTTTTCCAGGCAAAACAAGCTGCCCAATCCTCCCATCTCCTGATCGTTAATCATGCATTACTGCTAACAGACATTGCCACTGGCAATCGCGTTCTGCCCGAGTATGAATATCTAATTATTGATGAAGGACATCATCTTGAGACTGCCACTACCGATGCCCTTAGTTTCCGCCTCTCCGAAGCTGATATCGAACGCCTATTAAGGGAAACAGGCTCCAAGACAAGTGGAACCCTTTCGTATGTCTTATCTGTGACCCGTGGAGGGTCGAGTCCCTCGAATTTTGCTTCCATAAATAAATTAGTTACACAAGCCATCGAATTATCCTTCCACTTTGAAAATCAACAAAGGATTTTTTTCACCGCTCTGAAGAATTTTTTAACAGATCTTCGTGAAGGTCAGCCAGCAACAAAATATGCTTTTCAAATACGAATTCTTCCATCCACTCGAACCTTGCCGGGTTGGGATGAAGTGGAAATATCCTGGGATACTGCAAGTGAAACACTGCGGTCATTGTCCAAATTAATTGAGAAATTACAAAAAGATTTGGCTGAATTATTCAGCGAAGGTTTGGAAGATGTGGAAAATACGATAAGCGGACTCGGTAATATTATTCGAAGGATGACAGAAATTGAAACCGAAGTGACATCCTTGGTTGGTCAACCTGATCTGGGAAATGTATACTGGGTCGAAGTTCAACCTATCGGAAATAGAATTTCGCTACACGCATCCCCAATTAAAGTCGGTCCTTTATTAGAAAGCCATATCTGGCACAACAAAACATGCGTAATCCTAACCTCTGCTACACTGACCACTAACGGTGAATTTAATTACATTAGAAACACATTAGGCGCAGAAGATGCTAATGAACTTACACTTGGGTCACCTTTTGACTTTGAAAATGCCGCTCTTTTATATTTATGCAATGACATCTCTGAACCCCATACAAATGAATATCAATCCCAGTTGAATAAAACGATCGTCAATCTTTGTAGAACATCCATGGGGCGGGCGTTGATTCTATTTACTTCTTACGCTCAATTAAAACGCACATCAAAGGCAATCTCAAATTCATTAGCCGCAGACGACATCACGGTTTATGAACAAGGTGATGGCTCCTCACCGAACACATTGCTTGAAAATTTCAAAAATTCAGAAAAAGCAGTTCTTTTAGGTACAAGATCCTTCTGGGAAGGGGTGGATATTCCCGGCGAATCACTTTCAGTTTTAATTATCACAAAGCTTCCCTTCGATGTCCCTAATGATCCGTTGATCGCTGCAAGATCAGAAGAGTTCGAAGATCCATTTAATGAATACCATCTTCCCGAAGCCATCCTGCGATTTCGACAAGGTTTCGGTCGTTTGATCAGGACACAATCAGATCATGGAGTTGTGGCAATTATGGATAAACGGGTGCTCTCCAAACAATATGGTCGTTATTTTATTAATTCACTTCCAAATTGTACAAAAATTATCGGCCCAATAGATGACCTTCCCAGAAAAGCCGCACGGTGGTTAAATCAATAACACCTTCGACCCATGGGGGGATTGAATAGAATTTCGATCCCAAGGAATCCACTTTTACTCCTATTTATCATGTAGGTGTAGACCTGTGGGTTGTTCATCTTCCGAAAAATTCGAGAGAATTATTAATGCGTTCGTGACGGTTTTTCCGTTGTTTCGCCATCGGTGCTTCAAGAAAGCTGCAAATAATAAGCTATCTCCAGGCTCCAAGATGAATAATTCGGCTTCGACCTGATATTCCAGTTGACCCCGTAAACAAAAAACGAATTCATGGCCAGAATGTGCCATTGCGTGCTGCCCACTTCCGGCACCATTTTCCAAAGTTAACAAGAAAGGTTCAATCCTACCTTCAAATTCCTCACCCCCCAGACCTTCCCAAAGGCCTCGTACCAAAGGGATACGCGTCCTCTCGTTGGCCTTTCTAAATACAATTGAAGTTCGAGCGGATGAAGTATCAAAGAATTTCGTAACAGGAACACCCAGTGCTTCTGACAATTTGTATAAAGTACTGACGGATGGTGATGTTTTATTTCGTTCGATCATGCTAATTGCATTTGCAGACAACCCACTCAAATTTGCCAAACTACGGATCGAAAGGCCTTTATCAATTCGCAGTTGGCGCAAACTGACCCCCACATTCACAGAAATTGCTTCTCCTCTCAAATAATCCATAAAGGGCTCCTTTATTCTCAATATGAATATCCTATCATAGATTTAATATTATGTAAGTGAATTTGGACAATTCATATCTATTAAGACAAGTGACATTATTATTCTTATTTTGTGATGTTTTACACTATAACTTATATCCAGCAAATGATAAATTATTTGCTGGGAATATTTATATGTATATGCATAAATGCGCATGTATCCGGAGGACAAATGTCTACCATTTTGAAAGAAGAAGTAAACCAATTACACGCAAATACTTGCAATGGCCTGGCTGATCCAATACGGATATTACTCCTATACAAACTAAGCGAAAATCCATCCAGCGTTAACGATCTAGCCAATTCTCTAAGTCTTTCACAACCTACAGTCTCCCGTCATTTAAAAATATTAAGAGAGCGCGGTCTTGTAATTCCAAAGCGTGACGGACAGCATGTTTTCTACCACCTATCTGATCCCCGGATCATCGAAGCCTTGGATCTGATGAGGGCAGTAATGGCTGACAATTTACTTGAGCGTGCTCGAATAACTGCTTTTGAAATTAATCTCTAAAGGAGATGAGTTTTAATGAAAACGTTACTTGTTCTTGGAGCAGGAACTGGCGGGACGATGGTTGCCAATAAGCTTGCCGGTATTTTAGATCCTTCTGACTGGAAAATCATCATCGTTGATAAGGATGAAACACATTATTATCAGCCAGGGCTTCTATTCATCCCATATGGAATTTATTCACCAAAAGAAATAATCAAGCCTAAGATCAAATTGGTTCCTGCTTCCGTTGAAATGATCTTCTCTGATATAGAACTGATCGAACCCGATAAACAGATTGTCACTCTCAAGGGTGGAAACAGTATTAACTATGAATACCTTATTGTTGCCACAGGCTGTGGAATCCATCCAGAAGAAACTCCCGGATTATTGGATAACTGGCATAAAAATGTGTTTGATTTCTACACTAATGAGGGGGCGACGAAACTCCACGATTTCCTTGATAACTGGAAAGGAGGAAGATTTGTACTAAATGTAGCTGAGATGCCAATCAAATGCCCGGTAGCCCCATTGGAATTCATTATGCTTGCAGATTGGTATTTTAGAGAACGAGGGATTCGAGAAAAAGTGGAACTGGTTTATGCGACACCTTTGACAGGTGCTTTCACCAAGCCAATATGCTCAATTATGCTTGCAGATGTATTAAAGACAAAGAATATTTCCATTGTTCCTGAATTTAATCTGATGGAGGTGGATAATTCCCGGCAGGTTATACGGTCATACGATGAAATCGAGGTTCCGTATGATGTTCTTGTCAGTATTCCACTCAATAAAGGATCAGACATCATAAATAAATCTGGCATGGGTGATTCACTCAACTTCATTCCGATAAACAAAAAAACATTGCAATCCGAAAAATGGTCCAATATCTTTGTGATCGGTGATGCAGGAAATGCACCAACCTCAAAAGCCGGATCTGTAGTCCACTTCATGTTGGATATTTTAGTTGAAAATCTATTAAGTCACATGAATGGACGGGAAATGAAAGCAACCTTTGATGGACATGCAAATTGCTACATCGAGACAGGATATAACAAAGCTGTTTTGATCGATTTTAATTATGATTTTGAGCCTTTACCTGGTACTTTTCCTTTGCCAGTCATAGGTCCTTTCTCTTTATTAAAAGAGACAACGGTTAATCATTGGGGAAAACTTGCGTTCAAATGGATCTACTGGAATTTACTCCTCAAGGGAAGAGAAATTCCCACTGTCCACTCGAAAATGTCGATGAGCGGGAAAATGCAAATTTCCGCTTAGTTAGCTAATATATTATCAAGGAGATGAGAATGACAAATCCGATCTTAGATAACGTTCAATTTGATCAAGAAGGTTTTATGACCAATAAAACCCAATGGACCAAGGATATCGCGGTAGCTATAGCAGAGATTGGAAGGAATTGAAACCTTAACAGAGAACCATTGGAAGGTGATTGATTATTGCCGTATCACAGGAGAACAAACCGGTAAGTCGCCTACCCTTAGAACAATCACAGATGGAGCCGGAGTAACAACCAAAGAATTATTCACTCTATTTCCAAAAGGACCAGCCAAAAAAGTTGCCAAGATCGCAGGTCTTGGCAAACCGGAAGGTTGTGTCTAACGATCTAATTCCATTCAAAATCATTCTAAAATAGGAGATTACTATGGCTGAAGACAATCGCAAGATCGCATTCATCTGTTCCAAAGGTGATCTGGATATGGCGTATCCGGCACTCATCATGGGTTGGGCTGCTCTCGGGAATGGCATTGATGTAACAATGTTCTTCACATTTTGGGGACTCGACCTTGTCACCAACAAACGTGTTGATAAACTGGAAATTGCCCCTGTTGCCAATACCAGCTTTAAAATGAGCATGATGGGATTACCCACAGGAAACCTGGGAATACCCAATATCATGGGTATAATCCCAGGCATGACAGCATTTTCATCTTGGTTCATGAAGAAAAAAATGAAGGCTCTGGGAGTTCCACCTGTTCGTGAATATCTTGAAATGCTTTCGGATGGTGGAGCGAAAATGTATGGCTGTAAAATGACTGTAGATATGTTCGGGATCAAGAAAGAAGATTTCCTCCCCTGCATTGAAAGAGTCGTTACAGCTGGAGATTTCATGGACATGACAGAAGGCGCACAAATCATATTTATATAAATTTTGGTAGAATACCCAGGAGCTCGAATTATTGCTTAGATAGTCGAATTCCTGGGAAGCAATTATGATCACAATTTCCCCTACCCGTTTTCTTATTGACGATGAATTTTCAATTGAATATTTTAAAGGATCCGGCCCCGGAGGACAGAATATAAACAAAGTTGCCACAGCTGCACGCTTGCGGGTCAATATCCAATCTACCAATTCTCTAAACCCAGATGAAAAACTCCGTTTGAGAAAACTTGCGGGAAATCGCTTGACAGAGGATGGTTTCCTTATCATTGAGGCAAAGAAATATCGCACACAAGAGAAAAACCGTCAGGATGCAATTCAAAGATTGGTCTATCTTTTTAAAGCTTCAATTATTGTACCGAAAAGGAGAATAAGAACACAACCCAGTCGAGCTGCAAGGGCATCCAGAACGCAGGAAAAGAAAAAGCGAGGAGAAATTAAGAGGAATCGTCGTTACATTCCAGATGATTGGTAATTAGGAACTCTATTCCATCAAGGGTTTTTCGGCCAATTAATGTCCACAGGTGGCATAATATACCCATGCTTTTCAACCGTATAGATCTTAGCCTGGGATTCCTGCTGGCAACCAGGCTCATCGATTATCCTTGCAAAGGTTTTCGTATACGGGAAAATTCCAACGGGAAGGAATAAATAGTTGCCATTCTGACAAACCCACGCTTCAATTAAATATCCCCGGTCATCATCTTCTGTCATCCAGACCGGTTCCCATTGCACTAGTACCTCATTACCGCTTCGTGATGCCACGACGTAATGGGTTGGCTTATATAAATATCCCTGAGGCAATGGTGAGTAATACGATTCCAAACTAGCAATGTCACCCCTTGTTTCCAATAGATCTTTTTTCACCCAGCATTCATTGTTATATGACCTGGGTTTTACAAACACCCAGGTGCCATCGTAATTATTATTAAGGATCCTTACAAAATCTCCTGGGTAAAGACCCCACTCAAAAAGATAGGCAGAACCTGGACCATAGCGGCAACTAGCCTGCTCCAATACCGTTCCTTCAGGTCGGGCAACAATTGGCGTTTCTGTAAATAATGGGGTTACTACCAATTCAGTTGATGTCGGGTTTGGGGTTAATGTCATTATACTCGTAGGCACCAGAGTTGGAGTTAGCGTCCTGGTAGGCACAATTATATTTGTAGAAGATATATTTTTAACTGATTCAGTAATTGTTTGAGTTGTTTCTTCTTCAACATTAATAGTATTTTGGGACTGACAAGAAGTTAAAATAAACACCAAAATTACCAATGGAAAATATCTTTTCATCTCTTCCTCTCAGGTGAAAATATTGATTTTGATCCTATTTGCAGGAATACCAACCAATTATCTACTATTTATACCCCCAATTATCGTCCATAATAAGGAAATATAAATTACAAATTAGTTAGATGTGTCCTCGCCCCACATTTGATATAATACAGGCAAGATAATTAGGAGGCTTATTTTGAGTGCTTTAAAGTGGGTAATTCTTACCGAAGTTTACGGGCGCATGAACGCTGAGTTAATAAAGAGTCTACTAAATGCAAACGAAATTGATGTAGAACTATTTCAAGAAGCCGCAGGCAGTAATTTTGCCTATCCAACAAATATCGGAGAATTTGCCAGGGTTCAAATATTTGTTCCAGCAAGCAAATTGTTCGATGCAAAAGAAATTTTTGAAAATTTCCAAAATAGCAAAAAAGAAAATGGAAATCTTTAAACTCATTCATAACCAACCTTGGAGGGAAAATGGAATTTGAATTAGCGCAGGAACAAAAAATGTGGCAAAAAATTGTCCATGATTTTGTTGCGAAAGAAGTAAAACCCGAAGCACATACTGTGGATGAGACTAGTGAGTTTAATTGGAAAGCAGTACGAAATATGGGACCATTAGGACTACTCGGTCTTTTCGTTTCTGAAGAAAACGGAGGAGCAAACGTTGACCCGATTAGCGCCGCCATCGCTTTGGAAGAGATTGGTTGGGGCTGTGGATCCACCGGTTTGGCTATCGCTGCCCATAATGGGCTTGGATGTGCACCCATTGAAAATTTTGGAACACCTGAACAAAAAAAAAGGTTTTTGACGCCAGTTGTGACAGGCAAAGGACGATTGGCGGCCCTGGCACTCACTGAACCAGGTGCTGGTTCTGATTTACAAGGGGGGATTGCGACGAAAGCAATTAAGAGTGGAAATGAATGGGTTATCAATGGATCAAAAATGTGGATCACCAACGCGAATATTGCTGATTACATAATCACCCTTGTTCGAACGGATCCAAATGAAGGAAAACATTCATTAAGCATGATCATTGTACCAACTGATACTCCCGGTTTACAAATCCATACCCCTGAAAAGAAAATGGGATTGAATGGTTCCCAAACTTGTGCGATAACTTATGAAAACGTTCATGTTCCGATTGAATGTTTGCTTGGAGAAGAAGGGCGCGGTTTGTCCCAGACTCTACAAACATTAGACGGTGGGCGAATCAGTATTGGAGCTCTTTGCCTGGGTCTTGCCAGAGCTGCTTTTGAAAGTGCGGTTAAATATTCAAAAGAACGGAAAGCATTTGGAAAAAATATTAGTGAAATGCAAGCCTTGCAATGGATGTTAGCTGATGCTGCAACAGAACTTGAAGCTGCCAGGCTTCTTGTTTACAAAGCTGCCTGGCTAAAACAAGAAGGTCAATCTTTTGGAAAGTTTGCTGCCATGGCAAAATTATTCGCATCAGAAATGGCAGAAAGGGTTGCTCGAAATGCAATTCAGATCCATGGGGGGTATGGATATTCACGGGATTTTGATGTTGAAAGGATCTATAGGGATGCACGTTTAATGACAATTGGTGAGGGAACAAGCGAAATTCAGAGACTCGTTATCGCTCGATTTATCTTGAATTTAAACTAAATAAGGAATTTGTGATTGGGATAGAGATCCAATAAACAACAAAAAGGGATCTCAACTTCTAGCATCCTTTATATACTTTGATCCAACTGTTACCTTTAACGTGTTTTATAGTTATATCCTTTGAGCTTTCTTGAACCAACGATACGATAGCTCTATCCGATAAGAATTTTGATCTCATAACAAGTAACATCTCAAATATCCTAATCATTTTTCCATACAGGTGATCAACGTTAGGCTCTACGATAGCCAAAAAACCACCCGGCTTTAATATGCGCCAGGCATCATGAAAAACCGTTTCTTGATCATTGCAATGATGCAATACATCTACAATCAAAACACGCTCAAAGGCTCCGCCTTCATAAGGTAAACCTTCACCAAGCGCGCAAATGGTTGAAAATCCCTTTTTATTAGCCATTTTTAGCATTTCGTAGGACGCATCGACAATTACCAGCTTATTCACTTTGTTTACCAAAGAGCCTGACACCCGCCCAGTTCCTCCTCCGATATCAAGGAGATTTCCATTAATTGGTAATTCCATCCAATTTTGAAATTCTTCATCTTCTTGATAAGAAATAATTTTATCGTACCAGGGAGCAAGTAAATCGAAGTGATTCAAAACTGGCATAATTATTAATCACCTATAGTTATGAAATCTTTGATTTCATCGAAAGTTTGCGGACCAATTCCAGGTACAGATTGTATATCAACAGTTCTCTTAAATGGTCCACTTTCCAATCGATAATCAATAATATATTTTGCTAAAACTGGTCCTATTCCCGGAAGTGTTTCCAATTCTGATTGTGATGCGGTATTAATATTAATTAATGAATTTTGTATATTTTCAATTGCCATCAAGGAAATAATATTTAGATGGCTTGAGTCCGTAACTATTGCTGCCATATTTACCTTTGAGACATCGGCACTAGTAAGAAAACCTCCAGCTATCTCAACCAAATCCTTCACCCTGCTCCCGTGAGGAATTTGATAAACACCTGGATTTACAACTTCACCGGATATGTATGCGGTCACAAATTGAACTGAGGATCGCGTAGCAAGGGTCACTGGATTTCCGCGTGGTGGACTTGATACAATCCATAAAACTCCTCCCATTAATAAACCTATCATTACACCATAAGTAACCAAGAGAAGGGATTTTGCACCAGGGAAAAATTTCATAAAAAAATCCAAGTTATTGCTGACTTTACTCTCTTAATAGAATTTATCCCAATAATCCTGAAGCAATTAAAATTGTAAATGATGCTACAAACCAATGGACGAGGAAAGGATAGATAAATGAATTTGAACGCCATGCAATCCACCCAAAAGCGAAACCACCAAAAATTGTCGACATAGTTTCAATTTCAGGTTTACCGACATGCGCCAGAGCGAAAGGAACTGCTTGAAGCCATAAAGCCTCTGGACCAAATTTTTTTGCATATCCAAACAATAACCATCCTCGAAAGATGAATTCCCATCCAAATAAATCAGCAAAAGTTGTCCAGGGTAATCCTTTTAATTGACCCTGATAATAATCCCGCATGCCTGGATCTCCATTTGACACAAACCATAAAACTGGAGCGATTAAAACAATAGAAAAGAAGGTTATCAATAAGCCTATTTTCCAATTTCCCAACGAAAAACCATAATTCCCCGGTTTCTCTTTGAAAATAAATAAAACAATGACTAGAGGGATAATTAAATAGAGAATTGTCCGGTCCAGAAATTTCCAGGGAGTCAACTTATAGTAGTGGTCAACCATTAATAATAGTGTACTCATAACTGTGAGAACGGCGATTTTCCAATCCAATTTTATTGGATCCAATTTCATAAAGTTCATTCAGTCATCCATTTTCATAAAGATAGATACAATATCCGTTCAGTAAGGGAAATAAGTTGTATTTCCGTTCACGCCCAACAATTGACCAATCATCATTCTATCTCTAAAAAGTTCCAATGACCAATTCGCGATGAGCAATAATGAAATCAACAAAGAAATAATCAGCCACACCTTTCCATTTGGGGAATTCCATCTCCTTTTTATCATCGTCAAACCACTCCCCCAACTAGTTGCTGCTGCAATAGCCAAAATTGGGATCAAGGTCAAATGAAAACGATCTTCAGCAAGGATCAAAACATGAGGAGCCAAATAGCCCAGCAACAAAATACCAAGAAGGGCATTTGCATGATCCAATTTTATCAGCGACAATGCGAAAGATGCTGAAATACTTACCACAACAAATGGGGATAGAAATAAGAATGAAATCAGCAGCAAATTAAATTGAGGAATAGGTCCAAAAAAATTATTAGAATAAAAATAAGTCAGAGCTCTTCTTTCCAAACCCCAAAAATATCCCAATTTTCGGATCATCAAATAAGGTATTCGTTCCGGATTATATTTTATAAATTCCATCGCCCGTTCTTGTCCTATCTTGTCCCGTAAACCATCATCCATATAGGGAAACAAGTCCAATGAAATTCCATATTGGAAAGTACCAGATCCTTCCGGATGATAACCGACATAAAGGTCGTATCCCAGTGCTGATTCAATTCCGGTAAATTTATGATGCAAGATTGTATTGCGAACAATCCAAGGTAGTGTAACAGTACTAACCATTAAGAATAATATCAAGGCATATTTACGCTCTTTGAGAATAAACGTAACCCAAGTTACCACCAAGCCAGTAAATAACATAGCTACAGACCGAGTGAGACATGCCATACCCAGAAGAGTCCCTGCTATCGCAAATAGATACCAAATTCTTTTTTTTTCTGCCAACAATAGAACCCACAAGGACCCCATTATTAATAAAAAGAATAAATTCTCGGTTGCCAACGATAAAGGATAAATCACGAGTATTGGGTACAATGCAACTATCCAAGCAGCCATTCTGCTCCACTTCGAATTTTTTATTATGGACATGGCTATGAGATAAGTTAGAGGCACAAGCAGAGCTCCCATTATGGTCTGAATTAAGCGGCTAATAAAAAACCGTTCTGCACCAGTCCCAAAAATAAAATAGATCAATGCCAAAAACGCTGGATATAATGGAGGTCGAAAAGATGTTAAAATTCCCCTTGGATCATATTCAATCATTGACATATCGAAATCAATATAATGCTGGGCTAGATAAAAATCATCCTGCGCATACCAACGATATCCATTTCCAGATTCAATACTTCTTGCCAACATATCGTACTGAAACATGTCATCTAGTCCAATACCGAGATTGGGTGTCAATAGAACTGGGATCAATCTAACAATTAAAGCAAGGAAGAAAATTCTTATAGGATAATATTTTTCCGATCGAATCAATTGTGACATTAATTTCCCTTCCCAAGTTTCAACGATCCATGTTATTCTGTATTTTTCAAGAAATCCTTTTGGGAGATAGTTATATTCGCTGCCCTTAGAAAACCAAGGGCATTTTCATCAGTTCTATAAGCCACGCTATAGACCAAACGTTCAATACCAGCATTTATCAAGGCTTTTGTGCAATTTATACATGGAAAATGAGTAACATAGCAAGTTGCCCCCTTGGTGGAAACTCCATGAAGAGCTGCCTGAATGATTGCATTAGTCTCAGCATGAATTGTCCTTACGCAATGATCATCAACGATCAAATGACCTTCTTCATCACAATGAGGCTGACCTTTTGGCGAACCATTGAACCCGGTTGTTAAAATACGTTTCTCCTGGACCAAGACACAACCCACAAAAGCCCTGTCGCAAGTGCTTCGCTCGGAGACCGCGTAAGCTATTTTCATAAAATAAGAATCCCAGTCTGGACGCATACTTAACTCCTAATTCTTTTTATTGAGGTTTTTTATATTTTCCAGAGTGTTATTTGGTGGAAATAAAATATTCTCAAAATATACCACAAAGGTAAAAAAGTCTGGTTAATTATTTTTTTGGGAGCCATTGAAATGTCAGATTACATTTACACAATTCGGTACAGTCTAAGAGTTTAAAGACGAGACTTCTAATCTGTACTTGGACCCATCAGATGGGTTCAGGATAGTAAGCTACTCTAATGAACGCCTATGCAAAAAGCCTGCATCTAGAAGACAAATAAAAAACCCTAGACTGCCCCAGCCATTTTTTATACAATTGTTGCGTACTTAAGGAAAGTAATCTATACTTAGTGAAATCCAAACATAAAATCACTTATCAACCCTGATATTATGGTTACAAATCATGTCAAATGAAACAATATTCTTCTGGGTAATAATCGATCCACTCACTTTTGCATTAGGTTCAATTGGTGGCTATATCCTATTTCACGAAGTTGTTGATATGGATCACTTGCCAAAAATTAGTGAACTTATTCAAATCATTCGACGAAGATGGATCGCTTGCATATCCCTGACCATATCGGTTCTCTATTTCTTTTATCGGCTGATAACCATATTAAATAACAATTAACCTTTGAACTTTATTTATTATTTTTCGCGAAATGTACATTTAATATTATTCTGATCAACCTTTCAAAATTCCAGTGATAATAAATTATCATAAACCTTATGGATGATCTCTTTGAACACGCATTACAGGAAAGCATATCTCGAGAAGCCCCCCTGGCTGCGCGCATGCGTCCAACTAATTTTTCTGAATATATAGGACAATCACACGTGATCGGGGAAGGCAAATTGCTTCGAAGGGCAATTCAAACCGATCGATTATTTTCATCCATTATTTTTTGGGGACCACCTGGAACAGGTAAAACCACGCTCGCTCAAATAATTGCGAATTCAACACAATCTCATTTTGAAACAATGTCTGCTGTCCTGGCTGGTGTTGCAGAGCTAAGGCATATAATTAAAGATGCACAGGAAAGGCGCCGCCTTTATCGAAAGCGGACAATACTTTTTATCGACGAAGTCCACAGATGGAATAAAGCTCAACAGGATGCACTCCTACCCCATGTTGAGAATGGATTACTAATTTTAATTGGTGCGACAACTGACAACCCTTTTTTTGAAGTAATAAAAGCACTTGTTTCCAGATCCAGGATATTTCAATTACTACCTCTTTCATCTGAAGAACTTGAACAAATCCTTCACCGAGCATTAACTGATCCTTTGAAAGGTTATGGCAATCGGCTGATTAATTTGGACCCTGATGCCAAGTTACATTTGATCAATGTAGCAAATGGTGATGCCAGAAACTTATTAAATGCTCTAGAACTTTCAGTCGAATCAACGTCGCCGAATTCACATGGAACTATCCATATAACTCTTGAAATTGCCCAGGAATCCATCCAACGACGCGCGGTTTTATACGACAAGGATGGTGATTCACATTATGACACGATTTCAGCATTTATAAAATCCGTTCGAGGATCCGATCCAGATGCTGCTCTATACTGGTTGGCAAAGATGATGTATGTGGGAGAAGATCCCCGATTTATTTTAAGACGATTGCTAATTCTCGCAAGCGAAGATATTGGCATGGCTGATCCGCAGGGATTGGTTGTTGCCAATGCCGCAGTTCAGTCATTCAGCTTTCTAGGACTTCCAGAAGGGATTTATCCAATTATTGAAGCGACTATATATCTCTCTACTGCACCAAAATCTAATTCAGCGGGTGCTTATTTCAAAGCCTACAACCTAATCGAACAGAGTGGAGTTGGCGATGTGCCTACCCACTTAAAAGATAACAACAGAGATGCTGCAGCGTTAGGCCATGGAAAAGATTATATATATCCTCACAGCGAGGAAGGCCATTTTACTCCTCAACAATATCTTCCCAAGGAGGCATTGGGTAAATATTTCTACCTTCCTTCAGACGAAGGCGCTGAAACTGAGGTCCGGTTACGCCTTGAGAGATGGCGGGATGCACAACGAAAAGCACTGGGAATAACAGGAAGCGAAGTTCTACCAGATCTTGATCAGGATTCAATAAACTTAATCAAACAAAAACTTAAATAATTTAGAATTCTTCTATTAATCACAAAAAAAATCATGGGAAAGTGAAAATCTTGAATCGATCTCTGGATAAGCCTGCATAAACATTTCCTTGGTACCAAACAATCGAAAAAGAATACTTACTAATCCGCCACCCATTCTTCCCCCACCCTGACTCACGTGGCAATTTCCTGCTTTCTCTTTTTGCATACGATATTTTTTTATGTTTATCACAGCATGGACCGGGAAATTCTCGTATGCAAATGATTCAAGGTCGATATCTCCATTTTTCCCAAATTTCCTTGGATCTTTTCCTATTAATTTCAACAATTTAACAGCATATCGTAAAAAGCCTTTCGGAAACGTATGGAAATACAGTTTTCCGGGACTAAATGGTTCAAAACCTTCTGTTATTAAATTGACATCACCTGCCTGATGAAAAGCATCTACCGTAGCGTTATGTACGGCAATATGATCCGGATGACGATATCCACCGATTGGATCAAAAGTAATTACAACACCTGGTCTAAGCTTCCTGATATAAAGAGCGATTTTGGAGGAAACTTCGTTAACAGGTTGTGAAGCCAGAGCATGCAAGTTTTGATTATCGGAGGAACCCGCCATCCCTGAATCCCTGTAACCCATGAAATGGACCTGGCTAATTCCCAAAATCATCGCAGCGCAGCGCAATTCAGATTCCCGTAGATCCCCAATGGATTCAAATCCAACCAATAATTCAGGTGAAACATCCCCTGCTTCACCTTTTGTGGCACATAACAATTGAACATCAAATCCTTCAGCAGAATATTTAGCAAGGGTACCGCCCATTCCAAAGGATTCGTCATCTGGATGTGCTAAAACAACAAGAAGCATGTTATTCTTAACCATTATCACCTGTTTACAAATTTAATCGTTTTACAGCAATTTCTGTAAACCATACCCCATGATCATTAAATTTCCATGAAAATCCATTATAATCCCCAAGTTATTTTTCAACGGAAAGGTTTGTGAAATTGGATCAATCAAAGACATTACAAATATCAGATTTTCTCTCAGGTATCAGGGACGAACTCCCCATTCTTATCGGAGTTGTCCCTTTTGGATTAATATATGCCATTCTTGCACAACAGTCTGGTTTATCTGGTCTCGAAACACAAGGAATGTCGCTGATCGTATTTGCAGGTTCATCCCAATTTTTACTTGTTCAACTAGCGGCTCAAAATGCTCCGCTTTTGGTCATAGTACTAACTGGATTTATCATAAATCTTCGTCATTTATTTTATTCCGCATCCATTGGACCACACACAAAAGATTTGAGTATCGGATGGAAGGTAATCCTTTCTTATTTGCTTACCGATGAAGCCTATGCCGTCACAATAGCAAAATTCCAAAATTATGAAAGCAGGACAAAAAACTGGTATTTTTTGGGTGCTGGATTTGCATTGTGGAGTTCCTGGCAGATCAGTACCTGGTTGGGGTTGGTATTAGGAACACAAATTCCACCCAACTGGTCATTGAACTTTGCCCTTCCACTAACATTTATAGCCATAGTCGTGCCCATGATAAAGGACCGGCCGGGTTTACTCGCAGCAATTTCCTCCGGAGTTGTTGCAGCTCTTACATCTCATTTCCCATATAAGATTGGTCTAATCTTGGCTGCCATTGTTGGAATAAGCATTGGAATGTGGAGTAAAAAATAATGTCATTGGTGTGGTTTTCGATCATTATCGTTGGAATTCTAACTTTCTTAACCCGTTTTTCTTTCATTGTTTTATCAGGAAAGGTCAAAGTAATACCGAATTTTCAGCATGCATTGCGATTTGTCCCAATTGTTGTATTATCAGCGATTATTGTTCCAGAAATGATCCCAACCAATTATGCCAAAATATTATTAATCCTACCGCGATTCTTGGCGGGGACATTTGCCATATTCATCGCTTGGAGGACGAGAAATATCATATTAACGATAATTACCGGTATGTTATCGTTGTATTTATTGAATTATCTAATAAACATTTTATTACATACTTAATCAATAAATAGGTAAATTACGATCGATTGTTCTAGCCCAGGAATTAATACCACCATCCAAATGTTTAACATTCCGGACACCAACTTCAATCAATTTATTCAAAGCCTTCTCTGATCGGATGCCCGATTTACAGAATAGAATTATTTCTTTATCTTGATCCAGCTCATTCTTTCTCATCAATAATTGTCCATAAGGTATATGCAATGCTCCCTGGATGGAAGAAATTTCCAACTCAAACGACTCACGAATGTCTATTAATTGGATTTTTTCATGTTCTTTGATCTTCTTAAATAATTCTTCACATGTAACGAAATATTTTCTTTCTCCTGAAAAATTATGCTCCGAATCATGAGGAAATCCACAAAATTCATCATAATCAATTAATTTATCAACCGTTGGGTTAGGACCGCAGATTTTACATAGAGGATTTTTCTTAAGTTTTACAAAATCAAAAGACATATCTATTGCGTTATATAACAACAAGCGCCCAACTAAATTTGATCCAATTCCCAGTATCAGCTTGATTGTCTCTGTCGCTTGAATTGTTCCGATCGTTCCGGGTAAAATTCCCAGAACTCCACCTTCTTCACAGGAAGGTATCAATCCTGGAGGTGGTGGCTCTGGAAACAAGCATCGATAGCAAGGTCCTTCTTTTGCGAAGAAAGTGCTCACCTGTCCATCAAATTGGAAAATGGATCCGTATACATTGGGAATTCCAAGAAAAACACATACATCATTAATTAGATATCTTGTTGGGAAATTGTCCGTTCCATCAACCAGTATTTTGAAATCTGTGGCTATGCGCAATGCGTTATCAGATGTAAATGGTTCATCATACGCAACCACTTCTATGGCAGGGTTTAACTCCAACATTCGATTTCTGGCTGAAACAACCTTGGATACTCCCAAAGTAGAGGAACCATGAATTATCTGTCTTTGTAAATTTGAAGGTTCAACTTTGTCGTAATCTACAATTCCAATTTTCCCCACTCCAGCGGCTGCCAGGTATAAAGCAACAGGTGAGCCTAGGCCACCTGTTCCAACGATCAATACAGATGCATTTTTTAATTTTTTCTGACCTTTGATACCTACTTCCGGGAGTGGCAGATGCCGGGAATATCTTAATAGCTCTTCATTAGTCAATTCATTAATCATTTGATTAAACCTGTTTATATGTTGTAAGACAAATTCGTTCAGTCTATAATTAATAAATAGCAAATCATTAACTGTTCACGAACCTTTAACAACTGTTCGTACCGTTTATATATATGCTTTCTTTAATAATTGTACCCCTCTACTTTCATCTGTAGAGGGGTATTTTTATGATCTGAAAATTAATTTATCTATTACTCTTCTTTCTTTTCTGCTATTTCTCTTTTGTGCTCTTCAATAATTTCGGCAGCAATATGAGATGGAACTATTTCATAATGATCAAGTTCCATGGTGAAGTACCCTCTTCCACCAGTAATTGACCGAATTTGGGTTGTATATCGCAACATTTCTGCCAACGGTACATGTGCAACTACAATTGTGCTGCCATGTTCGGATTCTGTACCCTGGACACGCCCACGTCGCGAATTCATGTCACTCATTACATCACCCATGTACGAATCTGGAACAACTACGCGCACATTCATGATAGGTTCAAAAAGAACCGGACCTGCATCATGAACAGCCAATTTAAAGGCTTCACGACCTGCAATTTCAAAGGCGACCGGTTTAGAATCTACTGGGTGCTCTTTCCCATCATAAACGATCACTTTCACATTATTTAAGGGGTATCCTGCAACTACTCCTGTCACCAGGGTTGCAGCGATACCTTTCTCGATCGCCGGCAAGTATGATTTGGAAAGGTTCATACCCACTAGTTCGTCCGTAAATTCGAAATCTTCATCAGGTAATGGTTCCACCCGCAGATGTACTTCTCCGAACTGTCCTGATCCCCCCGATTGTTTCTTGTGCCGATATTGAGCGGATGCTTTTTTTGTAATTCCTTCACGATAAGGAACCTTGGGCTCGAATGTCTCCAATCCTACCTGAAATTTAGTTTCTGCCCTCCGGATAGCAATATCAATATGCTGATCTCCCATTCCCTGCAATATTGTCTGCCCGGTTTCTTTCTCGGTATGCCAGGATAAAGTCATATCCTCTTCGCATAACCTCGTGAGAGATGATGAAATCTTGGTAGCATCAGCCTGTGTTCTAGGACCTACAGCTACCCGATATAAAGCATTTGGATAATCCGGACAAGCCAGGACTAGCGCATGTCCCTTATCACTAAATGTATCCCCAGTTGCAGTGACTGCAAGCTTGGAAACTGAGGCAATGTCTCCAGCATGTATAACCTTTGCAGGTATTTGCTCTTTTCCGCGTTGAATATGAAGACCCGACATGCGCTCTTCTGTATCCTTTTTCTGATTCCAGACACGCGAATCGGATGATAGTGCCCCTGAATATACACGGAAATAAGTCATCCTACCGACAAAAGGATCCGCGGTAGTTTTCCAAATAAACGCTGCCAATGGACCACTTTCGGAAGCATCCAGATCCTCCACCGAATCCTTTCTTTGAGCTTTTTGAGAAGCTACTTCGCGCGGAGAAGGTAATAATGAAATAATTGTTTCCAGTAATTGTCCAACCCCTATTTCACGACCTGTGGCAGCACACAAAACTGGCACATAGGCACCTGAACGTACGATCTTTTGTAATCCGCTTAGCAATTCTTGCTCAGTTAATTCTCCTGTCTCCAAATATTTTTCTAGTAGAGCATCTTCCCCTTCTGCGGCTGCTTCCATCAATTCAGCACGAGCAATTTCAGCAGCATCCTTAAATTCTGCTGGAATTTCTTCCGCAACTTTTCCATCACCTTTGTAGGCTTTCATTGAAATAAGATCGATTACGCCTTTAAAATCCTGACTTTCCCCTAATGGTAATTGGACCTTAACCAATCTAGCTTTTATGGTTTCTGAGATCGATGCAAGTGTTTTTGAATAATTTGCATTATCTCTATCCATTTTATTGATCACAATCATGCGAGGTAAATTAAATTGATCACAATGCCGCCAGGCTATTTCAGTACCGACTTCAACCCCTGAAACTGCATCTACAAGAACCAAAGCACCATCAGACACACGAAGTGCAGAAATAACTTCTCCTACAAAGTCGGGAAAACCAGGAGCATCTAAAATATTTACCTTGATGTTTTTATATTCAACAGGGAGAATACTTGTATATAACGAAATCTTACGTCTTATTTCTTCATCATCGTAGTCCGAAGCGCTTGATCCATCTTCAATTTTCCCCAATCTTGTTGTTGCCCCAGTAAAGTGTAGGAATGCCTCCGCCATCATTGTCTTTCCAGCACTCCCATGAGCAACTAATGCGACATTTCGGATAAACTCAGTGGTATACTCTTTCATATTTGAATGACCTTTCAATGTAGAATATAAAGCCAAATTATTATTGTAAGAGAA
>Ga0172369_10003028_pt1 | contig 22430 bp, 19 predicted proteins | sample LakKiv25m_FD_114539 | JGI IMG/M metagenome (GOLD analysis project Ga0172369, IMG submission 114539) | Freshwater microbial communities from Kabuno Bay, South-Kivu, Congo - kab_022012_11.25m | ecosystem: Environmental > Aquatic > Freshwater > Lake | place: Democratic Republic of the Congo...
AATGTAATCGGGATTTTTTGAAGAGAGTATTTGCTTCTGAACTCCTTTTACACGCTCAAGAATTGGTTGTGCTTTTTCATTTTTTCCTGATTCCATATAACACTTCACCAACTGAAATTCAGCCGAAGATGTGGTTATGCTCGAATCTCCAAGGCTCTTTCTGTATACTGCAACGGCTTTTTCCAGATTTGGAGCGGCGTTGTCGTAATTACCCAGCATATTTTGCAGAATACCGAGGCTAAGAATGGAATTGGCATATTGAACGCTTTCTTCACCATGAATCTTCTTTCTGATTTCACAAGCTTTCATAAATGCTTTTTCGGCATCAGAGTATTTGCCGATTTTTTGAGTAATCACTCCCAGGTTTTGATAAGAAAGAGCTGTTGAGGAATCGGTTTCTCCAACTGTTATAATTTTTATTTTCAGTGCTTCACGCAAGACCGGTTCAGCTTCGGTGAACCTGCCAAGCCTTGTGAGAACGGAACTTAGATTATTTAAAGTTTTGGCATAATTCGGATTCGATGCACCCAACACTTTTCTCTTAATGTCTTTTTCTTTGATAAAAAGCTCTACGGCTTTCGTGAAATCACCTGACCTGAAATATATTTCACCCATCAGACCGAGAGTCTGAGCATAATATTCGCTTTTTTTCCCATAGTCTTTTTCAGCTTTATCGAGAGCCTGCTGAGAAGCTGCTTTAGCCAAATCCAGTTTACCTGCTTTTATATGATTCTGTGCTTCAAGATACAGGTCTTTCCAGTTTTGCTGAGCATAAGAAGTGAACAAAACCGATATGAAAATCAGAAAAATAACCTTAAAATATCGCATAAAAAATTCAAAATTATATTAAAAAAGAACAAACATAGTAATCAAATTTTACATATTAAGCACTTAATCAAAAAATTATTTTAAAATTTGAAAAATATCTCTTGACTATTTGAAAAAAGAAATTTAGATTTGTAATTGAGAATTCACCTAAGCAGCATGGGGAGGAATTCATTTCTAATATTTTTATCTGAACGATTGGTAATATACGAAATCGCATTAGTTGTTGATTTTAAATGAGATGGGCTTAGACAAAAATTGCTGTTTGATTATGCTCCATTTTTTTTATTTTTAAAAACTGAAGCAAGAATTATTTTTCGCTCGTTCGGATAGCAAAAATTTTTTAAAATAATGGTCTCAGAAGCCGGAAAACATAACGATGTTTTCAATGAAAATCGGATTGTAAAAAGTCACAGAAAGCTGTATCTGTCTGCTTTCGGGGTGCTGATAGTCGCTGTGTTCATTATTGTTCTTTCTCTTAAATGGAGCGGCAAGCAGGTTATCCAATCTATTGAAATTTCCGGAAACAGGATTATTCCTTCCGAAGAAATTCAACGTCAAGTGGGTGATTCACTGCTTAAAACTCCGAATGAGAAAATAAAACTGGAAGCGATTCAAAAAAAACTTTTAAATCATCCGTTTATTCAGGAGACTTTTGTTACCCATAAAAGTACGAATGAAATTAGAATCGAAATTCGTGAACGTCAGCCGGTTGCGGCTTTGGTAAACAGCAGCGGGGCGTTGACATTCATTGATGAAAAGGGCTACACCATGCCCTATCGTTTATTTGAAAAATTTGCGGATTTGCCTTTGGTCAGAAACATCTATAACGGCGAACTGATTAATAAATCTGCTTTGCAGGCTTGCATGAATATCCTGAGAGAATTAAGAAAAGAAGAAAACAAATTCCTGTATTTCTTCATCTCTGAGATTATTTATGAACCAGAGGGCAATGAGTTCTGTTTTCTGACAACCGATAAGCAGGTGAAAATTTTATTTGGCAAGCCCTACGGCTTTTCTGATAAAATTTCCAATCTTGCGGAATATTGGAACAATTGCATTCCGGTTTCGGATAAAAGCACAGTCAGGTATATTGATTTAAGATGGGATGGCAGTGTGGTTGCCGGTAATTTTTAATTTTTTAATTTTATCTTTATGGCTATTTTAGTTCCCGGAAAAAATAATTCTAACGGTAAGCAGCAGCAACAGCAGCTTACAGTCGGACTTGATATAGGAACTTCCAAAATATGTTGTTTGGTGGCTTCTCCGGATTCTAATCCCAATTCCCTGAATATTCTGGGAATTGGAATAACGGAGAGCGACGGATTAAATCGGGGTGTGGTTATTAACCTCGACAAAACTGTTTCATCAATTAAACGTGCAATTGACCAGGCTGAGCAGCAAGCAGGAATTGAAATCAAAGAAGTAGTTGTCGGAATAGCCGGAGACCATATTCAGTCGTTCCAGACGAGAGGAATTGTCGGAATCTCCAGTAACAATCACGAAATTTGCAGAAAAGACGTTGAACGTGTGCTTGAGGAAAGCCGGAACATTGCAATTCCTAGCGAAAGAAAAATTCTGCATGTCATTCCGCAGGAGTTCATAATAGACGGACAGGATGGCATAACAGACCCTGTCGGTATGAGCGGAGTGAGAATGGAAGTGAATGTTCACATCGTTACAGGTCTTTCAACGGCAATTTCAAATATTTACAGGTGCCTCGAAAAATTGAACATCAAAGTAAAAAATATTATCCTTGAACCACTTGCAAGCAGCAAGGCAGTACTTGACGAAGAAGAGATGGAAGTCGGTGTGGCAATGATTGACATCGGCGGAGGAACTACTGATGTTGCAATTTATGAAGAAAATGTTATCCGTTTCACTTCAGATATCGCAATCGGTGGCAAGCAGGTTACCGATGACGTCAGAAGAGGACTTGGAATAATAGCTTCACAAGCTGAGAGAATAAAAAGAGAATACGGTCATGCTCATCTTGATTCCATTCTGAAAGATGAAATTTTTATGATACCCGGCGTTGGTGGCAGAAGACCTATTGAAATTAACAAAAGTTTTCTCTGCCAAATTATTCAACCGAGAATGGAAGAGATTTTCGAGTTCGCTCTTAACGAAATAAGAAAATCGGATTATGCAGGAAGTCTCGGTGCAGGAATTGTACTAACAGGCGGATGTTCTTTGCTCAGAGGCGTAGAAGAACTTGCTCAGGATGTATTCGGAATGCCGGTAAAAATCGGAGCACCTTCCGGAATATCTTATTCGGGATTAGCTCCGGAAATCGAGAATCCGATTTACTCTACGGCTGTCGGGCTTGCTCTCTACGGTTTGGAGAAAGCTGAAAGAGCAGCAGAGAAAGAAACGGACAACAATCAGCAGCAAAAACGAAAGAAAGGTTCAATTTTAGACAGATTCAGAGATTTTATTGAAGATTTATAAGAAAGTTAATATAAACATTCATTCATCATTAATGGGGGGATTATATGATTGAACTTGACACACATGTGCCGGAAGGAGCGAAAATCCGGGTAGTCGGTGTTGGCGGCGGTGGAGGAAATGCAGTTAATAACATGATAAACAAAGGCTTGAAAGGTGTTGATTTCATTGCGGCAAACACCGATAAGCAAGCTCTTGCTCACAACCTTGCACCACTCAAAATTCAGGTCGGCAAGGAAATTACCAGAGGTCTTGGCGCAGGAGCCAATCCCGAAGTCGGGAAAAAATCAGTCGAAGAAACAGTTGACGAAATTAAAGAATTTCTCAAAGGCAGCGACATGATTTTCGTAACAGGCGGTATGGGTGGCGGCACCGGCACTGGCGGCGCTCCGATTATTGCACGCATTGGTCAGGAAATAGGAGCTTTGGTTGTCGGGATTGTTACCAGACCTTTCCTTTGGGAAGGCAAAAAACGTCTCTCGATTGCCGAACAGGGTATTCAAGAACTCAGACAGTTCGTGGATGCACTCATTATTATTCCGAATCAGAAACTGCTTGATATCATTGACAAAAACACTTCGTTCAGTGCAGCGTTCGAAAAAGTTGACGAAGTTCTTTACAATGCCACAAGAGGAATTGCCGATATAATTTCGGAGCATGGCAGGGTGAATGTTGATTTTGCAGATGTGAGGACAATCATGAAAGGTATGGGTGATGCTCTTATGGGTATTGGTACTGCAAAAGGAGAAAATCGTGCTGCCGAAGCTACTCATAATGCTCTTAACTCACCTCTGCTTGATGGCATATCTATTTCGGGAGCACAAGGTGTGCTTGTTAATATTACAGGAGGATGCGACCTTGGAATGCATGAAATCGCAGAAGCCGTATCCATTGTCGAGAACGCAACAGGCAGCGAAGTCAATTTAATTCACGGTGTTGTTTGCAGGGAAGAGCCATGCGAAGATATCATGATTACTGTTGTTGCAACAGGTTTCAGTCAAAATCAGTCCCAATCCTTCCTCCGTCACGAAGATAAAATTGCAAATATCAAACCAGGCGCAATAAAAATTCCTTTTAACGGTAACAAGGAAACATCTCAAAGCTTTAACAAACCATCTGTCTTGTTTGGTGGAAAATCGCATTTTCCGGTTGAAAATTCTAATTCCGGAAATGGAAACGGTATGCAGCCCAAACCGATAATTACACCTAAAGGAGATAAAGACCTTAAGAATTACGACATTCCGGCTTTTGAAAGAAGACCATTACGTGAATCCTTTCAGAACCTTGGGGGTGGTTTCAACCCAATGAATAAATTCTCAGAGCCGGTCGAAACTGCTGAAATTACCGAGCAGACCGAAACGACGTATGAAAATTTGGAGAAACCTGCGTTTCTCAGGAAGATAATGGATTAATTTTAAATAATATTTTTCAAATGGGGCTGTCTTTAACGCTCAAATTTTTATTAAATTGTCATTCCCGCGAACGCGGGAATCCCCCGCCCAAGCGGAGTTGTGGATTCCCACTTGCGTGGGAATAACATTCGACAAACCTTTTAGACAGCCCAATTTTCATTTTCCTTTTGAATAATTAAAAATTTATTTGCTCAATTTTTCGTCTAAGTGTTATGTATGTTGATTTGAATGAAAATTTTACGAAAGTGAATCATGTCATATATTGATATTTACTATAATGATGAGCAAAACTGTCTCGTTTGCGGCGATTCTCTTATTCAGCTGGATAAACCAGTTGAACTTAACTGCTACGTCTGCCACAAATCATTTCAAGCTGATTCAAGCTGCAAAGAACGGCATTTCGTATGCGAAGACTGCCGAGTCGGCTCTACTTATGAATTAGTCAAGGCATTCTGCATGAATTCCAAAAAGACAGACCCTACCTCACTTGCAATTGAAATAATGAATTCACCCATAATAAAAAGCCACGGAGCAGAGCATCATTTCATCGTTCCCGCTGTTTTACTCACGGTTGTCCATAATAAAACGGCAAATCCGGTGAACTTGAAAGAATCGCTTGACTTAGCCGGTGAGAAAGCATTGGAAGTGCCTACTAATTGCACTTTTGACAGCGGCACTTGCGGAGCTGCCATTGGAACAGGTATTTTCCTCTCAATTTTTACCCTGCAAGATGAATTGATGGATGAAGAGTTCTCGCTTCCGAACTCACTGACAGCCGAGAGTCTCCGGAAAATATCTCACAGCCCGGGTCCAGCTTGCTGCAAAAGGGATACTTACCTCTCTTTAGCAGAAACAGTTGCTTTTCTCAGCGAAAAATTTGCTATTGAACTCGACAATACCGATGCAAAATGTACATTTTCGCTAAGAAACAGGACTTGCGGACATGAAGAATGTAATTTTTATAATGTAGGATATTCTTTAGTATAAATAATTTTTCTGAAATATTCGATATCTAATATCTCTTCATTAATGAAATTCTAAATAGCTTAATGAATTGTTGTTATTGTTCAAGTATTTAAAACGGATAAGAATGTTCGACTGAACTAATTTTCTTAAATACTGTATATAGTCTTTCATTTGTCTTAATTTCACTTTGCTGTGACTACCGATTCTCCTGTTCACTCAGTTTCCCGATTAAAACGATATTTATTAATCAAAGCTAAAAAATATTTTTGTTTTTGCTTATTTCCTAAAAATAAAACTTCATCTTATTCTTTTATGGAATAAAACTTTAACCAAAAACAAAAAAACTATTAAAATATTTACTTTTTGTCAAACTTCTTAACAGGCGTTTTTTATGGGTGAAGAAATCACAGCCAAAAACATTGTCGAAATCATCAAACGAGATAATGTACGCTTTATCAATCTGCAGTTTTCCGATATGTTCGGAATAGTCAAAAGTGTTACAATCCCCACCAGTAAATTCCCCGACACATTGACTCATGGTCTATGGTTTGACGGTTCATCTGTCGAGGGATTTACGAGAATCTTCGAAAGCGATATGCTTTTAAGACCTGATTTTAGCACTTATTCGGTTATACCCTGGATGAAAACCGATTCCTATAACATTGCCCGAGTCATTTGCGATGTATTCACTCCTAACGGTGAACCATACGAATCCGACCCGCGTTATATACTTATGAAAGTACTTCAGGAAGCAAAAGACCTTGGTTTTTCATTCAATACAGGTCCCGAAAGTGAATTTTTCCTTTTCAGAAACGATAACGGAAACATGAAAACCGCAAATAACAAGCTAATCGAACCTCACGACAGGGGACAGTATTTCGATTTGGTTCTCGACCTTGGATTTGATGTTCGACGTGATATGATGGAAACTCTTATTAATATGGGTATTGATGTCGAAGCAAGCCACCACGAAGTTGCGCCAGGACAGCACGAGATTGATTTCAAATATGGCAACGCCCTTTCTGTAGCCGATAAGGTACTCACACTTAAATCAACATTGAAAGCAGTAGCAGAACGGTATGGTCTTTTCGCCACTTTCATGCCCAAACCCATTGCAGGAATAAATGGAAGCGGTATGCATGTTCACCAAAGCCTGTTTTCTCTCGATGGCGAAACAAATCTATTCTTCGATGCAAATGATAAATACAAACTTTCCCCGATTGCTTACTATTTTATGGCAGGTCAGATGCACCATATCAAAGCAATGACTGCAATTTTAAATCCTATTGTTAATTCGTATAAGAGATTAGTCCCCGGTTACGAAGCCTCCACTTACATCTGCTGGGCCCAGACTAACCGTTCTGCTCTTATCAGAGTTCCAAGATACAGTGCCGGTAAAGATAAAGCAACCCGCTTCGAAATCCGTAATCCAGACCCAAGCTGCAATCCATATCTTGCTTTTGCCGTTTTACTCAAAGCAGGCTTAGACGGAATTAAAAATAAAATGTTACCACCTGACCCTGTTGAAGAAAATGTATTTGAATTTGATTATCAGGAACTAAAGGAAAAACATATTGATTTTCTTCCCGGTTCACTAGCCGAATCCATCGCAGCCTTCAAAAAAAGCGAACTGATGATTAGCGTTCTCGGTGATGAATTAGCTCAAAAATACATTAACGCAAAGGAAAAAGAATGGAATGATTTCAGAATTTCAGTTACCGATTGGGAAATTGATAATTACATGGAATGGGTGTAATGATACATACTATATTTTTTTCCGAATGATTGACTTGTTCCCGGGCAGGTGCTTGGGAACAGGAATCGAATATTTGGTTTTTTGTTTTCAGGTTCAAACCGGCTTTCAAAAAAATCTTCGCAATTATCAGCACTTTTATTAAAAGTTAACTCGTTAACAAAGTATACACTTGAATTAAGTGGTGATGAAATAGCAGCATATCCTCTTGATAATATTATTGTTACGACTTTATCAATATTTTAAAAACATTAATATTTCCGATGGTTGCAACAAAAATGATTTTTATGTGTTATTTTATTGTAAAATGAAAATTTTTGATTAAAGTTTTTTAAAACGGCTGTATAATTTATGTTGGTATTGTAGATAAATTTTAATAATTTAATAACTATGAAAAAGATTCAGTTTAATTTAATAGAAATGTTTTTTATGAAACTAACAAACAAATTCAATAAGACCCGGCTTGTGTTTTTAACCGTATTGACAGTCGTAATGATGTCCTGTACTCATGAAACGGATGTTTCGGCAATCAAGGATAAAATTTGTTTCAATACACAGGTAATGCCTATCATTAAGACAAATTGTTCCATGAAAGGTTCCGGTTGTCATGACCAATCAGGTACAAATACCGAAAGAATTAATCTAAAAGATTACGCCGCTGTTTCGAGTTTAGTAACAGCAGGTGACCTCAAAAACAGCAAGCTTTACAATGCTATTACAAACCCATGGGGAAACATAATGCCGCCCGAACCATACAAATTGCTTTCTCAGGAGCAGAGAACAATCATTGCTGTCTGGATTCAGCAGGGTGCAAAGAACGACTCTACATGTAAATAATTACTGATAAATATAGTTCAAAAAAATGAAAAAGAAAATTCTAATATTATTGCCAATTACAATATTTTTTGCGACACTTTTCAATTCATGCTATTGGGATAAGGAAGAAATCCTTTATCCGCAATTGCCTCAACCATGCGATACGACAAGTGTAACTTACAGCAAGGAAATTTCCGGCGTTCTCTCGTCTTACTGCCTTTCCTGCCATGGACCCACATATATGAAAACAGGAAATAATGTGAGATTGGATTCTTATGAAAATGTTAAGAAGAATCTTACAGATATTATCGGCTGTATCACTCACGACCCAATGAACGACCCAATGCCGAAAGGCACGATAAAGTTGAGCGATTGTACGGCAAATCTGTTTATAATCTGGCAGAGAAAGGGTGCCCCGCATAATTAACTTAAAAATTTTCAACTTTTTAAAGCAAAATTACTATGAAATACAAAATTATTCTTATATTGCTTTTAACCCCGTTTTGTCTGTTTGCCCAAAACGAATTATTAAATGACCTCGACAGCATTGCCGAGCCAATAACTAATTATGAAGCAGCTACCTTTAAAACAACCAGGTTAATTACCGGACATTCTATTGAAAGCATGAAAGCTGGTCAGTTGGAATTCAGAATTTCTCACAGGTTTGGAAAGTTAAATTCCGGTGCCGGTCAGTTATTCGGGATTGACCAGGCAATAATTTATCTCGGCTTTCAATATGGAGTCACCGACTGGCTCGAACTCGGTTACGGCAGAACCCCCGACGAGAAAACTTATCAGGGTTTCACAAAATTGAGACTATTAAGACAATCAACCGGAAAAACTTACATGCCGGTTGCTTTAACTTATTTCGGTTCGATGGGAATTAATTCTACGGCATGGGATTATCCCGAAAGAGATAACTATTTTACTAACAGATTATCTTTCGTACATCAACTCCTAATAGCCAGGAAATTCACTGAAAACCTTTCAATTCAAATCACTCCGTCTTATATTCACCGGAATATGGTTCCAACGGCTCTGGAGAGTAATGACGTATATGCATGCGGAATCGGAGGAAGATACAAAGTGAGCAATCGCACATCATTTAATGCGGAATATTTCTATGTAATAAGACCAGCAAATGTTCCGACAGTTTATTCCAATCCACTTTCGCTTGGAGTGGACATCGAAACGGGCGGGCACGTTTTCCAGATAATGGTGACCAACTCAAGAGGAATGATAGAAAAGCATTATATAGCTGAAAATGCTTCCGACTTCAAAAAAGGTGAAATTTATCTTGGATTCAATATCTCAAGAGTTTTTACAATATTCGGAAATTGAAAATTTTATTTTATTAATTATTTACAGAATAAACTATGAAAAAAGCAATAATCATAATCCTGATTTTCGGATTATATGCAGTATCGAACGGACAAGACAAATACATGAGCAAGACAGGACATGTATCATTTTATTCCAAAACACCGATGGAAGTGATTGAAGCACACAATAACCAGGTTGCAACGGTTATCAACATCAAAGAAGGTACAATCGCCTTCAATCTTATCCAGAAAGCTTTCAAGTTTGAAAGAGCATTGATGGAAGAGCATTTCAATGAGAACTACATGGAATCATCAAAATTTCCTAAATGTACTTTTTCGGGTAAATTCAAAGATTTCGACCTGGTAAATTTCAAAAATACCGGCTCGTATAAAGTGGTAATCGAAGGCGATATGAACATGCACGGCGTTACAAAGCACATTAAAACCAACGGAACTATTGATGTGAAAAACGGCAAGATTTATGGCAAATCAAAATTTAATATTAAACCCGAGGATTATGGAATTCAGATACCCGGTATCGTGAAAGACAAGATTGCTTCTACCATGGAAATCTCAGTTGATATAACTTATGTTCCTTTCAAATAATTAAATTACTCGATTTCAATTTTATTAAGGAAAAAATGAAAAAGAAAATCATCATCATTGTTTCAGTTCTGATTGGTTTGGGAATAATCGGCGCCGGAATCGGTTTCTATTTTTTCAAAAAACCGGTTAAGGATTTTTCCCAGTCCAGCGTTGATGTCAGTCTGACTGCAAAAAGTATTTACACGGAATTTTTAAAAGACCAGAACTCTGCTTCAGCAAAATATGTTACGACCGATAAAACCATAGAAATCAAAGGCAAGGTCAGTGAAATAAAGAAGAATGATGATGGTTCCTATCAGATTAATCTTGACGTAGGAGACCCGGAAGGAGATGTTTGCTGCACTCTCACGATGGAAGAATCTGCAAAAGCCGGAAATATCAAATCGGGCGACATGGTAAGTATCAAAGGTCAATGCACAGGCTTTCAGGAGCTTATATCCAAAGAAGTCGTTATGATACGCTGCGGAATCAGTAAATAAGTGAAAAGTTGGTAAAAGGGATATATCCTAAGAGTTTCAACTTACGAGTGTATCCCTTAAGAAATAATACACTCTTTTTTAAAAATAAAAAATTAATTCATGCGGTAGCAGATTCCCAAACCGAAGGGTACAGGAAAGATATTTAAACGGCTAACCGATTTCGAATTTTTCCCTTCGGCATTACAGACTGCCAATCCCGAAGCCGTTCCGATTGCAGCACCGATTATAACATCCGTAAACCAGTGTCTGTCAAGGTACATTCTTGAGATACCGCAGAGCGTAGCCGCTCCGTATAATCCGACAGATGCCCACCATCTGTCTATCCTTGAGGCTAACACGCTTGCCACAGAAAAAGCAACAGTCGTATGTCCCGATGGCATTGAAAGAAAATCATCATTCTGTTGAAAAAATTTGAATTCTCCGTTTCCTTGATTCATGTAGGGTCTGCTTCTTCCCAACAATGATTTCAACACAGTCGTTGAAACTCCAGCCAAAAGCAGAGATTCAAAGACAAGCCTTCCGGTTACCCGGACTTCATGACTATTTGCAAACAATCCGGCAAGATAAATTCCTCCGCCTAACACAATGGAATATTGAGGCTCTCCTAATTTCGTTGCATTACTGAAAAAACTGCTGCCTCCGGAAGTTTGATTTTCAAAGAGATACTTTCTGACTGTTTTTTCGGATATTGCGGCAGTGCCTGTAAATGCACCGATGCCAACGATATTGACAAGATTACCGCTGTCAAATCTGCTAAGTGAATTAAAAATAAAGGCATAATCTTCAGTCGCCCGAACGAAATCCCCACCTATAATCGAAAAATAAGATTCGTTTGTGCTGTCACTCTTACTGAAAGCCGTGCTTTGAAAAAGCAAAGTACTAATGATAATTATTTTTAAAAAGTTCTTCATCAAGTGATTCTAAAATGAAAATAATTTTATGTTCAGCGATATTTTCTTAATTTTATTTTTCTAAAATAATCAAAGTCGGATGATTTATGAAGGATTTTAATTTTTTATTTGAAACGATAGACATAATTTCAGTAACTGGAAATACAAACCGAGAAATTTCATCAGTTCAGTATGATTCCCGAAAATGCACGGAAAACTCTCTATTTGTAGCGTTGAGAGGAACAGGCACCGACGGGCATTTATTTATTGCCAAAGCAGTCGAAAATGGTGCGAAGACAATTGTCTGCGAAGAATTTCCCGATTATCTCGTTGAAAAAGAAATAACCATCGTTACCGTTAAAAACTCAAGGGAAACTCTCGCCCGCTTGTCCCACTTATTTTTTGACAATCCTACAAAAGACATGCGGGTAATCGGTATAACCGGAACAAACGGAAAAACGACTATTACTTACTTGATGAAATCCATGTTTGAAGCTTTTGGCGAGACTACCGGAATTATTGGAACAACGGGAATTTTCTTTGGTAAAGAGAAAATCGAAGCAACTCACACAACCCCGGAATCTTTGGAGCTTGCAGGAATATTAAGCAAAATGAAGAATGCCGGTGTTAAAAATGTCGTTATGGAAGTTTCATCCCATGCCTTGCATCAGCATCGTGCAGACTGTATAAATTTTGATTCGGCTTTATTCACTAATCTGACACATGACCATCTGGATTACCATTTAACCATGGAAGAGTATGCTTCAGCAAAAAAGAAATTGTTTGAAATGCTGAAACCTGATGGAACAGCTATCGTTTTCGACAACAGCCCTTTTTCCGAATTTATAGTGGAAAATATAAAAGCGAAAAACAAATTTTTCATCGGAAGAAAGAACACATGCAATTATATTATTGACAATGAAAATCTTTCTCTTCATAAAAGCTCATACAATCTTCTGACGAAATCAACCGGAAGTATTGAACTTCAAACAAAGCTGACGGGAAGATTTAATATTGATAACTCAGCTATTGTTGCTGCATGGTTTTTGAACAAGGGGTATTCTCTGGATAAAGTCAGGGAATTTCTTTCTCAGGCAGAAGGTGCTCCCGGAAGAATGCAGAAAGTGAACATCGGTAACGGAGCAATTGCACTCGTTGATTATGCCCACACACCGGATGCTCTTGAAAAAGCTCTGCTTTCATGCAGGGAAATACTTAAAAATTCAGGGATTGAAGCCGGAAGAATAATTTCGGTATTCGGATGCGGTGGAGACCGCGATAAAACTAAGAGACCTGAAATGGGAGGAATTTCAGCCGGCTTGGCGGATTTTTCTTTTGTAACGAGCGATAATCCCCGCACTGAAAATCCTGAAGCCATTCTGGATGATATTTTTTCCGGAATCGGTCAGAATTTATTATCACGCTGCGAACGCATTGCCGACCGAAGCAAAGCAATCGAAAAAGCAGTTAGATTTTCCAGGAATGGGGATATCATTCTTATTGCAGGGAAAGGTCACGAGAATTATCAAATTATTGGGAAAGAAAAGATTCATTTCGACGATGTGGAAGAGTTAGAGTACATCAATAAGCATTTAAACGAATTGTATTAGATTAACGATAATTATCAATAATTCATTACTTTATTTTACCGATTTCAAATTCATAGATTTTATCGCTTGCTTCTTTCACACCACGGACTTTGATTGTCAGTTCGCTGCCTTTACGGGAAATGAGCAGATAAAAAAATCTTGGTTTATTGTTGATTTTAATTTCAGCAGGTAATCCGGCAACCGTTTCATACAAGTCTTGATTTGGACCTCCGCCGCCGCCAAGAACGTAATAATCACGATTGTTCTTTGTAAAATGCTCAAGATTGTGGGAGTGACCGCTTAAAAACAACTTGGTTTTCGAATATTTTTCAAACAATGGAAGAAAATTTCTCTGAACTTCCTGGGATGGACTAACTACCGAACTTCTCGTAAACGGAGAATGATGGCAGCAAACTATGATTGCTCTGATTGAAGATGATGAATTGAGCGAATCAAGTGCTTTTGCATACCGGTTATATTCAATTTCTCTTTCTTTCTGGGTCATTTCACCAAAATTAGAGTTAAGCATGAAAACGGCAATAGAATCAGTCACTGCAAAATATCCCGTAACAGGGTCATTTGGGAAATGTTCTTTGAATTTTGAGATTCCTGCATTAGCCCAAAATATATACTCGTGATTTCCGGGCAGTGCATAGACAGGCAAATTGTCTTTTCTGAACTGAGCCAAATGGCGGTCTAAAACTTCCCATGATGAATTCATGAAACCGATACTTATCAAATCTCCCAATATAAATAACGATTGTGGATGACGATAAGTAATATCATTGAACAGCTTTTCAGTGGCTTCGGTATTATGTTCGCTTTTGGAAAAGAAATTTTCGACAAATATCGGAGCCTGAGTGTCCGAGATAAAAGCAATTTCTCTCTTTTCGCCTGCAAGTGAAAAAGCAGGGAACAGAAGCAAGCATATAGCCACGGCAATTCTCAGGAAAACTTTTTTTTGTGAGAATAAAAGCATGGTGAACCTCACATTTGAAAATTAATTTGAAATCAGAATTTCACAAACTTACAAACTTTATTCTCAATTTTCAAAAAATAAACTCCGGGCGATAAGCTTCTTACATCAATTCTTACCCCCTCTCCAAGCATGGAGAGGGCTGGGGTGAGGTTGATTACCTTCTGCCCAAAAACATTATAAATCGCAATCCCATCAACCGTATGGTTAACCATACGGTTGATGGAGGGGGGATAAGATATTTCGAGAAAGTCCATGGCGGGGTTGGGAGAAATTCTAAATAAAACTGGATTTGAAATTTCTTCATCTACTCCTAATTCTACAAGTGATGACTTCATTATTCTGTTGTTATAATCGGCTATTAATGCTGTATTTTTCCCTAACATACAAACCCTCATTGTTGGAGGAGTTTGATATGATACTATAACATTTGAATCTCTCTCCCAAGTATCCCATCCATTATGAGTCCAATAAATTTTTCCAGCCTGACCTACTGCAATCCCATTATCTTTATCATACATATCCAAATCCTGTAATCCGTATGGTAGAATACAAATTGTATCAAGCATGTTCCACCATGATTCTCCACCGTCTGTTGTTTTATAAATGATGTCTGCGTATATACTACCTTTAATACGGTCCGAACCGGCTATAGAACCATTTAATGAATCAACAAAACGAATTCTAAACGGAAAAATAAAATTTGGGAAAGGATATTCAACCCAAGTATTTCCACCGTCAGTACTTTTGAAGAATTTCTCGTCATAATTTGGACTACCGTCGTAATTAATTGCGATATAAGTCAGAATATCCGGAGAAATCATAAAGATTGTCAAAATATAGTACCAACCGGGTAAATTAACCTGTTTCCAAGTATCAAATCCATCATTTGAAATATACATATAATGAGTTGAAGCCATTATTCCATGTTTATCATTGAACATACTGATATGCTCTAATCCTCTTTGCTCAATTAATGTGTCAATTCGGTATTTTTTCCAAGTTATTCCACCATCAGTTGTTTTAATATAATCATTAGAATCAGCAGAAGATATACAAAAATCTTTTGTCGGATAGGCTAAGTCTTTCGGTTGAACCATTTTAGAAACCAAAAATGTTGTATCGTAATACACTGCTTTCCAATTAATTCCTGCATCAGTTGATTTAATAATATACCAATAAGCTTGATAAACGCCCATTAATGCCATTATATTCATTGAATCAGCGTTATCTACAGCTTTGAAAGTAAAGCTATTGTTTTCAAAAAAAACTATATCCCATTGATATTTATTTGAAAACATTGTCGAAATAGCAGTTAAAAAAATGAGTATGATTATAATTCTCTTTTTTAACAGATTAAGTGCTGCCGAGACAGGAAATGAACCTGTCCCGGCATGATTTGTCAAAATCCAAATTCGAATTTTCCGAATATTTTCAATAATCATTTTACTTAATTATCTTTCCGGTTTTAATGATAATTCCGTTTTTATGAATATTGTAAAGATAAATTCCTTTACAATTTATTAACGTAGAAAGATTATTGTTATTTAATTTATCGGAACCTGGAAATTCCTTACAGAAAACCTGGTATCCCATAACATTAAAAATTTCAATTTTCAACTTGTCATTATTAGTCGTTTGTAGATTCTTTATGACATCTGATAAATCCTGGAACACTTCAAAATTATTTATATTCATTATTGGCGGTGGAGGATTTCCGAATTCAATATCTAACCACTCACATGTAGTATGGCAAATAAATCGAAAAGGAGAATTCGGGTCGTCAATAATTTGAGGTTCAATACTTATGCAATTAGGAGTACCATAGACAACTTCAGTACCAAGCTTGGTTATTGATAAAGGAGGACGACAAACTCTGAATTTTTGAACACAACAAGTTGCGCTGTCGCACATATGCAGACTATAATGAGAGCCTGACATATCAAAAAACAAATCGGTCTTCCAGCAGCTTTTGACACTTAATCTCCATTGGTCATTACAACCTGTATCACCAGGCAAAGGGACAAATCCCATCGGGTCTGCTTCAATCAAAGCTATGGTAGTCTTCTGAAATATTTCCAGGTCAGTCATACCACTACAGTTTTCATAAGTCACTATTCTCAAGATTTGAAAATCCTGGTAATAATTCGGCGAACATCCAAATCTAAACTGGTATTGAACTCTAACAATACAATAACTCGGTTGCAGAGTTAATGTCGCCCAACGAGGACCAATCCATGGATTTAGTGGACAGTCAATTAAACAGCTTTGAGCAGTTGAATCCTCAGGATTATAAACCGTGGAATCACAGATTATCGGTTTCTCTATCATGCAGGTACTGTCAAAATTGATGCTTGAGCTCTTGAAAAGGTAAACTTTCACTGTTGAGTTAGAATTATTTCCAACACAGAAAGAAGTGCCTGTTATAGGTTCTGATGTTATGTCTTTCATTGAAGACATAGTCTGATTGGGATACTCTATAATATAGTGGTTATAGCAAGTTATTTCTTCAGGAAAATTAAAATCAAGGAAAGTGACTTTACATCCATCATTAATGCAATTTCTATCTTTTTGTACTATGAAATTTAGCCAACTATCCCTTGATGATGGACATGGACAGCAATCTGATATGTCAGTCGTATCTGTAAATTGATTGTAATTTTCAACCCAATTACTTGAACCACCTGAGCAAGCCGAATAGTTTGTACCTTTATCATAAAAATAAATCCTAGTGATTATTGTTGTCTCACCAACTGCAGGACAAATGATTTGTGAAATAGTTTGACCACTATGACATGTTATATCAGAAATCCACTGATATAACCCCGTACTTTGGTTAAGTTTAAAAAATCCGACTCTTGGATCATCGCATAAAGGATTGGATACATCAATCTGTACACAACACAAATTGTTTACTTGAATTGAATGTGTAAAATATTGGCAACAGAACCCTAAATCATAAGAATATGAAATGTAAGTTATGGCTAACAGATTGAAGATGAAGCCGATTAGAAGCTTTTTCATTTTTTTCTTTCAAAAGTTGATAAAAATTTTACTTTCTTTACCAACCTGAAATTCTGTATTTTTGTGTATCAGGCTGGCTTTAGTTTTGTTAGTATGGCATAAGCTTGATGATTGCCGGACTGACTAAAGGCATTTAGCCAGTCCGGTACTATTTTAAGGGCAATATACTTTTCTCCTTTCCTAAATATTGAATTTTTGTTTTGAATTTATTTTGCGATAAGACCAACTGAGGACTTATTGCGGTAATAATCATTGGAAAAAAGATTGAGTAAACGACGCAACCAATTGTACCATAAAGACTAACGGGGGGGGATAAACTATTTTTTATACTTGAATCAGCCATAAAATACCTTCGAATTTATTGATAGACCCATTAATTTCGAAACTTTTTTAAGTTTTCTAATTCATCAACAGTACTAATTTACAATGTATTTTATTCATTTCAAAATATATTTTTTATTTTTTTGGCTTTTTGGTTAGTTAATTTTCTTGTTTTATTTAGCCTTGCCTAATAACACTCCAGCCGCAAAAGTATCTCACAATTTTGAAAAAAATAATTAATTTTTCTCTTACCGCAGAACATAACAAAGAATAAAACACAAAAATTAAGTTATTTTCATCATTTTAAAAATTAAAATTATTCTTTGCACGTTTAATTACAAGAATGAATTTATAAACTAAAATTTATAATTAAATGAAAAAATTGAAACTCGTTTTGATTATTGGCTTGAATCTGATTTTTGCTCAATTTGCGGGTGCAGAATCATTGTTCTGGCAGCAGGTATCAGGTCCGCTAAGCGGTGACGTTATGAGTTTTGCCCAAAAATCAAACGGAACCATTTTTGCAGCTGCAAGAGATAATTGGATTTACCGTTCAAATGACTTGGGCAAATCCTGGAGCAAGATTCAATTTGATTCAACAATGAAAAATCTTTATGTTTATTCAATCGCTATTCGTAACGGCAGCGAAATATTTATAGGAACAACCGGCGGCGTTTTTATTTCCGAGGATGACTGTGCCTCCTGGAGCTATATAGGAAAAGGTCTGGGTGACCCTTTTGTAAATTCTTTGGGTGTGAAATCTACCGGAGAAGTCTTCGCATCAACGATGTACGATGGTCTATTCCGCACAACAAACAAAGGAGTAGACTGGACAGATGCTAACAAGGGTATGGGCAGTCCTTCAATCAATACAATCGCATTCACCGACAACAATGATATTTTTCTCGGTACTTACAAAGGTGTTTTTTATTCGAGAGATAACGGAGCAAGCTGGTCAGCGATGAACAGCGGCATTCCAAGCGGCAGTTACAATATATATTCCATTGCGGTTATTAAAAAGTTCAACCTTCTCGTTGGTTCAAGCCGCGGTTCTATTATGAAAACAACTAATAACGGCGGTACATGGTTTCCTGTTCTGGACTTAAAGGACAGTTCGCAGGTATATTCAATTGTAACGAAAGGTGACAAAGAAATTTACGCTGCTATTTATGGTAAAGGCGTTTATAATTCTATGGATGGCGGTGCAACATGGCAATGGATTAATGACGGTTTGTTCAACAATGATGTTCTTAGCCTCTTTCAACCTGCAAATTCTAACGACTTGCTTGCCGGAACATGGGGCAGCGGAGTGTTTCGCGGGACATCAGACGTTATTCAGGTACAATTTTCTTCGGGTGAATATTGCGCCGGTTCCGAAATTAACATACCGTTTACCATATCAATCGGTTTCGATTCGACAAATTATTTTACCGCTCAGCTTTCTGACTCACTGGGAAGTTTTGTCAATCCTGTGAATATCGGAAAATTGAACGGTAAGGACGGTGGTGTTATTGTTGCGAAGATTCCGAAAAACACACCTCCGGGAACCGGATACAGAGTGCGGGTTGTAAGTTACAAACCTACTGTAATCGGTAAAAATAACGGTCAGGATATTTCAATTCGTGAACTACCCCCATTGAATATCGAAGGAAAAACCCTCGTATGCCCTAATGTTCCTCATGTTTACAAGACAGAATCATCCGGAGATATTGAAACCAAATGGGCTGTTATCGGAGGAAAAATAACAGGCGATATTTCTTCTCCTTCAATAACCGTTACATTCGACAGCGTCGGTAAAGGAACTGTAAAATTAGTACAAAAACACCTGCTGACAGGATGTCAGGATTCAACAATCTTAGTGGTTCAGGTGAAATTCCCCGATAAACCTATAATTACAAGAAAAGATACTTCGCTTATCTCAAATTATGATACGGGAAACCAATGGTTTTACGAAGGTACGATTTTACCCAATGAAACAAATAAAATAATCAAACCTTCCAAAACCGGTAAATATTCAGTTCAGGTAACCGATTCCACCGGATGCCAGACTCCTGTTTCGGACCCGTATTATATAAATATCGAGTCCGTAATAGATATTTCAATGAATAAATACATTTTCGAATTATCACCAATACCGGCTACTGACTTGCTAAAAGTCAGACTTCTAAATGAAAATTCCGTTATCACGGCATATACATTATACAGCTTGATTGGTGAGAAAATAGCCGAAAGCAGGGAGTTTTCCGAATCCAAAGGAATTGATGTTACTAATTTGAGCAACGGAGTCTATATGATTTCTTTGGTTGTTGATAATCAAATCTGTTTTGAAAGGTTTATAATCAGACGATAATTATGCAAAGAGTTTGCATCGGAAGATGAAAATATCAGAAGATAAAATATTTTTTTTAATAATCGTTATAATAACATATTTAAATAATAGGAAAAATTTAAGGTTTGGAATGAAAATATTGGCTATTAACTGTTGTTTGAATGGATCCTCCGAAGAGATGTCTATGATAATGGAGCCTTTTGTCTCCGGTTTGAAGGAAGGTGGGGCAGATGTTGAGGTTGTTAATGCCGATAAAATGTTCATCCAGCCCTGCCGGGCATGTACCGGTGATAGCGGATACGAAACAGACGGTAAATGTAAATGTGATGATGACATGCAATCCCTTTATCCGAAATTCAGAGAATCCGACATCTGGGTTTTTGCATCACCTGTGAATGATTCAAGTCTCGCACAAGATATGATTAATATTTTAGACAGAATGGAACCTATGTTCCAGCCTCAAATTCCACAACAGGATTACGTTAAAAAAATCAAGAAAAACGGTAAAATAGCTTTCCTATCCACAACAGTCAATTACGATAAACGTTCATTTACAGGGGCTGTTAATCATTTCAGAGCCATCAGCAAAGTGTTCGAACGTGAATTTGCCGGTGCTGTTCTTAGACCTCATGCCTGGGCAATCAAAGCTCTGAATAAAATCGGTGTTTCATCCAACGATGTCTTTGATGCGGCAAAAGAAGCAGGAAAACAGTTAGCTGTTAACGGCAAGATACCTTCCAGAATTCAGAAAGTTGTCAGCAGGGATTTGGTTCCTAAAAAGTCATTTACTAATAATTTAAGAAAAGCTTTAGTCTGAGTGACAGACCAATATTTCCAAAAATTTTAAAACAGTTGCGGTAATTCTGTTTTTGATTTTTTGTCTTTTTTAAGTCTGAAAAAATCCTCGTTCCATAAATATTCAACATTAACCAGAACTTCCGATAACTCAAAAAGCAAATTATTTCTTTTTTGAAGAATATCTTTCAAAGGTTGCGAGTAGAACTGCTTCATTTCTTGCGAGGTTTCCGATACAAAGATTGTTAATTGTGCAAAGAAAACTCTATTATCCTGAATATCGCCGAGAATATTCTGAATCTGTTTCATCTTTTTAAGTGAATCTTTGGGATATTGAATATATGGAAAAAGATTTTCGATTATATATCTGTATTTTTTAAATGCAATACGCAGCTTATGAACTGTATCAAGATTATTCAAATCAAGCAGAGCTTTTTTTTCTAATAAATTTGTGAAAGAATTTTTAGCAGATTCGGTTAGCGATTGGAAATTCAATTCGCAGTTTCTTAGCCTGTTTTTTATATCAAGTCTGATGAAAAATATAAGCCCTTCGATATCTTCGATTGACAAATCAACTATAAATTCTTTTACATTATTAATATGAATTTGCTCGTCGTGAAGGAGGGAAGTATAATAAGTAAAAAGCGAAGGATGAGTATAAATCGTACTGCGTAGTTTTAAAATCTGAACCTGAGTGTCGCGAAGAGGATTAAACACTTTAAGCTGGTTTTTGAGGATTTTTCTTATTTGAGTAAAATATATACTTGGGAAAAGCTTGTTGAGCAGGTCGAGCAATGCCATAAACCTTCGCATGGAAACACGGAAATCATGGACGCTTTCTTCAGAAAATTTGATTTTACATTCTTTGAATTTAAGTTTGAAAAATTCTGATGAAGTATCAAGTGATTCTAAAGTGAACTTGTATAATAACCCTTTCGAAGCATTCATATAATTATTTCCAGTATTCTCTGTCAAGTGTTCGGTACTGAATTGCCTCGCTAATATGCTCAGGCTTGATATTGTCACTTTGTGACAAATCGGCAATAGTTCTAGCTACTTTTTGAATTCTATCGTAAGCTCTTGCCGAAAATCCGAGTTTGGTAACAGCCATTTTCAGAAGTTCCTGTGATGCAGGGTCGAGTTCGCAGTATTTTCTAATGTCCTTCGATCCCATATCGGCATTTTTAAAGATACCATGAGAGCTTTTGTAACGTTCCGATTGAACAGCTCTTGCATTAATTACCCTCTCCCTGACGATTTCCGAAGACTCACCGACTCTGACGGAAGATAGCTCCTGATATTTGACAGCCGGGACGTCAACATGAATATCAATTCTGTCGAGCAGAGGACCTGAAATTTTCGAGAGATATTTTATAATTCCCGGCGGAGTGCATGTACATTCTTTCATCGGATTGCCGTAATTCCCGCAAGGACAAGGATTCATCGAGCAGACAAGCATAAAGTTAGCTGGATATTCTATTGACATTTTGGTTCGTGATATGCTGATACGTTTATCCTCAAGAGGCTGCCGGAGTACTTCAAGTACATTCCTCGCAAATTCGGGAAGTTCATCCAGAAACAATACTCCATGATGACTTAGCGAGATTTCACCCGGACGGATTTTATTCACCCCACCGCCGACTAAAGCAGCATCGGAAATGGTATGATGCGGGGAGCGGAAAGGTCTGATAGTTACAAGGGCTTCGTTAGGAGGAAGAATTCCTGCAACAGAATGAATTTTAGTTGTTTCGAGAGATTCTTCCAAAGTGAGAGGCGGCAGAATCGAAGGAATTCTTTTTGCCAGCATTGTTTTTCCGGAGCCCGGAGGACCGAGCATCAGTAGATTATGACCACCTGCTGCAGCAACTTCGAGGGCTCT
>Ga0172369_10003030_pt1 | contig 22422 bp, 23 predicted proteins | sample LakKiv25m_FD_114539 | JGI IMG/M metagenome (GOLD analysis project Ga0172369, IMG submission 114539) | Freshwater microbial communities from Kabuno Bay, South-Kivu, Congo - kab_022012_11.25m | ecosystem: Environmental > Aquatic > Freshwater > Lake | place: Democratic Republic of the Congo...
ATTGTTTCTCTCTCTTGTAAGGTTAAATGTTTTCACATATTTTAGTTATTAAGGTATATATTATTTACTAATATATCTCACTTTCTCTTTTTTATGAAATTGCTTTTCATTTCTGAATTTGCCCATTTATCTTATTTTTAGCTATTTCTTGAGGAGCTGGAGCTACTACGACTGGAGGTGGAGCTACTACGACTGGAGCTGGAGCTACGGCTGAAGCTTCAGCACTAGCCATTTTTGCAAGTATTTTCTTCTTAAATTCTTCAAATTCTGGTCCTCATTGTGCTTTTGCCAAGAATCATTTTAATTTATTTTTTGCATCTTGAATAATTTGTTCTTTTGAGGTATTCATTGCATCAATAACTTTTTCTATTTGTTCTCTTTCCTTTGGTCATAACTGTTTATCTTTAAGATACTCTTTTATTGCTTTTGCTACATCTCCCTCTCTTCATGATTCTATACTTCAATTTACTATATGTTGGTCAATACTCATAGTTATATATTTAAAAATTAAAATTTGTTTTTGTTTGATTTAGTATAACAAATACTAATAAGAGAATATCACAAAAAAAAATTCTTGTCAAAAAAATGAATACTTTTTTGGTAAGATTTTTTTATTTTTCCTAAAATGTGTTTTTATTTCATCAGAAGTAATCCTATAAAAGCAATCAAACTTCAAAATATTTTCCTTTTTAAGTCATCTTTTTCATGTAAAAATATTGCTCATAAAATAAAAATAAGTACTATTTTAAAAGTCGTTATAGAAGAAACAAGACTAAGATTTCAAACAACAAAAACTAAAACCACCCAAGAAAGAGATTGTAAATACCTAAAAACTCCTGTTATCAAAATATCTTTTTTTGTATACTGGCTTTTTTCTCAGCTAAATAATGTTGCTATTCATAAAAATAAGCATGTAGACCACCAACTCAGCATCGTTCCAGCGGTAAATCCTGTCATTTTCTGTAAGGCTCTTTCAGCAAGTAAGGAGTATTCCTAAAAAAATTCCTGAAGCAAGCATAAGAAGAAAATATTTATCAAATTTAAATTTTCAAATTTTATGTTTTTTAGAAACGATAAGTATTCCTCACAAAAGCAAAAAAGTTCCTAGAATTTGCACATAAGTTAATTTTTCATTTAAAAAAATTGTCGCAAGAATTATAGAAATTGGAGTATAAATATTACTTACGATGGTTGATACTCCAGCATCAACATATTTTTGTGAAATATAGGAAAATATAAAATATAATCCCCCAGTTATACCACAAATAAGACTTAGACCTATAATAAAAAATATATTTCAAGATATATAAAATTTCTCAAAAAAAGGAAGAAAAAATTATAAAATACTCACAACAAAAGTAATCTGAAAAGCAAAAAGTATTTGTCATTTATTATCATGATTTTTCTTTGTTGCAAGCCGTCTTCTTTGAAGAGGAGAAATACTCGCAAAAACAAAGTAAAAGATATAACTTAAAAATTCTAGCATTACATTTTTATATTAATCAACTATTTTATGTTGTTCTGGAAACCATTTAGGAGCATTGACTAAAACTAAAGATAATTTATTTCCTTCAATGGAGTAAATCTCTCCCTTCTCAAAAAAATAAATATCTCACTCACTCATTTCAAAATCTCATTTTTCTGAATGTATTTTTCAAGATCATGACACTACATAATAAATCTCTTCACATTCTAGATTTGTAACTCTTTTTTGTTCAGGATACCTTCCATCAATAAAAGCGGTAGCAAAACTAAAAAGTTCGCTTGGAAAAGGGTATTCGAAAACCGTACAATCTGAAGAATTTTTAAATTCCTTGGCTTCGGATTTTTTTATAAGCATAAAAAATTCTGTTTAAAAAATAATAAATCATTTTATTTTTTTCAAGAGATTTTTCCTATTTGCTAAAAATGACAATTTTTTGTTTTGACAGTAATTATTGTTTTCTCTAAATTTTTATAGAAAAGATAATTTGCAAATTTTTTCTCATTTTTTACTTTTCATTATTCACTTTTCACTATTAAATTTTCCCTATTACAAGCTCTTTTGCTGGATCATAAAAATCAAGTTTTTCTCTCCCTATTTTTTCAATAATATACTCAATTAAATCTTCTTTTTTTACTTCTGCTTGAGTTCCTGCCTCCATATTTCTTACTTGAAAATTTCCACTTCTTGCTTCCATAACTCCCACCATAACAACAAATTTCGCTCAAATTCTCTGAGCTTTGAGCATCTGCTCTTTGAGTGCAGGAGTTCAGAGAGAAGAAAGTGTATTAATTCATTTTTCTCTTGCTTCAAGTGTAAGTGGAAGAACTACTTCTTTTGCTTCATCACCAAGTTGTACAAAATAAAGATCTATTCTATCTTTACTTTTTATACTAATATCATTCTCTTTCAATATAGCCATAATTCTTTCTACTCTGAGAGTAAAACCACTTGCTGGTATATCTTCTTCATATCCCATTTTTTGAGCCATTGTATCGTATCTTCCTCCGACAACGAGACTTTCTCCTGTATCTTTGAGAGAAATTTTCCAAACACTATTATTATAATATTGGAGAAGATGAACTAAAGTATGATCTTCTCTGTAAGGAATTTTTAAAATATCAAGATATTTTTTCATTTTTGAATAATATTCTTTTGATTCTTTTTTAAGAAATTTAATAGGAGAAGGAGCAAGACGAGCAAGTATTTTTTCATCTTCGAGAGAAGAAGCAAGAAGTAAAAGAGGATTTTCTTGGAGATTTCTGAGTGATTCTTCAGAAAGAAGATGTTTTTTATTTTCATAAAAATTTTTCAATTCTTCTTTGTATTTTTCTAGTTCCTTTTTATTTCAAAATGAATTTATTGTCACTTCATATTTCCCTTCAAGTCCTATACTTCAAAGAATTTTATAATTAATATAAATTTGTTGAACATCGAGAACGGGATCTCTTTCTCAAATAATTTCTCCTCAAATAGTATAAAATTGCTTTAATCAAGAATTATTCAGTCATAAGGAATCTTTTCTAAAAGAACGATCTATATGATAAAGATAAACTGGTTGTATTTCTGCTCATAAATTTCCATCAACATAAGCTCTCAATATTCCTATTGCTGCATCAGAACGAAGCGATAAAGCAGTCCCATCATCATCAATAAAACTATAAACTGTTTTTTTCATTACATCTGTTCCAGAATATACTTTTTCTAATATAGAAGTATATTCCAACAATGGAGTTGATATTCTTCTATATCAATTCTTACGAAGTTCATGGCGATATACTTTTTTCAAAAAAGTAAAATATTTATGCTCATCTGGGAAAAAATCTCTCATTCAAACAACTCTTTTTATATCATTCATAAAAAAATTTTAGAGGTAAAACAATTACTGCTTGTCATCATACTATATTTTTTTTTTTTTCAAAGTTGTTTTTCATTTTTTTTTTGTATAATCACTTACAATTATATTCTTAATTATTATTATAATTTGTATGTTTCAATCTATAAATGAGTCTCTCTTGCATTTTTTTAATAGTTTTTCTGCATACACAATCGTCGAAAAAACTGTTTTTATTTTTGCTGATGCTCCGATATTTTTTATTCCTCTCTTTTTTATCGTGCTATGGATTTTTTACGGACTAAAAAAAGAAAGAGCAAAACAAGAAGAAATTTTACTGATTTTTTATTCTATTCTTATTGCAATTCTTATTACTCTGATTATTCAGCATTTTATTCATCTCAAAAGACCAGAAGATTATCTCATCGGTGCTGGAAAATTACTTATCAATCATGTTCCTGATGCATCATTTCCTTCCGACCATGCAACCGTAAGTTTGGCTTTTTTAACCGCTTTATTTTTCGCGAATTATAAAAAAACTTTTTGGATTTTTCTCCCATTTGCTCTTATTATGAATATATCAAGAATTATTGCTTGAGTACATTGGCCTTTTGATATTCTCGTTGGAATGATTATTGGTATTTTTGGGAGTACTGTGATTTTTCGCTTTGCAAAAGAAAAAAAAGCGATAAAAGTGTTGAATTCATTTTTGATAAAAATTTCTCAAATATTAAAATTATAATTTTTTTGTATGATAAAAACTATTGCTCTTTCTTGAGGTGGAACAGGATGACATATTTTTCCTCTTTTGTCGCTTTATATTTTTTTTAAAGAAGATGAAAATTATCGTTTTATTTGGATTGGAGAAGAATTTTGACTCGAAGAAAAAATCGCCCAAAAAAACCAGATAAAATTTCTTTCTATTTCTACAGGAAAACTCAGAAGATATTTTGATCTCAAAAATCTCTATGAACCACTTAAAAATATGACCTGAGTAATACAAGCTCTCTACTATATGAGAAAATATAAGATTGATATAATTTTTTCAAAATGAGGCTATGTAAGCATTCCTGTTTGTATCGCTGGAAAAATATTATGAAAAAAAATATATATTCACGAATCCGATAGTGTGACCTGAATATCAAATAAATTTATTTCAAAATTTGCAACAAAAGTATTTTATACTTTTCCCAATGAGCAAATTGATGGAGAAAAAAACATTGTAAGTGGACAAATATTGAATCCGGAGCTTATCGATGAAATCGAAAGTATCGAAAAAGAAGAGAATGAAAAATTAAAAATTCTTGTAATAGCTGGAAGCCAAGGATCAACTATTATTTTCAAAAGTATTCTCTCTGTTCTTGATAGTTTACAATACATAGATTTTACGATTATTTTGTGAGAAAAAAATCTTCATTTTCGTGAAAATTTTTCAAGATTTTCAAATGTAACTCTTTATGATTTCATTTCTCAGGAAGAACTTGGAAAAATCTATATGGAAACTGATATTGCTATTACAAGAGCTTGAGCAACAACTTTGTTTGAACTCTATTATTTTGGAATTCATAGTATTATCATCCCACTTAAAAGCTCAGCAGGAAGCCACCAAGAAAAAAATGCTCTCTTTTTCAAAGAAAATTTTTGAAGTGATATTTTGGATGAAGAAGAAGATCTCAGCAATGCTTTGCTAGAACTTTTACAAAAATATAAAGATTTAAGAAAAGTAGGACTCAATATCGAAAACTTTTTTGAACCGCTCAATATTATAAAAAAGTATTTGTAGTATTAAGGAAAGTTTGAAAAATTAAGAAAAAAAATTTGTCATTCTGAATTTATTTCAGAATCTTTTTATAAAGCTAATATTAATTTTAGATGGATACTGAAACAAGTTCAGTATGACACTTTTTCAGACTTTCCTTTAAAATATTCACACAAAAATAATCAAAAAAACAAAAAATATAATTTTTGTAAAAATTTATTGTATATTACAAAATAATCAAACTAAAAAGAAAGGAATTTTATAAAAAAACTCCTTTCTTTTTTTGACTCTATTTTTTGAGTATGATACAATAAAACTACAAAAATTATAATTAAAACAAAAACAAATATGTGAAGTGATTTTAGTCAAAAATTAAAGGCTTTTTCGCCTATTTCTCTGAGTGAGCTCAATGTACAATCTAGTTTTCTCGACAGAATCGATGTAAAATATATCATTTCTGAAAATAAATTTGAAGATATTCTCGGGGATTTAGAAGAAGATTTTTATCTTCTTGAAATAAATGGAAAATCAATTTTTGAATATTCAAGTATTTATATGGATAGCGAAAATTATAATTTTTATTATCAGCACCAAAATAGAGAAAATCCGAGAACAAAGGTGAGAACAAGGCTCTATGTAGAAAGTAAAATCGCTTTTTTTGAATACAAACAAAAAGAAAAAAATGTAACAAGAAAATTTAGATACCAATTTGATGCAAGTGAACACGGAAAAATAGGAAAAGAAGCAACAAAATTTTTTGAATGAATTTATCAAAGTCTTTATGGAAAAGCACCAGAAACAATATTTCCTTCACTAGAAACAAGATACAATAGACTTACTTTTTGTAGTAAGAAAAATGATGAAAGACTTACTGTAGATTTTCATATTGCTTTAAAAGATTTAAGAAATAAAAAATCTCAAGAAAAATCTCTAAAAAATGTAGTAATCGTAGAAAGTAAATCAAATTCTTCAAAATGTACAAGCCAAAAAATAATGAAAAAACACGATGTAGAAATTGCTTCTTCTTGTAGTAAATATGGACTTTGATGTGCTTATACACAAGCAATAAAAGATTTTTCAGTATTTGAAGATACTATGAAAAAAATGGATAGTATAATAGAGGAAAAATAATTTTATCTCGCTATTTTCACATAATGTAAATATTCAATCACACTTTCTTTTTTGTGATTTCTATTTTCTGTTTTATCTGCTTTAAATCTCTGATATTTTTTTTCAAATACTCCATATTCTCCTCTTTTTGACATAATTTTTTGGATTTCCTCTAGTGTCAAAAGTCCTTCATCATTGTAACTCAAAAAAACATAATTTGCATCAATATTTTTTATCAAGTGAGAAAAAGCTTTTTTCACTTCTACCTTTTTACAATAATCTGATTTTTGCTCTGAACAATCTCTCATTCCTGTTTTTCCTTTTATTTTTGGAGTATCATATTTTGCTATAGTTTCAAGAAGATGATAATTTCCACTATATTGTCTATGGTTATATGGTGGGTCAAGATAGACAACATCATGGGAAGAATCTAAAATAAGATTATTTATATCTTCATTAAAAACATAATGTTCATTGTCATTAAGAAAAAAATCAGCAGGAGAAAGAAAAAGAGATTTTTGAGCTGATTTTTTCAAGTGCTTTAAAAAAGCTCAATAAACACTTGCAGTATTTGCAACTTTATCAATAGATTCTAGCAAACTTGCAAGGAGAAAATAATATTCATTTTCATTGATTTTTTCATCTTGTTTCCACTCCTCTATTTTTTGCCTGATTGCATCACATTTCATCGCATTTTCATCACTAAAATACATTCTCTCAAATTCTTTTCATTTTGTTCAAGCAGGACTATAATTTTTATAAATAAATCCCTTTTTTCAATTCAAATTATTGAGATAATCACACACTATATCTTTGTAGTTGTGAAGATTGCCTACAAATAATTCTTTGATTTCATCTTGTAAATCATAAAATCACAAAAGCTTATGGTTTCAAATATAGTTTTTATTGAGAACAAAAGCATAATATTGCATATCATTTGCTATAACTCTCTGTCATTTTTGCTTAAAATACCTTCCTACGATTCCAGTTCCAGCAAAAAGATCTGAAAAAATATAGTTTTTTTCTCAAACTATAGAATTTATTCAATTTTCTATAAATTGTAAAAGTGAAAGTTTTGATCAGATGTAGTTCATAATTTTAAAATAATTTTTCTAATCAATAAGTATTTATAAAGTAATTATTTTTATTTTGTACTAATCTTTCAGTAATAACTTCAATTCTAGTTTTATTTGTGTCTTTATATTCAGAATTGTTTTTTAATAAAAAATTCCAATAAATTCAATCTAAAAATCAAATATAAGAAATTTTAGTTTCACTATATCAAATAATATCAACTATTTCTTGAAATTGTTTATCTTGATTTCATCATCATTCTTTTAAATGTTTAGCTTCTAAAATATATAAATTATCTCAGTTTTTAACTAAAACATCAGAGGATTTTTTCTTATCTTTATTAAATTGATAGACAATTCATAATTTTATTCTTATATTTTCAGCAGAAAAAATTCATTTATTTGAAGAAATAAAAGCCAATGTTTTATCTCAATTTAAAAAATCATTCCAGTTTTCCGTGAAAGTGTATCCTTTTTTTATTAATATTGTTTTAATCTTTAGTTCTCAAGTTTTTCATTGTTTTCTTGAAGCTCAATCATCATATAATGCAACAATCCATTCTTTTACAACTATATCATAAATGGATCTATGTTTTATATATTCTAAAGTAATATCTTTTATAACTTTTTTTGCTTCTTGTATTCAAATTGATTTTATTTTTTTAATTCAATCTATTGTTATATCACAAGTATGTAAAAAACAAGCAAATTCATTATATTTTCATCATCAATTTTTTGTTAAAAGTAAATTTAAAATATCTTCCACAAAAATATCAATATTTTCATTTTGTCATTTTTCTTTAAGTTGTTTTATTGTAATAATTTTTTCTTTTATATTTTTAGCAATTTCAAAATAATTGTCTATATTTTTAAAATCTGATTTGGTAAAAATAATAGATGTATAAAAATCATCTCAAATTATTTCATCATTATTTAAACATTCTTTGAAAAGTTCTAAATTATCCATAAGTAAATCTTTAATAATTAAAAGTTTGTATTAATTGCTTTGTATAAGTAAGTCCTATAAATTTTCTAACATACTGCGAACTTTCACTATACATAAAAGTAGTTAAAAAATCACTATCATATTTTTCTCTAAAATCTTCTAAAGTTTTATTAAAATATTTTTTTAATTCATCTAAAAATATTTCTTTTTTAGTATTTAAGAATATTTGTATAGGATATGTTCTATAAGTTTTTCAGTTTGTAATTACAATACAATCTGCATTATAATCTTCTCTTATATCATAAAGTCAAATTCTCCCATTATTTTTTCAAGTATCTATTGTTCTAATATATAAATAATTTTCTTTAATTTTTTTATAAAAATCATCATTAACTAAATATTCTTTATATTTTTTGCTGTTTATATCATATCAAATAATTTTATTTTCTCATTTATTTTTTAAAATATTTTCTTCCATTAAATAAAAATCTACATCAATATCTTTTTTAGCTTTCTTTTTACAAAAATCCATAAACTCACTTCATCATCTATAATTATTTTCTTTTGTTAATTCAAATTTTCTTGTTTTTATATGTCAATTTATTTTTATGGCTTCAAATTCTTGTTTATTATGATTTTTATTATCTTTTTTATCAAAAAATAATATTCAAACATGTTGTCCGGTAAAATCAAATATCTTTTCTTCAAAAATTATAGCTTTTTTTATATTATAATTTTCTAAATATCATATTCTTATCTTATTAGTTCAAGAAGCAGAAAATAAAAAATTTGAAGGAATTATATATATATTTTTTGAAATATTGTTTTTAATATCTTGAAACATTGCTAATTGATAAAGATCTTGTAATCAGCTAAAATCATTTTTAAAATAATCTAAATAATGACATGTTTCTTGATGTTTTCTAATATATCATATATATAAATATGGAGGATTTGTAATATGAAAAATTGGTAAATTTGAACTTATTTTTGGATAATTTTTTAAACTATCATTTTGTTTTATATTTTGTTTAGCAATTTCTTTAGGTATTCAATAATTTCATGCATTTTCAATTGCTTTATTTACTAAATCATCTTGAATTTCAAATAAAAAAATATGATTTTTAAAATATTCAATCCTTTTATCTTCATCAATTAAATTTAAAATTGGTAAAATTAAATTTCATTCTCAAGCATAATAATCTACAAAAGAATAATTAAATAAATCTTCCTTTATCTCAGGCAAAATATATTTAATAAAAATATCTTTATTTGTTAAGTGTTGTCAAAATAATCTATTATGGTTCATAATTTATTTGTTAGATTTTAAATCAGATATTCTTTTTTTACTAATCTCAATATATTTATTATTTTGCTCTATTCAAATAAAATTTCTATTAAAATATAAACTAGCAAGTCAAGTAGTTCAACTTCACATAAAGGGATCAAGAATTACTTCTCACTCTTTAGATGATAGCCTCACTAAATAAGATAAAAATTTTACATTTTTTTCATTTGGGTGGAATTTGCTATCAAAAGCTGTCGATCTGATATATTCTGGAATATAATTTGGATATTTATAAGTAAATTCTTTTGGATTTTTATTTCTAGTATCCTCAAGCCAGCTTTTAGAAGTTTTTATCCAATTTACATGATTAAAATCTTTAGGTTCTAATTTAGAAAAATACATTACAAGTTGTAAGTTATGTCAAAAATTATTGTTTGTTTTAGAAGTATTAGTTTTTAATGCTTTTGTAGCTAAAAGATTATTAAACTTTAAATATTTTTTTCAAATAGAAATCCATTTATCAGCTTCTAAAGTAGGTATAAAAATATAAATATGAGATCAATTTCTTAATATTCTTTTAAATTCTTTAAATAAAAAATCTAGTTTAGAAAAAACATATTTCTTTGAATCATCATATCAAGCATCTTGAAAATTTACTCAATATGGGGGGTCTGTTATTATTAAATCAATTGAGTTATCTTCAACTTCTTTTATTTTTTCAAAAGTATCACTATGATAAATAGTATAAGTTCCCATAATATTCATGTTTAAAAATATAATAATCGCTATTTAAAGCTCTATATCTCCAAATTCATCAAGTTCCTGCCTTTCATCTATTTCACTCCATATTTTTTACAATAATTGATTTTAGCTTAAACCCGACTTTTTGAACTTCTGCCATACATTGAAAACCGAGTGAAATCCACTCACTATTTGCATATTTATCTCAAATAACGACTCACATATATCATCATGATTTTAATAATTCATAACTATTTTGCAAAACATTGTGAAACATACTTAAAAAATTTTGCAAATTTCATGCATTTGATAAATCTTTTTTGTCTTCACTAAACTTGATTATATCAAAATAAGGAGGATGTAAAAGCACTAAATCAACTCAAGCTTTGTTATGATGTTTTAGTATTTTTTGAATATCTTCTTTTGTTTTTTTGCTTCCACTATCTCAAACTCAAAAATGCTTTTGTATTTTATCGGATTTTATAAGCTCTTTAGCTCTTGCAACAAGCTCTTCTTTTAAATCAATTCAAACAATATTTCTCCCAAGTTTTTCACACTCAATAGCAGTTGTTCCACTTCCGAGAAATAAATCCAAAACAAAATCTCATTTTTTTGTATATCTTTGTATAAGTTGATTTGGAATTTGAGGGATAAAATTTCAGTGATAAAAATTAGAGTGTTTTCAGCTTTTGTCTCTTTCGTTTATAATCCACAAACTATCAGTCAAAATATCTTCATATTTTTTCCAATTTTCTCCAGTTAAATCAAAATCATTAAATTTTGGCATATTGAAATAACTTAATACTAAATTGTTATATTTATAACAAAATTGTTTAAAAATTCAAATTCCTTATTTTTTTATATTTTTTTAAACTAAAACAAACTTTTTACTTTTTGTTTTATTTATTATAATACTCAAGTTTTTAAAAAATAATTTATTATTTTATTGTAAATTTATGGATTGGGTTTCAATTTTTGTTGTTATCTTTTGATTATGATTATTTGAAATTATCTCAAGTATTGATAATGCAATTATCAATGCAGAAATACTATCAACTATGAGTAAAAAATATAGAAGATGGTTTCTTATATGGGGGATACTAATTGCTGTATTTGTGGTAAGATGATTTTTGCCTTGGCTTATAGTTTGGGCTACTGCTCCAGAACTTTGATTTATTTGATCATTTACTGCCACATTTAGCAATGACCCAAAAATTACAGAAATAATAGAATCCTCTGCTCCTATTTTGATGATTTGATGATGAATTTTTCTCGTGTTTCTTTTTTTCCACTGGTTATTTTTGGAAACAAAAAATTTTGGACTTATCGGAGAAAAATTTTTTCATAGACACTGAGTTTGGTTTTATGCTATCGTCTCAGTAATCTTAACTTATGTCGTTTGGAAAGCTCTCCATACAGATAATCCTATTTTAGCTTTTTGAGCAGTCGTTGGTTCAAGTGTCTTTTTTATCACTCATTGATTCAAAGAAAGTGCAGAAAAAGCAGAACAAAATCTTATGCAAACCTGAATGTCTGATATAGCAAAAATTCTTTATCTTGAAGTAATTGATGCAACTTTTTCTATTGATGGAGTACTTTGAGCCTTTGCTTTCACTATGTCAATTCCCCTTATACTTATTTGAAATGGTGTATGAGCTATTGTTGTGAGACAAATAACTGTAAGTAATGTAGAGAGAATCAAAAAATATCTTTTTCTCAAAAACTGAGCAATGTATTCAATATTTTTTCTTTGACTTTTTATGACATTGAAATGATTTTGAATAGAAATTCCTGAATATATTGCCCCTCTTTTCACAACAATTATTGTTGCCTATTTTTTCCTAAAATCATCAAAAGCAATTAAAAATCAAGCACTTAGTGATGCAAAAAAAATTATAGATTTATAAATTTCTTAATATTCTTTTCCATAATATTTAAAAAGCCCTCTTGAGCCAAAAGTTTTATGAATATGTTTTCATAAATCAAGCTTTTCTATAAAAAGCTTGATTTTGAGATAAGACCCTGCTTCTATCTCAAGAAGTGGAGGAATTTCATCATATATATCAAGATCAAAATGCACTTCTCCCAAACTATATGAAATCCTATATTTCTTTTTTTCTCTTGATCTTTGAAGCCCATACTTTTCAAGAACTCTTGTGAAGCTCTCTACATCAGTGATACACATTTCATGCTCGTGAGACACTTTCATATTAGCACTCTTTTCCTTTTTTTTGATTGTGTAGAGATGTTCTTCTCCTTTTTTTCTTACTCTAAAAGTCCTTCCTTCTATATCCATTTTTTGATCGGGATAATCATAATAAATATCATGAATAATTCCTTCAAAAGTTTTTGTTGCTCATAGATTCTCAAGCCTTTCTACGATTTCATCCTTATTCACTTCAAGTATTTTTATTTCTTTTTCCATATTTTTTTTGTTATTTATTGCCAAATAATAGTTTCGTCTGAAGACTGTTTATAAAAACTTTTATATTCTTCATATTTTCAATAATGCCTATAAAGTCCTCGTGAACCACTAGAAAGTGTCTTGTTTTTCTTGAGTCCCAAAATTTTTATATAATGAAAAATATCTTCAGTTTCATCACACTCTATTTCAAGTAAAGTTGGTATTTCTTCATAATCATCTATATCAAATTTCACCTTTCTTATTTCTCAAGTTTTTGCATCTGTATGTTCAAGAATATATCAATGTCTTTGTTTTTCTTTTTTCCTAATTTTTTTTAGTCAAAATGCTTCAAGTACTTTTTGGAAAACATCAAAATGATGAATAATAAATTCTTTTTCATAACAAATTCTTGGCTCTCATTCTTTTGATTGAATTGCTTTTCTTTTTATTGTATAAAAATAATTTTTTTCTTCTTTTGAGATTTTTTTCCTTATCCTAAAACTTCTTTTTCCTCCCCTATCAAGTCTCAAATCAAAATAATCAAAATAAGTATCTTCTATAAAACCAGAAAAAACAAGCTTTGCCCCGAGAGAATGAAGATGAGAAATAAGTTCTTTTTTGTTGATTTCAAGAATTTTTATCTCTTTTTCTTGCTCATATTCATTGACAGGATTGATAGTATAATCCAGTATTCAAAAACTTTTAAGAATAATGAAAAAAGTTGTAAGAGCCTTATCCTGAAAAACATTGTAAATTTCTTTTGCAAGTAAATTTGGTACATCAAAAAATGTTTTTTTATTGATACTAAATCAAGTTTTTTTAAGTATTTCTATAATCCAAAAAATATAAAGTCTATAAGAAATACTTGGAGCGAGTTGTTTTTTTAAAAAGCTCGTATGAAATATTTTTTTATCTTTTATAGAATCTATAATTTCTTTTACAAAATTATCAATATAAAGGCTTATATTTGAGCAATCAAAATGACTTATATCTCTTAGCTTTAATTGTAATTCTATTTTTTTCCCTATATCTTCTTCCAAAGGAAGAAAAACTCATCACAAAAGTCAATAAAAATTATGTTCATTGTTTTCAAGTATATCTTTTATAATGATTTTTTCATCACTATCAAAATCTCAAAACTGGAGTAAATCTCAAGCCATAAAAAAGTAAAAATTATTAAACTATTGCCTTCAATTCAAGTATAACATATTTTAATTTTTGAGTAAAGAGAAAGTGAGGAGATTATTGAAATCTATCAAAATATCAATTTTGCATCATTTTATTTAATTGAACCTGTATTTCATTAATTTTTTGAAAGAAATTATAAGAAGAATTATTTCATTTTATAAGATAAGAATCTCCTCATCATAAATCATTAATAGCTTTTTGTGATCATCAAGTCGAAAAATATGCATTATCTAGATTTAAAAGATTTATGATTTCATTTAAATACTTTAATTGAGACATTTCTATTTCTACAATAGGAGGCATAGGACTACCATCATTTGTAATAATCCGAGCATAATTATCAGCATCAATTATCGTATTTCAACATGTATCTAAAATATAGGAAGTTCTTAATTTTACTTTTGCTCTTTCTATATCAGGAAAAAGAAGTTTTGATATTCGTTCTATAATTGTAGGATTTCTTTGCAAAAATTCCTCTTCAAAATTTATTCTCCATTTTTCCAATATTTTACTTACATCAAAAAAATCTTCTGGAAAATAAGCTTTTAAAATTTCAGAGGCAATTGTATCATCTTTTTTTATTTTTCTTTTTAAAGAAAAAATATTTTTTACATTATAATTAGGATGCAATAACTCTGTTCTTGATCGAATAATTCTCCTATCTTTAGGTGATTTTACTTCATTTATTTTAGGTTCTTCCGCATTAATTATTTGCCCCTTTTCCTATGTCTTTTTTCTTGATTTAAAAGGTAATATATATCTGTTATAACTCAAGAATAACGAATTTTTCCACCACTTTCAAGTATTTTTTCATTAATTTTTTGTAAATTTTGATGATAAATTTTCGTTTCAAGTTCTATAGCAAATTTATTAATATCATTATCTGATATTTCTAAAACTCAAGTGAGTAAAAGAAGTATAATTATAGAAACAATATTTTCATCTCCAAGTATTATATGAAGCTTGGAAGCAATATTTCAAGCAATATTTTCTGGTATATTTCAAAAAAAATTTCATCACTGAAGAACTAATCCTTTTTGTAAAATTTTAAAAATCTCATTTAGTAGATGTTCATCAAAATATATAGGAAATTTTGTTTTGTATTGTATTTCTTTTTGACGACTTACAATATCTAAAACTTGTTTCTTTATAACATCATAATTCTGATGGAAATCAATTACTCAACTTTTACTTTCTATTAAAGGGATTTTTATTTCACTTACTCAATTTCTATGAGGCATAATATATTTTCTATTTACCCTAAAATTCCTCCCACTCTATCTATTTTTATTAAAATAGCAAATTAAAGTAAGTCAAAAGTTATGAGAAATAAAAAAAGCCTATTTGCAATCAAATAGACTTTTTCTTCAATGAAAAATTATTTATTTTCTCCTCCATTTTTTGCTTTTTCAAAAGCATCTTTTTCTACTTGAGAAATAACTCTTTTAAGTCCTATTCTTCCCTTTTCTTTATTTATTTCTATGATTTCTACTTCTACTTCATCTCCTAATTTTACAATATCTTCTACATTCATCACTCTTTGAAGAGCGAGTTTTGATATATGTATCATTCCTGTTTTTCCTTTAAATTCAACAATTGCTCAAGTTCCAGCAATGATGGAAACTATTTTTCATTTATATATTTCTCCTACATTTGGTTCCCATATAATCTCAGAAATTCTTGCAAGAGCTTCTTGCACAAGTGGAGCATTTTTTCCTGTAATAAAAGTTTTTCCATCTTCTTCTATATGGATTTTTACTTCACATTCCTTTTCTATTTTTTGAATTACCTCACCTCCTTTTCCTATTACTTCTCTTATTTTATCTACTGGTACAAAAATAGATTCTATTCTCGGAGCAAGAGGAGAAAGTGGCTTTTTTTCTTTGATAACTTCTCCCATTTTCTCAATAATATAATTAAGTGATCTTCTTGCTTGAAGAAATGTTTCTTGAAAAACATTCATTTTAAGTCATTTTATTTTTACATCAAGTTGCATTGCAGTAATCCCATTTGGAGTCATTGTTACCTTGAAATCCATATCTCCGAGAAAATCTTCTTGAGCTTGTATATCAGATAGTATTTTATATTTTCCTGTTTTTTCATCATAAATCATTCCCATAGCAACTCAAGCAACAGGAGCTTTTATTGGTACTCCTGCATCAAGAAGACTCATTGTACTTCCAGAAACAGAAGCCATAGAGCTTGATCCATTACAAGTAGTTATTTCTGATACAACTCTTATCATATACGGAAAATCCATTTCATTTGGTAATACTGGGTCAAGAGCTCTTTCAGCAAGTTTTCCATGTCCTATTTCTCTTCTTCCTGTTCCTCTCATCGGACGAACTTCCCCAACAGAAAATGGAGGAAAATTATAGTGATGAATATATCTTCTCGTTGTTTCTTCATACATATCATCAATAATTTGAATATCATCTGGTCATCCAAGAGTTGTAATAGAAAGAGCCTGTGTCATACCTCTACGAAAAAGTGCAGAACCATGAGTTCTTGGTAAAATTGAAGTTTCTCAAACAACTTCTCTTACTTCATCAAGTTTTCTCAAATCAAGTCTTTTATCTTTTTCAAGCACATTTTTTCTCATCACTGCTTTTACTCTCTTGTAAATAAGATTTCCTACAAAATTCAAAGATTCTTTTACTTCTTCATCACTTTCTCACTCTCCTCTTTCTACAAGATTATTTTTTACAAAATAATTTTTTACTTCTTCATCAAGATCATCAAGAAGATGTTGAAATTCTTTTTTTCCTTTTCCATAAAGGATTTCCAGCTTTTCCTCTGTAAGATATTCTGCTACTTTGTCATACAAAGTTTCATCAGGAATATTATAAAAAGCTTTTATGGTTGATTCTCCATATACTTCTTTATACGATTGTATAAAATCTTTTTGTGCATTACATATTTCTTTTATAAGGCTATGAGCATATTCCAAACCTTTTAACATTTCTTGGTCTGAAACTTCAGTTGCCCGAGATTCTACCATTGTGATAGCATCAAGAGTTCCAGCAACAAGCAAAGTCATTTTTGCAGTTTTTTCTTTTTCAAAACTTTGGTCAAATATATATTCTCATTCAGAAGTAAGAATAATTTTTACTGCACTTACTGGTCATTCAAAAGGAGCTCAAGATTGCATTAGCCCAAGACTTGAACCAATAATACCATAAAATCCTATATCTGATTCTCCATCACTTGAAAAAACACTTGCAATAATTTGTGTATCATTAATAAAGCCTTTTGGAAACATTGGTCTTATTGGTCTATCAATAAGTCTTGAAGTAAGAATAGAGGATTCTGAAGGTCTTCCTTCTCTTTTTTGAAATCTATTTCCACCTATTTTTCCTGTCGCATAAAATTTTTCTTGGTAATCGACAACAAGAGGGAAAAAATCAGCCTGTTCATTGAGTCCATCTTCTTTTATTCCCACTGTTACGAGAAGAACATTTCCATTTTCATCACTTATCGTGATACTTCCATTTGCAAGAAGCCCAAGTTTCCCTGTTTCGAAGCTTATATTTCTTCCACCAATACTATAAGTTTTTTTTATAACTTGGAGATGAGGAGCTATTTTGTCAGATATGTTTAGCATTTTTTTATAATAAAAAAATAAATATATTCAAACAAAGAATATATAGTTTTTAGTAAGCTATCTTAGAGCTTTTTATGTTCTCCAAAACACTTTACTAAAAACTAGAAATACTATTATCTTTATTTAAACGAAAAAAGTGTATTGTTTTTTTGCTTTTTTGCAAGTTTGCTGTGAAAACTTGAAGTTTTTTGAATTAATAAAAAAATCTAGATTTTTTTATTATATTTTTTACTTTACCTTGAAATGAGAATAAAAAATTAAAAAATTTTTCCTTGCCTTTTTTAAAATAATTTATTTATTGAGGATTTTTATTACTTTCTGCCGTTAGAACCTCTTCAATTTTAAATCTACCTACTTTTCATAGTTTACTAAAAACATAATCTCTTTCTAGAATTCATGGTATTTTTCCTTTTTTATTATGAAATGATAAAAGAATTATTTTTATCTGTGCAGAAACTGCCTCCTCAATTATTTCCCTATATCCCCAAAAAATTTCACTTTTTTCGTTATCGTCAAGTGAAAGAATAATTTTTACTCGACTAGAAATATTTAATTTCCCTAAGATATTTTCACCTCTGAGAGCCTCTAATCTTTTATTGCTACTTTTAAATGAGAGAATAATTTCAGTTATTTCTTCACTATGTAATACTTTAAGTATACTTTCATCTTGAAGAGCCTGAATCTTGATTTTATCATCACTTTCTTCTTTATTATTCTTAAAAGAGAGAATTGTTTCTTTTATATTTATCCCTTTAAAAAAATCACACATCAATTTTTCTCAAATCATTGAAATAAAAGGATCTTTTATAATCAATTTTTTAAGAAAAAACCATTTTTCTTCAGATAATTTTTCCTTTGATTCTTTTAATAAATTTCTAGATTTTTGCCTATTATCAACACTTATTTCATTTACCATTTATCTATTCTTTTTATATAATAATTTTTTAAGAATAGTTATTCTATAATCGAAATTTCAAAAATCAAATTTATTCACAAAAAAACTCCCAGTAAATTGCTAGGAGTTTAAATTTTAGTTTATTATTTTTTAGCCTTCTTTTGGAATCACTGCCTCTATCGCAGCAAAAGTAGCTTGTTTTCAAGCAGGAACGATGATGCTGACACTATCTCCAACTTCTGCTTTAAAATGAGTAACTGCAGCAGTGAGAACATTGTAAGTTGATCATTCTGCTATTACTTGAAATTTCCCTTGATCTTTTGTGAGAAGTCCAACTTTTGTTTCTCTTTCTATTGGTTGAATTTGTTTATAAGTCATCTTTCCAGAATCACCAATAGTCAGCTTCAATCTATCTCATTGCACAAGTTTTGACTTTGAAGCATAATTGACAGGAACTGGATATTTATGATTGTCCGAACCAAGCATCTCTTCGCCAGTAAAAACTCCTTCAACGATTTTATCGTCACCACTTTTATATGAATGAAGTCCTCCAGTATCTAAATCAATAGAAGATTCTAAATCAATATTGTTTTCTTCCAAAATATCTTTGAGAATTTTTTTTGCACTTTTGATAGATTTCTCTGCTGACTCTATGAAATCTTTTATTGCTTGGATCTTTTTCTTTTCCATATTTTTGTTTTTATTTAATACAAGTTCCTTTTATTTTACTAAAAATACCATCTTTTGTAAATAAAATCACATTTACTTTTTATATGCTTTCATTATAAGTAAAAATAAATAAATTTTTCTATTTGTGGAGTGAAGAAAAGTGCGATAAAAGTCCCAGCTCACAAAAAAGGTCAAAAAGGAATCATCGTATTTACTTTTCGTTTTGGAAATTTCATTTTTTGAAAGATTATAACTGCTATTCCTATAACACTTCCCAAAATATAAGTTGCTAAAATTCCATACATTATTTTTTCTATTCAAAGTAATAATCCCATAAAAATAGCTATTCTTAAATCTCCTCATCCCATCCATTTTCCACCACTTACTATAATCTGCAGGAAAAAAAATGTAAAAATACCGAGAGAAGCAAGTACTCAAGAAAGAATTGGTAAAGATAATATATCTTCATAAAAATAGTTTTTAAAAGCAAATATACTGATAATCAAAGTAAAAAGAAGAAAAATATCATAAATTTCCTTCATATCGCCAAGCATAATCACATAAAGAAAAATAAGAATTATTCATCACAAAGCGATAGAAACATACGAAAAAATATTAAATCCAGAAACAAAAGAAAAATCATAGAGATGAATATCAAAAAAAAGAGTATTGAAAGACAAAATAAGAAAACTAAGAAAAATCCCTATAAATAAAATACTTTCTGGAATCTCAAGAAATAAAATATCATAAAAAACAAAAATAATCGTGAGAAAGGCAATAATTAGAAAAAAGCCAAGTTTGATAAAAGATATTGTATCGCCGAGTTCCAAAAGTGAAAAATCCACAAGATATTTTCCCACAAGCATAAAAATAATTCCCATACTCATCTCAAGAATAGGATAAATTTTTGAAATTTTCTTTTTACAATGAGCACATTTTCCTTTGTGAAAAATATAAGAAAAAAGAGGAATTAAATCAAAAAAATAAAGCATATGACCACACGACTGACAATGACTTCTTCAAAGAAAAACTCACTTTTCTCAAGATTTCAAACGATAAATAATCACTGAAGCAAAACTTCAAAAAAGAAGACCAAAAATAAATAAATTCACTAAAAAAAATACCTGCATAAATTTTTCTTTAAAGAAATAGTGCAGATATTATAAAAAATAAATCAAAAAAAGGAATAGAATTTAGCCTTTTTTTATTTCTTTCATTTTTAAAACTTCGTGTTTTTTTGTTTTTTTATTATATTTTTTGAGACTTAGTTTTTCACCCGTTTCAAAATTCTTCTTTTGAATATTTGTCACATGTACGAGATTTCCTGTCTCAGTGCTGTAAAACCCAACATAACTTCTCTTTCCTTTTGCCATATAGAAATATAAAAATTTAAAAGTATTGCCCCATTGTATAAATGATTTGTGAAAATGCAAATTTTCTTGGACAAAAAAGAAAAATTATATTTTCATTATATCTTCTTCTTTCTTTTTTGTCATTTCATCTATTTTTTTATTGGCATCATCTACCATTTTTTGCAAATCTTTTTCATACATTTTTACATCATCTTCAGAAATTTCATCATCATCTTCCGCTTTTTTTATTTCTTTGAGTGATTCTTGTCTTACATTTCTCACTCCGATTTTTGCTTCTTCCGACATTCTTTTTGCTATTTTTGTTGTTTCTTTTCTTCTTTCCTCTGTAAGAGCAGGAATTCTGATAAGGACACTATCTGCCATTGTTTGAGGATTGAGCCCAAGTCCTGCATCAGTAATAGCTTTTGCAATACTATGAATTAATCATCTATCCCATGGCTGAATAGAAAGAGTTTGATTATCCAAAATATTGACACTTGCACAATTTTTGAGAGGCTGAGTCATCCCATATTGTTCAACAAGAATTCACTCAACGAGATTTGGATTTGCTCTTCCTAATTGAAGTTTTGAAAATTCTGTTTCCAAGTGATGAAGAGCCTTTTTTATTCCTTCTGTTGCTTTTTCTAACATAACTGTAAAAATTATAATGTAATAAATATAGCGAAATTATAATAACTTTATTACAAAATCAATATATTTTAGAGAAACTCTTAAAAAATGAAAAAAAATAATAACTATATCATCGGTAAGATAAGGCTATTTGGAAAAATATTGGGATTTTACAATACCGAAACTACAAGATTGGATTTTTAAAATTTTTAATAATCCTAAAATATATTATAAAGGATGCTCTTTTTCTTTGATTTTTGGAAATAAAGAAATTCCCGTAGTAATAGTTTCCCTCCACGATTTGGAAAGAATGTCAAAGCAAGGCTCCCACTCAATTGAGGGGGATGCTGAGCGATAGCGAAGCAGGGGGAGTTTTTGGAAATGAAAACAACCCCGGGGTTGATATTGATACTCCCACTTCAACGATTTGGTACCGAACTCACAAAGAAGAAAGCAAAAACTGAAAACAAAGTATAAACAGCCAAAAATGAGAGTTCGGTACCGGTTGCTAAAAAATGTTTTGGATATAATGATAAAAATCCACCCATTTAATCCTTAATACAACGAACAGAATGACCATCCAACTTACTAGAATAAGAGAGGCATACACTAGAATCATTCCATTGTAAACTCTCGTAATATGCATAAGTGCTACCTTCAGTACTAGAAGACAACAAATACCCCCGCATCCCACGATCGTAAAATTCATATCCATAAAGACGTTGCCCTGCTATAGGAACCCTAAGTGCATTTGCAAGATTATTCACAGTTGTTTTAGTATTGTGATATTTCCATCCAAGTCCATCGCATTCCCATCCAACTCATATCCTACAAGTTGTTCCAGCAAGATAATTTTCGAGAGTTGCCCATTCTGTATTGCTTGGTACATGCCGTCAACTTGGACAAGCTCAGCTTCATATATTTCACATTGCTTGATCCCAAGTATAAAGTTTTCACCAGATAGTATTATATTCACTATCTCCATATTCAGTAATTCCACTAAACCAAGCATTTGCTTTTGCATTACTCGCAAGGTTCGAATAATTACATCCTCATTGATAATAAAACCATCAGCAAAATCCAGGACCTGATAAAGTTCCATCTGTTCCATCATCTTTTTTTAACCATTCAAATCAACTTCAGAGAGTCGAGTTACATCCTGCCCAAGTTTGTGTTCAGACTACTATATCATTTATACCACAATTTGGATCAAGGGCTCTCCATCATGTTCATCATCCACTTGAGCTACCTGATATAGTTGTAGTTGTTCAAAGTATAGTTGCTTCAACAGATTGTTTTAATGCCGTAGTATTTGTTGGATTGCTTCCATTTACATTGAAGCTTGAAAGTGTAGCTCAACTAAAGATTGTATCAAAGTTTTCTTTTGTAAGGTTTGTTATATTTACTCATGTAAGTGTTGCTGTTTCTGTTTGGGTTAGTTCTTGG
>Ga0172369_10003031_pt1 | contig 22422 bp, 19 predicted proteins | sample LakKiv25m_FD_114539 | JGI IMG/M metagenome (GOLD analysis project Ga0172369, IMG submission 114539) | Freshwater microbial communities from Kabuno Bay, South-Kivu, Congo - kab_022012_11.25m | ecosystem: Environmental > Aquatic > Freshwater > Lake | place: Democratic Republic of the Congo...
AATCACAGGGTCAGCCGACAGGGCAACGCCGTGGCCGAAGAGGTTGATGGCCATGGCGGCGGAAATCGCGGGGAGTCCGACGGCGGCTGCCGCCGGGAAGAGGATGGCGCCCACCAGGGCTGTGGCCGGCGAGGGCCAGATGAACAGCGCAGCGACGAACATCACCGCACCGGTAATCCAGAAGGCCAGAGTTGGAGTGCGCATAAAGCGCCGGGCCGGACGTACCATCAGGTAAATAGCTCCCGATGGCTCCAATCCCTTGGCCAGGGCTACGATGACGGAGATGATGAACACGATGTCCAGCAGGACCACGCCTGACCGGACCATGCCGTTGAAGATCGCCTGCAGACCGCCGATAGGACTGCCCAGGGTGACCCAACCCAGGATGAACATCCCGAGGATGGCGACGATCGCGGTGTCGCGTTTCAGCGCCAGGCTGACGAAGATCAGAATCACAAACAGGGCATAGACCCAGTGGGCCGCCGTGAGTTGAACAGCTTCTCCCATTTTGGAACCCCCTACTTTGCTGGTTGCAGTTGAGGCCACTGGAAGCACACCAGCGGCTGCGGCACTGCCATTTTACCGGTTCGCATCTCACTTTGGTGGACGTTTTCAGGTCGCAACCCTGATCGTCTCTTGACGTTTCACCTCCCCCGACATCCCAACGCGATGTCTATGGTTTCGGGACTAACTCACCGCCTGGGCAAAGAAATCCTTGAACCCGGCTTCCTCTACCCGTCGTCGGATCACCTCGACGTCGGTGGTGTATGTCCCCAGCTCCTTCATCCGCTTGAAGTAGACGTCGCCCGAGAAGGTGTACTTCTTGGTCATCCCTTCGTCGGTCTGCATCCGTTCGCGCACAAACGTGATGGCATCGCCCACACATGTGGTCGTGGGGATGGTGATCAATGGCAGCCCCATTGCCCGGCGCACGGCATTGTGCCCGGCCAACACGCCGGTGCAGATGGCTTCGGTGTGACCCACCAGCAGCCCAGCTTTTTCTCCCGCACAGAACAGGTTATCCACCCCCACGACCTTCAGGCAATCATCGCGGGGAGAGAGGGCCAGATAGCGCACCGAGTTCCCTTTGCCACCGGCATAAGGGTCCTCATAGCGAGAATTCTCCATGCCGGGCACACGTCTGAGTTCTGCCAGCGGCATGAAGGGGGTCATGAGCTTGACGTGGCCGGTGTCCAACAAGACGAGGTTCTCGGCAAACTCCGGCAGGGCATACTGCTGACAAGCCTTGGTGGCCAGTTTCTCCGTGTGGATCATCTCCTTCGGGACGGGAACGACACACACCCCTGTGCGGTTCAGCGTCTCCCGGATGGCCGGGCTGACCGAGTCTTTGTGCAGCTTGCACGAGCCGCTGATGGCGCCGATCGTGCCATCCGCCTTGCGTCCCATTTTTTCGTGGACCCCCGCCTGGGCGGCGATGCTCACCCGCCCGCCCCAGCTCAGGCAGCGCAGGATGCACATCGCGCAGCCGTTGCCGTACTTCTTGCAGTTGCCGGGCGGCCCGGCCGTGCCGGTGGTCTCGACGAACACGTCGGCTTCCAGCCGCTCGCGGTTCTCCATCACGATCGCAGTGATCTTGCCGTCCGCCTTGACCACGTCGACGGCCCGCCACATCATCCACAAGTCGATGTCGTGCTCCAGCAAGTACTGCCGGACGTAGGGTTCCATCAGGCAGACGTCGTACAGGCTGGAGTGCTTGTGGCCGGGGAAATCGACATTGGTGTGGCGCGCCGCTTTGTCCATCAAGTGAAACAGATCGCCTCCACCCATGGCGATCATTTCCTCGCTGGCGGTGAAGCGACCGTTGTTGCGAAAGATGCCGCCGACCTGTCCGGTGCCCAGCAGGGAATCCGCTTTCTCTACCAGGATCACGTCTGCGCCGGCTTTTTTCGCCGAGAGGGCCGCCGCACAGCCGGCCCAGCCTCCGCCAATGACTACGACTTTGGGCATCGCGAATCTCCTTTCATCGGGTGTGTTCCGAAGGTTCAAGGCTAAATGTGATGGACATGCCGACCTGAAAGCCCATTTCATAGCCGCTGCGCAGCGGCTCGGGGACACGAACGCACAAATTCATATGGTTGGGGGAGTGGGTGTAGTCAAAGCCGGCCAGGCGACCGATCTCTTGCCCATTGACCTCTACCTTGTCCCCCGCCAAGACGATTCCTCCCTCGAGAACTTCAAAGTACGCCAGGTGCGCTACCCGGTCGACAACCTTGCCCACTCCCGCATCGGGTTCGCTGGTCAGGATCACCTCGTGAACCTCGTGCTTGACGACCGCGCGTGAGGGGTGAACGGCCAGTTGCAACTGGCGCCTGTCGGAATGCGTGTGGAGGATGCAGACCAGGCGCCCGACCACCGGACTCTTGTCGATATAAGGAAAATCGCTGTCCAACACCTTGGTTACGTGCGGATCGATGCTCATCGCCGGGCTCCTTTGCGGGCCGCTCAGTCGAGCACGACGGCTGTGGCGTCTATCTCGACCAGGGCGCCCAAGGGGATGTCACCCGCTCCGATGGTCAACCGGGCGGGCGGGTTCACCGGGAAGAATTCGCTGTAAGCCGCGTTGAAGGCTTTGAAATCTTCCAGACGCCGAAGAAAGACCGTGGTCTTCACGACGCAGCTCAAAGCGCTCCCGGCAGCTTCCAGGATCGCGGCGATGTTTTCCAGGACGCGGCGGGTCTGAGCCGTGATGTCGCCTTCAACCAATTTGCCCGTCGCCGGATCAAGAGCGATTTGTCCTGCGGTAAAGACGAACCCTCCCGTCTTGACCGCCTGCGAATACGGCCCGATGGCCGCGGGAGCTTTCCAGGTGGTGATAATTTCACGTTCCATGCGATTGTGTCCCTTTCGTAGAGCGGTGTAGCAGAGACAGCAGGTCTGGCCCTGGCGGTTGTTTGATGTCGAACACGGGCAAACCAGGCACCTCGTCCTGAACCGCAGCCAACAATTCACATTTGTTTACGTTCGCAGGCTCGTAGGCCTGCGCGTAGGGCAGATAGCGCGGGTAAAAGGGATTGACCGTCATGAACAGCAGCGGGATTTTTTCAATGTACTCGACGAGCTGGCCTCGCCCATAAGCCTCGGTCAGCAGGCTGCTCCAGGCCAAAGGGTCGCCGCTGGCGAGGAGCTTCAACGGGCTGCCCAGGACAAGTCGGGCCTCTCTCAAGCAATTCAACCCATGGTCAAGCAAGCGTTCGATCAGGCGGGGATCACACGCCCCAGGGATCACCAGGTCTCGCACCGGGCCGTGGATCAAGCGATGGATTTGCAGGGCCGTGTCTTCGCCCAACAGGGAGCCGGTCTCCAGCTCCGTGACGTGCCCGCGGTCGGCCCGGATGCTGATCCGCTGGCCCCAGGCTGAGCTGTCGGCGGCCCGCCCAGGGGCAAAGATTTCGTGGATGGCCCGGGCATGTCGGGCAACGCAGGCGATGCGCTCATCCAACGCCGCGCCGGTCGCCAGCACGAGGCCATCGGTGGATATCATGGGCACGATCCGATTCAGCGCGCCGTCAACGATGGCGAGATCCGTGCCCAGGTTTTCAAAGATGTCGAGGATGAGCCGCAGATCGACTCCCCGGTTCGGCCCTGCAACCACCACAAGGCCAGGTTCGTCGATCTCTGCGACCACGATGCGTCCGAGGATGGTGCGCACGGTGGTCGCAGCCTTCACTGTGTACCCGGCCGATCCGGCGCGCAGGCAACGCTCGGAGGTCGCCACGTACATGCCCGGCGGGAGATAGTAACGCGGCTTGGGCAGGCCGGTGATGGTATCTTTGTCCTCGCCGTCGTAGCCGATGCTGGTCAGCGCAGTACGCAAACCGGCCTCAGCGCTTTGCCGGATGATCTCCAGGGCCGTCGTCGTCTTGCCTGTATTCTTGGCCGTGCCGGCGACGCCGATCGCCCTCATGCGTCCCCTTTAGCGCCTATCCGCATAGCGTTCGGGCCGGTCTCCTGACCGTGCCCGGCTCGGTCGGAGACCGGCCTCAACTCTTTTTCCGATAGCTTCTGAGCCTGGTGCCACCGGGCATCGGGCGACAGGATCTGCCGCAGCCCGGCCGCGTCGGAGGCCACAGTGTGCGCCCCGGATCGGCCCGGATAGAGGCCGTCGCTCCGATCGCCCAGCAAGCCCTCGTAGATGGCCGCCACGAAATCTCCCCGCTCGGCCACCTTACGGAGCACGGCGGTGATGTCCTCATGCAGCCGGGCGGTCAGGCCCACTGCGACCGGCGTGAGACGGAACTGGCTGCTGCCAAAGAAGCGCAGCATCTCCCGGGTGGCGCGTATGGTATCTACGCGCGCCGGCAGGGAAATCGGACCCTTGGAATATGCCTCATCCGACGAGGCGAAGGTCACGGCCACCGCCCCGGCGGAGCTTGCCAGGGCCGCGTGCGCCGCCGTGGTCACCGACGACTGGACGCGGTCAGGCGTGTGTGTCATAAAGCCGACCGGCTCACCGGGCCACACGGGTGCATCCACGATCTCCCGCCATACGGCCAGCTTGGCGAGGTTCATGTCCACCATGTTGTCATCCATGGCGCCATGCACCATCATGTAAGGCGAGTAGCACAGCAGCGGATTGGGGATCGGCCTGGCCCCCAGTTTCAAGCCGAGCGCGGTCATGATGAGCAGGCTGGCAAACGACTTGTGGGGCGGCACGCCGCTCAGCTCGTCGTTGCCCGGAATGTTGTAGGGCAGGCCGTATTGGGCGGCCTGGCGCAGGCAGTACACGCCGTCCACCGTCAACCGCTCAGGATCGGTGCCGCCGCCGGTGCTGCCGTAGGGAATGTTGATTTTGAGGTAGTCCGCGCCGCTCGCCTGGCCCAGGACCAGGGTTTCAGGCGTGTTGAGGCCGCGATGCACACGGACAAGCCAGGCCGTTCCGGGGTCGATGTACCGGTGGATGAACCGGAAATTCTCCAGCGTAACGATCGTCCCATCGTGCTCGTGCGAGAGAGACCCCTCCAACAACCCTTCACATTGGGCGCCCCACGAGGGATCGAAGTGAATCACGCCGTCGACGCCCCACGCCTCGCAGACCTTGATGTGCATCACATCCATCACCGGGCAACCGGTGCCGTACTGTGTGAAGAAGCTGGGTTTCTGGCCGACGTGACGGATGTGTGCTGCGCCGGGGCGTCCATCCTGGAGCACGTGGGGCAGATTGGCGATCTCGTCGGGGCGCAGGCGGCGCACACCGCTGGGTAGCTTGTTCTCGCAGTAAAAGGCCACGATCTCCGGCCCGCACAAGCCGAGATATTGATCCAGCAGGCGTTGGCGAACCCCAGGCTTACCGGCGCAGTCGCCGGACGCCACCCCCTCGGCGATCATTTCGGCTCGGATTTTAGCCCGCTCGATCCCCGGCGAGGTCTTGCCCTCGGCCCAGGCGAGGATCTGGTTTGTGATGGCGTCCAGCAGGGCCTCGATCCGGGTGTCCTTGAACTGGTAGGTGTAACCTTCGACCAGGTTGGGCTTGGTGCGCTTTTCTGCGCGCTCATCGCCAACCTGGGCTTTGAACTCTCGTCCCTCAAGGAAGGCCAGCACCTCCGGCAGGTTGAGCTCGCCGACAAACGTGGCATCAAAGCCCAGCTCAGCGCCGACCTCCCTGGTGATCGCCATGCCGCCGATGCCCAGCCGGGCCGTCTCGCGCAACCCCGACGCTTCGGCCAGGTCCACCAGGCGGCCGAGGATCTCCCCGACCTTGTAGCCTAACGTCCGGCTGACCAGGATGGCGGATGGGCGCCACGTGAGCCCTTGCTCGATCACCTCTTCCGGCGTCGAACCGGGGGGCAAGGTGGCCGTCTCATAGCCGGCCTCGACGAGCTTGCGATTCAGGAGCTTGATCGCATTGTCGTGCACGGGGTCAAGTGGCGCCAGCAGCACCTTGCTCATGCCTGCGCCTCCTCCGTCTCCAACCACTGATAATGGTCGCCCGGCCGGTGAACGTAGGCGCGCAGCCGCACTCTGGCCCCGTATCCTTTGTGTTCCAGGAAAACCACATCCCCCAGCTTGAGGTTCATTTCGTGCGCCAGCGCCAGCGCGAGCTCCTTGGCTTCTTCCTCGTCCTTGCACAGGAGGAAGGTCTCGATGTCAAGGGCGTCTATCACACGAGACATGGCTTTGCCCACGGATCACCCCCGTCTGCCGTGCGGACAGACATACAGGCACATGCCGCACACCGCCGACTCAACATCTTTCGCCCTCATCGCGGCCAGGTAGCGGTCACACTTGCTCGCATCAAGCCGTCTCTCGCGCGGCTCGGCGGCTCGAAAAGGCTCTCCCGTGAACGCATGAACCGGGCAGATCTCCACGCACTGTTCACAACTGCCGCAGCGTTCTGCCATTGGCTTTTCTGCCGTGGGGAGGGGCGCATCGGTGAGCACGGTGGCCCACCGCACCCGAGGCCCCACTTCGGGCGTCACCAACAGGCAATTCTTGCCGATCCAGCCCAGGCCGGCCAGGTGCGCCGCCAGCTTGTGCGAAAAGACCCCACAGATCCGCTCGCCATCCGCGATCTTCGCCGCGGGGATCGGCAACGCACGATAACCTTCTCGCTGAAGCGAGCTACTGACACACGAGGTGATCAGATCAAGTCGCTGATTGATCACCTCATGGCCGTGATGCCGATAGCCCATGGCGACGGCTCGCTCGGCGCGCTGTGGCAACTGATCCACAAGGGTGTGCAGCAGGGCAATCCCGATAGAAATCGCCCGTGGGTAGGCTGCTATCACCGGCCCACCTTGAGCCAGAATGGCCTCATGGGCCGGTGATAGATCAGCCACCCCGAGGAAGTCCACCCCCCATGTCCCGATGATTGCCTTGATCTGATGACTTATATCCATGAGGACCCCTGGAAACCTCTTGCATGGTTGAAAAGAATACATTCGAGCCAGAATGAAAATGTCACGCAGAGCGTGAGCGGGTTAACGAGTCAACCCTCGTTCCGGCGGAACCTCTAGCGAAGCATCCGTCCACTATGCTCAGGACAGTTCCCCGTACGGCATCGGCAAATCTCAACTCGCTTTGAACAGGCCCATTTGAAAAGAGCACCTGGGAGGGAGATTGTTCTCCGTGTCTCCCCGTCCCCGTGCTTCGTCAGCTCAACACCCCCGCATAGCGGGACAGGATCTCAATGACCTTGAACATCCCACGGATCATCAGCCGGGTGGGCTTTTCGATGAGCTGCCCTTCCTCATCGATGTTCCCCAGCCCGTTGGACACCATGATGTTGGCGTCGTAGCCGATGGTCGGGATGATGCCCATCTGCGCCCAGCAGGTCTGGGTCAGACAACTGCCGGCGTACATGTCTTCGATGGAAAAGATCGGGATGCCCATCTTGTCGGCGGTCCACGTATCGCCATAGTTCAACTCGACCGCCTGGCTGTTGGGCGACTTGGAGATCACCCAACCTGGCTTGAGTGGCTCGGGCAGGGCCTCGAACTCCTCCAACACGATCTTGTACAGGCCATCCAGCGCCGCCATCGCGATCTCCGGCCGATCCCTCAAGATCTTGAGCGCCGCAATCGCGCCCGCCAGGGCCTCTTTGCCGGGGTCGAGTGTGACGTAAGCGGCTTTCCCGTGCGATGACAGTGTGCCGTAGCGCGCGCCGTGGATGCCCAGCGCGCGCCTGATCTGCACCATCGGCTCCTGCTTGCCGATGATCAGCCCCGACGTCGGCGCGCCGGACGCCTTGTCGAAGCTGTACAACATCAAGTCGCAGCCCACTTCCCGGATATCGGTCCCGACGACAGGGACGCCCCAGGCGTTATCCACAATGTAGGGCACGTCATATTTCGCGGCCAGCCTGGCCAGCCCGACCTGGAGCGTGGCAGCCTTGTCCGAGGCCCGATCCCCATATCCATAGCCGGGGGTATCGTAGCCCAACGAGGCAAAACCGACGATCTGATCGGCATGGCGCTCGGCAATCTCAGCAAAACGCGCCAACGAAGCCTTGGCGTCTACATGGAGCAGGTGCGGGATCGGATCATACTTGATTCCGTGACAAGGATAGTCCGCCCCTTCCAGCCGCACCAGGACGGTATCCAGGTTGGTCACCCGCTTGCCCTGGATGCCGTATTCACCGGCGGCCTCGCCGCGCTCCGCGGTATACTCTTTATACTTGGGCGGGAAGGGCCGGCCGTATGCTGCCTGGTGATGAAGATGGCGCTCGTAGGGCGCAAAATAGCGGCCACGATAGTTTTCGCCCCGCCCGGCGAGAGGCGGCATGCACAACACCTCGTAAGAGAGATACAAGGCGCCTTCACACGTGTTGACCAGAGCCGCGTCGTACTCGTCCCCGTAGATCGACTTGACGACATCCCGGAGTTGTTCATCCAGGACGGCGTTATTGATCACTTTCCGCGCCACAGCATCCACTGCCTGGGAGACCTCGCGCGTCAGCAGGCCGTGACAGCCCGATATCGCGCCGGTCAGCCCGATATTGTTGCGTAGCTCGGGTGTGATCCCGATCTCCTCGGCCGCCTTGCGCACCTCCGCATAGATGGTCTGTGTCTGTGCCTGCAGGTGCTTGTACATCTGGTATCGATAGTTCCACTTATTCGCCATGGTTTTTACCTCCTTCGCTCTGTGGGTCGATTAAACTTCTTCGATTTCCGGGATTTGCGCCTGTTCCAGGTCCGCCAGGACACTGTGCAGATGGGCGCGCATCATTTCTTCGGCAGCCTGGGCGTCCCTCTGTTTGAGCGCCGCCAGCACCTTGCGGTGCTCCGCCACCGATTTGCTGAGCCGGCCGTTCAAGTGGTCGGAGAGGACACGAAATCGCTGCAGATGATCGTCCAGATTGGATAGGGTAGAAAGGAGCCGCGGCTTACCGGCCTTCTGAATGAGCAGGTTATGAAACTGCCGGTTGCAATTCGATGCCCGTTCGATGTTTCCCTGTTTCATAGATTCTTCCTGAGCACACAGGAGCGCTTCGGCCTGGTCCAATTCCTCGGCGGAAAAAAGCGGGGCAGCCAAACGGGCAGCCAGACCCTCCAGAACTGCCCGCAGTTCAAAAATCTCGCAAATATCTTGTTTGGTAATCCTGGAAACACAGGTTCCCTTATGGAGAACCCGGATTACCAGCCCTTCTTTCTCCAAATCTGACAGGGCATCTCTCACTGGTGTCTTGCTGACTCCCAGTTTCTCAGCGAGTTCATTTTCTACCAAGGCATCGCCGGGCTTGAATCGCAGGGTCAAGATGGCATCTTTTATCGCCTGGTAGGCTTGGGTTTTGAGGGAAGATGGACCGGGGAGGGGAGATAGCTGATCAGAAGAAATCATAGGTCGTCTTTTTCCTTTCGAGTCTGTATCAGATTCCGTACATCAGATTCAATACATCGGATTCCGTATATCGAATTTCGTATATCAGATTCCGTACATCATATACAACACTTCCCATCCTTTGTCAAGTACTTTCGAGAAATGTGACTGAGGTTCTTGTCAGTCAGCGCGGTTTGGTGTAAGATAGCGTAGTAGAAATCCCCAGTGGGCGCGCATCACGCGTCCCGGCACATACTCATCCACCTCGAAGGAGACGTGGCAATGCATAAGAAGCTGTTCATCCCCGGCCCGACCGAAGTGCGGGACGAAATCCTGCAGGCCATGGCCACCCCGATGATCGGCCATCGTTCGTCAGCGTACGCCGATTTGCACAAGTCTGTCGAAGGAAAAGTCAAGAAGCTGCTTAACACCGAAGGCCGGGTGATGTTGTTCACCTCTTCCTCCACCGGTGTGATGGAAGGCGCGGTGCGCAACTGCGTTGCCAAGAAAGTGCTGCATACCCTCAACGGCGAGTTCTCACGGCGCTGGTTCGAGATTTCCAAGTCCAATGGCCTGCCTGCCGACACAATCCAGGTCGAGCCGGGCAAGGCGATCACCCCGGAAATCGTGGACGCCAAACTGGCCGAGGGCGGCTTTGATACCCTGTGCCTGACGATGAATGAGACTTCCACCGGCATTATCAGCCCCGTGGCCGACATTGCCCGGCTGGTGCGGGCGAAGTACCCCGACATCATCATCCTGGTGGACGCGGTGAGCTGCATGGCCGGCGTCGAGATCAAGAACGACGAGTGGGGACTGGACGTTTGCCTGGCCGGCGTGCAGAAGTGCTTCGCGTTGCCGCCAGGCCTGGCTGTCTGCACCGTCAGCGAGCGGGCCATGGCACGGGCCAAGACTATCCCCTTCCGGGGCTACTATTTCGACTTCATCGAGAACGAGAAGTACGCCGCCAAGTTCAACACTCCCGCCACACCCAGCGTCAGCCACCTGTTCGCGCTGGACAAGCAGATGGACGACATGTTCACCGAAGGGCTGGAGAATCGCTATGCGCGGCACCTGGCGATGGCCGAACATTGCCGGACCTGGGCCAAGCAGCATTTTGCCCTCTATGGCGACGAGCAGTATGCTTCACCGACGGTCACGCATATCACCAACACCACCGGCTTCGACTTCGGCGCCATGAACAAGGAGCTGGGCAAGCGCGGCGCGCAGGTATCCGACGGCTATGGCCCCTTCAAGGGCAAGACTTTCCGCATCGGCCACATGGGCGACCTGACGCTGGCGGACGTGACGTGGTTGACCGGGCAGATTGATGATATTTTGGGGTTGTAGAGAGGGGATTGGGGATTAGGTATTGGGTACTAGGTACTAGGTGTTGGGGATTAGTATAAGATGGGGGGCGCAGTGCCGGAGTGTTCCAGCATGATAGGCGCATCTCCAATCCCTAATCCCTAATCCCTAATCCCTAATCCCTAATCCCTAATCCCTCGTACCTGTTCCACAAGGAGATTTCCATGAAGGTGCTCGTTTGCGATTCCATTTCTCCGCACGCGGTGGAGAAAATGCGCAAGGCCTGCATCGACGTCGACGTGCAGGACAAGATCACCCCTGAGGCATTGCTCCAGGTCATTCCGGCTTACGACGCGATGGTGGTGCGCAGCCGGACGAAGGTGCGCAAACCGGTACTCGATGCGGCGACTAACCTCAAAGTCATCGTGCGAGGCGGCGTGGGCGTGGACAACATCGACGTCGACTACGCCCAGGCGAAAGGCGTCAGGATCCTGAATACTCCCGGCGCCAGCACGCACTCGGTCGCCGAGCTGACGATCGCCTACATGTTCGCCCTGGCGCGGCCTATTGTCCAATCGACCGCGTCGATGCGCGAAGGGTTGTGGGAGAAGTCCAAGTTCGAAGGCATTGAGGTGCAGGGCAAGGTGCTCGGCATCATCGGCATGGGCCGTATCGGCATGTCCGTTGCAACTCGCGCGGCGGCGCTGGGCATGATCGTACTCGGCTACGACAGCCGCACAATCGGCACAGTGCCGTTCATGCAGATGGTGGAGTTGGACGAATTAATCGCCAGATCGGACTTCATCACGCTGCATATCCCGCTTACCGAATCTTCGCACCATCTGATCAACGCCGAGATGATCGCCAAGATGAAGCCCGGCGTGCGGATCATCGACTGCGCGCGCGGCGGGGTCATCGATGAGAATGCCCTGTACGACGCCATCGTGGCCGGCAAAGTCGCGGGCGCGGCCCTGGACGTGTTCGAAACCGAACCACTGACCGACCGCAAGCTCTTCGAGCTGCCGCAGGTGATCGGCTCGCCGCATATCGGCGCCAGCACCAAGGAAGCCACCGCCCGGATCGGCGACGAGGTGGCCGATCTGTTGATCACGATCAACGCGGAAGAATGCAAGTGACCCTTACGAACGGTATTCAAATACCGAAAATCCTGCTGCCCCGGCCCGGCATCGACCTGCACAGGTGGGCCGTGATTGCCTGCGACCAGTTCACATCCGAGCCGGACTACTGGCAGGAAGTGGCGGCCCTGGTCGGGGATGCCCCGTCCACCTTTCACATGATCTTGCCGGAGGTCTACCTCGGAACGCCAGGGGAGGCCGACCGCGTCCGGTCGATCCGCAGCGCCATGCAAGATTACCTGGCGCGTGATCTGTTTGTCGAGCGCGAAGGGATCATCCTGGTGGAACGCACCGCGGGCGGCAAGACCAGGCACGGCGTCATGCTGGCGCTCGATCTCGACCAATACGACTACAGCAAGGGCTCCACCAGCCTGATCCGGGCGACCGAAGGCACCATCCTGGAGCGCCTCCCCCCGCGGGTCCGCATCCGTTCGGGCGCACCGCTGGAATTGCCCCACATCCTGGTGCTGATCGATGATCCCGAACGCACGGTGATCGAACCCCTGGTCGCAGCCCGGCGCAGCCTGGAGCAGATCTATGATTTCGATCTCATGTTGGACAGCGGCCACCTGACGGGGTATTTCGTGGCCGACAAGAGCCTGGAGGCACAGGTTCTGACCGCGTTGGGCAAGTTGGGCGATCCGGCCGTCTTCGCTGACAAGTACGGCCTCGAACGGGATACCCCGATCATGGCCTTCGCGATGGGTGACGGCAACCACTCGCTGGCCACGGCCAAAGCCATCTGGGAGCAAATGAAGTCGCAGGTTGGCATGGATCACCCGGCGCGTTACGCGCTGGTGGAGATCGAGAACATCCACGATGAAGGGCTGGCGTTCGAGCCAATCCTGCGCGTGCTGTTCGATGTCAAGGGTGATCTGGCCGGGGCGCTCGGCCGGTTCTACCCCGGTCGCTGTCGTTTTGTGTCGTGCGCCGGTGCCCGCGAGATGGCGGCACTGGTGGACGGCCAGCAGGGACCCGAGCACGCGGTCGGCGTGGTGGCGCCTGACGGGTATCGCGTCGCCACCATCGCCGATCCGCCGGCCAATCTGCCGGTGGGCACGTTGCAAAACTTCCTCGACGATTGGGGAAAGCGCGACGACTTCGGCAAGGTCGACTATGTGCATGGCGTCGATGTGGCCGTGCGTCTGGGATCCCAGCCGGGCAACCTGGGCTTCTACCTGCCCGCCATCTCGAAAAGCGACTTCTTCAAGACTGTGATTATTGACGGCGCGCTGCCGCGCAAAACCTTCTCCATGGGCGAAGCCAAGGAGAAGCGCTTCTACATGGAAGCGCGACGGATCGCCTGAAATGCACGCTTCGACCGGCATGCGGCCATCCCAAAGGGCACATTAAGAGCCTTTAGTCTCGTCTTGACCTTTGGATCACCGAACGTTGGCGCTGGCTTAATGACCGCATGATATTGAGTTGCTGTTGGCGGAATCGTGTGTGATGCGCCTTGGCCTTCATCGAGCGCCGCGCATCACGGGCCGCTGCCAGCCGGCGGACAATTGAGATCACGGAGGTGCATAGGGACAAATCACATCTTTCCTATCGTCCGTCCACCATGACTAGGCCATCAAGGAGGGGGCTATGTCACACATGTCCAACAAGTTCCTGGCGCTCACACTAATCTTCGTCCTGCTCGTCAGCGGCCTCGCCATCCCGGCAGCCGCTCAGACCGTCGCTGACGGCCCGATCACCTTCACCATCCTGCACACGAATGACTTCCACGGCCAGCTCGAACCCTCCGGCAGCAACCCGGGTGCGGCGCGGGTCGCGACTGTCGTCAACGACGTGCGGACCTCGGTCGGCGCCGACAACGTCCTGTTGGTCGACGCCGGCGACGAGATGCAGGGTTCCCTGCTCTCCAACCTCCAGAAGGGCGCGCCCACCATCGCGACGTTCAATGCGATGGGCTACCAGGTGGCCACCTTCGGCAACCACGAATTCGACTGGGGCCAGCCGACCCTGATCGATCGCACGACGCAGGCCACCTACCCGTTCGTGTCCGCCAACATCGTCGTGAACGATACGGGCAACTGCGACACGGCCGGCTGGACGTCCCCGTCGTTCACCCAGCCCTACGTCGTCAAGACGGTGGGCACCGCCCCGAACCAGGTCAAGGTGGGCTTCGTCGGCGTGACCACCACCGAGACGCCGATCATTACGATCGCCGCGTCCACCGCCGGCCTGTGCTTCAAGGACCCGGCCACATCGATCCTCCACTACTACGACGCGCTTAAGGCCCAGGCCGATGTGATCGTGGTGCTGAGCCACCTTGGCTACACCGACGGCGGCTACGGCTACGGCATCCCGGTGTATGGCGACCAGACCCTCGCCAAGAGGCTGAACGATGCCGGCAAGCCCGTGCCCCTCATCATCGGCGGGCACAGCCACACCAACCTGAGCGCCGCAACGATGGTCGGCGGCACCGCCATCGTGCAGGCGTACTACAACGGCCGCGTGGTCGGCCGCGCCGATTTCGCCTTCGACCCCACCACCAAGGCGACCACGGTCGCCTGGCAGCGGCTGTCTGTCAGCACCACCGGTGATCAGGACCCCGACGTCAACGCGGTGATCCAGGGCTACGTCAATGATCCGACCTACCAGGCCTTGATCAACCAACCCATCGGCTACGCTCAGGTCGATCTACTGCGCAACTATAACGGCGACAGCATGATGGGCGATTTCGTGGACGATGCCATTTACAACGCGCTCAACAACGATGCCGAACCGGCGAACGACATCGACTTGTTTTTCAACAACGCGGGCGGCATCCGCACCGACTGGTGCGACGCGCCCGACCCGAACAACCCCGGCCAGTACATTTGGAGCAGCAGCGCAGCAGACTGCTCCGAGGGCGTTTGGAACCATGATCCGATGTTGCTGACCTACGGCATGATGTTCACCATCCTGCCTTTCGGCAACGCGACCGTGGTCGGTGACATGACCGGCGCCCAGATCATGGAGGTGCTGCATCAGAGCGCCACGCTCGGCAAGGGCGCGATCCAGCCGGCCGGCATGGCGTACAAGTTCTATCGCTACTCGGATGCGCTGCCGGGGCCGCAGCCGTGGGCCTGGGGCGCGTGGGACGCGTGCGTGGTCAACAAGAACACGCAAGCCTGCGACCCGCTGGAGATGGACAAGACCTACAAGGTCGGCACCAACGAGTTCCTGGCGCCGGCTGGCGGCGACAACTACTCCGGCTTCAAGTACATGACCAATATCACCTACTGGGGTGACATGCTCAACGCGGTCAATGGCTGGGTATCGACGAACTATACCCAGGCCGCCCCCTACAAGGGGCCCGACGGCGATGGGCTGCTCGACGGTCGCATCACCCGCGTGGGCACGGACAGCGGCGGTGCCGTGGTGCCGGTCTCGATTTTGCACCACAACGATTCGCACGGCCGCCTGCTGAAGAGCGGCAACTACCAGGGCCTCACCCAACTGGCAACGCTCATCAAACAGGAGCGCGCCCACAACCCCAACCGCACCCTGCTGTTCTCTCTGGGCGATAACATCCAGGGCGACTCGATGGCGTATTACTTCAAGAACGCCGCCGAGGGCACCACGGCCGACGGCACGCCGCTGCCGCCTTCGATGTGGACTAACCCGTTCGTCGCTGCCATGAATGCCATGCAGTATAACGGCATGGTGCTCGGCAACCATGAGTTCAACTTCGGCGCCGCGGTGTTCGACAGCACGTTCAGCCAGGCCGCCTTCCCGCTCCTGGGCGCGAACATGACTGATTCCGGCGCGTACGGGATCAACAAGGTCGGGCTGGATCCGGTGGCCGCCGCGCAGGGTGTCAAGGTCAACGTGCATGATGGCCTCGAATACACGCTGCCGTCGGGCGATCCCGCCAACCCGGTCAAGGTCGGCTTCCTCGGCCTGACCAACCACCGCGTGCCCAGCTACGAGCTGCCGAGCAACATCCCCGGCCTGACCTTCCTCAACCCGATCGTCACGGCAACGAACCTGGTGCCGGTGCTGCGCGAGCGGAATGATGCGGTCGTCGCGCTGACGCACATCGGGTTCACTACCAACCCGAAGAGCGTGGAAGTCGATGAGAATGTCGATACCAACCTGGCAGCCCAGGTGCCCGGCATCGATGCCGTCATCGGCAGCCACAGCCACACCAACCCGACCAACCCTGAGGCGCCGTACAAGTATCTGCCGACCATCGTTGGTGGCCCGACCAACATCCCGGTGCTGATCAACCAGGCGTACCGCTACAACACCTACCTGGGCGAAGTCATCCTTGGCTTCCTGCCCAAGGCTGGCGGCGGTTACGAGATCGTTTCTCGCGCCGGGCGTGACGTCGCGGTCGATATCAACACGGCTGAGGATCCGACCATCAAGGCGATCGTCGACCCGTACCAGGCGGTCATCAATGCCTACAACAACACCGAGATCGGCCAGACCGAGGTACCGATCGACACGCTGCAGGCCTTCACGCAGGAGACCAACGGCGCCAACCTGCAAGCTGACGCGTCCGTGTACGTGCTGAGGAAGGCCGGCGTCCAGGTGGACTTCCACCTGTCCGGCGCGATGACTAACAAGAAGATCGCGGACAGCGCGACGGTCGAGAATCCGTACACGCTCAAGGTGTCGGACATGTTCTCGGCCATGCCGTACGAGAACTCGCTGTTGGTGCTGAGGATGAACGGCCCGCAGCTCAAGGCCGTTCTGGAGCGCGCGTACCGGAACTACTACTACTACAAGTATGTGTCCGGTTTCGGCGGCTACTCCTACTACACCACCTGCATGCTCGATACCGACAAGAACAACGTGATCACGTATGCGGACCTGAATCCTGACCTGCCCAACGGTCATAACGTGGTTTCGCTGACGATCAACGGCACGCCGGTGGACTTCACCGATGCGAGCAAGTACTACAACGTCTCGACCGTGAACTACCTGGCAGCCGGAGCGTGCAACTTCAGCGATGCCGGTGTGACCTTGTGGCCTCTGGGCCAGATCGTGGCTGACACGCAGCTCTACGTGCGCGACGCCGTGATCGACTACGTCAAGGCACAGACTGCACCGATCGCTCCGGCGATCGAAGGCCGCCTCCAGTTCCAGACGACGCCGCCGTTCGCCCCGGTGACCACGACCTTCGGCGCTGTGGCTGACGCCGCCATCGCCTCGAGTGCTCCGACGTATCCGTACGGCAACTGGGCGTTCCTGTACATCGGTGGCGACGACTACTTGCGTTCGACCGTGAAGTTCGATCTCTCAAGCATTGACCCGAGCTGGCCGGTGAGCCAGGCGATCCTGAAGGTCTACGTCGACTCCTTCTCCGGCGGCGGGTCGTCCGGCGAACTGGGCGTCTTCGGGATCACCACGCCGTGGACGGAAAGCACCGTTACCTGGAGGACGCCGTGGACCGTGGCAGGCGGCGATATGGCCGCTAACCCCGCCGGCACCACGCCGATCAGCAAGGATGTATTCACCGTTGCCGCCGATCCGACCAAGGCACCCGCTGGCGCCGCGGCAATCAACTCGCCGGCTCTGATGCTCTCCGGCCGATGGGTGAACGTTGACATTACGCCGTTGGTCCAGCAATGGGTGGCGAACCCGGCAAGCAACAACGGCGCCATGCTCCGGCTGTGGAAGTGGACCAGCTACACCCGCTACCGTATGCACAGCCGCGAGTTCTGGGGCGGCGACACCGGCCCATCGCTGGAAGTGACCTACGACGCGCCCATCGCGCGCTAATAGGTTGGCCGGTTCGGCGGTAGTCTCGCCGCAGCGGGCCGGTGATTGAAATCACCGTCTGATACGCAAAGTGCGTTGAAACGCACTGGGCAGCCCAGCGTCAACCTGTTTCAACAGGTTTGCGTCTTGCCAGACTACGGTTTCAACCGTAGGCGGACACAGGCGAAACCCGTTGAAACGGGTTGGCGACGTATCCTATCCTATTGGCCGGCGAGTGAAGTCGCCGGCCAATATAATGCAAGGTGAAGGGGTCCTCCCCTCTACAAGTCCCCCTCGCAAAGCCGTCCGTGAGCGATCCGGGCAGGACTTGCGAGGGGGATGTTTTGCCACTTCCCACTACCAGGAGCTACGCATGTTCTTGCCCCCTCAACTGCCCCGTTACCCGCTCGCCCTCTTGCCGACGCCGCTCCACCCGCTGCCGCGCCTCAGCTCTCAGCTTCGGTCCGGCCTCCAGCTTTGGATCAAACGCGACGACCAGACCGGCCTGGCTTGTGGCGGGAACAAAACGCGCAAGCTGGAATTTCTCGTCGGCGACGCGTTGGCTCAAAAGTGCGACACGCTGATTACTACCGGCGCGCCCCAGTCAAACCACTGCCGCCAGACAGCGGCCGCGGCGGCCAAGGCCGGGCTGGCGTGCGAGCTGGTGTTGAGCGGCCAACCGCCCGCACAGCCCAGCGGCAACCTGCTGCTGGACATGCTCTTCGGCGCCGGACTGCACTGGACGACGCGCGAGAACCGGCTGGACCGGCTGCGCGAGCTGGCCGACGATCTGCGAGCAGCAGGCCGCAAGCCGTACTTCATTACGTACGGCGGCTCGGACCCGGTGGGCGCGACGGGATATGCGTTGGCGATGGATGAACTGTACTGCCAATCTGTTGCGCTGGGGCTGCGGCTGGACCTCATCGTCGTCGCCTCCAGCTCCGGCGGCACACAGTCGGGCATCGTGGCCGGTGCGCACATGCTGGGCTGGGATGTGCCGATCCTGGGCATCAGCATCGACGAGCCGGAAACGCGCCTCCAGGAGACGGTCGCCGCCCTCGCCAGCCGGACCATTGCATGGTTGGGCCAGCCCCACACCTTCTCCCCTGCCGATATCCGCGTGAGCGACAAATACCTGGGCGGCGGCTACGGCGTCGTCGGTGACCTGGAACGGGCGGCGATCACGCTGGTGGCCCACACCGAGGGCATCCTGCTCGACCCGGTCTACACCGGCCGGGCGTTCGGCGGCCTGCTGGATCTGCTCCGTAACAAGCCGGAAAGCCTGCCCAAAGCGGCCACGGGCGAGCTGCAAAACATCCTCTTCTGGCACACCGGCGGTCAGCCGGCGCTGTTCGCATACGCGGCGGATCTGACCTGAAAATGGGACGCGGACGAGCGCGGATGAACGCGGATGAGTCTATCTCTGACGGGCGATCCCCGGATTTGGTTTTCGCTGCGACAGCCATCTCCAGTTTACGCTATGGCGCTCACAGTTGCTTCACGAGACCCGGATTTGCCGTCCACGGCCGACGCTATCATCATCGGCGGCGGGATCATCGGCGCGGCAACGGCTTTCTTCCTGGCGCGCGCCGGGCTGAGGCCGATCCTGGTCGAGCGGCGGCCCGTGCTCGCCTCGCTGACCACCGCCCGTTCGATGGAATCGTTCCGCGCGCAGTTCGTCGAGCCGGAGAGCGTGGCGATGATGCGCGAGAGCATCCTGATCCGATGTTCCCCTTCGAGGTGCTGGAAGGCGTCGCCCGCCTCTCACCTTTCTGGGAGGAGGTCACGGCCGGGCTCAAGCGCAGCCAGATATACCTGCAAGCTGGCCAATATGCCGACACGCCGGACGACAAGCCGATCATCGGCCCGCACCCCGATATCCGCGGCCTGTTTTTCAACACCGGGTACGGCGGTCACGGCGTCATGGCCGCGCCGGGCGGTGGACGCCTGCTGGCCGATTTGATCATTGGCGCGGCACGTGATATAAATAACCCGTTCAGCTTCCGCCGGTTGGCCTCCCTGGATACAGCAGTGACCGTTCACCGAGGGTTGTTGTAACGAATATACGTAACACGCAATGCAATGGAGATCCTAAACACCCTCATCCCACTTCTGGCACTGGTCGCTTTGGGCGCGGTGCTCCGCCGCGGGAGATTTGCCCCATCGAGCTTTTTTCAGGAAGCTAACCGGCTGCTCTACTGGATCGCCCTGCCTGCGCTGCTGTTTTTCCAAACGGCCGAGGCTAAGATCGAGGGCGATGCGGCAGTCCGGGTGTTCCTGACGTTGCTGGCTGGCATGGTGGCCTGCGTAGGCGCCGGTTACCTGGTGGCCCGGCTGCTGCGCATCCCCGGAACGGCTACCGGCGCGTTCGTCCAGGGAGCGTATCGTGGCAATATGGCCTACGTGGGGTTGCCCGTGATCCTTCTAGCCCTGGCCGCACCCGACGGCCAACCCGCGCCCGGCATTAATGCCCTGGCGGTGCTGTCCCTGGCCTTTCTGATCCCGATTTACAACCTGACGGCGGTCACCGTTCTGCTGGCGGGTCGGCCGGCGGCTCCAGGGATCGGCCAGACCGCGCGCAAGCTGGCAGCGGCCATGGCAACCAATCCCTTGATCCTGGCGTGCCTTGCCGGGCTGCTCTTCGTCGTATTCAAATGGGAGCTGCCGGCGGTGGTGCATCAGATCTGCGCCACGTTGGGCGCGATGAGTACCCCGCTGGCGCTGCTTGGCGTTGGGGCCTCGTTGTCGTTCGTGACCCTGCGAGATCGACTTGTCCCTGCCACCGCAGCGGCGCTGATCAAGGTCGCTGGGGCGCCGCTCGCGGGATACCTGGCAGGCTCGTGGATCGGGCTGTCGCCCGTGGAGCTGCGTATCGCCTTGATCTTTCTCGCCACCCCGACAGCCACCGCATCCTACGTGATGGCGGAACAGTTGGGATCGGACGAGATGCTGGCCGGCGCGATCATCGTTATGTCCACGCTCTTGTCGGTCCCCGCGCTGACGGCCAGCCTGCTGATCCGGTGATCATTCAGACCAGGGAAGAGCTCTATTTCCTGTGCATGCCCAGATGCTCGCCGCCGTCCACCGGCAGCACTGCACCGGTGATGTAGGGCGCCTGTGCCAGAAATGTCACCGCTTGCGCCACATCCCCTGCCGTGCCCCAGCGGCCGAGCAGCGTGCGGCGAGCCGTCGCCTCGATCTGGGTTTGAGTGTACTCGGGCGGTGGCAAGACGGGGCCGGGTGCAATCGCGTTCACACGCACAGCCGGCGCCAGCTCCATCGCCAACGCGTGCGTAAGGTTCAACAGACCCGCCTTGGCCGCGGAGTGCGGCATGTAGTTCGGAAATGGCACCCACGCCGATAGATCAACGATATTCACGATGGCGCCCTCGCCGTACGCGGCGAGGTGCGGCGCCGCGGCCCTGGCGCACAAAAGCGGGCCTTTGAGATTCGTATCAAGTAACCGGTCCCACATCGCCTCATCCAGCTCGCCCCAGGGCGTGCGTTGCCACAGCGAGGCACTGTTCACCAGCACATCCAACCGCCCCAATGCCGTTACCGTCGCGTTCACCAGTGCGGACACCTGCTCGGCTTGCGATTGGTCGGCACGATACGCCAGCACTCGCCGCCCCTTCGCCTGGATCTCGGCCGCGGTCTCCGCCGCGGCCTCGGCCGACGAGTTGTAGCTGAACGCGATGTCGGCCCCTGCGTCGGCCAGCGCCAGCGCGATGGCTTTGCCCACGCGCACCGCACCGCCGGTCACGAGCGCCACCTTGCCGTGAAGATCCATATCCACCTCCTGTTGAAATGATACAGGAACGAAACCCGTCGCCATTTTACGCCGGAAGGCGCGCCTTGTCGAACGTCACTGCTGCTTCGCAGCGATTCTCAATCTGGCGGAGTTAGAACGAGGTCTCCCGACCGAGCGGCTCGCATGACCCGAGGCGTACGGACGGCGGCGGTCAGGAGACCTTGCCGAACGGTCAAATTGAGGATGGCTGGCTGCTTCGGCGAGTGGAACTGACGTAACGCGGAAAGGAACGTTCCTCACTGTCATCCGCGCCGACTTTTGGTATTTTACACATATGAATTTGGTAAAAATGCACGGATGTGGTAAGCTCCGTCCGCTTTAGGAACTGTCCAGCGATTGAGGTTCGACCCATGATTGCGTCCCAATTGACCGGCAGCCCGGCAGGCCAGGTGCTCAGCATCCTGCAACGCCAGGGTGCAGTCACGATCAAAAGCCTGGAGGCAAGCCTGGGTGTTACGGCCACGGCGGTACGCCAGCAGATTGCCAGCTTGCTTGCCGAGGGCTACATCCAGCAGGAGATCAAGCGTGCCGGACGCGGTCGTCCCAGGTACATTTACTCGCTGACACCCAAAGGCCGCGCCCTATTCCCGCACCATTACGACGAGTTCACTAACTCGCTGCTGCGCGAGATCTTGATCAGCGAAGGGCCGGCGAAGGTGCAGGAGTTGCTGGGACGGTTGAGCCAACGGATGGCCGCCCAGTATGAGGGCCAGCTCGCGGGCTTGTCGGCTTCAGAGCGCGTAACCAAGTTCACCGAGCTGCTCAATGCCAAGGGCATTTTGGCCGAGGTGAAAATCGAGCCGGATGGCGTCATGTTCCACGAGTACACCTGCCCATATTACGAGCTGGCGCGCGAAAACCGGGCCATTTGTGACATGGAAGGGGATATGATCGCTCACGCCATGAAACAGCAAGTGGAGCTGGTGGCGTGCACGTTGGACGGTCATCATGGCTGCGAATTCAAAATAGAACTGGTGACAACGAACCATTCGTGAGTCGCGAGAGCCGATTCACGGGATTCTCGTCACCTGACAGAAACTCATATCGTATGCATTCAGGAAAGCAACTAAGGAATGAGAATTAATCAACTGTCCCGGCGATTCAACCGTAGCGGAGCATCCTGAGCGGAGGGCCGCAGCCCGTAGTCGAAGGATGCGGAGCGGTCAGCGTACAGGGCCGCATCCTTCG
>Ga0172369_10003034_pt1 | contig 22410 bp, 23 predicted proteins | sample LakKiv25m_FD_114539 | JGI IMG/M metagenome (GOLD analysis project Ga0172369, IMG submission 114539) | Freshwater microbial communities from Kabuno Bay, South-Kivu, Congo - kab_022012_11.25m | ecosystem: Environmental > Aquatic > Freshwater > Lake | place: Democratic Republic of the Congo...
CGCAAACCAACGCTCCCTGCCTACCGGCAGGCAGGTGTCCAGTTGAGCTATAGGCGCAAACTTTCAATATCGCAAACCAACGCTCCCTGCCTACCGGCAGGCAGGTGTCCAGTTGAGCTATAGACGCTTTATTTATTGCTAACTCTTTGTTAGACTGAGAAATTATACCAAAACAGCTACTAACTAATGGAAGCAGTATCTAACCATGAAACACCAAGTCGGGAGGGAGTTTCCCAAAGACTCTTAGCCGATTTACAAATCGATCTGCAAATTTTTAAGTCCAACGATTACCTTAAAATTCTTGGTGAGAGCTGGTTCGATCCCGGTTCGAGTTTTACTGCTGCCTCTTTTAGTGAATCTCAACTCGCCGCAATTAAGAAGAATTTGGTTGAGGAACTTAGTTATGAGAACCAAGTTTTAGCACCTCTGCCGGTTTTGTCTTCACAAATGGCTCCACTACTTTTGCAATCTGGCTACGTAATTTCTGGTAGCTCGTTAATCGACGTAAACTCAGTTTATAATGCCAATGCTGTCAATAAACTTGATCGGGAAATTCCTGGCCGCCTTAATGGCAATCGAACGGTGCGCTTAGCCTCGATAGCATTACAGAAACTTGCTCCCAATGATCTTTTAGTTCGCTGGGGTGGAGATGAATTTTTAATTTTTACCAAAACCGAGAATCAAGATCAAACTCACTTTAAGCAACAAATGGCCGTGTTTACCGGGCCGACTTCCTTTTTTAATAAAAAAAACCTCTTAGTAGCGGAGCATATTAGTGTTAAAACTGAATCGTTTCTGGAAGCTCGAGTTGACGAACGACCTTATCTCCGGCAGGAAAGTGTTACTCTTGCAGAAATTAAGCAAAGAATTGCCGTTCTCCAGAAAGGTCGGCCACAGTTAGAAGATTTTTTCCAAAACCAGGTTGTTTTGGAAGAAAAGAACCTATCCTCTCTCAACCGACTATTGGAAATTATCGAAAATTCCTATTTTGATCCGCTCCTTTCCAAAGCGGCCGTGGAGTTAAAGCAGGAGTTAGAAAAGGAAAATCCAGGCCAAACTTATACTTGAATAATTATGTCAATGTTCGGGACTTTGCGCAAAGTCTAACTGAGAAAAACACTCCTCAAGCAATGATTCAGGTAACTATCCCCAATGGTTTGCGGCTTTGTAACAAAATTTCTCACTCCTTTGGAGATCAAAAACTGATTGAATTGTTTAGGTTAATTGCGCGTGAATCAAAGCTCACCGATTTGAATTTCTTGCGGCGCGGACCAGATTTTTATTTTTCGGTCCCTGGAGATCAGGCGGAAGAAGTAAAGGCGCGGCTACAGGAATCATTAGATAACTATGCCAAAGAGTTGCTTAAAGACCAAACATTTCCAGATGGAGAAATTACGATTCCTCATGCCGTTATTCAAAGCGTGCTTATTGAACCAAATAAAGAGCAGCCAATTGCTCCAACAGTCGCGGATTCAATGGACTCTCTCAACGAACAGTCCTTTGCGGTTATCAAAAAAATGCAGCACGATTTCTTACTTAAAAATCACTTAACTGAAGGTTTGAAGAATTACTTTATAGATTACTACAATCTTAATGACAAACGCGGGTTTGTGAGAGTAGGGCAGATTTTTGACCTGCCCGGAGTGGTAGAAGATTTACAACAGCTTTATCAAGTGTTAGTTTTAACTAGTGATGAAGATAAAAAATCAAAGACCAAAGCGGCAATTTTAACAGCAATTCTTGAAGGCCTTGATATTCATTCAACCGCAGTTTAAAATTAAATAATGGTCGATCTTAATTCTTACCGTTCCCAACTTAGCCAGACTGTTAGCCGTACCGAAGATAATTTGCACACCATTCGCACCGGCCGTGCTTCGGGAGCGCTAATTGAAAATATCTTGGTTTCTGCCTATGGAGGGGCTGCTAGCCTAAAGGTTATTGAACTGGCCTCAATTACTAATGAAGGCCCGCAAACCCTCTTAGTTTCTCCCTTCGATCCGGCCGTAACCGCCGACTTAGAGAAAGCTCTGCGCGAGTCTTCACTGGGCCTATCAATTAGCGTCAGTGGCAATCAAATTCGCGCAAAAACTCCCCCCCTTACTGAGGAGCAGCGGCAAAAGTACACTAAGCTCGTCTCGGAGTTCGCTGAGGAGGGGCGAGAGCGCCTGCGGCGGGAGCGAGACGAAATTCGCAAAACCGTCAAAACAGAACTTGATAAAAAGCTGATTACTCAGGACGAAAAATACCGTTTGGAAGCGGAAATCGACAAGATTGCCAAAGAGTTTACCGAACGAATCGATGAGCTGAAAAAAAGAAAAGAGCAGGAGGTAATGACAATCTAATGCTTACCGTGATTGTTTTTTTTCTGGTTTTGTCCTTTCTCGTACTGATCCACGAATTTGGTCATTTTTACGTTGCTAAAAAAAGCGGGATGCACGTTGAGGAGTTTGGTTTGGGTTTACCCCCTAGGCTTTTTGGGAAGAAAATTGGCGAAACTCTATACTCATTTAATTTATTACCCTTTGGCGGTTTTGTAAAAATATTTGGCGAAACTCCGGAAGACTTGAAAACTAATCCCGATCCGAAACTCGCGCGGCGCAGTTTTGCCAACAAACCCTGGTATCAACGGGCGGCGGTGATTATTGCCGGGCCCACCATGAACTTTATTCTCGCGGTTTTGGTAATCTCCTACATGTTCACTAAGGGCACCTATCTTCCTTCGGGTGAGGTTCAAGTAGTTGAAGTAATTAAGGGCTCTCCGGCAGCACAGGCGGGCATAAGGAAAGACGATATCTTGCTGCGTTTTGGTAATAAAAAACTCAGTGCCAGCGCCGATCTAATTGGAGTAGCCAAACAGACGGCTGGCAAAAAGGTGCTTCTGAAGGTTGAACGGCAAGGAAAACAACTCACCACGACTTTAACTCCCCGGAAAAATCCGCCCAAGGGCGAGGGGGCGTTGGGAGTAACAATCTCCGATTTAAAACTTAAAAAATTTCCCCTTTGGCAGGCTCCCTGGATTGGGCTAAAAGAGTCGGTCAAAATCAGCCTGATGTTTTATGGCGAAATGGGGAAGCTTTTGGGTAAACTAGTGCTCTTACAAAACCCAGAGGTCGAGGTAGCCGGCCCAATTGGTATTGCCAAGCTTACCGGCCAGGCAGTCAGTCTGGGGCCGAATGCTGTCATTCAGCTCCTGGGGTTGTTGTCCCTAAACCTCGCGCTTATTAATATCATTCCCTTTCCGGCCCTAGACGGAGGGCAGTTGGTCTTTGTTCTCTATGAGGCGGTTTCACGCCGGAAAATAAAGGAGGAGCTTAAGGCGCGGATTAATACCATTGGTTTTGCTTTTTTAATGTTCTTAATAGTTCTGGTTACGATTAAGGATCTGAGCGGCCTGTTCTGAGTTATTCAAAAATCCCAAAGATATACATTCTCTTTTCCCTTGATGGTTTTTAGCTTGCTTCCCGCTGGGGTAAGTTTTTGTCCGTTCTGTGCAACGAAGTCGTAGCGATAGGAAACAATCCGCTTTAGGTTTGTCCCACGGTTTTTTAAGAGATATTTAATAATTGCTTCCATCATAAATGGCCCGACAAAAAGATAGATCTTATTCGCCTGGGCAAAGTTAGTTTTAAAAAGATCTTGTCGCCGAATTTCAATTTGCTGTCTGTAGGGATGAAACAGGCGCCGCAAATACATGTAAATGGCGAGATAGGGATTAATTTCCACCCCCACAACCCTTACTCCTGGTTGAGCATAACGCCAAAGCATTTTGCCGTCACCGGCGCCAAGGTCGAATAACACCTCTCCAGGCTTAAGAGCTAGTGCCCGATCGATCAGCTTTAGCTCGCGTGTCAGCGTTGGGTAGTAGGGAATGGGGGAGAGTTTTGGGCTAAGGAACCAGACTAGAACCGAAAGCAGAATTCCTGCCAAAATAATTGTGCCCAGCATAGCCTGATTTTAGCATGTTATAATTTAAGAGAATGTCAAAACTAATCGTTACCCATATTCGTCCAGATTTCGATGCCTGTACCAGTGTTTGGCTCTTACAGCGGTTTTTGCCCAATTTAGCAGCAGCCGAGGTTGAGTTTGTCCCGTCTGGAGATACTCACCTCAGGCAACCGGCCGATTCCGACCACAACATTATTCATGTTGACACCGGTATGGGGAAGTTTGATCACCATCAATTTCGGGAGCGCTTAAGTGCTTCGAAGCGTATTTGCGAATATTTAGCGGAGAAACGCCGCTTTACGAAAATTGAGTTTGAGGCTTTGGAACGCCTGGTTGAGTTAGTGACGATGATTGACAACTTTGAGGAAGTGGACTTTGCTAATCCAACTTCGGATATTTACGAGCTCTCAATTGTCCAGATACTTGAAGGGGTAAAGCTAAAGGAGGGCTCGGATCACGCGGTTTTGGAGTTTATGTTCATCGCGCTTGACGGTTTGTTTTCCATTCTTAAGCGCAAAGTAATTGCTGAGGGAGAGTTGGCTAAGGCCGAGGAGTTTTGGGCGAAAAAGCACAAGTGTCTTTATATCCAATCCAAAAGTAAGGAAGCCTCAAAACTCGCAGAGAAAAGTGGGTATCAGCTGGTTTTGTTGGAAGATCCGGATCGGAAAAACGTTAATTTACGGGTGCACCCTCGAGCAAAGTTTAATCTCGACAAAATATACCAAGTTATTCAGCAACGTGAGGGTACAGATAAATGGTTCTATCATGCCTCAGGGCACCTTTTACTTAATGGATCCAACAGCCACCCGCAGCCACCAACAAAAATTAAAATTCGCGAAATCATCAAGATTATTCAGGAAAATATTACCTAAAAAGCGGTTTTTTTGGTTTACATCCTGCCCTCGATGTTCTATACTACTGATACTCATTAAAAATTACCCTTGAGAAGGAGGTGTAGTTAATTTGGTATCGGTAAAAAAGCGAAGAGATCAAAGCAAAGATTCAATGCTGCGGCGTTTTAGCCGAATGGTATTGGAGGAGGGAATTGTGGACGAAGTACGGGAGCGGATGTATTACAGAAGTCCCTCGTTGCTTAAGAAAGAACGCACTAAGGAACAAGAAAAAAAACGCCGGCGCTTTCGTGATTAAAATATATGCTCAAAATTTATTTTCAGGCGGATTCAAGGTATAAAATCGATCGGGTTTTTGTGAAGAACTATCTTTTTAAGGCCTGGAAAGCGCGTAAATTACCTGAGGGAACCCTTGGGATCTCTTTTGTGGGAGCGCGAAAAGGCCGCGCTCTGGCGCGGGAGTATCTCAAAGACGATGTTGAACATCCGGTTCTCACTTTTCCCTATGTAGCTAAAACCGGTCGCTTCCCTCAGGAAACCGAGGATTTGGTAGGGGAGATTGTGGTTTGCTATCCTCAAGTAAGCCTTTATGCCGCAGAACAGGACAAAGAAATTAATATGGTAATTTCCCACTTTATTGATCACGCGCTCACCATTATGAGTTCGGAGTATCAAAAGGCCTAAAATGTATTATCTTAAGTATCGTCCGCAAAATTTGGAGGAGATTGCCAATCGGGCGCGGCGCGAAACACTGCAAAAGCTGCTCTTAGATCCGGAAAAACTACCGCATGCTTTTTTGTTGGTTGGGCCAAAAGGAACCGGGAAAACCTCAACCGCGCGCATTATTGCCAAAGTGCTCAACTGCCTTCATCCGGGAAAGAACGGCGCCTCTTGTAATCAATGTGAGAATTGCCGTGCCATTGCCCAAAACCGTTTTTTTGATGTTTTTGAATTAGATGCCGCTTCCAATCGGGGAATTGATGATATTCGCGCCCTGCGGGATCAGGTTTCCTTTGCTCCTTCTTCCGGAAAGTACAAAATCTATATTATCGATGAGGTGCATATGCTTACTAAAGAGGCGTTTAATGCACTGCTAAAAACTTTAGAAGAGCCCCCGCCCTACGTTGTTTTTATTTTAGCGACCACTGAGGCGCATAAACTTCCCGATACAGTTGTTTCCCGCTGTGTTAGTTTGCACTTTCAAAAAGGAACCCCGGACGAGATTCGGGAATCATTAATGCGAATTGTTAAAGGTGAGAAACTCAAAGTAAGCGAAAGCGTGCTCACAAGAATTATCAAAGAGGCCGATGGTTCGTTTCGGGACGCAGCCAAATATTTAGAGATGGCTGCCTCTTCAACCGATTTAACCGAAGAAAGCGTGGCCGCTTTATTTAATCGCAACTTTGCCCATAATTCTTCCGAACTTTTGCGGCTGATATTAGATAAGAATACCGATCAGGCGCTTACTTGGGTGGAGAAATTTGCCCAAGTGGGCGGAGACTTTAACTCGCTGCTTGAGGATTTACTTGAAGAGGCGCAGCAAAAAATTTTGGCAGAGCGCGGTTTGAAAGCAGGGGAGGCAGATTCTACTTCAAAGAAACCTAGCTTACGCGATCTGAGCCGGCTGACTAAGGTTTTGCTTGAAGCCTATCGTTTGGCCAAGTTCACCCCGGTTGAGGCGCTGCCCCTAATGATTGGGATTATCGACTTTACCTTGCATGAGTAACTACTGGAGCATCTCGAGCCAGGCCAATCTCAAGCTTTTGGGAGTCACGGAAAACGGGTTAGACGAGAAAACTGCCCTAAAACTTCAGGAAAAATACGGTCCAAACATTCTTCCGGTAAAAAAAGCCCGCCCGCTGGCTTTGCGTTTTCTCGATCAGTTTAGGGATATTCTAATTTTGTTGTTATTGGGATCGGCGGGAATGGCTTTTCTTCTGGGGGAGATTATTGACTCAATTGCAATAATGGTGATTGTACTTGTTAATGCGCTTATTGGGTTTATCCAAGAATACAAGGCCGAGCAGGCGTTAGCGGCTCTTAAGCAGCAGGAGCATGATTTGGTTAAGACCTATCGAGCAGGGAAGCTCAGAGAGGTCGACGCTCGCTTATTAGTCCCTGGAGATGTGGTACTGGTTGAGGCCGGGGATAAAATTCCCGCGGACTGCCGAATTCTCACGAGTTTCAATCTCAAGTTAGAAGAGGCGATGCTTACGGGAGAATCCTTGCCGGTGGAAAAAAAAGAGACAGTGATTGCCGACAACTCTCCTTTGGGCGACCAAATCAATATGCTTTTTAAGGGCACGGCGGTGCTTGAAGGAAAAGCGCGGGCACTGGTAGTACGCACCGGCGAGGAAACAGAGATTGGGCGCATTGCTGCCTTGCTTCAAACGGATGACAAGGAAGAGACGCCACTACAGAAGGAGATTAGCGATATTGGCAAACGCCTGACGGTGCTAATTTTGGGAATTGCGGCGCTGGTTTTTGTATTACTACTGTTTAAACAATCAACGGTAATTGAAGCGCTTTTGACGGCAATTGCCATTGCCGTGGCCGCCATCCCTGAAGGTTTGCCGGCGATTGTGGCGGTGGTGCTTTCGGTTGGGGTGCTTATTTTGGCGAAGAAAAAAACAATTGTCCGTACCCTTAAAGCAGTGGAAACTCTTGGGGCGGTTCGTTATTTATTAACCGACAAAACCGGAACGCTTACCTGGAACAAAATTAATGTTGTAGGGCTGCTCGATAATTTGCAAAACGAGTTTCGGGTTAAGGGAGAGGGTTACCAAACTGCTGGAGAGCTGTTGACGCTTGCGGGTAAGAGTATGGCCAAAAAACTTCCCGCGAACATTGAGCTATTAATTAGGGCTGGCGCGCTTTGTAACTCCTCGGAACTGGAATTCTCGAATGGGGAGGTGAAGGTGATTGGCGATACCACCGAAGGAGCGCTTCTGGTGCTTGCTCAGCGCCTCAAACTTTCTTATGAAGAGATACGTCAAAACTATCAAATAGTTACTGAGGAACCGTTTTCCTCTTCGACTAAGCGTATGCTGGTTGTGGTGAGGTCCAAAAAAAGTGGGAAACACTACCTTTTTGCCAAAGGGGCGCCTGAGGTAATTTTGGATTTGGCGCGCGATAAGAATAGCGATATCTATCGGGAAAAAGTGAATCAATGGGCAAGTTCCGGTTGGCGAAATTTGGCCTTTGCCTGGGCCCAATTAACTCCAAGTGAGGCGGTTAGAAAAACCTTGCCTTTGAATAAACTGCAGTTCTTGGGTTTGGTAGCGCAGGAGGATACCGTGCGCAAAGAGGCTATTACAGCCGTTGCACAAGCACGACGGGCAGGGATCGAAACAATCATGATTACCGGAGATCACCGACTAGCCGCTCTCTCCATTGCCCGGCAAACCGGGATTGCCAAGCAGCGAACGCAGGTAATTAATGGCGACGAGCTGTCCGCAATTGAGGACGAAATGTTACTTGACCGAATCTTGGCTCCCAAAAATCCGGTTCGGGTGTTTGCTCGGGTTTCCCCTGAGCAAAAATTACGGATCGTGAATTTGCTTAAGGACCGTACTGGGGAAGTGATTGCCGTCACCGGCGATGGGGTGAACGACGCTCCCTCAATTAAGGCGGCTAACGTTGGGGTGACGATGGGGAAGAGTGGTTCGGATGTTGCCAAAGAGGTAGCGGATATTGTTTTGGCAGATGATAACTATGCGACCTTAGTAACCGGTATTTTTCGGGGGCGGGTAATTTTTGATAACTTAATCAAATTTATTCGCTATCTTTTATCTTGTAATATTGGTGAGGTAGTGGTGGTGTTTTTGGGGACTCTCTTTGGGCAACTACATATCCTGTTACCCATCCAGATTTTATTTGTGAATCTGGTGACCGATAGTTTGCCGGCTCTAGCTCTCGGATTTGAGAAAGGAACTCCCGGGATTCTTGAGCGTTCCCCCAGAGATCCGCGGGAGCGGATTCTCAACCCTAGGCGCTGGCGCGGGATTATTCTTGAGGGAGTGTTTCTCGGGGCGGTTGTGCTTGGCGCCTTCTATGCCTTTTTGCCACTCGGTTTTAGTTATGCCCGCACGATTGCCTTTTTAGTTTTGGTGGTCACACAACTGTTTCAGGCTCTTAACAGTCGCGACGAGCGAGAAACTTTTCTTACGGTGGGGTTGTTTGGTAATCCTCTTCTATGGGGAGCACTTATTTTGAGTTTTGCCCTTACTTATTTGGTTACCCAAACTGGCTATTTAAGCCACATTTTCAAAACAGAAATTATTACTAATCCGCTTCATTGGGTGGCGCTTCTTTCCATTTCCAGTTTGGTTTTAGGATTAAGCGGAGTGCGTAAGTTGCTTAAGCTCTGGTAAAAGAAAAGTATTTTTTCCAAAAATTGCCTTGGCAGTTTTTACTTTGCGTTGCAAACCTTTTCGGGTTTCATAAACTTTCTTAATTGCCTGTGCCAAGGATTTGGGGTTGCCTTTTTCAAAAAGTGTTCCCATTCCGGTTACTTTTACTGGCACTCTGATTCCGGGAGAGTTAGGGGCAACTACTGGAGTTCCCAAGAGCATTGCCTCCGCCTGGACCATTCCAAAAGCCTCAGTGCGGTTATTTGAAGGAAGTACTAAAAGATCAATAAAACTAAAAAAGCTGGCTAATCTTGGGCTGTCAATAATTCCCAAAATCTCATAACGGGTGCCGTACTCTTTGAGTAGGCGGAGTATTTTAAGATAGTATTTGCTTTCGCCAGCGACTTGAAAAGCAAACGGTCCAACACAAAGCAGTCTTATTTTTGGATACTCTTTTTTAAGAATCTCCAGGGCCTCAATTAGTGTCTCAAGGTTTTTCTCAGAAGAAAGGCGGCCAACAAAGCCAATTGTTGGGGCACTTTTACCGTACCAGTGGGCCAGATCTTTGAGGTACTGCCGGTCAGGTTTCTCTACTTCTAGCGGAGGATAAGCGTAGCGAGTTTTGTGATTCAGGCCTTTAAGAACTGGGCTGACTGAGGCATAGTCGGCAGAGGAATTGACAATTAGATTAGCCATTTGGCAGGTAAGCCGGGAACTGAAATTAGTTATCACTGTTGCCAGTCGGTTAAATAATCCGCCTTTTAAATCAATTTCGCAGTGATAAAGCGCCAGCACCGGTTTTTTAAGCAAGCGCCCGATTGCCGCTACCAAAACGTTTTCTAGACTTGGGCAGTTGACTAAGATTAAGTCGGCGTTTTTTACACTTTGCAAGGCAAGGTAGGGATAGGCAAAATTAACGAATCCCTTGCTGATTCGCAGATGTACTGGCAGGCGGCAGACTTTTACTCCCTGAATAGTTTCTTCGCTAGGCAGCTTAGAGTCGTATTTGAAAGTTAGAACCGAAACCGCATAACCGTTATTTTGCCAGTGGGTGGCAAGGCGTTGGGGGTAAAGGGTTAGTCCCGATAAATAAGGGCTAAAGTAAGTGGAGGTAATTAGAATCCGTTGTTTGGTTTTCATTGAACAAGGGTATATTATAACTCCTCTTTGAGAAAACTGCATTCTCTGGCGTCTTACCTAGGAGGGAGTGTATAATTAGGAAACTCGGAGTGTAGCTCAGATGGCCAGAGCGCGGCGTTCGGAACGCCGAGGCCGGCGGTTCAAGTCCGCCCACTCCGACCAAAAGAGAAGTGTCCGCTTCGCGGTAGGAGGCGCTCCGTGCGCCACCGCCCGCACGGAGCGCCGCAAAGCCCTTTTTATATTCTGCCGAGAGCTGCCGATTAGATATAAAGAAGTTCGAGCCGACACGTTTTGCGAAGAATGCTAATTCTTCGCAATTATTTTTTGCGCGCGCGATTTTGTCGCAATTTATTGCGACATTTACGAATTCTCTCATAGGTTCGAGCCAACTCGAACCGGTTTCCTCAACCTTAGTGATTTCTTCCTGTAGTTTAAGTTTTGTTTCAAACAATTCGTTCTTTTTAGTTTTGTAAGTTTCAGGATCAACAACACTATCCAAATAGCTGTCCAAGAGCGTATTTTGCTTCCGGTCTACTTCTTGAATTTCAGTTTTGAGATTTTGGAGAGTTGTTTCTGATGATTGTTTTTCTAGAAGTTCGTCCCGTTCCAAAAATTTAAACCATTCGTCCGCCCATGACTGCGGAAGCACCACATCAGAAACAACCTTTCTTAATTGTTCTTCCATTTCAAAACTGGTGATTGGAGTTTGGGAACAAGGGCCAAGTTTTTTTGTGCAACGATAGTAAATGTAAGTTACTTTGCGATTGGTGGTTTTATAAAACTTGATGTGTTGCTCGGCAGTGATTGCCGCACCACATTCGCTGCACTTTGCTAATCCTAAAAACGGAAAACGATACGATTTCTTGAAATGTTTGCTCCGGCGCTGAATTTCTTCCTGTGCTTTCTGAAATAGCTCTTTGGAGATAAAACATTTGTGAGTTCCGTCATGATATTCGCCGTTGTATAACATAATCCCAATGTAAAACTTGCTTGTGAGTATCTGGCGAATTTCGTTGATATGGAGTGGCTTCCCATTTTTCCGGCGTAAATCAAACTTGTAAAGATACTTAGCCACGTCTGTAAAAGTATGGCTACCCTCTGCAAACATTTCAAAAGCCCGCTTTATTGCTTTTGATTTTTCAGGATCGATATCAATCCCTCTGGTTTTGGGATTGTTTAAATATCCGTAGGGAGCTTTTGCCGGCCAAACTCCGTTTCGGAGTTTTTGGCGTAAACCCCGTTTTACGTTCTCGGAAAGATTGTCCACATAATACTTGCTCTGGCCAAAGGCGATTGAGAGCATAAACTTTCCTTGCGGCGTATTGTCAAACCAAAATGTTGGAAATTTCAGGTCGACCAGTTTTCCGGTATCCAGTAAATAAACAATCTTTCCGCCGTCCATTGAATTGCGGGCTAACCTGTCCGGATGCCAAGCGAGAATTCCATTAGCATAACCTTTTTCTAGTTTCTTGATAAGCTCGGCGAATTTTTCTCGACCGGGGACTTTGGCGGTCTTGGCTTCCTCGACAAATTCGGTGATCTTCAAATGTTCTCGCTTGGCAAATTCTTTTAACTCCGCGATTTGAGCTTCAATCGACAAAACTTGTTTGTCTGCTTCGTCTCGGGATTTTCGGCAATAAGCAATGTATTTTGTCATCGTTTTATTTCCCTAAAAGTTCTTAAACGGGCGGTAGCTCGTACCTTTCTTTCAAGAAAGGTAAATTTTTGCGTTTTCTTTCCTTCTTTTTTCCGGCAGCTCTCGGCAGAATATAAAAAGGGCTTTGCGGCGCTCCGTGCGGGCGGTGGCGCACGGAGCGCCTCCTACCGCGAAGCGGACACTTCTCTTTTGGTCGAGATTTACGAAAAAGTTAGAACCGAATTCCAAAGTTGTTAGCTCGGCCGCCTGCGGCGGCCTCGCTTCCGGACGTGCCGGCTCGAAACGGTTTTGCTATAAACAAAACCACAAAAGAAAACGCAAAAATTTTAAAGAACTTATATATAACTTAAATGCCCCCGCTGGTGAGCTCAAATCCGTTTGGACTTGTCCAACGAGGGCATTAAAAAATCCAAACGGTTTCTTGAGCTCAAATAAAATATAACAAATTTACTGAATGAAAAGCAAGCGGCACCCGAAAGACATAAATATCAAATTTGTGTATAATTATACTTATGCAACAAGCGCAAGAACAACCACAAGGCATAGATAATGCAACTAGATTTTTACAATCTGGTGCACAAACGCAAATAACACCTGAAATTAAAAAAATATCAGAAGGTTTTCAAGGAGAAGCGATAGAAAAAGCCAGCCAAATTACATCTTTTTTAAGACGGTTACAGCAAACAAGATTTGATAACGAGGTTTTTAGAAAAAGAACTGCTGCCCAGATACTATCAGATAACTATGTTACTGGCTGTACTGACTCGGCTCTTGTTTTCGTAGCTTTAGCAAGGGCAAGCGGACTACCGGCAAAATATGTGGAGACTATTGATAAAAGTTGGCTTGAAAAGGGCGGTGGCTCAATCGGTGGACACATTTATGGACAGGTATTCGACGATGAGAAAAAAGGATGGGTTTGGGTTGATCCAATGGGTGGACAAGTTGATATACCTGTACCATCAGAAAGAGTCGTATATAAAGAGGGATTGGATTCTTGGGATATTGGGATAACAGATTTTGATTCTTTACGGAAACTATTTGAAACATTTAGAAATGAGTGGTTAGAACATCAAAAGAAATAAAACAGATTACTCGCGTAGCGAGCAAAAATCGCGCGCGCAAAAAATAACGGAAGCGAGGCCGCCGCAGGCGGCCGAGCTAACAACTTTGGAATTCGGTTCTAACTTTTTCGTAAAGGTCGACTTTTTATTTCCTGGGAAAGCGTTTGAGGATTTTTTCCACTTCTCGATTGTTGATAGCATGATAACGGCCATGATGCGAGAGGAGCGCGCCGGAGAAAGTTTTGGGAATATGCATTAGTTCGTGTACTAGCGTTTTTATCTGTTCTTCTGGTGACTGTTTATCGAAATATTTGGCGTTAACCTCAATAATGTAGTGCGGGGCAATTCCGGCAACTTCCTGAAAGATTTTTGCCATTCCCCAAATGCGGGCGATAGCGCGGGTTTTGGCGTCAAAGGAGCGAATACAGTGAATTCGGTTTAAGTCAATGTGCTTAAACTCCAACTGTTCTACTAGGAGCGTAACTTTCTCCTTAATTTCGGGAGCGGAAAGGTAATTCATACTTTTTGGAGTTCAAAATAGAAGGCTGAGGCCTGAGTTCGGGAAACCTTTCTTTCTAAAAGTGCCGCCGCCAGTTTTGAGTGAGTTAACCATTGGCAAAGGCCCGCAAACTTTCCCCAATCTGCAAAGAGTTTTTTCCCGAGCAAGTAAGGGAGCGAGGCAAAGTGTCCCAGTTCCACGAAGCGGGTTTGTTCACGATCTAAGTATCCATTAATGCTAACAATTTTGAAGCCGCTTTTTTTAAAAAGGGCTTCCCACTCTTTTTCGGAAAGCAGATTAAAGTGTATCTGCACCTTATCCCAAAAAAAAGCAGGAAGGCGGCAGTAGCTATTCCAGCGATTGCCCATTACTGTAGTCAGGAAGCGTCCTCGAGGTTTAAGTACCCGGTGAATTTCCTTGAGGGAGAGCTCAAGCTTGGGAACATGTTCCAGCACACAGTTGGAGATCGCATTATTGAAGCTTTTGTCGGGGTAGGGAATCTTTTCCCCGCTATAGGAACGTAGATGGGCATAGATTGGTGATTTTGAACTTTGTATTAAATCTAATCCAGTGACCTTACCGGTGATTAATTCGGGGGCAAATTTAGCGAGGGTTGCCAAAAAAAAACCGTCTCCAGAGCCAAAGTCTAGTATTTGGCCGGAAATGGGAGCAGCCTTTTGGTAGTTTGCAATCTCGAGAGTGCGCACAAAAGCCAAAAAATAAGGCCGTTTCGAGGCATAATATTTGAAGATTGTCTGTCTATTCATGATCAGAAAACTATTATATACTAGAACCCTAGTTAAGGTGATCATGAAAAAACTAATTGCCCTTTGGTTATTGATTTTATTACTCCCTTTGGGAGTGTTTGCGGCGCCCAGAACTTCCCAGAACAATCTTTATGGAATCCATTTAGCGGTACCCACAGAGAGTGATTTGGTTGCGGCTGCCGCGCTGGTTAATTCTAATGGCGGCGACTGGGGTTATGTAACTTTGGTAATCCAGGAGGATGATCTAGACTACAACAAGTGGCAGGGGGTGTTTAACAAGTTAAGGCAGCTGCACTTAATTCCCCTTATTCGCCTCGCTACCCATCCCGAAGGGGAAAATTGGGCGATTCCCCAAAGTGAGGGAGTTGGTCGTTTTGTGGAATTTCTCAACTCGCTCAATTGGGTAGTTAAAGAGCGCTATTTAATTCTGTTTAATGAGCCCAACCACGGGGCCGAGTGGGGCGGAGCGGTCGACCCGGAGGGATATGCGAAGATTGCCTTGGAGTTCGCCACAAAACTTAAGGAAAGCAATCCGGACTACTTTTTGCTGCTGGCAGGATTAGATCAGTCGCCCCCTGAAGCTCCTCCGCGCTATCTCTCTGCGACTTCCTACTACCGAAGAATGATTAGCGAGTTTGGAGTGGCAAACTTTGAGAAGTATATTTCTGGCTTAGCTTCTCACTCCTACCCAAATCCCGGGTTTTCGGGGAGTGTACTGGGGAGTGGCTGGGGAAGTATTCGAGGTTATGAAGCAGAGCTTTTATTGCTGAGGGAGCTTGGGGTTAAAAAAACTTTACCGGTGTTTATTACTGAAACCGGCTGGAAACGAGGGGCGCTTGGGGAGAGTCAGGTGGCGCAAAACTATAGCTACGCCTATCAGGAAATTTGGAATAATGATCCGCGCATACGGGCAGTGACCCCTTTTATTCTCAACTACCAAACCGATCCCTTTTTGGAGTTTTCCTTTCAAAAAGCGGGAGAGAGTACTTTTTTTGCGCAATACTCCGCTTTACAAAACCTTTCTAAAATTATTGGCAGCCCAGTGCAGATTGAGCGCGGGGAATTTAAGGCACTTCCGCCGGTAGAGCTGGTTGAGGACTCTTCTTTTCGCTTTAAGCTTAGTCTTGTAAATGAAGGGCAGGGGCTTTGGGACAAGAAGGACGGTTATGAACTAAAGCTAATCTCCAAAAGCGAATACTACTACAATTTTGCCCCCTTTTTGGAGGTTGAACCACAGGAAGAAATAACTTTGAACTTTGATTTTCACACCCCTCCGACGGTTGGTTCGAGCCGGGTTAGAATTGGGTTGTTTAAGAAAAACCGCCTGATGTTTGCTTCTTCACCTTGGGAAATTAAGATTATTCCCTTGCAAAAACTAACTCTCAACTACCGCCTCTTTGGCTGGAAGAATAGCGGCGATAATTTTCAGGTGGAGATCTATGATCAGTATGAGGATTTAGTTTTACTCCGGCGCCGGGTGAGCGGGCAGTCCGGAACGATCTTGTTGGATAAAGTTCGTAACGTTGCTTTAGGAGAACGTTACCGGGTGGTTTTACTTAAGTCGGGCTACCTGCCACGGCAAACATTTGTGAGGTTTCAAAAAAGTGGAAATATCGCCAAGTTTGCTTGGCATCTGCCGCTTGACCGCAATCACGACGGCAAGTTCTCCATTGCCGATCTTAAAGCAACTCTAGGGCTTTAAGAAACTTTTTCACCCTAAAAGCGGGAGTTTTTTGGTAAATTTGAACCTGCGGATGGTCATAAACCGTAAACGCCTCCTCAGCCCACTGATCGGGAAATTCCAACTTGAACTTTCCTAATCTCAACGTAGGATAACTAGCAAAGACTTGAATTTTTCGGAAACCAAGCTTTCCGGCTTCGAGTTCCCGATAATACTTCGAGCCGATGGGGTAGAGCTCGGGGGCACGGCCAATACTGCCACTCTGGCGATTTGAGGAAAGAATTAGGTAGTCTACAAAGCGCAATTTTCTCGCCAAAAGGCGCCATTTCTCTGGAGTGTCCGGTTCGTAGAAATTATGGGGAAGCAATTTATAGTTGCGTCCGGGGAGTTGGTAAAGAGGTAAAGGATCGTCCCAATACTCCCAAACAATCGTCGAGCCTGGTCTGATGTTTCGATTCATCCAGTCTGAGGCCTGAATTCTAGAGTGCTCAACTGTATAAATAAACATAAAGGCACTCGTCCAAACCGCGGCGAAAAGCACTAAAAATGCTCGAGTCAATTTCTTTAGGTTGGTTAAAGCAAAGGCGGAAAACAGTGCAATAAGAGGGTAAAGAAAGAGAAAATAGCGCATCGTTTTGGCAGACTGTAAACTTAAAAAACTGTAAAACCCCAAAATCCAAAGGCCATAAAAAAGAAATAATTTAAAGTTCTGCCGTTTCTTTAATACTTGAAAATAACCAAACAAGCCAAGTAGGAAAAAAATTCCGCCCGTGCCAAAGAAAAAGAGGTTTTTCAGCGGAAAGAAAAAGCCGGTGTTTAGCCACTGCACACTAGGAGGATAAGCGGTTGTGCTGGTCCAGAGCTGTAGCTCCTTGAGATTAGCAAGAAACAGGCTGGCCGGACGCGGGTCGAAAAAATTCGAACTTTCAAAAAGGTATGGATCGGCAACTCGTAACGTGAGGTAGTTTACAATTCCAAAAAGAAAAGCAAAGCCAAACAGTTTCTGCGGTTTATAATAACTCTCTAGAAAGATCGTTCCCAGAATTAGCGGTAAAGCATAGATAAGGTTAATTTTTGAGGCGAGCCCCAATCCATAGGCAGCTGCCGAAAGTAAGAGATAACCAACTCCCTGAGGCGAATAAACCGCAAAACAAAGCGCCCAAACAAAAAAAGCGTTTACAAAGGCGTCACTGGTAAAGAAATGCGCCTGCTGAATTGGTAATACAAGAAGAGCGTAAACCAAACCGGAGAGGACGGCCGTTTGCTCTTTGGATTTTTGTTTAGAGAAGAGGCGGCGGGCTGTCGCATATAGCGCCAAAACTACACTGGCGTCGAAAAGTGCACTCAGGGCTCGGGCGAGTTTGTAAAAAATGGCGTAGTTGTCAAAACCGAAGCTTACAGCCAGTAGTTTGGCTAAGGTCAGTGGAAAATGACCGTAAACAAAAAAAGCGTTCCCAGTGTTATAGGGGTTTAGGGGGGAGAGTTGTGGGCTAAAGTATTCAAGCCAATTTTGGGGTAGCCTAAGGGTGCCAACCACCATTGTTAAAAAACGCTCATCGGGATGAAGGTAGAGCCCTCCGTCCCAAGCAGATCCATAGAGGCGAAGCCCCAAAGCAATCAAAAAAGTCGCGAGAAGAATAAAAATTACTTTTAAATTTGTATAACGTTGCCGTTTCATGGTATAAGTAGACTATTAGTAGTTAATATAACACGATGATCAATCCTTTCAAAGCGTTGGGAGATATTCGCGGGTTTCAGCAGAAGGCGCAAGCGATGCAAAAGGCCTTGGCCGCTGAATCGATAGTAGTTGAGAAAAATGGGGTCCGGATTGTAATGACCGGTGACCAAAAAGTGACCGAAATTGAGGTTGACGGCGTGATGGAAAACCGGATTGCCGAGGCTTTTGCTGAGGCGGTCAAGAAAACCCAAGAGATTGCAGCGCAAAAATTGATGCAGATGCAGGAATAACCTCGTTTATTTTTTTGGTTTACGGATTAGGGAAATCGCTCGGACAAGATCGCGGCTTTTGTGGGGGTACTTAATAAACATACTATCGACTAAGTTATCAATCCAGATAATCTTAGCCTTGGTTTTTTGGGCGAGATGTTTGACAATGTCCCAGTTGTCCTCGACAAAAAAATCCAGATGCAATTCTTTAATCAGTTTTTCTTTGTAAAGATGAGGCTGAGCATCCTTCTTGTTCTGAATAATTCTCTTAAGTCTGCCGAGATCATACTTTCTTAGTAAATCGTGAATATTATCTTTCATAAAACTAGGGCGGGCAGTAATAATGTAAACTTCAAAGTGTGGGTCATTCACTAAATCCAAAAACTGTTTGCACCCCCGATTTGGTCGGGAACTGGTACTGTGGAGAAAATAGGCAATTTTTTGCGTCCAGCCGCTTTTGGGAAGATAAAATTTTGTTTGACGGATTCCCAATAGGTAACGTTTCACAAAGTAAATATAAGCGCGCAGGTTGCGGGTGGCGTTATAAAAAATTACCCCGTCAAAATCGAACCCGACACGGATTTTTTGGGAACTCGCTCTTGTCTTCATTGGCTAATTCTACTAAAATAGCCTGTAATGTTAAATCCAATTGTTTTCCCCGGAACCGCCTCACCTAAACTTGCCCAAAAGCTTGCCGAGCTTTTAAGTTACGAACTGGGGAAACTCGAAGTAGTGACTTTTGCCAACTCCGAGATTAAGGTGACTATTCAGTCGGAGATAACCGATCGGGAAGTGATCGTTGTTCAAAGTACCTCTAACCCTACAAATCGCAATCTGGTTGAATTAATGTTCACCGTCGACGCATTAAGGCGCCAGGGCGCGCGCAAAATTACGGCGATTATTCCTTACTTTGGTTATGCCAGGCAAAATATGCAGCACCGAGCGGGTGAATGTGTTTCCTTAAATGTGGTTGTTAAAGTACTCGAGAGTTTGTCGGTGGATAAGATTATTACTACCGACCTTCACGACGAAGGCTCCTCCAGCGTGTTTAGCATTCCTTTTGAAAATAAAAGTGCTTTGCCCCTCTTGGCGAAAAAAATATATCGGGATTTGGGTTTAAGTGAGGAAAACGAGGCAGAATTTTTGGTTGGTTCACCGGACCAGGGAGGAATTGAGCGGGCCCGGACCTTTGCCGACCATTTTTATAATGCTCAAAACCATCCGGAAACTATTACTGTCGAAAAAAAACGCAACTTAGATGCGCTTCACGAATCAAAGGCGGTAGAAATTTTTGGGGAAGTTAAAGGTAAAAACGTGATTCTTGTTGACGACGTTTCAACTAGCGGCAAAACTATTGTGCATGCCGGCGAAATGTGCTTAGCGGAGGGAGCCAAAAGTGTTTCCGCGGTTGTGGTCCACCCCGATTTTGCTTTAGGGGTGATGGAGTATTTGGAGAAGTCGCCCTTACGCAGTTTTTATACTACCAATTCAATTGAGTGCCCACTTCAGAGCTTGGCCCCCTTTGTGAAAATTAAAACTTTGGAAATTGCGCCGCTATTTCTCCAAAAGGAAACTGCTCATCCATGAGCTTGCCACAGCCCCTCACCGAGTTAATCGACCAGTTTGAAAGTTTGCCTGGCATTGGCCGAAAAACCGCTACCAAACTGGCCTTTTATCTCCTAAATGTTCCTCAGGACCAGCTCAACCGCTTTGGGCAGGCTTTGCGTGAACTTAAGGCAAAAGCCAAGAAATGTACCCGCTGTTTTAATTTAACCGAAGGTGAGCTTTGTAATATTTGTGAGAACTCGGCTCGAGACCAAAGCATTTTGTGTGTAGTTGAGGAGGTAATCGATTTGTTGGTAATGGAGCAAACAAACAAGTATAAGGGCCTTTATCATGTTCTCTATGGCCGGGTGGATCCCCTAAATAATATGGGACCGGAGCAAATTCTTATTCCGCAGCTTCTTTCCCGGGTTGAGGCGGAAAAAGCGACCTTGCGCGAGATTGTGATTGCCACTAACCCCAATATGGAAGGGGAGACAACGGCAATGTACCTTAAGAGCAAGTTAGAAGAGCTACGGGATAAAAATGGATTAGAGCTCAAAATTACCCGCCTTGCCTACGGCTTACCGATGGGTGCGAGCTTAGAGTATGCGGATTATGGTACCTTGGGTCGGGCTCTGGAAAACCGCAACAAATTTTAGATATAATAAAAATATGAAACAAAGCCTTTTTTCCGGAATCCAGCCGACAGCAACCATTCCCCACTTAGGTAACTATCTGGGTGCGCTAAAGCAATGGGTAGATTTACAGCAGGAATTTCACCCTTACTACTGTATTGTCGATTTGCATGCCCTAACTGTTCCTCAGAATCCGCAAGTGCTCAAAGATGCAGTTTATGCAACTTATGCCATAGCGTTGGCTGTGGGCGTAGATCCAAAATTGTCTACATTATTTGTACAGTCCCAGAATCCATTTCACAGTGAGCTAACATGGATTTTAAACTGTTTTACCAGTGTAGGGGAGCTTAGCCGAATGATCCAGTTCAAAGAAAAGAGTGCCCGCCAAACTGAAATTGTCTCTGCCGGACTTTTCGACTATCCGGTCTTAATGGCCGCAGATATTTTGCTTTATGACAGCGTGCTTGTTCCAGTAGGCGAGGATCAAACTCAGCACGTGGAAATAACCCGCGACATTGCCAACCGCTTCAATAATAAATACGGGGAGACTTTTGTATTGCCCCAAGTACGAATAGTCAAAGAGGGTGCACGGCTTATGAGTTTGCTTAATCCTGCCAAAAAGATGAGCAAATCCGACGAGAACCCCAATGCTTGTTTATTCCTGCTCGACGAGCCGGAGGTAATTCACAAAAAAATTAGGAGTGCAGTTACAGACTCGGAGACTGCAATTGTTGCCGATCCCAAACGAGCAGGGCTTTATAATTTAATGTCCATCTACAAAGCCCTAAGTGGCGAAGAGTTTGAGGCTATCGAAGCCCGTTATAATGGGCGAGGTTACAAAGAGTTTAAGACAGAATTGGCGGAAATTATTGTGAAATATCTTGAACCGATCCAGGCAAAATATAAAACATTTATTGCCGACAAGGGAGAGCTCGAGCGCTTGATGCAAGAGGGGGCAACCCAAGCCAAAGAGGTGGCTGCCAAAAAGGTAGCCCAAGTCAAAACAAAACTCGGCCTGATTCTTTAAACTTCTTGACTTCAAAGATCTGTTTTGTTAAGATAAAGTATTAAATCCCCCTGTGAGAGCGCAAGCTGTTTGCAGGGGTTTTTGTTTTTTGGTACTCTTTTCCCATGTCTGAGCGCTGCCAAATATTTATAGATGGTAGTAATTTCTACTTTAAACTTAAGGAGTTAGAAATTACGGCACTTCTTGAGTTCAATTTTGGAAAGTTTGCTCATTTTTTGGCCGGTAATAAAAAATTAGTTGCTGTTAACTATTATGTTGGAAGAGTTAGACAAGATGGCAGTAAACAGGCTGAGAAATTACTTGCCAATCAGCAGAAACTTTTGGCTGCATTGAAGAAGCAAAAAGTGAATTATTCCCTTGGATATTTGTTGAAATCAAATGGAAAATATCATGAGAAAGGCGTGGATGTTCAGATTGCCGTAGATATGTTGATAGCCGCCTATGAGGATAGGTGCGAACGACTAATACTTGTATCATCCGACACCGATTTAGCTCCGGCAATCAAACAGGTTCAAGCAAAGAAGAAAATCGTTGAATATGTTGGTTTTTCTCACTTGCCAAGTATAGCGATGGTTCGTTTTTGTAAGCAATCTCATGTCTTACGAAAGGAAGATTTATTACCATTCATTTTATAATTCTTTCTTCAGGAAAACTTCAGCTTGGGCGCGGTATAATTGACCCATGCGAATTTTAGTAGTTGAAGATGAACACCGGATTGCCACCACTCTCAAAAAAGGTTTGGAGCAGGAGCGCTATGCGGTTGACCTAGCCTTTTCTGGAAACGAAGGTTATGACCTAGCCTCGAGTGAAGAGTATGATTTAATTATTCTTGATCTAATGCTTCCTGGGCTTGATGGTTTAACTGTCTGCAAGAACTTGCGGCGCGAGAAAAAGCAAACGCCAATTCTGATGCTCACCGCTAAAAGCCAGACCGAAGACAAAATTACCGGCCTCGATGCCGGTGCCGATGACTATCTCACGAAGCCCTTTGCTTTTGCGGAACTTTTAGCTAGGGTTAGGGCCTTGTCTCGTCGTCCTAAGCAGGGAGTAACAGAAAAATTGGAGGTTGGCGCCCTTTGCTTAAATTCTCAAACTTTTGAGGTTAAACGAGGAGATCAGCGAGTTATGCTCTCAAGTCGAGAGTTCTCAATTCTGGAATACTTAATGCGCAATGCCAATATCATTGTTTCCAAAGAGCAAATCATTAATCATGTTTGGGATTACGACGCGGATATTTTGCCAAACACCGTGGAAGTAAATATTCGCAACTTAAGGCAAAAATTAGGTAAGCCCGAGTTGATTC
>Ga0172369_10003035_pt1 | contig 22398 bp, 16 predicted proteins | sample LakKiv25m_FD_114539 | JGI IMG/M metagenome (GOLD analysis project Ga0172369, IMG submission 114539) | Freshwater microbial communities from Kabuno Bay, South-Kivu, Congo - kab_022012_11.25m | ecosystem: Environmental > Aquatic > Freshwater > Lake | place: Democratic Republic of the Congo...
GCCCACCGAGAGGCGGGGCGAAAGCGAAAAGTTATCCACAGGGGCATTTCGCCCCAAGCGCGACCCCGCGGAAGTCACGCCGACGCCCGAAAACGATTCCTGCTCACACTCTGAGGACGCCGGAGGAAGACGCGGGTGCGTGCCGGTTCATTTCGGACCTCGGCGCGCGGCCTGCCTGGGGCCGCGCCGGACGGACGAAAGCCGGAGTCTACCGGCGGCGGGCGCCGCGGGGAAGAGGCGAAAAAACGACCGGATTCCGGGGGATTCGGCGGACGTACGGTGCCGGGGGGCTCGCGGGGACACCCCGGGGCATCGCCCCTCGCTACGCCCGGGGTTCCGTCCCTTCGCTGCGCTCGGGGTTCCGAGTCCGCGCCGCGCGCGCACCGCTTCGGAACCCGACCGAAGGGCAGGGGCCGCACCCCGAGCGCAGCAAAGGGGCGCCGCCGGCCGCGCTATTCCCGCAGCCGCTCCGCGTACAGCGGGAACCGCTCCGCCAGCGCCTTCACCTTCCCGCGCACGGCCGAAAGGTGCGTCCCGTCGTCCGGCCGCGACAGCGCCTCGGCCACGAGCCGGCCCACCTCGCACAACTCCGCCGGGCCCATGCCGCGGCTGCACAGCGCCGGCGTGCCCAGGCGCACGCCGCTCGTCACCGTGGGCTTCTCCGGGTCGTACGGAATCATGTTCTTGTTCACCGTGATGCCCGCCTCGCCCAGCGCCGCCTCGGCGATCTTCCCCGTGAGCCCCTTGGGCCGCAGGTCCACGAGCATCAGGTGCGTGTCGGTGCCGCCCGACACGAGCCGGTAGCCCTCGCCGGCCAGCGTCCCCGCCAGCGCCTTCGCGCTCTCGACGATGCGCTTCTGGTACTCGCGGAAGCCCGGCTGCAGCGCCTCGCCCAGCGCCACCGCTTTCGCCGCCACGACGTGCATGAGCGGCCCGCCCTGGATGCCCGGAAACACCTGCGAATCCAGCGTCTTCGCGTGCGCCGCCTTGCACATCACCATGCCGGCGCGCGGGCCGCGCAGCGTCTTGTGCGTGGTCGTCGTCACGAAGTCCGACACCGGCACCGGCGAGGGGTGCAGCCCCGCCGCGACCAGGCCCGCGATGTGCGCGATGTCGCACACCATCACGGCGCCCGTCTCGTCGCAGATCTCGCGGAAGGCGCCGAAATCCAGCGTTCTCGGATACGCGCTGGCGCCCACCATGACGACGCGCGGCTTCACCTCGCGCGCCAGCGCCCGCGTCGCCGCGTAGTCGATCTGCTCGGTCTTCGGGTCCAGCCCGTAGTGGTGCACGTCGAAGAGCCGCCCCGAGAAATTCACCTTCGACCCGTGCGTCAGGTGCCCGCCCTGCGCCAGCGAGAGACTGAGCAGGCGGTCGCCCGGCTGCATGACGCACAGGTACGCCGCCATGTTCGCCTGGCTGCCCGAGTGCGGCTGGACGTTCACGTGCTCGCAGCCGAAGAGCTTCTTCGCGCGCTCGCGGGCCAGCTCCTCGACGCGGTCCACCTGTTCGCAGCCGCCGTAGTAGCGCTTGCCGGGCAGCCCCTCGGCGTACTTGTTGGTGAGCGGGGAGCCGGCGGCCTCCAGCACGGCCTCGCTCACGAAATTCTCGCTGGCGATGAGCTCCAGGCCCTCGGCCTGGCGGCGGGTTTCGGCGCGGATGATCTCCCACACCTCGGGGTCGCTCTGCTGCAGCGCGGTCATGCGGGTTCCTCCGGGCCGGGCGCGGCGGCGCGGCCCTGCTCCATGTCGCGGATGAGCGCCAGGCGCCGCCCGTGGCGGCCGCCCTCGAACGGCGTGTCCAGGAACGCGTCCACGATGGCGGCGGCCAGCATCGGGCCCACGACTCGCTCGCCCAGGCACAGCACGTTGGCGTCGTTGTGGCTGCGGGCGGCGCGCGCCAGCGTCTCGTGCGTGCAGTTGGCGGCGCGCACGCCGTGGACCTTGTTGGCCGCAATGGCCATGCCGGTCCCGGTGCCGCACACGAGGATGCCCACGGGCCAGCTCCCGGCGGCCACGCCCTCGGCGACGGGGCGGGCGAATGTCGGGTAGTCGACGGACCCGGGCGAGTCGGGTCCCAAATCGTCCACTTCGACGCCGCGGCGGCGAAGATGAGCCACGACTTCCCCGCGCAGCACGCGGCCGGCGTGATCGGAAGCGACGACGACGCGCATGGGACGGACTCCCGGCGGCCCCCGGGGCACGGGCGCTACGCCTTGGGCGGCTCGGCGCCGGCCGCGGCCGCGGCTGCTTCCGGCGCGGCGCCGGCCTTGGCGAGCGCGGCGATGTACTCGACCGCGTCCTTCACCGTCTTGATGTTCTCGGCCTGGTCGTCGGGGATGTCGATTTCGAACGTGTCCTCGATGGCCATGACGAGCTCGACGATGTCGAGGCTGTCGGCGCCCAGGTCCTCGATGAACGCCGACTCGGGACGGATGTCGCTTTCGGGCACGCCGAGCTGTTCGGCGATGAGGTTTCGGACTCGGGTCTCGACGGTCTGCACGGACATGCGCCCTCCCGGGACGGCCGCGGCCCGCGCCGGCGGCGCCGGGGCAATACCAGCGGGCGCGCAAAAAGCCAAGAGGAGGCCCGGTCCCTGCGGTCCGGCACCTTGCTCGACTCCGTCCGGAAACGCCTGAAAGGAAGCGCCGGGGCACGAGGCAGCCGGCAGACACGGCAAAGCGCGGCGGCGTTCCGATCCGGCGCCGTGCTCGCGCATCACCGAGCGATTCGGGCGGCGGAAGTGCCACGTCCCGGCACTTCCGTGCCGGGCTCCTTCCTGCGCTCCCGCGGCAGGACGGCCGAAAAGTGCGGGCTGCAAAGCGTCGCGGGCCTGTCACCGCGGACGCGCTACGGCCCACCCGTGAGGTGGACGTCCCAGCGGGCGGCGACGCGCACCTCCTTCGTCGGGTCGTCCTTGCGCACCAGCGCCAGATCCGCCGCGCCCGCGACCCGCCCGCCGGTCTTCCACTCCAGCGTCGCCAGCTCGACGCGGCTCGCCGTGTCATCGGCGGGGTTGGCGCGGCTCCGGTACTCCGTGCCGCCCTTCGTCCACGACGCGTGTGCAAGCGACTTCACCGAGCCGAACGGCACGAACGCGCCGGCCTCCATCGGCTTGTCGCTCTGCTCCAGCCGCATCGCCAGCTCGCCGCCGGCGCCCTTGAACGTGAGTTCCAGCGCGTGGAGCGTCCACGACTCGCTGGTCCGGTCCGTGATCGCGAGGGCGGCAATCGCCTGCTGTACGGTGGCCTCGGCCTGCACCGTGTCGCCGGAGGCCGAGAGCGAGGCGGTGGCGGCGGGCGTGTTCGACCCGTCCGTGCCCGGGTCCTTCCCGCCGCCGCAGCCGCACAGCAGGAGAATCGTGCAAAGGCCGGCAATCCGAGTCATCGCATGCCTCCGGGCGGTCGGCGACCGCAGGCGACGGCGTGCATTCTACGCCCGGAGGCGGTCGGGGGGCCGTGGTATAAGCCCGCCGCCCGCGGGAACGGCCCGGCGACGCGGTGCGTTCGGAGTCCGATGTCCCGAGGCGATGCCGCCCCAGCCCCCTCGTTTCCGCCGCCGCCGGCCGCGGCTCAGGCCGAATCGCGCGCCGAGCGGCGCCGCGGCACGGCCCTCGCCGCGCTCGGCGGCGTCCTCTACGTCGTCGCGTTTCCCGGCATCGATCAGTGGTATCTGGCCCTTTTCGCCTTCGTTCCGGTGCTCTACGCCACCCGGCGGGCAGGCGTGCGCCGGGCTGCCTGGCTGGGAGCCGTGGCGGGCTTCGTGTCGCACCTTGGGGGCTACTACTGGGTCGTCCATCTGCTGCACGAGTTCGCGTTCGCCCCGTATGTCGCCGCGGTGCCGGGCTGGCTGGCGCTGTGCGTGTGGCAGGGGGCGTCGTTCGGCTTCGGTGTCGGCCTGTCGCGCTGGCTGGAGCTGCGCACGGGATGGCCCCGGGCGGTGACGTTGGCGGTTGGCCTTGCGGCGATGGACTTCGTCTATCCGCTGCTCTTCCCCAGCTACGTCGCCAACACGATGGGTGGCGCGCTGTGGCTGATGCAGACGGCCGACCTGTGGGGCGTGCTGGGCGTCACGGCCATGCTGGGCGCGCTCAACGGGGCGCTGGCTGACCTGCTGGTGGCGTGGCGCGAGGGACGCGCGCTGCCGCGGCGCGCGCCGGCCGCGGTGGCCGCGCTCTGGGTCGCGGCAATCGCCTACGGGGCGATACAGGTGCACCGCTACGACGCGAAGGCGGCGGCGGCGCCGAAGCTGCGCGTGGGCCTGGTGCAGGCGAATGTCGGGGGACAGGCCAAGCACGAGCACGCGTCGGAGGTGCGGCGCCGGCACGTGCAGGCCACGCGGGAACTGGCGGCACGGGGCGTGGATCTGGTCGTGTGGCCCGAGGGGGCCTGGCCCGGCATGATCGACGCGCACATGAACGTGCGCGACCTGGTGCTCGAAGGCACGCCGCAGGCGCTGCTGTTCGGGGCGACGCGCATGGGGGGAGAAACCGGTGAAGTCCTCCCGTACAACAGCGCGTTCCTCGCCGAGGCGTCGGGACGCATACTGGGCCACTACGACAAGATCGAGCTGCTGGCGTTCGGCGAGTACGTGCCCGGGGATCGCTTCTTCCCGCAGATCTACCGCTTGCTGCCGTACTCCTCGCACTTCGGCCGCGGTCAGACGACGGCCCCGCTGCCGCTGGGCGACTGGAAGCTGGGCACGTTCATCTGCTACGAGGACATCATCCCCTCCCTGGTGCAGCGCGTCATGGCGGCACGCGGCGGCGTCCGGCCCGATGCCATGGTGAACCTCACGAACGACTCCTGGTACGGCGACACCACCGAGCCGCCCATCCACCTGTCGCTGGCGCGCTACCGCTCCGTCGAGCACCGGCGGGCGCTGGCGCGCGCCACGAACACGGGCATCAGCGCCTTCGTGGACCCGTCCGGGCGCCTTGTCGCCGCCACCCGCACCTACCGGCAGGAGACCCTCGTGGGCGAGCTGCCGAAGATGTCCGGCTCCACCGTGTACGAGACGGTGGGGGACGCCGTCGGCTGGGCGTCGCTGGCCGTGCTCGCGCTGGGCGCCGCGATCGGGCGATTCCCGACGCGATCCGGCAAGCGCTCCCGGAGCTGAAGCCGCGCCGGGCTAGTACAGCACCAGCACGGTGTCGAGGGCCGGCACGGGAGCGAAACACCACTCGCCGCTGGGGTCGAAGCCTGCGCCGGCGACGGGCGCCGGCAGCCGGTAGCTGCCGAACTGCGTGATCGCGCGATCCGGCCCCCAGGCCCCCAGCAGCGTCAGCGCGTCGCCGCCGGGCGTCCTGTGCTGCCAGACCAGGTAGCGCCGATCCGGCGTGAGGCCCGTCACCGCGGGCCGATCCGCCTCCGACACCGAACGCCGCGTCTCCCGCAGCGCCTCGTCCAGAACGACCGCCGCCGGGCCGCCCTCCTGCGAAGCGGCGAACAGCAGCAGCGTCCCGTACACGTGGTCGAACGCCCCGAGCAGCCCGGCAAGGGCCCGGTCGGCCGCTCGTGTCACGGTCGGGCCGCGGCGCGCCCGCAGCTCGTCGGTGTGCAGAAGCGCTCCTGCCACCAGCGACGCATTCTCCGGGTCGCTCCAGAGAGCAAGCGTGGCGTCCGCCGACGGGATCAGGGCGGCCAGCGCGGCTCCGGCGGGAAGCGCGAAACCGCCGGCGGGCGAGAGCACGGCGGACTCGATGTCGTACTCGTACAGCTCGACGGTGTCTTCGGAGCCGATGGCGACGAGCGCACCCGGGAGAAAACGCAGGCCGCGCGGCTCTTTCGGCAGCGCCGGGGCAAGCACGCGCTCGACGCCGGAGTCGTCGAGAACCCCCAGCGCGTGCTCGTGGACGACAAAGGGCACCAGGTCGTCCGGCGACAGCGCGAGCCGCACGGCCCGGCCCGCCCCGGCGTCGAGCGCGAAACGGCGGGTCACGGCGAGACGGTTCACGTCCAGCGCCAGCACGCGCTCCACGTCGCGCGCGAGCACGAGCATCTCCTGCGGCCTTTCGGGCGCGTCCTGCCGGTACGAGTAGGCCGGCACGACGCCCCCTTCGCCGCCGTCGGCGCTTCCCAGCCCCAGGTGCAGCGGGACGCGTCCTTCCCACCGCCCGTCGGAGAGCCGCACGAAGTCCACGTCGTTGTCCGTCTCGTTGGCCACGAGCACGCCGTGCCCGTCCACCGCCGCGGCCAGCCGCACCGGCCGTCCCTGCAGCGGCACCGACCACTCCAGCGTGCGGCCCAGCGGATCCCACGAGAAGACACCGCGCTCCAGCGTCTTCACGATGACGACGCGCGGACCGGCGCCGGTTGCGACCGCGACGAGGTCGGCGGCGGGCTCGAGCGACAGCGTGACGAGCCGCGAGGGCTCGGTGCCCTCCGGTCCGAGCAGGCCGATGTCGCCGTTGTCCAGTGCGACGGCCGCCGTCGCGCCGGACGGGGCGTCGAAGAACGCGACGGGACCGACCGGCTTCTCCGCCCACGGCAGCTCGCGCCACCTGTCGGTCTGCGCACCGGAAGCCGCGAGCACGAGCAGCCCCGTCGGCTCGCCTTCGGACCTCCTGTGCCGGGCGACGAGGAACGCCTCTCCGGCCGAATCCGTGGCCGCCCCCAGAACCTGCGTCGCCTCGACACGCCGGCGCTGTGCGCGCAGCTCGCCGCCGGTGCGATCCCACTCGGACAGCCACCAGGCGCCGCCGGTGTCGCGCCCGATCGAACGGGCGACCTGCGCCGTGCCGGGACGCGCCGCCAGCACGAACTGCTCAACCGTGCCGGCGGCTTCGGAAACGGCGATCGGCGCGGACACGAGCGGATCCACGAGCGCCAGGGAGCCGCCGGAAGCGGACTGCACGGATACCGTCACCAGCGCTCCGGGGCCGCTCAGGAGAGCGACAGGCGATCCGTTCAATGGAACGGGAACCGGCCCGCCGACCACGGCGTCCAGCAGCATGGACGCGACGACGACGAAATCCGGGTAGTCGGCGAGGCCGACCGGCTGGTGCCGGAACGTCACCTGCTCGCCGTGCAGGCCGAGCACCGGATGCCCCGCGCCCAGGGGGTAGAAGTCATCCGCGCTGGGCTGACTCGTGCCGGCCGGGGTCGCCACCTGCAGCGGCCCTGCGGATTCCACGCCCTGGGGCACCAGCACCCGCAACCGGACCGTCGTGCTCCCGTCGAGCGCCCGGTTGGCACGTCCATCCGGGAAGCGCACTTCGTTGGCTTCCGGATCCGGCGCGAATCCCGCGCCGTCCACCACGACGATGTCGTCCATGAACGCCGACTGCGGAAAAAAGCCTGCAATCACAGGCAGTTCGGCGGACGGCGGCAGCGTGAGTCCGCGCGGGCAACCGGCCAGGAGCGCCGCGGCGAGCGACAGTGCGTGCCTGCTCATGGAGACGGCAATCGCACAGTCCGGCGAACGGCGCAACCGGCCGGCCGGGGCGTTGCCGGCGGCCCGCCCCTCTATCGAGCCGTGATGCGGACCGATGCCTCGCCCCGGTTGCCCGCGGCGTCGTAGCCGGTCACGCGCAGCACGTGCGTGCCACGCGACACCCGCGCCGAGAGGCTCCAGGGCGCGGCGCCGTCCACCGCGACCGTCTTGCCGTCGACGGCCAGCTCCGCGCGCACCGCCCCGACGTTGTCGGTGAGGGTCGCCTTCACGGTCACGGACGTGGTCGTGCGGGCCCCGGCCGCGGGCGAGGTGATGCGCACGACGGGCGCGGCGGTGTCCGGAGGCGGTCCGCCGGTGGCGAGGTCGCCGCCCGAGGCCGTCCGCAGCCACGGGAGGAACGCGTCGACCCGCGTGTCCCACGAGAGCCCTTCCTCGCAGGGCCAGATGCCGCCGCTCGTCACTCCGACCTCGAACTCGACGCCGCCGACGGTCGAGAACGCCGGGCCGCCCGAGTCGCCGTAGCACGTGGTGCCCGTGCCGGAGCCGGGCGTGAAGTAGAACTTCGTGCTCGTCACCCGGCCGATGGTGTTCGTCGTCACGCGCTTGGTGCCGAAGTCGTCCTGCTCCTCGCCGGTGACGCCGAAGCCCACCAGCGTGATGCGCTGGCCGGCCCGGGGCGCGGTCGCGGCGACGGGCGACGGCGCGACGGACGGCGCGCTGCGCAGCCGCAGGAGACCGAGGTCCGCCGAGCCCTCGCCGTCGTCGCCGTCGGGGTCGTACGAGGAATGGCGTCCCGCCGACGCCGCCGCGTAGACGCGCCCGCCCACCACGAAGGCGTAGCGGCTCGCCCCGCCCGGGATGCAGTGCGCCGCCGTGAGCACGGTCTTCGCGCCCACGAGCGTGCCCGTGCAGATGTCCGCGCCGTCGAAGCGCACGCGTCCCACCGACGGGTGCCCGGTGTCGACCGAGCCGTTGACGATGCCGCGGTCCATGGCGGCGGTGTCGAAGGATTCGTCGGCGGTTCCGCCGCAGGCTGCCAGCAGGAGGGAAATCGACACGATTCGACGGGTCATGGCGCGTCCCCTTTCCCGAGCGTCGCCCCCCTGTCCGATCGCCTCCGACGGCTCCGGCCCGTCGCCGGGCCTCTGCCGCGGATACACGAATCCCCTTGCGCCGCCGTGCGATCCGCGCGCGCAGCAGTCCGTCGCCGAGTGTGCCTGACCTGCGCCGCGCGCAGGGTGCGCACGGCGAAAGCCTTCGGAATCGCATGAAAGCACGCCGCGTGCCGGAGGCCGCACGGCTCCGACGCACTCCGTTGCCACTGCCGTCCACCGACGCGCGCGCCCCCCGATTCCACGCCGAAACGCCGCGCCTGCCGCGCCCGACGCCGAGGCGACGACGCCGCGCCCTCGCGGGTCGGCCGGACGCAGATCGTCCTGAACCAGGACACATCGGTCAGCCGTCCGATGGGCGCCGTCGCGGAAATCCCCAGCAACTACGGCAGGATGCGCGGCCGTCCCGAATCAGGACGCTCGAGGAGCGCCCGCGCACCAGTGGGATTCCGGCGCCGCTGTCCCGACATCGGACGCCCCGGGGTGCTTGCAGGCGCCGGCGGCCGGACGACAATGCGCGCGCGGTCGGTTGCGCGAACCTGCGCCGGCCGAGGGGCTGCGATGCGGGCGATCGTTCGAGTACAGGCCTTTCTACTTCTGGTGGCCGGCTGCGCCGACGACCTGCGAGTCGGCCGGGAGGCGTCGGACTCCGGCGTCCCGGACTCCGGCGACGTGCGCGCGGACTCTGCGGACGCTGGGAGCTCCGAGACGGATGCGGGACCATCGGAACCGACGGACGCGGGCACCTCAGACTCCCCCGACGCTTCCGCGGAGCCCGTCGACGCAGGTCTTCCCGAAACGGACGCGGGGCCGGCCGATTCCGCGGACGGTGGCTCGAACGAAGGCGATGGCGGCGCGGACGGGGGCGCCACGGCGGATGCCGGATGCGCCGATTGCGCCGCGGACGAGCCGATTCCGATCGAAGGCTACGGCCGCACGGCGCGCGGCGGATGGCAGCCCGGCCACGACGTCGTACACGTCACGAGCCTGGACGACGACGGTCCCGGGACGCTGCGCGAGTCCCTGCGCACGGGCGGCGCGCCGCGCATCGTGCGCTTCGCGCTGGACGGAACCATCGCCCTCGGCTCGGCGCTGCTGGTGCCCTCGAACACCACCGTCGACGGCCGCGGCCGCAGCGTCGTGCTCGCGGGCAAGGGCCTCATCGTCGCGGGCACGGACGACGTGATCCTGACGCACCTCACCGTGGAGAACGTGCTGCCCGCGAGCGAGGACGGACTGCGCGTCGGCGATCCGTCGGATCGATCCGATCGCGTCGCGGTGGATCACGTCACGTTCCGCCACACGGACGGCAAGGGCGATTCGAAGTTCGTGGACGAGGCGCTGAGCGTCGTGTGGGGCGCGACCGACGTCACGGTGCAGTGGTGCCTGTTCGAGTCGTGGGAGAAGGTGCTGCTCATCTCCAACGGCGACGCGCCGGACGCCATGGACGCGGACATGCGCGTCACGGTGCACCACTGCCGCGCGCACGGCACGGGCCGGCGCCATCCGCAGGCGCGCCTCGGGACGTTCGACTTCTACGACAACTTCTGGGACGGCTGGCACATGTACGGCTGGTACTGGGAGCCGCCCTGGCGCGACTCGTTCGGGATGCTGTGCGAGCGCAACTGCCGTCTGCGCGCGGAAAACAACCTGTTCCTTCGCGTCCCCGACGTCCACGACATGCTCTCGCGCGCGGACGACGCGACCGCGTGCGACACGGGCGGCGTCATCGACGAGAGCGGCAGCTCCGTCGCGGCCGGCAGCACGGCCCCGCTGCGTTTCCAGGCGGGATGTCCCGCGGGCGCGTCGGTGCCCCGTCCCTACGAGGCCTCCGTCGAGCCCGCGGACGAAGCGCTGCGCGCGCGCCTCGAGGCCGGTGCCGGCAACGTGCCCTGAACCGCCGCTCCACGAAGTCGTGGAGCAGCGCGTGGATTCCGGGATCGCTCGTCCCGAGGGGAACGCAGCGCGCAGCTCTTTCTTTTGCGCGCACAGCGGACACGAGGGGGCGCTGCCGGGCCCTTGTGTCCGCGCGAGCCTAGGAGCCGGCCCGCGTCGCCGTCCACTGGAAGGCTCCGCTCTGGGGCCGAGCGGTCGGGCTACGGGCGGAAACCCGCGCTGTGAATTCACCGTGACTCACGTCACGGGCAGGTTTCCCGCAGCGTGATGATCTGGCTGGCCACCTTGAACATGGGCCAGTTGCAGGTGTTGCCGCTTCCGCTCGCGTTAGCACCCAGCCGCGCCCGTCGTCGTAGTCGGTCCAGTTGCGGGCGCAGGGGCGGTTGAAGCGCGAGGCCCCGACGAGGGGACGCTGCGGCGACGTCCAGCGCAAGCCCACGATATACCTGGAAGCGCTCATGCCTTGCTCCGGGACGACGGCCGAGAAGTCGAACTTCCACCAGGCGAGCCGGTGCGCCGCGGGCGCCCCGCCCTCGGCCGGCGCGACCCACTCTGCCTTCCACGACAGCGCCGACGTGTCGAGCGTCTGCGACACGCGCCAGGGCTGCGATGCCGTGGGCTTCTCGCCGTCCCATACCTCGACGGCCAGCGCCGCGTCGCGCGGGTAGTCCGCGAACTCGGCGTCCTTCACCGCGACCAGCACCTCCACCTGGCCCACGCGCCAGGTGCCGTCGGCCGGAACCCTCGACCGGTCGGCGTCGACCACCACCGCGTCCGCGCCCGACGCCACGAGGTACACGCCCTCCAGCGCCGACACCTGCTCGATGTCGAAATCCTGCTGCTGCTGGACGCAGGGAATCTTGCGCAGGTGCTCGTCGCCGCAGCCCAGCAGCGCCGCCGCCGTCGCCATCGCCGCGAACCATCGGCCCATGACGCTCTCCGCCCATCACCCCGCGTCTTCGGACAGATCGTCTTCCGCCGACTCGGGTTCGGCGGCGCCGGGATCCTGGAACTTCTTGAGCCGGTAGCGGAAGCTGCGGAAGCTGATCCCCAGAAGCTTCGCCGCGTCCTGCTTCACGCCCCCGGACTGCGCCAGCGCCTTGTTCAGATAGGTCCGCTCCAGTTCGTCGAGATGGCGCTGCAGGTCGAATCCGACCGGAACGCGCTCGTCGGCCTCCGGAGGAGGCGGCGGCAGCGTCCCTCGCAGCGACGCGGGCAGATCCTCCTCGCCCACGACGCTGCCCTCGCACAGCGTCACCGCGCGCTCGACGATGTTCTCCAGCTCGCGCACGTTGCCCGGGAACGAGTGGTCGGCGAGCCGGCTCAACGCCGCACGGGAGAACGTCATCTTCGGGCGGCCGTGCTCCTCGGCGAAGCGGCGCAGGAAGTGCTCGGCCAGAAGCAGGATGTCCTCGCGCCGCTCGCGCAGCGGCGGCACCTTGATGCGGATGACGTCCAGCCGGTAGAAGAGGTCCTCGCGGAATTTCCCGGCCTTCACCTCCGCGGCGAGATCGCGGTTCGTGGCCGCGATGATGCGAGCGTCCACCTCCACGTCCTCGATGCTCCCGACCGGCTTGACGCGCCGCTCCTGCAGCGCGCGCAGCAGCTTCACCTGCAGCGCCAGGGGCAGCTCGCCCACCTCGTCCAGGAAGAGCGTGCCGCCCGACGCGGTCTGGAACAGGCCGGTCTTCGCCGACTGCGCGCCTGTGAAAGCGCCGCGCACATGGCCGAACAGCTCGCTTTCGAGCAGCCCCTCGGGGATGGCGCCGCAGTTGACCGCGACGAACGGAGCGGACGCGCGGGGACTGCGCGCGTGCAGGGCGCGCGCGACGAGTTCCTTGCCCACCCCGCTCTCGCCCGCCACCAGCACGGTCGTGCGCGTGGGCGCCACCTTCTCGATGACGTTGAACACCTCGGCCATGGCGGCCGAGTGCCCGACGATGTCGCCGCAGCGGTCGCGCCGCTCCAGGCGGCTGCGCAGCGCGCGGTTCTCGGCCACCAGAGCGCGCTTTTCCAGCGCCTTGGCGACCACGGCCGCCATCTCGCCGACCTTGAACGGCTTCTGGACGTACTGGTAGGCGCCGAGCTGCATCGCCTGGATGGCGTTCTCGATGGTGCCGAAGGCTGTGATGACGACGACCTCGACATCCGGGTGGTCGCGCTTGACCTGCTCCAGCACGTCCAGGCCGCTGCCGCGCCCGAGGCGCAGGTCGGTGATCACGAGATCCGGGGGCTGCTCCGCCGCCACCGCGATCGCGGACGGGGCCGAGTCGGCCACGACCACCTCGTGACCTTCCTTGCCCAAGAAGATCTCGAGGAACTCCCGCATCGAACGTTCGTCGTCGGCGACCAGGATGCGCGCCATGCGGGGGACAGTCTACCAGAGGCACCCCGCGTGCGGGCGCGCCGCCGCCGCGCGAGCGGGGGCGTCACCGGCAACGCCGCGGCAATCCGCCGTGCGGAGACGACGGATCGCACCGGCGCGGCGGCTTCCGGGTCGGACGGAGTAACTCCGGACGAGGCCGAACTCCGGGAAGGTCGCCGGACTGCCGGGCTCCCCGCGTGCGTCCGCCGGCCCCGCTGCCGCCCGGCATGGTTGAAGCCCGCTGCGGCCAGCACGCGGCCCGGGAGCCTGCCATGGTGCCCGGCGCCTGGACGGCCGCGGTTCCGGCGGATTCCGCGTTCCGCATGCGCGTCGCGGCCCTGGGCGTGCACACCGCGGTGTGCGACGCGTACGGCCGCGTGACGATCCTGGGCGGGGCGGGCACGACGCGGCTCGACCCGGTGCGGCCCGCGTACGCCGCGCACTCGGTCGCGTTCGGCGCCACGCCGGGACCGACGGGCGCGCTGCGGCTCGCGGTCGACGACCAGGGCACCGACCACGTCGCGGTGTGGGACGCCGCGGGAGGAATCCTGGAGGCGCTGGTCGTCGAGGACGCGGCCGAGGTCGGAACCGACGAGCGCGGCCTGTTCGTGGTGGCCGCGCGCGGCGGCGTCGCGTTCCTGTCGCAGACGACGGGGTCGCTTCTGGACCGTCAGGCGGTGGGCGCCGACCTGCGTTCGCCGGTGCTGCGCACGGTGCAGCTCTCCGACGGTCCGCGCCGCGTGCTGGAGGTCGCCTCGCGCACGTTCGGCGAGACGGTCGCCCTGGATCCGCTGCAGCTCGGCTTCCTGTGCCACGGGTCCACGCCCGCCGGGCCGCCGCTCACGGAGCTCGCCGCACTCCCGGACCGCGCGCCCCTGCTGATGCTGCGCGGAAGTGAAGTCTGGCGCACGGATGCGGCGGTCGTGTCGAACGAGTCGCAGGTGGTGCGCCGCGAGCTGCCCGCGCAACTGGGCGTCGTCCCGGATCGCTACCGCCCGCCGATGGAGCCGTACCGCACCGACGCGCATCTCACGCTCTCCGCGGACGGCGCCGTCGCGCCCGTGCGCAGCCCCGCCGGCGTGTCCGCGATGCCGGGTCCCGCGGCGCCCGACGGCCCGCCGGGCCCCGTGCTGGAGCCGGAAGTCCTCGCGTACGGCGCGTTCCGGGACGGCGCGACGCTGGTGCTCGTGGAGGAGAAGCGCGTGCGCCCTCTGGACGCGGCGGAAGCGGCGCAGGGCCGGGCGCGCAACCGGCTGCCCGACGTGGCGCTGCCCGGCATGATCTCGGCGGCCAAGGAGGCGTTCTTCGGCTCGGGGTACCGGCTGCTCGCGGAGTTCTCGACGCAGGACGTGCCCGGAGGGATGCGCGTCGTGCGCGTCTCGGACGGCGCGCTGGTGCGCGCGCCGCGCCGCTGCCGCCGGCGGACGGCGAGTGGACGCTGTCGCCCGGCGGGCGCGTGCTGGCGATGCTCTCGCCGTCGTGGGGCGTGGTCCCAGGCGCGGTGCACCCGTTCGACTTCGACCCTTCCACCGGCGCGGTCGGCGAGGAACTGGCCGCAGTGGAGGTTCCGACGGGAGCACGCAACCTGCTGGCGTACCCGGGCGGAGAGCGGGCGACGCTCGTGGACGCCGCAGGCGATCGCGTGCTGCTGCTGGAATAGCGGCGCGGCGGCTACTCGCGCGCGACGCGCGCGGCGGCCTCCAGCAGCCTGCGGGCGGCCTCGGCCATCGAGCGCGCGAGCCGGGCGCGCGCGGCCGGCTCCAGTGCGTCCGCGATTTCGTCCAGTTTCTCCAGCGCCGCGGGGTCGCCGAACAGGTCGTTGATCGTCGCGCACAGCGTCTCGACGGTCTTCGCGGTGAAGCGTCGGCGGCGCGGCTTCCCGCCGGCCTTCCGGCGCCGCTCGTGCACCCATGCGCCGATCTGCTTCGGGTTGAGGTCGAACTCGACGGCATGCTGGGCGCCCTCCAGCATGGCCTTGTGCTCACCCAGGGGCAGCAGCGCCTTTTTCTGCTCCGGTTTCAGGTGCTTCCAGAAGTTGCCGCCCACCGTGCGGTCCCATCCGGCGAAGCGCACGAGGTCGAAGACGTCCGCGCGGGTGACGCCGAGGTCGTGCCCCGCGCGCGACAGGAGGTCGGCGTACTTCGGGTTCGTCGTCCGCCTCGACCCCAGCATCGCCGCCGCGTCGCGGTCGAAGATGTCCCGGTAGACGCGCTCACACAGAGTCAGGAACGCCGTCTGGCCGTTGTCGCGCACCGCGTTCCAGGCCTGCACGATCTCGTCCACGGTGCGGGCGGCCTTCGCCGCGACGATGGCGTCCGGCTTGCGCACGCCGCCTGCACCGGCCGAGCCGGCCTTCCGGCCGGCGGTCCTGCCGACTTTGCGGGATCCCTTCATCGCCCAGCTCCTGCGGGTCGTCCGCCCCGCGTGCTGCCGAACCGTCCCGTCCAGCCTACAGCAGCCGCACGCCGCCGTGCACGGAATTCATCCGTCGAAGAAACGGGCCGCTTCGGCGCGGCGGCCGGGCGCGTCGGGCCGCCCCCGGCCCCGTCGCCCCGCCGGCGCCGGCAGGCTCTGGAAAGTAGCTTGAGCTACTATACAATGCTGACAGAATATATCCCTTGCGCCTGAACGACCCGACCGGCTACCATATGGCGGAAGCACTCCGCCGGAGTCTCGGCGGCAAGGGAAAGCAGTGAGCGGGCGCGTCTTCAGCCGACTTCACGACCCGAACACCGAGATGTCGCGGCTCGCCCTCACCGGCCGGCTCACCCGGGAGCGTTATCTCGAACTGAGCCGCGAGATCATCGAAGAGGCGGGGGAACAGCCGGAGTTGTCCGCGAGTGTCGAGATGTTCGCGGCGGACGACGAGTGGCTCCACGCGGCCATGGTTGGCATCCGTACCGCCTCGCTACCTTCGCCCGCCTGACGCGCGCCCGCCCTCCCGGCCGTAGCCGGACCGGCCGCACGGCGCGGCCGGCGGGGCTTCCTGTCCTCGGTCGAGAATCAACTAGCTCGAGCTACTATCCTCCATGGTGAGAGCATCGCTCGGCGATCCGCCCTGCTCCCGCGCGCACGGTGTCCGGGAGAAAGGCGTCCTTCCGGGTCCGTCGCGGGGCGTCGCGGGCTCCTCCTCGGCTGCAACAGGAACGGGGGGCCGGTGCGCCTTGCACGCGCCCGACGCCCCGGCAGACGGCGTCGGACTCTCGCGTCCGCCCTCCCCCGCTGTGCCTGCATCGTGTATCCTGCACAGGTCCAGGCACTCCCCGGGGCCGGAGGAAACTCGATCATGCACACCCGCTCATCGGCCGCCGCCGTCGCGGCCGCGGTCTTCGCCGCTGCATTTCCCGCCGCCGCGCTGGGCCCCCGCGCCGTCGGCTACCAGGGCCGCCTCCTGAGGGCCGACGGCACCGCGGCCACCGGCACGGCCACGGTCGCGTTCGGCGTCTGGGACACCGCTTCGGGCGGCAGCCAGCTCTGGACGGAGTCGCAGACGCTCGGGCTTTCCGACGGGTACTACTCCACCTTCCTCGGACTGGTCCTGCCGCCGCCCGACGGGCTCTTCGACGGTTCCGCGCGCTGGCTGGAGATCCGGGTCGGCTCGGAGACGCTCGTGCCGCGCCAGCAGATCGGCGCCGCGCCGTACGCGCTCGCCGCGCAGAGCGTCGCGGGCGGCGTTGCGGACGTGTCGTCGCTGCGCGTCGGAGGCGAGCTCGTCGTGGACGCCGACGGACGCCTGGCAGGCCCCGCGCGCTACGCCGCCGGTTCCGGCATCGAGGTGGACGACGCGACCCGGACGCTGTCTTTGCAGGCCTGCGCGACAGGCCAGGTGCTGGTGCGCGACGCGACGGCATGGCAGTGCGTCGCGGCCAACCCGGGCACGGTCATCAGCGTCGCGGCGCTGGGACCGCTCACCGTCACGAACCCGACGTCCGCGCCGCAGATCTCGCTCCCGCAGGCGGGATCCGCGTCGAACGGGTACCTGTCTTCGTCGGACTGGTCGTCCTTCAACGCCAGGTTCGGCGCTGCCAGCGCGACGGGAGGCGATCTCTCCGGGCCCGTGTCGGCGCCGGTCGTGGTGCGGCTGCAGTCGCGCCCGGTGGCGACGGCGGCGCCGCAGGACGGGCAGATCCTGAAGTGGGACGCACTGCAGTCGCAGTGGAAGCCGTCGACGGACGCGGACTCCGGCGGCACCCTGACCGGCATCACGGCGCGGCCGCCCCTGACGGCCTGGACCAGTTCGACGCAGCCCGTGCTCGAGCTCGCGGCGGCGCGCGGCGACGCGGACGGATACCTCTCGTCGTCGGACTGGCAGCTCTTCGACGGCAAGTACGACGCGGCGACGCAGTGCGGCGGCGACCTGTGGGGATCGCTGTCCGCGCCTCTCGTGACGAAGCTGCGCGGCGTGCCCGTCTCGACGACGGTGCCGTCGGCCGCACAGGTGCTTCGCTTCGACGGCACGCGGTGGGAGCCGCAGTCGCTCGGGATCTCGGACGTGGGCGGGCCCTCGTCGGGCTACGTGGATCTGGCCGGCACGCAGACGATTTCCGGTTCCAAGACTTTCTCCTCCGCACCGCAGTTCGGCACGCCGCTCGGAGTCGCCAGCGGCGGCATCGGAGGCGCGACCGCGCCGCAGCGCAACGTATTCGCCGGTCCGGCGTCCGGCACCGGCGCACCGGGTTTCCGCGCGCTGGACGCGGCGGACCTCCCCTCGCTCGACGTGTCCAAGCTCTCGACGGGCACGCTTTCCGTGGCGCGCGGCGGCACCGGCCTCGGATACGGTCCCGCGGCGCACCAGTTCCTGCGCGACGACGGGGCGGGTGCGTGGACGGCCGGAGCCATCGCGGCCTCGGATCTGCCTTCGCTTTCGGACACGTACGCGCTCGCATCCCACCTCCACGGCGCCGGCGATCTCACCGCAGGCACGTGCACGGCCCGATCGCGTTCTCCAACGCGGGCAACTCCTTCGCAGGTTCGTTCTCCGGCAGCGGCGCCGCGCTCACGTCGCTCAGCGCCGGCAGCCTTGCGTCGGGGACCGTGCCCGAGGCGCGGCTGCCGTCGACCCTGGGGCTGGCCTACTCGTTCACGAACGCCGCGAGCACGTTCGCGGGCACCGTGACGGGCAGGGTGACCGGCCCGGTCGTGCTGGGCAACGTCGCGACGTGCAGCGCGGGCGCCGTGCGCTGGGACGGGTCGCACTTCCAGGGCTGCAACGGCACCGACTGGCTCAACCTGGACAACGTGCCGCCGCCCATCATTTCGTCGGTGACGCCCGCATGGGGCACGACCGACGGCGGCACCGCGCTCACGATCACCGGGTCGAACTTCCAGGCGCTCGCCACCGTGTACCTGAGCGGCACGGCTCTTTCGGGCGCGACCGTGGACTCGACGACGCGCATCCGCGTGACGACCCCGGCCAACGGCACGGCCGGTGCGCGCGACGTGAAGGTGCAGAACCCCGACTTCCTCTCGGGCACGCTGGCGAGCGGATTCACCTACGCGCGCCCGCCGACGATATCGGGCATCTCGCCGAACGAGGGCCCGACGCCCGGCAACTGGTCCGTGACGATATCCGGCACCGACTTCACCTCCACGCCGACCGTCACGTTCGCCGGAGCCTCCGCGCCGGTGACGAGCCTCTCGACGACGCAGCTCGTGGTGACTCTGCCCGCGGGCACGGCGGGCGCCGCGACCGTGACCGTGCAGAACCCCGCGCCCTACAACCTGTCGACGAGCAGCACGTTCACGTACCGCGTGCCGGGCACCACGGCCGGCGTCGCGCTGCAGAGCTGCCGCGCGGTCAAGACCGGCGGCTATTCGACGGGAAGCGGCGCGTACTGGGTGAATCCGAACGGCACGGGCGCGTTCGAGATCTACTGCGACATGACGGGCGACGACGGAGGCTGGACGCTCGTCGCCGGCATCGCGCCGGACAACAACCACGACACGTCCGCCGCCGTCACGCCGGCCAACCTCGTCGCGGTCTCGGGCAAGGGCAAGCTCTCCGACGCCGTCATCAACGCGCTGCGCACGGCGCCGGGCAGCGAGGGCATCGTGCGGCTCAACTGCACCAGCTCGGTGGACTTCTACGACTACCGCAGCAAGGCCTGGCACGCGGACTACGTCGGCTACCCCAACGGCGTCGGCTGGGACGTGTACACGCAGCCGTGGGGCACCGCGCCGTACACGACCGGAGGGCAGGACTACCCGAATCAGCCCGGATGCTGGGCGTACTCCACCTGGGGCACGAAGACCATCTACGGCTACAGCGGCTGGACCGGGTGCTACGACGGCACGAACGTGAACTCCAACGGCACGACGTGGATCCGGTAGCAGGACGCGAACGCTGCATCCCGGAAAGCTGCCGCGCCGCGCATCGCGGTCACGGGCGGTCCCCTGCGGGGCGGACGCGGCGTGCGCCGGCGATGCATTCCGCGCCGTGCCCGCCCCTCGGGCGCGCGTCGACCGCCGCCGATTTCCGCGCAATCCGTCGTCGAATGTAGTATCGGGCCCCGGCTTTCGGCCAGGTCGGCCTGCAGGCGGTGCGTCATGGGACAGGCAAGGTGTTTCTTTTCCGCGGGAAGAATCCTTGTCGCCGCGACGCTGCTCGCATGCGGCGCCTGCGACGACTGGTCGGCGGAGCGGCCGGAAAACCGCCCGCAGGAAACCGTCTGCACGGCCGACACGGACTGCACCGGCGGCGAGGTCTGCGTGGGCGGAAGGTGCTCGACACGGCCTCTGGACGCCGACGGCGACGGCGTGCCCGACCCGCAGGACGACTGCCCCTGGTTTCCGGATCCCGGCCAGCTCGACACCGACGGCGACGGCATCGGCGACGCCTGCGACGTGTGCCCGCAGGCCGCGGACGCCGACCAGGAGGACAAGGACGGCGACGGCGTCGGCGACGCGTGCGACAACTGCCCCCGCCGCGCGAACACGGATCAGGCCGACGGCGACGGCGACGGGGTCGGCGACGCCTGCGACGACTGCGCGGCCGTCGCCAACCCGGACCAGGCCGACGGCGACGGCGACGGCGCCGGCGACGCGTGCGACGTCTGCCGCACCCGCGGCAATCCCGACCAGGCCGACTCGGACACCGACGGCGTCGGCGACGCTTGCGACAACTGTCCGCACGCCTCGAACGTCGACCAGCGCGACTCCGACACCGATGGTCTGGGCGACGCCTGCGACAACTGCACGCGCGCGCCCAACGTCGACCAGGTCGACTCCGACACCGACGGCGCCGGCGACACGTGCGACAACTGCCTGCACAAGCCGAACCGCGATCAGCGCGACGTCGACCACGACGGTTTCGGCGACGCGTGCGACAACTGCCCAACGGTGTCCAATCCGGACCAGCGCGACACGGCGGGCCACGGCGTGGGCGACGCCTGCGGCGCCGACTCCGACGGCGACGGGCGCGCCGACTACCTCGACAACTGCCCGCTGCAGGCCAACGCGGACCAGCACGACACGGACGGCGACGGCACCGGCGACGTCTGCGACAACTGCCCGGCGGCCGCCAACGGCGACCAGGCGGACGCGGACGGCGACGGACGCGGCGACGCGTGCGACAACTGCGCCGACCTCGCCAACGCCGCGCAGAAGGACGACGACGGCGACGGCATCGGCGACGCGTGCGACGACTCGGGCAGCCGCGTCGTGACGCCCGCCGACCAGTGCCACCAGCAGGTCCACCTCCCCTTCCAGACCGGCGTGAAGTGGCAGTGGCCCGGCTCGCAGACGCTGCCGGCGGGGCTGGGCGGCTACGTGCGCGTCATGATGACGCCCGTCGTCGCCGACGTGGACCGCGACGGCTACCCCGACATCGCGTTCACCGCGTACCGCCCGGACACGACGCTGCAGACGACGATCCCCGGCTACCTCGGCCCCGGCGCGCTCGTGCTCGTGGACGGCCGCACCGGCCACACGAAGTGGATGATGGGCCCCGAGAACCCGGCCGCCATCGGCGTCGAGCTTTCCTACGGCGCGCAGCTCGCCGTGGGCGATCTCGACAATGCGCCCGACGGAAAGCTGGAAATCGTGGCCGTCCGCGACTTCCTTGGCACGTCGAACAACTACAACGGCGGCCCCATCGTGTTCGACGCCGCAGGCAACGTGCTCTGGAGCTGCCGCGTCAGCGCCAACTGCGTCTCCTACGCGCCTCTGCATGCGAGCCTCGTCGACTGGGGCGGCGTGTCGCTCGCGGACCTGGACCACGACGGCGTCCCCGAAATCGTCTTCGGCGCCACCGTCTACAAACGGCAGCCGAACGGCGCCCACGCGATACTCTGGAACAAGAATACCGGCACGCAGACGGCGCCCAACGGCGGCACCATGGGCAGCGGCGACAACGGCGTGGGCCCGCTGTCGGTGGTGGCGGATGCGGACGAGGACGGCACGCCGGAAGTGATCACGGGACGCACGATGTACCGCGCCGACGGAACGCTCGCGTGGAATGCGGGCCAGGGTGCGCTCGCCTCCGACCCGAACGTGCGCGACGGCTTCCCGGCTCTGGGCGACTTCGACGGCGACGGACGCGCGGAGATCGCGGTCGTCACGACGATCGTGGACGGCACGGAGTCGAAGGGGCAGCTTCTCATCCGCCGGCGCGACGGCACCGTGCTGCGCGGACCTGTGGAATTGCCCAGCGGCGACGGACACCCGGGCCGCGGCGGACCGCCGACGGTGGCGGACTTCGACGGCGACGGGCGCCCGGAGATCGGCGTCGCCAGCAAGAGCCGCTACACCGTGTTCGACACGGATCTGAGCGTGCTCTGGAGCCGCCCGGTGCAGGACATCTCGTCCTCGGTGACCGGGTCGAGCGTGTTCGACTTCGAGGGGGACGGCTTCGCGGAGGTCGTCTACGCCGACGAGACGACGCTGCACGTGTTCGACGGGGCGACGGGCGCGGTGCTCTTCGAGCGCCCGAACGCGAGCGCCACCGCGTACGAGTACCCGGTGGTGGCGGACGTGGACGGCGACGGCCGCGCGGAGATCGTCGTGGCGTCCAACGGCTACGCGGGCGCGGCGACGACGGGCATCGCCGTGTGGGGCGGAGCGGCGTCCGACTGGAGCTGGGTGGCGACGCGGCCTCTGTGGAACCAGTATTCGTACTATGTCACGAACGTCCACGAGAACGGGAAGATCCCGAGTCCGCTGCAGGCCTGCTGGCAGCCGGGGACGTTCGACGGATGGCCGGTGGGGACTGCGGGCGGGCAGTTCCGCTCCAATGCCGCGCGCCCGCCCACGGGCGCGACGGGGCGTCTGGCGGATCTGCAGATCCGCGACGCAACGCCGGATCCGCGCCAGTGTCCCGCGCTGACGGTCCGGCTGTGGCTCGACAACCGCGGCCTTGCGGCGGTGCCGGCCGGCGCCACGGTTTCGCTGTACCGCGGAACGGTGCCGACTCCGTCGGTGCTGCTGGACAGCGTCACCATCGGCACGGCGATGGCTCCGGGCGCCTCGGTGCGCGTCGCGCTGCATGCGGTGAGCATGGGCGGCGGCGCGCGCGCGACGCTCGTGGTCGATCCCGGATCCGGCGTGCAGGAGTGCAGTCTGCCCGAAAGCGCCGACAGCATCGCGCTGACGTCGCCCTGCCCGTAGGGCGGCGCCGAGGAACGGCTCTCCCCCC
>Ga0172369_10003036_pt1 | contig 22388 bp, 20 predicted proteins | sample LakKiv25m_FD_114539 | JGI IMG/M metagenome (GOLD analysis project Ga0172369, IMG submission 114539) | Freshwater microbial communities from Kabuno Bay, South-Kivu, Congo - kab_022012_11.25m | ecosystem: Environmental > Aquatic > Freshwater > Lake | place: Democratic Republic of the Congo...
TCACCACAAACACTCGTCCATAAAACTGTCCTGTCCACTTGCATAACCCAGGTTTTACAAGTTTTCCACATTTTATCAACCCCCAATATACCCGAAAAAAAACTATTTTTATCTTGAAATTCATGATTAAAAAACTACTTTTGCACACAAAACCACTCTAATGATAAAATAACAGACTATGGCCACCAAAAGAACCTACCAACCAAAAAAACTCAAACGCGCCCGTAAACATGGGTTTAGAGCCAGGAACGCCACCACTTCTGGACGCCAAGTCCTTAAGCGCCGGCGACTTCATGGACGCAAAAAGTTGACCGTTTAAATGCTCAAAGCTGAAAATCGTCTTTCCCTTCGTCATTCTCGTAAAGAAATCGAAACCAAAGGGAAAATTTTTAGGACCCCATACTTTACCCTTCTTTATTTAATTGATCAAAAACTTCCCTCCCCCAAGTTTGCCTTTTTAATCAGTAAAAAAACTTTAAAACTCTCTGTCGATCGTCACGCTCTAAAAAGAAAACTTAGTCAAATAGCAAGAGACAACCTAAATCTCGTAAACCCCCATCTTCAAATGATTATTATTCCCTCTTTCAAATCTCTCCAACTTGAACAGGTTGACCTACAAGTAGCACTTCTAAATGCAATTTCTAATTCTTCTATATAAAATATTTCTCTCCCCCTTGACACACCTACTGGGTGTATCTACCTTTGGCACTTCATTTTCCTGTCGTTTTAAACCCACCTGTTCTGTCTATTTTCGCTCTGCCGTGGCTAAATATGGTATCATCACAGGAGGTTTACTGGGAATTAAAAGGATTCTTCGTTGTCATCCTTGGTCCACTCACCCTTACCACGACCCCCTACCTTAATTTAAAATTAAAAACTTAAAATTATGTTAAATATATTGACTTCCCCAATTAATCAGCTCTTAATGTTTCTTTACCAGCTTACTGGTCAAAATCTTGGACTTGCCATTATTCTTTTAACTCTCTTGATCAGGGGTGTTCTTGTTCCTATGACCATTCCCTCTCTTCGCTCAGCCAAAAAAATGCAGGAACTGAAGCCAGCCATGGACAAATTAAAGTTAAAATATAAAGACAAAACCGCCCTTCAAGCCGCCCAGCTCGAACTCTATAAACAAAACAACATTAATCCCGCCGCTGGTTGCTTGCCGCAAATTGCCCAGCTTATCGTCTTGATTGCCTTGTATCAATCTTTCATCCATTTTATTAACCCCCAAAATTCTGCTAATCTAAATTTGAACTTCCTTTGGTTAGATCTGGGTAAACCCGATCCATATTACATCCTTCCCGTTGTTGCTGGGCTTTCCCAACTCATTTTCTCTCTCATGATGACCACTGGTGCCGAACAACACGTCAATGCTCCAAAAAAGAAAGATGAAAAACAAAAAGAAGAAGACTCCCTCGAGATGGCCCAAAGCATGCAACAACAAATGGTCTTCTTGATGCCAGTCATGACCGTCTTTATCTCTCTAAAGTTTGCCTCCGGACTTGCCCTTTACTGGGTAATCACTACTATCTTCTCTGCCGTCCAACAATATATGGTTAGCGGACCAGGGGGCTTAAAAAACCTCTATTCTCGTTTTAATCTGATAAAATCACCCCGCCCATGAATCCTTTAATTATCAATTTTCAATTCTCAATTTTCAATTAACCATATGGACCAAACAAAAGTCAGTCAAATCGTTAGTAATATCTTCTCCCTCATGGGACTATCCGAAGATCAATTCTCGGTATCTTTCCCCGATGGATCTTCAGTCTCTGTTCAAATAAACCTCCCCGAAGATCAAACTGGTATCTTTATTGGTCATCATGGTGAAGGGCTATCTTCTCTTCAGTTGATACTTTCTCTGGTCCTCTCTCAGCGTCTAGGAGAGTGGCACCGAGTTTCAGTAAACATTAATGACTATCAAGAAAGACGCGAAGATGCCCTCAAAAACCTGGCTGAAAGTGCCGCCGAGAGAGCATTAAGTTTGAAACAAGAGGTGGTTTTGGGAAACCTATCCTCTTTTGAGCGACGCATTGTTCATCTTCATCTTGAAAATCATCCCGAAGTCACTACACAATCTCAAGGAGAAGAACCTCTTCGCCAGCTTGTAGTCATCCCCAAAGCTCTTCCCGCCACCTAATCAACACCCTTCCCCCTTACGAAGGGGGAATTTAAAGGGGTTTATAGAGACTACAATATATTTGTGCGAAAAGTCTTATTTTTTCTACTAATCTTTTTTTTACCTACTCAAATAGGATTTCATTTCTGGCCAAGCTTTTCAAAAGTCGCCGGCTTCAAGGTTGATTATCTATCCCCTACCATTTATATCTTTGATCTACTACTTCTAATAAACCTCATTCTCTCGAAAAGTAAAAATTTCTTAAAATTACCTAAAGCCATATATCTTGCTTGCATAATTAATTTAGTCTATTCAAAGTTTTCTCCCCCCTCTCTCTATGGCTGGTTCCGTATTTTCGAATACTCTCTGTTCTTAAAATATTTATTCTCTGTCCCCAACCTTCTACTTAAAACAAAACTCCCTCTATTTTGTATAACTTTCATCATAGTGTTTCTCACTTTTACTCAATTTCTTTCCCAACACTCTATCCAAGGACCCTTCTATTTTTTGGGTGAGCGTTACTACGATTCCACTTCAGCCCATCTAGGTCGCCTAAATTTTCAATCTTCAATCTTCAACTTTCAATTGATCCGCCCTTTTTCCCTCTTTCCTCATGCCAATACCCTAGCCGGTTTTTTTCTCTTAATTATTCTTTTGTCCGATAGGTTAAGATTCTCCCCTATATTCAAAAAACTTATTGTTTTCTCTTTATTCCTAACTTTCTCTAAAACCGCCATTTTTACTTATTTCCTAGTATTTATTTTTAATACCTCATTTCTCCAAAATTTCTTGATTTCTCTACTTCTCTCAATCCTACCTTTATCCTTTAAGCTTTATCCTTTAAACCTTTCTTTTTCTTCCCTAGATACTAGATACCATATTCTAAATACTCTTACTTCGTTTTCTCTTTTTGATTACCTTCTTGGAATCGGACCCAAAGCTTTTATTTCCAAACTTCCTAATATCTACCCCGCCAGTAATATCAATTCTTTCACTCTTCAACCCCTCCACAATCTCCCCGTTCTCATTTTTCTCGAAGTCGGCCTCCTCCCTATTTTAATTGTCATCCTGAACTTGGTTCAGGATCGATCCCGAAATAAATTCGGGATGACCAAAGAAATGTGCAATGTGTTTTCTATTGTTCTCCTCACCGGCTCACTCGACCACTATTGGTGGACCATTCCTCAGGCAACACTATCATTTATCCTCACCTTTGTATTATTATTCCGCTATGGTATACGACGAAGTCATAATTCACACTGATGGGGGTTCCCGTGGTAATCCTGGTCCTGCCGCCATTGGCGTTACTTGTGATAGTAATGGTTTTAATCTCTTCGAAATCAGTCAGAGTATTGGCGAAACCACCAATAATGTTGCCGAGTACACCGCTGTCATCAAAGCACTAGAAAAGCTGGTTGAACTTAATATAAAAACTAAGAAAGTCCTCTTTGTTTTAGATTCAGAGTTAATCGTTAAACAACTGCTTGGCCAGTACAAAATAAAAGACTCCAAGCTAAAAGAACTAAACTTACAAGTCCATGCCCTAAAGTCCGAACTAAAAAATATGGGAACTGAATTTCGTATTAAACATGTTCTTCGCGAAGAAAACAAACTCGCTGATAAACTAGTCAACTCCGCCCTCGACTCCCTAAACTAATTTCCTATTTCCGTAAACGTGCCGTGCACCTACCGTAGTCCTGAGTTTTCCAAAAGGACGGAGGGGTGTGGATAAATATAATTATCTCCAAGGCTACGATTTCACGTGTCCCAAGTAAGTACAAATATCGTTTCAAAAATTAGAAATTCACGCCCAAGATTTTATAAAAAACTCACTTAAAAAAACATTAGAACGTAGTGTTGTCATTCTCGCGAAGGCGGGAATCTAAAAAAATAAAAAGATATACTTAACTTAAATGAACTCTTCTGGCGATGTCGGATTGGCTATTCTTGGTACACCTTTAAATCTAGTGGCTCTGTTACGGAAGGAAATAAAACTTGAAGGTATAAAAATATCTTCCAAAGAAGATGAAAAATCCAACTATAAAATCGTTGTCATAGACCCCACTGATCCTAATTTAAACCAACAAAACCTTGACTCCGAGATTAGTACCAATTCCAAGAATCAAAAAGTGTTGGTTATTCTACTTGTTGACAGTTTCACCCCAAGAAAACTTCTGGACCCCCTACTTTTAAAAATAAATCTTAAGCAAAACGAGACTTCATCAAACATGCGAACCGTCATCGCTCTCGATTTATACTCTCCAGGTAATTCACAATTTATCAGTCACTTTGAAGACTATCTTTATCAGGCCATAAGAGACAAAAAGATCTCGGTCACCTCCAAAGGTGATTTCCCCATATTTCCATTAAGTCTCAACGATTTGATAAAGGCTTCAATAAAAAGTCTTTTTTCAAGAAATACCAAGGGAGAATTGTTCTGCCTAGGCGGTGATGAAATTAAAGATCTCGATCTTGCCTATTTAATTAGAAACACTCTTTCCGATCAAGGGGTTGAAATCTATCTAAATACAACCTCATCAGAAAAAACCTCATTTTGCAACAAAAATGACCTAATCGAAGCTCAAGCCAAGCTCAACTGGCTACCTAAAGACACTTTTACTTCTGATTTTAAAAAGTTAAGTCAAAAACTGATACAAGGTAATACCGATGATCCAAAAAAAAGCCCTTACGAATCACTTTTTAGTATCCCAGCTCAAGCCCCGCTTAAACATCTGGATCAAGAAAAACCTTTCTCCTTACTGATCAAAAAAATAAAGAAAAAACCCAAGGTCACTTTAGAGGAAGATCTGACTGTTATTCAGACTGCCAAAAGGGGAGTCGGTTCAATTTTTAAAACATTCTTATTCAGCTTTTTTGTGGTTTTAATGCTTCCCGTTCTTGGTTTTATTCTCTTTTTAACCCTAAACATTAACTTTCTCTATAAATCCTACCAAGACTTTCGTCAGTCGGATATAGATAAGGCCCGAAATACTCTAAAATTAGCCAACACCTTTCACCAATCAGCCAACTTTTGGTTTCAAATTTTGATTCCAGTAAGTGCCACTTTTGTCCCTAATACCATAAAGGATCTCAATAACTTCTATTTATTACTTGACCATGCCAGCGACTTTCTTACCAGTGTCTACGATTCCTACTCATTAAGCAATCGTTATTATCAAGATTTAATAGGTCGGACCGACACAAACAATCCTCAGCTTTTAAATGCAATCAATCTTTCTCTCGATTCACTCTTAGATAATCTGTCTCAAATTCAACTCTTAACTTCTCAATCCAAACTCCCACTAGGTTTAAAAACGAAACTCCAGAATCCCGAATTTATTAATCAAATTCAGATCCTCAAGAAACAACTTAATATTGGAGTTTCATTAGTTGACTTACTTCAAAAAATTTCTCTCAAAAAAGATCCAACAAAAATACTAATAATTGTTCAAGACGACAATGAACTTAGAGGCTCAGGTGGCTACCTCAATACCACTATCAGCCTGACCCTTACCAATAATAAAATCACCGACTATCAAGTTGAGCCAGCCCTAAACATAGACAAACTGATCGATGGGCGAGTTGAACCACCAAAGATTATTAATCTCGCCCTAGGTCAAAATAATTGGTTCTTTAGGGACGCCAATCTTAGTGGCTCCTTTCCCGAAACCGCCTCACAAGTTAGCTGGTTTTTTAATCGTTTCAAAAGCCTCCCGGTTCAGGGAGTTCTCGCCCTAAACTCTAGCTTTTACAAGTCCCTCCTAAAAGATCTCGGACCAATCACCCTTTCCAATGGCCAAATCGTCGCCGCCGACAACCTACCAATTATGTTGGCTTCCCTTACCATTGATCCTCAAAACGACATCTTAACTTTACTTTCTGAGAATCTTTTTGCCAAACTAAAGATGGGTGAAATTCCCTTTATTCCTCTTGCGCGTGCCTTTTCTAAGGAGATAGAAAACAGAGATGTTTCGTTATGGTTTCAATCAGAAAATTTAGAATCCTCCGTTCCTGTCGAAATGTCACAGAATCCAGGCGAATCTTCGTGTCACCCTCAACTTCATGTTTTTGGTTGTAAACAGGACTTCATATATCTTAATGAAAATAATTTAAGCGTTAACAAGCTTAATCTATATTTAAAACGTGATCAACAACATCGGGTAGATATAAATAGCAGTGGAGAAGTGTCCTATGAATTAAATTATCAATACACCTACCCCATCCCCGCCCCCAATAATTTAAATCAGACCTATAATTCTTACTACCAACTTTATTTATCTCCTCGAGTTCATCTAAAATCTGTTTTTCTTGATGATAGAGAATTTCCTTTGTCTCAGGTCAGTGAAAGCCTAACTAGTGTCAGGAAATATGAATTTTACCTACCTCAAACCATCAACCAAAATCACAACCTAAAAATATCTCTAGTCTCCAATCAGAATCTATTCAGTAATCAGGGGCAAACACCTTTCTCAGTTTACTTTCAAAAGCAACCAGGCACCAACGATAGTTTAAGATTTGAACTAAGTTATCCGCCATTCTTAACACCAAAACTTCTTACTGTTCCGCTTCAAAATTCCAGTCCAAACGCTCTGTCAGGATCGTTCAAAATCCTGCCCAAAGAGGCACTGGGTGTTCTATTTAAGGCGGCATGGTAAAATACCCATGATGAATTCAAAACTTACACTTAAACTACAAAAAAGAACCGTGCTTGGCAAGAAGGTCAAGACCCTTCGCCAAAACGGTATTGTTCCCGTTTCCCTTTATGGCAAGAAGGTTGAAAACATTTCTGGATCCGTTGACCTTGCCACCTTTGAGACTATTTATGATCATGCTGGAGAAACCCAAATTGTTTATGTTAGTGTCGAAGGCGATTCAACCGAAAGACCCGTCTTGATTAGCGATGTTCAGATTCATCCCGTTACTGATGTCATACTACATGTTGACCTCCGCCAAGTTGACCTCAAGGAAAAGATAGAAGCCGATATCCCCATTGTCTTAGTAGGCGAGTCTCCTGCTGTCAAAGAATCTGGTGCCAGCATCGTTCAATCCATCAATGAAATTCGCGTCGAAGCCCTACCAACTGAGCTTCCCGAAAAATTCGAGGTCGATATCTCTGTCCTTAAGGCCGTTGGTGACGTTATTAGACTTTCCGATCTCACTATAGATCTCTCTAAGATTGAGCTAAAGGTTGATGATAAAACCTCCGTCATTGTCTCCGCTAACGAACAACAAAAAGAAGAAGTCGTTGTCGCTCCAGTTGCCGCCACTCCAGAAGTTGTCTCAACTGAGGGTGGTGCCGCTACTCCAGCCTCTCCCGAATCACCTAAGACTGTCTAGTTGACTTTTTACTTCTAGTGAACCCGACTTTTCGAAACTTTTTTCCAGTGATCTTATTCTGTCCTCTCTGGTCTCTGTCTTAACAAACTCGACACTTGTCTCCACCCCCAAGACGTGTTGTTCATTTGTTGTTCTCTGAATCGCATAAACCACTATTCCTACAGCGATTAAAATCAAAGCCGAAGGTAATGCGTGTAACAACCCCAACATCAATGGTGATGTCTCTTTCTTTCTCACCCCTCCATCATAAAGATTCAGGCCAGGCTTGTGCAATAAGCATTTCTTTACCAGTCCAAACAGCCTCTGTTACAAATGGTACAAAAGGGTGCAATAGCTTCAAAAAAGTCTCAAGTGTTTCTTTAAGTACTTCCCCCGATACTTCTCCTGTCTTATTTTTTTCTATCAACTCGTCACAAAACCAGTGCCAAAACTCGTTATGAACCGTCTCCGCCGCTAACCCAACTTTCAATTCCTCCAACATCCTCGTCACCTCCACGACAATCTCACCCAGTCTCTTGCCGACCATCTGATCTTCAGACCCCTGCTGACTCCTTGCAGACAGGCCGGAGGCCGTACTGACATCACCAACTCCTTGCCGAACATATCTCCCCGCATTCCATATCTTATTCGCAAAATTACGCATCCCTCTCACTTTGCTTTCACCCGTACTGCTATCCTGCCCAGCCGTTGTACTCATTACCAAAGCCATTCGTAATGCATCTGCCCCATATTTATCTGCTAAATCAATCGGATTGATTACGTTACCTTTACTCTTACTCATCTTCTGACCCTTTTCATCTCTGACTAGTCCATGAAAATAAACCTCTTTGAACGGTACCTTACCCGTCATATAAATGCCCAACATTAACATTCTCATTACCCAAAAGGGGAGTATGTCGTAAGCTGTCTCCATCACACTGGTTGGGTAAAAATATTCAAAGTCTCCTGGTTGATTCGTTTCAAGAGTAATTACTGGCCACTGTCCCGAACTGAACCAGGTATCAAAGGTGTCGCTCTCTTGCACCCAACCTTCCCCCGGACTAGTCTTACTAACTTTAAAATTGTCAATTTTCAATTCTCCATTGTCAATTACCGGATACCACACCGGTATTCGTATCCCCCAAACTATCTGACGACTCACATTCCAATCCTTAAGATTTACTAACCACTGTCGCAAAATCTTATCCCGACCTGTTCCATGAATTTTTACTTCACCCTTATCCAATGCCTCAATTGCTCTGTCAGCCATTCCTCGCACTTTAATAAAAAACTGGCTCATGGGTAGGGGTTCAATCACCCGATGACATCTATAGCAAGTACCCACATTGTGAACCAATGGTTTCGTTTCAACCAACCTGTCTCCTAAATCAGCTAAAACATTTTCTCGTGCTACCGCCACCGACAATCCAGCATATTTACCCGCAAACTCCGTCATTTTTCCATTCTGTCCAATTATTTGATGTTCTTTAGCCATTTTCATTACATCCCATCCCTGTCGCTCGGCCATTTCCCAGTCGGCATTATCATGGGAGGGAGTTACTTTAACCGCTCCAGTACCGTATTCTTGATCTACCAATTCATCCGCGATTATCTTGATCTTCCTATTAGTTAAAGGTAAATCAATCTCTTGACCGATTAACTTTTTGTAACGAGCATCCTTGGGATTAACTGCTACCGCCACATCTCCTAACATCGTTTCAGGGCGAGTGGTAGCTACAGTTAAAGGACCGTAATTTATGTAATAAAGTTTGTCCTCGCGCTCCTCGTGCTCAACTTCTAATTCGGAATATCCAGTGCCACATTTGGTGCAGTAATTGACCAATCTAACACCTTTGTAAACTAAACCATCCTCATAAAGTTTTATAAAAGTATCCGTTGCCTTGTCGACAATCTCTTTGTCTAAGGTAAATTTGAACCTACTCCAGTCAGCACTGGCTCCCAACCTCTTCATTTGTTTCACCGACACGCCAGAGTTATCATTTACATACTCGGCAATCATTGAATAAAGTGTTTCTCGGTCAAAATCGAATCTACTTTTACCCTCTTTAGCTAATTTCTTCTCAAAAACAAATTGAGTTTCTATCCCAGCGTGATCCGTTCCTGGTAACCACAATGTTGAATCCTCAAGCATCCGATGATAACGGATCAAAATATCTTCAATTGTCACAAACATCGCATGCCCCACGTGTAGTGGATCATTAGCGTTAGGCGGGGGCATAATAATCGTGAAAGGTTTTTTAGTTTTATCTACTTTAGGTGTAAAAACCCCACTGTCCTCCCAAGCCTTATACAACTTCTCTTCATACAGCTTATGATCGTAATTTTTCTCCATATTCTTCTCCTGTCCCCCAATTTTACCCTAAACTACTTCCAGAGAGGGGGCGGGGCGTAAAAACAAGGTTTCTGTCTCAACTGGTCTCATAATTGCCGCCGCGGCAATCATTGCCGCATTATCTGTGCAGTATCTTAAATCAGGAATAAATACCTTACTTGGAAATTTAGAATTTAAAATTGAAAATTCCAGTTGCTCTCTGAGCAACTGGTTGGCCGCAACCCCACCAGCAAGAATAACTGACTTTGGTTGGTATGCTTCCACCGCCTTCATCGTCTTATTAACTAACACTTCCACCACCGCGTTATTAAACTCGTGTGCAAGTGCTGCCTGATCTTCTCTTTTGTCCATTTTCAGTTGTCCCTTCTCAATTTCTTGAATAACTGCCGTTTTAAGACCAGAAAAACTCATGGACAAACCAGCTTCATGAATCATCGGTCTCGGCAGTTTTATCCTCTCTGGTCCCTGATCCCTGTTCTCTGTGTGTTCCGCCGCTAATTTCGCTACGGCCGGTCCTCCTGGATAGGGCAGTCCCATGGCTCGTGCCGCCTTATCAAAGGCCTCGCCAGCCGCGTCATCACGAGTTCCCCCAATCCATTGCCAGTCAGACAATGATTTCATCAAGACCAAATCCGTGTGTCCTCCCGATACCACTAACCCTACTGCCGGCATCTCCGGAATTTTCAATTGTCCCTTGTCCCTTGTCAATTCATCGACAATCCAATTTGCAAAAACATGTCCCACCATATGATTCACCTTTAGTAAAGGTTTGTCCCACGCCCAAGCAAGTGTTTTGGCTGTTTCAATCCCGATTAGTAAACTACCCACCAGTCCTGGTCCATAGCTCACCGCAACTGCATCTATCTTGTCAATTCTCAATTGTCCCTTGTCCATTACCTCTGTTACTACTGGTATTATCGCTGTCACTTGCTCTCGAGCAACTACTTCTGGCACAATTCCACCATATTTTGAAGTAATTTCAGCACTCGTCGCCTTTGTCTCAGCAATTATTTTTACTCCACCCTGAAAACTCTCTGCAATACACGCCCCCGTCTCATCGCATGTGCTTTCTATCGCTAGTATTCTCATCCCCCAATTCTCAATTGTCACTTGTCCATTGTCAATTTGTTCCTGTTCCTCGCAAGTAAACTGCCGCCCAAGGTTGATAGGTGCTCACGAAGGTTTTATCTTGTAAAGTTTCTCCTCCACGAGTTACCTTGTAATCAAAAGAAACTTTGGCTCCAGGTGCACTCCAATCTACCTGTCTTAGTGTCCCCATGGGTAATGTTGGATCATCTTGATATGTTGTGCCCAAAGCTGGCGATTGTGACAAGAACCTCGCCTTTGAGAGGTTAACCACCCGATCATCTTTGGTTCCATAGAATTCATATCGAAGGCTAAAGTTTTTTGGATCAACCTTAGTTTGAATTAAGATGTGTGCCGGGGTATCGTTAATAAATTTAAGATCCACCGTCGGACCAAAAATCGTCGAATCATATCCAGGTCCTAAGTCATCCTCATAATAATGAACTCGATATGCATGCGATTTTCTTTCCACTATGGGTAGTCCCGCGTTAAGTGCTGTCCTAAACATTGTCGTACTTGTCTGGCAGACACCCCCTCCATCTCCCAATACTGTTCTACCCGCAGATATTACATAAGCTTCTTTATATCCAGTCGCCCTCGAAACTTCGCCTAAAGCCGCATTCATCGAAAAAGTTTCTCCCGGTGCTACCACCACCCCATTCAGTTTATTTGACGCCAATGTCAGGTTGTGAATACGATTTGGGATCGAGTTGTGAAATAGGGAGGTCCCGACCGCTATTAACTCTTTTATTCCTAAATCATTTATTTCTTCCACCGTAACTTTTGGCTTAGTAATCGTCACTGGTATCTCTAGGTCTGTTTTCACCGCAAATTCAATCGTTTCTCTTAATTTTGACAATAATTCATCTTTTCTAATTTCAACCCCATCTTTTTCTGGCTCAAATGCTTTAACCTTCCCGTCTTCAAATTGAAAGATGGCATCTTTTGGCTTTGATTCAACTCCTTCAACTAATCTACTGACAATGACCCCATAATCACTATCACCACCCTTATCTCCTAGATGTATAAGGGGTAATATCTCGTTTATCGAAAGATTCAAGTTGTAGTCACGAAAATATAAGCGCAGCTTTTTGTCCAGCCAGTAATTAGCCACCGCCAATGCCGTTTTTGCTTCACTGTCTGAGACCTCATTTGTTTTTGTTTTTACCTCCACCACTACCTTTTGTTCCCCAGCTCGAGCCAAAGCCGCTGCTATATCATTTCTCAATCGTTCCTCATCTACTATTTTTCCGTTCTTTCCTTGTTTAAAAACAATCACTGGAGTCTTCTTGTCTAAACTAATTGAAAGGGCAGAAGCCTCACCTTCCTGGTTTACATCCTCCACAACTCTCGTAATCATACCCTCAAAATCGTCCTCACTATATTTAATTGGCATCTTAACCTCAACCGGACTCCAAAACATTTTTATTCTCTCCGTCGCCATTGTCAGTGGGTTACCACCCCTTCCTACACTCATCGCTAATTTCGCCGCCCAGGCAAAATCATAAGATAAATCTATCCTTTCTATGCTCAATATTGTTTTGCCATCAAAAACCACCGCCGTTCTGTTTGGCTTTTTCGAAAACAATTGTTTTAGATAAAACTCCGCCTCTTTTTCATTCAAATTACTTACGTCTACCCCCGAAATCTTTACCCTAGGCAGTATTTTTCCCCGATAGGCTAGATGATAGGCACCCCCAACCACAAAGCCAAAAACTAACAATCCAAAGACAAACCACCCAATCGCCCTTGCTATCTCATGAAGAAACCTCATCATCTACTTATCTTAGCTCAAGCTCCATTTTCTTGTATACTTATGAGTATCGAATCTCGCATCTGTCATGCTGAATTCATTTCAGCATCGATCCTGAAACCCCGGACATACCGAGGATCCTCGATAAAATCGGGACAAGTTCAGGATGACAGAATTGAGTCGCATTTATATTATGGCCAATCAATTTCCGTTACCCACACCACCCTCTGACTTTGTTTCCTCCATTCCTTCATCGGGGGATCCTTTGCCACCCCCACCCATAGAAACTCCTCCTACACCCCCCGGATACACCCCACCTCCAGCCGTCGCTTCCGCCGCCACCAAACCGCCCGTCGCCTCATCTCCTTTTAAATTTGTTGCCCCAGTAATCATAGGTCTGGTTGTCGTTGGGGTTGTCATTTTTGTCGCTTCAAAATTTTTTAGTGGATCATCTACAACCCCCGCCACCCAATCTGCTTCAGGCGGAACCAAAACTCCCGAAAAAAAAATTACTCTCAATTACTGGGGTTTATGGGAAACTCCCGCCATTGTGAAGCCTGTAATCGACGCCTTCGAATCCGCCAATCCCGACATTAAAGTCAATTACCAACAACAATCCTATCAGGATTATCAGGACCGCTTGATGACAAACATCACCGGCACCAATCCGCCAGATATTGCCCGGATTCACGCCACCTGGTTGCCCATTTTTATCAAGAATCTTTTGCCCGCTCCAGCCAACACCATTAGTGTCACTGAACTACAAACTAATTTTTATCCCATCGCCGCCAGCTCCGTCATCGCCGGTAATCAGGTATATGGTGTCCCAGTCAATACTGATGGCCTTGTTCTGTTCGTCAACAGTAATATCCTCAAACAAAAAAATCTTCAGGCACCAACCACCTGGGAAGACTTAACCTCTGGTGCAAAAGCTTTAACAGAACGTGATCCCGCCACCGGTAAAATTACTCGGGCTGGTGTCGCCCTGGGAAATACTTCTAATGTCGCCCATTGGGCAGATATCGTCAGTCTAATGATGATGCAAGCAGGGGTGAACTTATTAGCCCCAAACAGCAAATCGGTAGGAGAGGTTCTAAGTTTTTACACAAACTTTGCTGCCCCAGGAAACTACTGGGACGAAACTCTCCCCAATTCTATCTCTGCTTTTGCCAACGAAAAAGTCGCCATGATTTTTTCTCCATTGTGGCGCATTGGTGAAATTCAGACTATCAATCCCAACTTAAATTGGCAAGCCGTCAAGGCCCCCCAGTTGCCAGCAGTCGAACCAACCAACTGGGCCAGTACCTGGGTTGAAATTGTCCCTAAAACAAGCTCTCATCCCCAGGAAGCCTGGAAATTCGTTTCCTATCTTGCTTCAGCAAAAACGCAACAACTTCTATTTGAAACTGCTCTTAAAGAAAGAGGTTCTGCTCAGGTACCGACCAACAAGGCCGCCGCCTCTGCAGTTTCCGCCAACCCCCTTGCTGGTGCCTTGATCGGGTCTCTAACCTCTGCCAAAACTTTTTACACCGCCGGCGACACCCGTGATAGTTCCACTGCTCTTAATTCCCGTTTAATCAAGTACTTAGAAGACGCCGTCAATGCTACCGCCAAGCGCCAAGAAAGTACTAAAATCATTGAAACCCTTAATCTAGGATTCAATCAGGTTCTGTCTCAGTATCGCTTAGCCAATCCGCTGCCCACACCAACTCCTTAACCCATGAGGGGTCTTAAGCAAGCCATCCAGCAAACTGTCCAATATAGTAAATCGTTCGGGCTAGTTCCTGATGCCCGGACTATCCACCGTTATTTAATCTCTCCAAGCCTACACACATTTCAATCTGTATTCAAGTTTTGTCCTACCCCAACCACCAATCAACAAAAAACCATTGGTCTGAAACAGAAAATCTCTAAAAACAAAATCAATAAAGCTATCAAAGTTGCCAACCTCCTGTCGATTATTCCAACCATCAAATTGATTTGTGCCACTGGCTCCATCGCCATTGACAATGCCGACCAAGACGCCGACCTAGATCTTTTTATTGTTACTTCAAACAACACCCTCTGGCTAACCCGGCCCCTCGTCTTTGTTGTTCTAAAAACCCTTCATCTCCGTCGTTCTTCCGGTCTGCTGGAACATAATTCGTTGCGAGTTAAAGATAAAGTTTGCGACAATCTTTGGTTAGATGAATCAGCTTTAATTATCCCTAAAAGTAAAAGAAATTTATATATCGCCCACGAGGTCCTTCAAGCCAAACCCCTCTTTGATAGGGGAGGCTACTATCAAAGGTTTATCCATGCCAATTCCTGGACTAAAAAATATCTCGCCAACGCCTATAAATTTTGTGCTTCTATGTCATCCTCTCCTAAATTAGGAGAGGACACCCCACTACTGCGGGGAGGTGAGGTATTCACCCAAATTTTCAATTTTCAATTTTCAATTTTCAATTATTGTTTCTTTCTTCTTCAATATTCATACATGAAACCCAAAATCACTAACGAAACCATCACCCCTCACTCCGCCTTCTTCCACCCCAATACACCCAAAATCCAAACTCTAAACACTAAGTTCCAAATAAATTCTAAGTTCTAAATTTAGCATATTCTATACAATATAAATAAATATGCACAATAAGGCACTTAAAACATTATTTATATTCAACGGTTTGTTTGTTTTTGCGGGCAGTCTACTTGGTCCACTCTATGCCATCTATGTTGAAAACATATCGAAAGGAATATTTCCAATAACCTTGTCGTGGGCTGTATTTTTGTTTTCCACTACAATCTTTACTCTCGTAGTTGCAAAAATTGGAGACAGAATCAAAGAGAAGGAATACTTACTTTTAGTAGGATATGGAATTAGAGCAATCATCTGGTTTTCTTACATATTTATTCAGGATTTTTATATATTATTGATTGCTCAATTTTTGCTTGGAATCGGTGAGGCAACAGGAACACCTGCGTATGATGCACTTTTTGCTGAGCATCTGGATGGTGGAAAACATATTTATGAATATTCTGAATGGAAAATTGTTAGTAATATAGTTTTAGCTTTAGGTACTCTACTCGGCGGTTTTATTGTAGAGAAGTACGGATTTAATCCTCTGTTTGTATTTATGTCAATTTTGGCGACACTTTCTTTTATTGGTGTTTATTTGAAACCGAGGAAACTATTGTAATATGGAGGGTTTAGACACCGCTTTGTAATGATTTCGAACTTGTTGGTAAAACGTAAGGTATGTAGCAACCGCAAAACAAAATGTCTCATTTGTCATTCCCCGAGTATTCTCTTAGGGAATCTATATAGAGATGGATCCCTGCCTTCGCAGGGATGACGTAGGGGCGGGGTCTTGTAGGGGCGGGGTCTCCCCGCTCTCTACCCTTCCCCCTTTATACTGTGTCTCATCGTAGTCCCTAACGAAGCTTTAGCGAAGTGGGACGAAGTGGGAAGGGGGTATATAAATAGATTCTTTCTTTATAAACCCCTCTTCTTTTCTCCCCCTCTGTCATTCCCGCGAAGGCGGGAATCCAGTGTAAAATGATTTGAATGGACACTCCTGCCCCCATCCAAACACCTTCCTCTTCTAAACTCCCCACAATTCTTCTCGTCATCTCTTCCCTCGGCCTTTTTGCTACCACGGTCTTGCTCGCAATTCAAAACACAAAACTCCAATCCCAAATCTCTTCTCTTGAAAATAAAATCAACACCAAGCCAAAGGTAATTTTAACCCCCACACCAACCACATCTCCCACAAATGACCCCACTTCTAGTTGGAAAAAATATTCAGGGGTTGATTTTGAATTAAAGTATCCAAATAGCTGGAACAATCTACAAAGTGCGTGTCAAAAAATAACTTTCAAAAAAAGTGACGCAATTCAACTGGAACTGAGCATGGGCGAGTACTTGAATCAGAAAATTGGTAGTGTGGCTGAAGTCCGAAGTCGTTTGAACTCTAAAGATAGAAAGAAAATTAATTTCCAATATATTCCAAAAACTGATTTTGCAGTTCTTGGCCCTCTGGGGGAAGGGGAGCTTGATTTTATTGTTGTTAAAGGCCCAGAAGGTACTGGTTATTTTGAATTCACAGTCGACTACGTGGGTCCAGTACCAGACAAAAAAGGTCTTTGTTTAAACAATGATGATTACACTAAGATTCTTTCTACTTTAAAGTTCACAGATCAAAAAGCTAAATTCTGTGGCGGCATTGCAGGTATTGCATGTCCAAGCGGTTTCTCTTGCAAACTTGATGGCACATATCCAGATGCAGGGGGAACGTGTGAAGCTGTTAAATAAGGTAATATACTTACACCATGGACCAAGGCGCCTTTGTCAGCTACATTTACCAGCCGTTTTTTAATATCCTTGTTTTTTTGTATTGGTTGGTAGGTCAAATCTTCGGTGAATACGACATGGGCATTGCCGTTATTTTATTTGCCCTCGTCGTCCAAATTATTCTTTTACCCTTAAGTTTGTCCTCTGATAAATCCGAAAAAGAGCGCCACGAAATCGCCGAAAAGATCAAAAAGATCGAAGAAGAATACGCCCACGATCCGGTAAATCTTCGTGTTAAATCAAAAGAAGTTATGCGTAGTAATCCTAGTGCTGTCATTTCTGAAACCATCAACATCATCATCCAATTCATCATCATTGTTATGCTTTATCGCATTTTCAAAACCGGCCTTGAGGGGGAAGACTTTCATCTAATGTATGGTTTTATGCCCGAAGTCCGACAACCCATCAATCTTGTTTTCTTGGGTAAGTTTGACTTATCTCGAACCAACAGCACCCTTAATCTCCTTCAGTCACTGGCAATTTTTGCCATTGAAGGGTTACACATGGTATTCGCCCCAGGTAAAATAAATCGCCGTCAATTTCTCCAACTAGCCATCTTTTTGCCAGTAGTCTCCTTTTTTGTTTTCATGCTTTTACCTGCCGGCAAAAAGGTTTTTATCATCACCTCCGTCTTGTTCTCCATCGGTGTTTTATTGGTAAAACAGGCCATATTTTGGTATCATTCCCTTACAGGACCTGCTCAAAAGTCTTAATTTATGGCCGATTTTGATAAATTAGTCGTTGGTTTCCTTGTCGACGAGGTCGTCGGTGGATTTTTCATCTCCGTCCCACCCGGACACGTCGCTTGTGTTTATGATCGCGGTTATGGCGTTCTTAAAAAAGTTTGGGGACCGGGACTCCACCTCAAGATCCCTTTTTGGCAAATTGCCAAACTTTTTAATGCCCAGATTCTGGAATATACCATTAGACATGGCTTTGATATCAGCAATAGGGAAGCGTTGGGTGACGAGCCCATTTTGACCACCACCAAAGATAATCACAGCCTTTCTGTCGAGGGCTCAATCCTTTTTAAAATCGACAAAGCCAATGCTCCAGATCTCTGGGAACACCTGGGCGATAATTTTGTAAGTAAGGTCGTCCGCCCCTATGCCCGTTCTCGTATCAACCACGTCTTCTCTCAGCTTAACTCCAAAGAAATTAGCACCAACCGAAACCAAATTGAACAAACTCTCAAAAATGAACTAAATCAATTATTTAGCGATAAGGCCTTAATCGTCGAAGGTGTCCTTCTGTCTGAAGTAAAAGTTCTCGACAGTGGGAAGAATGGGGAAGAGAAAGTCTTGGTACAAAACCAACCCGCCTAAAAGTATACTAAAGTCATGTCCGAACATTCGACACGTGTAGTTTTAGAACTACGTGCCGCCAAAGATTCACTTACTACCTATGAAAATTTTGTCCATTTTTTGGCTTCTCTTAGGTCGTCTTTAAAGACAAGTTTCTGGAAACAACTTTTTGGTGATCTCGACACTGTTACTCTTGAACTAGCCTGTCTTGATCAGACCGTCTACTTTATTATTACCTGTCCTCCGCATCTGGAGCCCATTGTCAGGGCGCAAATCACTGCCCAGTATCCAGATTCGCTTGTTACTCACATGGAAGATTACATCGAACCTTGGCTGACCCACAACTTTCAATCCGTTGCACAAATGAGACTAGCAGGACCCAACTACTTACCCTTAAATATAATGAAAGCCGTTTCCCCAGACCCCATGAGCGCCATTTTGGGAATACTCTCCAAGGTCCCTCTTCAACAAGCCGCCATCGTCCAAATGGTGCTATCTGGTGCCCCCAACGGTTGGGCCAATAAAGCCCGGGCCGTTCTCATTAAGGGAATTAACCCCGATCCAGAAAAAAAGGAACAACATCCCCAAAAAGCCTTAATCGAGCAAAAATTAGCCATGCCCGCCTTCAATGTCGACATCAGGCTTGCGACTGTTTCTAAAGATCAAGTCGGCGCCGATTCTTTACTTAATCAGCTTACCGCTTCCTTTGGCATTTATGGCCTGGCCGAAGCCAATTCTTTGAAACCAAAAATAATGAAAGGCGGCTCAAAAAGAAAACTTTTGAAAGCCATGACTGCCAGGTCAGCCGATTTCACCCCCAATTTTAATCAATTAAATCTACTGGAAATAGCCTCTCTTTATCACCTCCCAACCAAAGAATTAGTTGGCCTCAAAAATATCGCCTGGGGCAAAACCCTTAAAGGAGAACCTCCGGCAAGTCTTCCAATTGCTGAGAATCTGACCAATGAAGAGAGATCCGCCATCAATTTTTTTGCTCGAACAGAATACAAAAATCGCCTGACCATATTTGGTATCCAAAACGGCGAAGATAGAAGACGTCACATGTATATCTTGGGTAAATCTGGTACCGGTAAAACCACATTAATTGCCAACATGGCCATTGCTGATATCAAAAATGGTGCCGGAGTTGTCGTCATTGATCCTCACGGTGATCTTTCTGAAATTCTTCTTGATCATATTCCGGCCGATCGCATTAACGACATTGCCTATCTCGATCCTTCCACCAGAGGGACTTCGTTCCGCATCAACCCCTTATTTGTCAAAAACCCGGAACACAAAGAGCTCGTCGTCGCCGGCATCATGTCTATTTTTAAAAAAATCTGGGCCGACCTCTGGTCAGCCCGTATGGAATACATTTTAAGAAATACCCTGCTGACCTTAGTCAATAAACCAGACACAACCTTTTTAGATATCCCCCGTCTGCTTACCGACAGCAGATTCAGGAACAAATGTCTAGAATTAACCACTGACCGAACCCTCCTTGAATTCTGGAGAGGGGAGTACGATGCCTACTCTGAAAAGTTTCGTGCCGAAGCCATCGCTGCCATTTTAAACAAAGTCGGCCAGTTTGTAACCAGTCCCACCATCAAAGCCATCATCGGCCACCCCGAGTCCACCATCGACCTGGAAGACATGATTAATCAAGGTAAAATCGTTATTCTTAATGCCGCCCAAGGAAGAATAGGAGAAGACAATGCCGCCCTCTTGGGAGCCATGATCATCACCCAGATTCAAGCCGCCGCCATGAACCGGGTTAATATACCCGAAAGCGACAGGCGCGACGTCTATCTTTATGTTGACGAGTTCCAAAATTTCGCCACTACCTCTTTTATTAAAATCCTATCTGAAGCCCGTAAGTTTCACCTCAATCTAATTTTGGCCAATCAATACACTGCCCAGCTCCCCGAAGATCTCCAAAAAGCCATTTTTGGCAACGCCGGCACCATCATCAGTTTTGTCGTCGGCGCTGACGATGCCGCCAGACTCATGAAAGAACTTGGCAACTTCTACACCCAAGACGATCTGGTAGGCCTAGCCAAACACCAAGTTATATCCAAGTTAACCGTCAAAGGTACCACTAGTATGCCTTTCCCGGCCTACACCCTACCCATCCCTTTTGAAAAAAATCATAATCGGGAAAAAGTTATTAAGGCCAGTCGAGAGCGCTACTACAAAGAAATTGTCCCCGAACCTACCCCTGTTGTAGTTCAGATGCCAGATGCTGTTTATCAACTCTCACCATCTAAACCACTATCCAAACCAGCTAGAGCCACTGCCGATCCAACCCCCGAAGAACTAAGCAAAGATCGCGCTAAGGGTCTTCGCCCTACCGTCGTCGGCGTTTTTATAAATAACAAAAAAGTTTTGTTCCTTTACCGCAAGATGCACAACATCTGGGAATTCCTCCAGGGTGGAGTCGAGGAGAAAGACCTTCCTCACAACAGCCTGACCCGCGAGACGATCAAAACTTTTGGTGAGGATTTTCTCAATCAGTGTGATCCCAACATCGATCATTTCTATAAAGACATCATCGAATTTCCTCCAGATAAACAAGGTGAAAAACCCATGAAGGACGACTCCGGCAAAGACGTCAAGATGGTTGGTAAAAGTTATTATTTCTATGTCATCCAGACCAAGGCCAGAGATCTTAAAATTAAATCCCCAGAATTCGATGCCTATAACTGGCTCACCTTTGAACAGGCAGAAGCTCTCCAAAAAGAAACCGGCAAGGGCGGCAAACTCCGCATCACCACCGCCGCTTTAGGAATACTAAAAGAAGAGGGTTTAATCGACTAACATGGCCAAAATCACTTATAACTACCTTCACCCCATCTTCATGAAAATTCTCTTGCCGCTCGCCCTTATTATTTTTGGCCTCCAAGTCGGCCTCCTGATAAGTCGTTAACCTTGACAAAACAGCGTAAATTAGTATAATTTAGGATAGTTAAGTGTTCTAAATACCCAAAATGTACATCAAGCGCACTCTTGAGGATAAGATCAAAAGCCACCTTTTTAAAGGTAAGGCTATTGTTGTCTATGGTGCCAGACAAGTGGGTAAGACCACCATGGTAAAGAGGATTCTCGATGAATCTAAGTTAATGGTTAAGTACATCAATTGCGACGAAGCCGATCAGAGGCGTCAATTATTAGAGGCAGAAACATCCAGTGACCTAAGACAGGTAATTGGTGATTCAAAAATGGTCATTATTGATGAAGCTCAAAGAGTAAATGACATTGGCCTAAAACTTAAGTTAATTGTTGACACATTTCCAGATAGACAAATAATCGCCACAGGCTCTTCATCGTTTGAACTATCGGCAGAAATCTCTGAGCCCATGACTGGTCGTGTTTTTGAATTCTGGTTATATCCCCTGTCTGTTTCAGAGATGAAAAATGTTTGGTCAGACACAGAATTTAATCGTCAATTAGAGTCATTGTTGATTTATGGAGGCTATCCAGAAGTCGTCGATGCCGTCTCGCAAGAAGATAAGAAAACCGCCATTAGTATTATCGCCAAGAATTATTTATATAAAGATATCTTGAAGTTTCAGAACTTAAAAAATTCGGAAATTGTCCGCAAACTTTTGGAAGCTCTTGCCTTACAAGTGGGGAGCGAGGTTTCATATACCGAACTGGGTAGACTACTCTCCATACATCGGGAAACGGTCGCTAGTTACATTAGAATTTTAGAGCAGGCCTTTATTGTCTTTCGCCTAAGGCCATTTAGTCGTAACTTAAGAAAAGAGTTGGGAAAACTTCAAAAAATCTACTTTTACGATCTGGGTGTCAGAAACTCGCTCATAAATAATCACAACCCCCTATCTCTAAGAAACGATATCGGAGCTTTATGGGAAAACTTTATCATTGCCGAGAAAAAGAAGCTCGAGAATTTCATCGGTGATCCTAAGTCATACTACTTCTGGCGTACCTGGGATCAGCAAGAGGTCGATCTTGTCGAGGAAAAAGGGGGAAAACTCTACGGATTAGAGATGTCCTGGTCGGGAACAAACAAAAAGAAGCCGCCCAAAGCTTGGAAGGAAACATACTCCGACTCCACCTGGGAAGTTATCACCCGTGACAATTTTCTTTTATACTTCTAA
>Ga0172369_10003044_pt1 | contig 22355 bp, 21 predicted proteins | sample LakKiv25m_FD_114539 | JGI IMG/M metagenome (GOLD analysis project Ga0172369, IMG submission 114539) | Freshwater microbial communities from Kabuno Bay, South-Kivu, Congo - kab_022012_11.25m | ecosystem: Environmental > Aquatic > Freshwater > Lake | place: Democratic Republic of the Congo...
TAGATTCAAAAAGAATATCGACCGTCGATTTTAAATTTTGATTAACCCCTGTCGGGTTGGTAATCAAACCGACACGTTTCCCTTTAAGGAGATCAAAATTTCTTGCCGCAAGAACATCAATACCGAGTTTAACTTTTGGTGAGGCGTTGAGCAGCAACGAAAAAAAAGGTACAAGAAAAAAAAGATGAATGATTGATTTCTTCATGACAATAACTTTCGGTTGTAGGTGCTTACTCAGTACCCGGTTTTAATTTTTTTATGATGGTATTAAAAATTTCTTCGGCTTTCTGTTTTGCTTCAGAAAAGCGGAGTTCTTCACGGATCATGATTTCATTTGCGATTGTTTGGTTGGAAAGCGAAGCGCAGTTGATAACGATGTTCAAGTAAGCGCCTTCGAGCGTAGTCTTTAGTAACGATATACCAACTCCCGCATCTGATAATGAATTGCTATTTCCTTTTTGCGCTATCAGCTCGAGGAGAGGAAGGAGATCAACTGCTGCTGCAACAACTTCCGAAGGAACCATCGCGGCATCAATGGTCGCTGCTTCAATCGCTTTAGCACGTTGTTCTTTTTGAAGTTCATTCTCCTTTGGGAGTTTGAACGCGAGCATTACTTTATCAAAGGCTTCATTATCCTGCTGTGCCAAGCTTAAAAATTTATGCCGGAATAATTCCAGTTTATTTTTGACAACTATCATTTCGCTTTCTACATCAGCATATTTCTTTTTCCCGATGGTAAGATTGCAAACCATTGTTCCCAGCGAGGCGGCAAGAACACCGCAGAATGCGGCAACATTCCCGCCTCCGGGTGTTGGGGAATTTGAAGAAAGTTCATCTAAGTATGTGGCTAATGTTTTTTGTAATTCCATATTCTCTCCGGATGTATTTCTCTTAAATCATATAATCGATTATTTTTTCTTTCGGAATGAATGGCTGAAGCGAGCTCAGTCCAAGTTGTTCAATGGCAAGCGCCACCAAGTGATCTTCTGTCAAGGTTGCCTCTCCCGCATAAAATTTTCCAGCCGCAAGAATGGCTTCCAAAGGAACAAGTCCGACAATTTCGCTTCCACTTACTTCCACACCCAACCTCGCAGCTTCTTTTTTTACTTCTTCAAACGCAGCATGCAACGAGGTAACATTATAGTTGGTTAAATTGATTGAGACTTGTGTGATTTGATATTTTTCAAGGCTGACACCCATGCCTTTAAAACATTTCAGACGACCCGCTTCTTTCACGGTTATTCCGTCAATCTTTATAACGTTTCCAGCTTCATCTCTTTTTGGTCTTCCGGATTCCCGTAGAATTTCTGCAATTTCTTTAGCAAACTTTACATCGGTCGATTTGATATTCACGTTATAAGCGATTAAGAAGAATCGAGCTCCGGTTACTACTGCTCCAAGTTTTTTGTTGAAGTTGGCAGTTCCAAAATCGGGAGCCCAATTGTCATCTTGCAGTTTTTTTTGCAGACCTTCGTACTCACCTTTACGAATGTCCGAAAGATTTTTTCTGTCCGGTTTGCGTGCGGCATTTTCGTACAGATAAACCGGTACCTTTAATTTTTCCGCAACCTGCTGACCATACCGTTCCGAAAGCGTGACACATTCTTCCATCGAAACATTTTTTACAGGAATAAATGGCACAACATCAATTGCGCCTAGGCGAGGATGTTCTCCTTTTTGTTTTTCCATATCGATAAAATCAGCCGCGATTTTTGACAGGGCGACGGCCCCTTCCACAATTCCTTTTTCATCACCAACTAAGGTCACTACTACGCGGTTATAGTCTTTATCAGGCTCAAGACTGAGTAATTTAACCGCATCAAGTGAGTGAACAGCCGTTTTCATTGCCTCAAACATTTCAGTGTTTGCTCCTTCACTAAAGTTTGGGACACATTCAATAATTTTCATTCCTGTTAAGAACCTTTCTTACAACTTTCTTTCAAAAATAATGTTTCCGTTTTTGATCGTCATGCTATTTAAATTTTTTCCGACATTATAAACGATATCCGAATACTCTTCGGTATCGAAAATTGCAAAATCCGCTTTCTTCCCAATTTCAATACTTCCAACTTCACGCTGTACATCAAGCGCGTTTGCGGCGTTTATAGTTACGGCTGAAATGGTCTCTTCAATTTTCATTTTCATTTTGATGGCAGAAAGACTCATAATGAAATGAAGACTGGAGATATGAGATGAGCCGGGATTATAATCAGTCGAAAGCGCAACAGCTATTCCTGCATCGATAAGTTTTCTTGTCGGAGCGTACTGATGATTGAGGAAAAATGAAACTCCGGGAAGGATCACCGTTGTTATGTTTGCTTTCGCTAATTGTATGATATCGTTATCCGAAACAACTTCAAGATGATCGACACTTGACACTTTGTTTTTTATCGCGACAGCAATTCCACCAACTGCATTGAATTGATCAGTATGAAGTTTTAAGTGAAGACCGAAAGAATCGGCGGATGAAAAAATTTCGTCTACTTCTTCCGCGGAAAAAGCTGTTGCTTCGCAAAATGCGTCACAGAAGGAGGCAAGTTTATGGTCAGCAATAAAGGGAAGCATTTTGGTAATTAGCAAATCAATATAAGCCCGTCTGTCCGACTTAAATTCATTTGGGATAGTATGCGCACCCAAGAAGGTGGGAACAATCGTAATCGGAAATATTTCTTGTAACCTCTTTACGGTTTGAAGCAACTTTATTTCATTCTCAAAGTCTAAACCATACCCAGATTTTATTTCAAGAGTGGTAATTCCTTGCGAAATAAATTCGTTAATACGGGGAATGGAAATCTCTACTAATTCTTCCAGCGATGAGTTTCGAACTGCTGTAACAGTTGTGTTTATTCCGCCACCGGACGAGGCAATTTCTTCATAAGATTTTCCGGATAAAGTTTCTCTAAATTCCTTTCCTCTTGATCCGGCAAATACCGTGTGCGTGTGGCACTCAACTAAACCGGGAAGAATGGTTTTCCGGGTTACATCAATGATTTGATATTCAGAGAAGTTTTTGATCGATGCGGATGGAAGAATATCGACTATATTATTATTTTCAATAATAATTGAATAATCCGAAAGCAGTCCAATTTCTCCCATCTCTTTTCCTCTCTTGATGTTTTTTCCATTTGTATTAACGGTAACAATAAGAGCCGGATTGTAGAGGAGTGTTCTCATCTTATTTTTGGATGTTTACGGAATCGGTTACAACTTGAGTGGGGGAGAAACCTAATTGATTCAATTTAAAAGCGAGATTGTTGGCCCCATAAAGCGTCTTGTAGTCTCCAACAGTAACTTTATAGAGTGGTGGTTGAAACGTGATGTAAATTTCACTTTTATTGGTTTTGAAGTAAACGTCTAACCGCATCTGCTGAGCCTCATCTAAATTGTCTGTGGCAAGAACCTGCACGCGGTAGCCTGGCACTTTCACGGTCACTTTTTGTGTGGTATCGGCTTTTGGATAATCTCTCCATAAATCGTCGCTTAAGATTGTCCCGGTAGTATGATTCACTTCATCTTTCCGGATTTTCAGGAAATAGGGGGAAAAGTCAAAATCTTCGTCGAGTTTCTGCGGTGATCTTGCTTCCGGCTTTTGTTCTACTTTCTCATCCGTATCTCGCTTATAGCGGTTTGCCGTTGAATCAATAGAAGTGCCGCATGCCGATAAAAAGAGTGCAAGTGAAAGGACCGGAATCCAAAGGAAATATTTTTTCAAAAACAATCGTAAATGCATAAAGAAATATAAAAAGATTTTGGGGAACTTATAAAATGAAGAAAATATTAAAGCTTGAAGCGTGTTCTAAGCGGCAATTCACCATCGAAGTTGAGTGATGTTTTCCCTTTGTTGAGAATCTTACCTCAATGTTATTTAGGAAAAAAAATTAAAATTTGTTATTTTTGCACAAAAGAAAACGCAGGATCCAATGACAGCTTCAAAAAGATTAAAAATTCTCTTCGTAACCTCAGAACTTTTCCCATTTATGAAAACCGGCGGATTAGCCGATGTTTCTGCCGCTTTACCTCAAATGCTGACGGAATTAGGTCATGAAGTGAGAATTTTAGTCCCTAAGTATGGGGCAATTGACAGCCGAAAGTATAAAATTCACGAGGTAGTCCGATTAAAAGATATTCCCGTAAAAATTGGAGATAAAGAAGTAATTTTTTCCCTTCGCTCATCATTTCTCCCCTCACAACGTGTGCGGGTTCAGATTTATTTTCTCGACAATCAGGAATATTTTGGAAGCAGAAAAAGTCTTTACACCGACCCTATTTCGGGTGCAGACTATAAAGATAACGACGAACGGTTTATTCTTCTTGCAAAATCGCTTTTTCAATTAATTAAACTCCTCGGATGGGTTCCGGATATCATTCACAGTAATGATTGGCAATGCGGACTCATTCCTGCATACCATAAAAATGTTTATGCCAATGAAGCACCGTTTGATGAGATTAAAAATATTTTTACAATTCATAACTTAACCTACCAGGGAATTTTTCCGGCATCAACTTTTGATAAAACCGAACTTCCGGCTTCAATTAAAAATGATAAACATGCCTTTATGGATGGGAAATTAAATTTTATTAAAAACGGCATTCTTTACGCAGATCACGTTACGACAGTTAGCGAGGGTTACGCGAAAGAAATTGTATCGAAAAAAGATGTCGGTCTTAACTTACAACCATGCTTGGCAAAAAGAAAAAGCTCGCTTTCTGGAATTGTTAACGGAATAGACACCGCGGTATGGAATCCCCAAACGGATAAATTTATTCCGCAGAAATATTCTTACGAAACGCTAGCGAAAAAACTTGATAATAAAAAGATTTTAGTGGAACGCTTTGGAATGCAGTTCAACGAAAAGCTGCCGGTGCTAGGCATCATTTCCCGTCTGAACGACGCAAAGGGTATTGACCTTGTCCTTGAAGCATTTGATGAGTTGATGAAAATGGATATTCAACTTGTTCTGCTTGGTACCGGTGATAGAAAATATCAGGCAGCGTTTGAAAAATTGAACAGAAAACATCAGGGTAAATTTGCTTCTTACCTCGGCTTTAATGATGACCTTGCTCATTTAATAGAAGCGGGCTCAGACATGTTATTAATGCCGTCTAAGTTTGAACCGTGCGGATTGAACCAAATGTACAGCCTTATGTACGGTACTATTCCGGTGGTGAGAGAAACGGGAGGATTGGCAGATACGGTTACTCGTTATGATGAAAAGACCGGAGACGGAAACGGTTTCGTTTTTCAGAAGTACGATTCGGCTTCGATGATTAAAGAATTGAAAAAAGCTACTAAGGTTTTCCAAGATCAAAAAGCTTGGCAGAAGATTATGAAAAACGGCATGAAATCCGATTTCAGCTGGAAATCTTCCGCGAAGAAATATATCGAACTTTATAAAACGGTGCTTTCAGTTTAATATATGAACATTGCCGTTTTCCTCGACAGAGATGGGACGCTCAATGACGATCCCGGCTATCTCGGTGACCCTTCGAAAGTAAAACTGCTTCCTGGTGTAGGCGAAGGACTTGCGGTTTTGCAAAAGATTCATCCATTCAAATTTTTGGTAGTCTCAAATCAATCTGGTATAGCGAGAGGAATTGTAACTGAGGCTGACGTGGTTGCCGTAAACGATAAAGTCAATGCGCTGCTTGCACCGTTCAACGTACAAATAGATAAATTTTATTTTTGTCCATCGCATCCGGCTTTTTCGTCATTGGAGGATTGCCGGTGCAGAAAACCTTCGCCACAAATGCTCTTTGATGCGGCTGCAGAATATGAAGTCGATCTTTCAAAATCTTATTTTATCGGAGACGCAAAAACCGATATAGAGTGTGCGCTGAATGCCGGGGTTAAATCCATTTTGGTTAAAACGGGATATGGAAAGGAACATCTTTCTCTCTTGTTTCAAGAGAATAAAATTCCCAACTTTACAGCCGAAAATTTTCAGGAGGCGGTCGAGTTTCTCATTCATGATTTCAACGGAGATAAATAATTGAATTATTTAAAAAATATTTTTTCTACAAAAAAAACGCTGCTCGTTAGTTTGCTTTTTATTCCCCTGCTGCTTGTTGGATGCAGCGACAATCCGTCATCGCTTGGAAGTGATTTACTTGGTCAAGATGGCATTGTTGTCTCTCAACTTGATTCTTATACCGATACACTTGCGCAGACTTTTGTGCAGCATCCGATAAAGCTTTCACTCGGTTCTTCAAACATTATTGTCGTTGGAAAAGACGCAAATGTAGAGTCGCAAATCCTTTTAGCGTTCGGTCTCTCGATAGCTGAAAAATATCTCGCGAACTATGATTCACTGAACTTCGTATCGGCAAGTCTTACGTTCATCCGGACTTATTCATTCGGGGACGGAAATCAACCATTTAATGTAAGCGTTCATCAAATTACTCATGATTGGAATTCCGGTTATACTTTGGATTCACTTGCTAAGTTAACATACGAACCTTCATCAGTTCTTCTCTCAAGCTCAGTTACTGATTCGGCCTACAACCTTTCGCTGAATACCAACCTCATTAAAGAGTGGTTTCTTGCAGCAAAAGACACAACAAAAGCAAAAAATTACGGTGTGCTCATTAAGCCGAATGGGATCTGCCGGTTTACTGGATTTGCAGCTTCAACCTCATACAATAATGATGTTCCGGTGCTGAAACTTATTTTGGCTAAATCCACTGCATACGAGACTTTTCAAGATACCTTGACGTATTATGGTTCAGTTGATGTGCATGTAATTTCAGGACAATTTCCCGAAGTAAGTCCTCTTACAACAACAATTCAGTGCGGTACCGGCGTTGAAGGTAAATTACTCTTTGATCTTTCTAAACTTCCGAACGATGCGGTAGTGAATAAAGCTATTCTAACATTAACCTTGGATACGCTTAACACAAAAACCGGGTCAACATTTGTTGATGGTCTTGCCGCATATGAGTTTGTCGATTCTTTGAAAGATACAACCGATGCCACAGCGGCTGCGTCGCTTACGAGAACGGGTAATACGTACACCGGAGATATCCAAAGAATTATTAATGATATGCTGTATAAGAAAACGAACCAAGGTATCTTGATTACGTCTCCGTACCTTAAAAACGGATTGGAAAATTATGCCTTGTACAACAGCTCGGCGCTTAACGGTGCATTGAAACCCCGCTTAGTGATCACTTATTCGCAAAGAAAGAAATAAAAAGTTTTATGAAAAATCTCATTGTTTTCATTCTCTTATTAGCATCGGTACTACCCCTTAAAGGACAAGTGAATTCACCATATTCCAGATACGGAGTCGGTGATCCAAGTTATTCTTATTCGGCGCGTCGGGCAGGGATGGGAAGTCTTGGAACGGCTGTTGACGATAATACATTTATTTCCATGCTCAATCCCGCAGCATGGCATTCGATAAATTTAACGCGCATTGAATTATCCTCTTATTTTGACGGTAACTTTATAAGCAGCAGTTCAAACAAAAATTTTTATTCCGGCGGATATTTCTCCGGTTTTACCTTCGCATTTCCCGTAAGCAAACCCTACGGTATTGCCGTGGCAATGGGATTAATTCCTCTTACAAAAGTTGCGTATCAATCTAAAGTTTCTTCATACGATCCCATAACGCAAGCAGAAAATTATGCCTCAACTTATTCCGGTGATGGAGGTATTTCAAAAATATTTTTGGGAACGTCCTACACATTACCTTTTGACTTTAGTCTTGGCGCTTCTCTTGATTACAACTTCGGGACACTTAACTATTCGTCGAAGTTGGAATTTCCCGATCACTCAAACGCAAATTCTTCATTTAAAATGGAATACAGAGTTAAGGGACTTGGCGGAACGTTTGGATTGATCTCTTCAAATTTGAATGAGTCGATTCTTAAATCCGACGCTTTACAAGACCTCCGTTTAGGGGCATCATTTTCTTTTTCAACGAATGTTACCGCTGATACATCCTTTACAAAGTACGGCACGTATGTATCCGATACACTTTCGCAGGGAATAGCGCCGATGCAGTTGCCTCCACGCCTCACTGTTGGTTTTGCCGCGAGAGTAAATCCGCGTACGCAAGTTTTTGTTGATTTCCTCCATCAAAATTGGGCAAGCTTATCTATCTCCGGAGTTAAAAACGGTGATATGCAAAATGTCTCAAGATTGAGTTTTGGAGTTGAATACAAAAACAGTACACAATCGTATACAATATCGGATTTAATAATTTGGAGAGCCGGTCTCAGTTTTGGAAATTCTCCTTACAAAATAAACGGAACTTCAATAAACGAATATGAAGCAAGCGCCGGCGTATCGCTTCCGTTCAGTAGAGAAAATTATCTCGACTTATCGCTTCAATTTATTTCCAGAGGAACAAATACTACCGGATTGTTAAAGGAAAATATTCTCAGACTCGGAGCAACCCTGAGTTTGGGTGAATTGTGGTTTGTTAGGCAAGATTATTAATGAAAAAAAGATAGAAGAAGAAATGAATTTTTTAAAAAGTGACCCGGAAATTTTAAAAGTACATCAACTTGAATTAGAACGACAACAATCAAATCTTGAATTGATTGCATCGGAAAATTTTGTTAGTCCTGCCGTGTTAGAAGCCGCCGGTTCCGTCTTAACCAACAAGTACGCAGAAGGATATCCCTCAAAAAGGTATTACGGCGGATGCGAATATGTTGATATGGCTGAAGAACTTGCCCGCGAACGGTTGAAAAAACTTTTCGGCGCTGAATACGTAAACGTACAGCCTCATAGCGGTTCTCAAGCCAATATGGCTGTATTCTTTTCTATCTTGAAAACCGGTGATAAATTTTTAGGATTGAGTCTTGCACACGGTGGACACTTAACACATGGTTCTCCCGTGAACTTTTCTGGAATACTGTATCAAGCCTCCGGATATACACTTGGTAAAGAAACCGGTTTGCTTGATTACAATTTAATCGAAGACCTTGCGAAAAAAGAAAAACCGAAATTGATTATCACAGGCGCAAGTGCTTATTCAAGAGACTGGGATTACAAAAAATTCAGAGAAATTGCGGATTCGGTCGGGGCCTTTCTCTTTTGCGATATGGCTCATCCCGCCGGTTTAATCGCTAAAGGATTATTAAACAATCCTCTTGAACATTGTCATTTTGTAACTTCAACAACTCACAAAACATTGCGCGGACCAAGAGGCGGCGTAATTCTGATGGGAAAAGATTTTGAAAATCCTTTTGGCATTAAAACTCCAAAAGGAAACCGCACAAAAATGATGTCTGAAATTCTTGACTCAACAGTAATGCCGGGAATCCAGGGCGGACCGCTCATGCACATTATTATGGCTAAAGCCGTTGCTTTTGGTGAAGCATTGCAAGATTCGTTTAAATCTTACGCAGAACAAATTATTAAGAACGCGAAAACATTATCCGCAAAGTTGATTGATTACAATTTTGATATCATCTCAAACGGAACTGACAATCACTTAATGCTTGTAGATTTAACCGGGAAGCAAGTAACCGGAAAGGCTGCGGAAATTGCATTAGGAAAAGCCGGAATTACCGTAAACAAAAACATGGTTCCTTTCGATCAGAAAAGTCCGTTTGTAACAAGCGGTATCCGAATCGGTACCCCCGCCGTAACCACAAGAGGGATGAAAGAGCCAGAAATGGAAGTGATAGCTTCGTTCATCAATAGCGCGGTAAATAATGTTGAGAACAATGCCGAACTTGAGAATATTAAAAACGAAGTTAATAGTTTTTGCCACAACTTTCCGTTGTACTCTTCACTAAGCTAACTCGCCTTGGCAGAGAGTTCAAACGATACCGTTTCGAAAAGAAAACCCGAAGGTGAGATGTCTTTTCTGGACCATCTCGAAGAACTTCGCTGGCGCATAATTTATTCCCTCATCGGGGTAATTGTCGGTGCTATCATTTGCGGAGTGTTTATTGATTTTCTGGTTGATGTCGTTCTCCTTTCACCTGCCAGGAAAGTTGGAGCGGATCTTCAAAACTTAAAACCATTCGGTCAAGTCTTTCTCTATTTCCAGGTTGCTATAGCCGGTGGGATTATAGTAAGCATTCCGAATTTATTCTATCAAATTTGGCGGTTTATTTCTCCGGCTTTACGGAAAAATGAAAAAAGGTATATCCTTTCCATTGTTGTTTTTTCATCGGGCTGCTTCTTGATTGGGATCGTCTTTGCATATTTTATAATGCTTCCGCTAACTTTAAACTTTGCCTCCCATTTCGGAACGACAACCATCAAGAACCAATTTGCCATCGATGAGTACATGTCTATTATTTTTAGTGTTATGTTGGGGGCGGGGCTCATTTTCGAACTTCCGATGATTTCATTTTTCCTCACGAAGCTGGGAATATTAAAGCCTTCTTTTATGAGAAAGTACCGGAGGCACGCAATAGTTATTATCATGGTAGTTGCCGCTGTGCTTTCACCGGGAACAGACCCGGTTTCACAGCTGATCCTCGCCGTTCCGTTGGTAATTCTTTATGAAGTAAGTATTTTGATTTCGAAATTTTCGGTAAAAAAAGGTGAGTAACATTTCTCTCTCAAATATTAGCAGACCAATAAAAGCAGAACTGAATCAATTTTCGGATGTGTTCAATGAATCAATGAAATCAAAAGTTGGTTTAGTTGATCTGGTAACAAAATATATTTTGAAGCAGAAAGGGAAGAAAATCCGTCCGCTCATGGTTCTCCTTGCTTCAAAAGTTTCCGGAGAAATTAATGACCGGACTTTTCGGGGAGCCGTGCTTGTTGAACTGTTACATACCGCAACCCTTGTGCATGATGATGTTGTCGACAATGCCGATCAGCGGAGAGGATTTCCATCAATTAATGCGATTTGGAAAAACAAAGTTGCCGTGCTTATGGGAGACTATCTTCTTTCCCGAGGATTAATGATCGCGGTTGAAGGAAAAGATTTCGATTTTCTTAAAATTATGACTGATACCGTTAAACGAATGTCGGAAGGGGAATTACTTCAGATTCAGAAAACACGAAAACTTGATATTAACGAAGAGACTTATTTCAAAATTATTTCAGACAAAACCGCCTCGCTTTTTGAAACATGCTGCGAAATTGGAGCAAAAAGTTCAACCGATGACCCTGAAGTGCATTTGGCGATGAGAAAATATGGGGAAAATCTCGGAATCGCTTTTCAAATTAAAGATGATATTTTGGATTACGACGGTACAACAAAACTTTTCGGAAAGCCAATCGGTGGAGACATTAAAGAAAAGAAAATTACCCTTCCTTTGATTTGTGCGCTTTCGCGCGCATCTAAAACGGAAGTCCAAGATATTAAAAGCGCTATCAAAAAAGGGAGTAAAAAAAATTCAGTTCATAAAGTAATAGATTTCGTCCACCAAAAGGATGGAATTGCTTACGCCGAAAAGATCGCCGCTGAATACGCAACGCAAGCAAAGCAGTGCATCGAAAAATTTCCGGATGGTAACGCGAAAACCGCTTTAATCTCGTTAGTAGACTTCGTTTTGGAAAGAAAACGATAGAAAACACTCATCGTTTAGGAGAAAATTCCCCGTCAATTTTTGTTGATTATCAACCCCTCAGTGGTTATATTTGGCAAGTTTTTTCGCCCCTTTTTAATAAATGATACTAAAAATAGCAAATTTAAGTGAAGGGATTCACGAACTGTTCTTTGATGGTAAACCGGAAGAAATCGGGTTGCCTGAACCGTTTACAAATTCTTATAAACTCCAAGTAAAAATGGAGAAACGTCATTCACAAATTGTGCTCGACGGTTCCTTAGTACTTGAAGCAAAATTTGTATGCGATAGATGTATTAATGAGTTTACCGAACAACTGGAAAGCCGTTTTCGACACGTTTATCTCTTCGGTAAAATGGAAGTTGAAAATGAGAATGACTCAATTACTTATCTTTCCTTTGATGCCGATAAGATTGATATTTCGAAAGAACTCTTTGATTATGCTGAGACAGCTATTCCTTTAAAGAAAATTTGCAGTGAAGATTGCAAGGGACTTTGTTCTCACTGCGGCAAAAATTTGAATGAAGGTTCTTGCGGTTGTTCAACTGAAAAGCTTGACGATAGATGGTTTCCATTACAACAATTAAAAAATAATTTACCAAATAACTAACGCGAAATAGGGAAGCAAATGCCAAATCCTAAAAGAAAAATGTCTAAAACAAGACGCGATAAAAGAAGAACACATTATAAAGCCGAAGCTCCGTCTTTAAGTGCTTGCTCAAATTGCGGCGAAATGAAATTAGCACATCATGCATGTCCAAACTGCGGCTACTATAACGGCCGTTCCATGATGATTCCTAAAAACTAACCAATTACATGTCTTTACCTCCTGCTAGTTCTACAAAATGCAGAATAGTTGTTGATGCGATGGGGGGCGATTTCGCCCCTCAGAACGAAGTGATAGGCTCACTTTCGGCATTGAAGGAGAACCCATCATTTCATCTTATTCTCGTTGGCGATGAATCTCAACTGAAATCAGTTGCCGCTGAACATAATCTTTCTCTTGAAGGAGTAGAGCTTGTTCACTCGGATGAAATCATTAACATGCACGATTCACCAACCACCGCTTTAAAAACAAAACAGAAATCGTCTTTGGTAATCGGGGCAAAATTGGCTGCGGAAGGCAAAGCCGAAGCTTTTGTGAGCGCCGGAAATACCGGTGCAGTTGCCGCGGCAGGAACACTGTTAATCGGCAGACTTCACGGAGTTGAGCGGCCCACAATCGGAACATTTATCCCAAATCTTACCGGCATAACAACCGTTTTTGATGTAGGAGCTTTCGTTGATTCAAAACCGCAGCATCTCGTTGGATACGCTGAATTAGCAAACGTGTATGTTCAGGAAATGTACGGAATTAAAAATCCAACGGTCGGGCTCCTCTCGGTTGGTGAAGAAAACGAAAAGGGGAACAAACTGACCAAAGAAACTTTTGAACTTCTTAAGAATTCAAAGTTAAACTTTTTTGGTAATGTTGAAGGAAGAGATATTTTAATGGGGAAAGTCAACATAGTGATATGTGACGGATTCGTTGGGAATATTCTTTTAAAATTTGGCGAATCATTTCTTAAAATTATGAAACCGATGTTGAAGAAAACTGCGGATGCAAATTTCTTCGATAAATTGAAAATTGCTTTTTCGAGAAATGCCATCAGAAAAACTTTCAAAGTCTTCGATCCGAACGCTTATGGAGGAATTCCCCTGCTCGGTGTAAAAGCGATTACCATCATCGGACACGGCTCAAGCTCGGCTGAAGGAATCAAAAACATGGTTCTTAAAGCCGCAGAGATGCATGAGAAACAATTGATCTCAAAACTTGCTCAGGCTATGAACAAGTGAGATTTTTTGTCACACTCACAAAATTCTTAAAAACGGAAATAAGGAAAAATGTCAACTAAAAAAATAAGTGCAGTTATTACCGGTGTTGGGATGTATGTACCGGAAAAAGTTCTTGATAACAAATATTTTGAATCAATTGTGGAAACTTCGAGTGATTGGATTGTAACTCGAACGGGAATTCGTGAACGAAGAGTTTTAGAGAACGGAGCAACAAGCGATCTTGCAACAGGTGCTCTCAAAGATTTAATGCAAACACATAATTTAGCGGCAGAAGAAATTGACGTGATCATAGTAGCGACGGTTACACCGGATATGTTTTTCCCTGCCACAGCATGCCTTGTGCAAGATAATGTAGGAGCGAAAAACGCTTGGGGTTTTGACTTATCAGCCGCTTGCTCCGGATTTCTTTTTGCTTTTCAAACCGGATGTTCGCTTATTGAATCGGGGCGATACAAAAAAGTAGTTGTCATTGGCGCCGATAAGATGAGTTCGATTGTTGATTATACTGATCGCAACACTTGTATCTTATTTGGTGATGCGGCCTCAGCGGTTTTGTTAGAACCTTCGGAAGATACATCAATTGGATTTCAAGATTCTTTACTCCATTGCGACGGCCAAGGAAAAAATTATTTATACATGAAAGGTGGCGGAACAGCAAATCCCGCTACACACGATACTGTTGATGCGAAAATGCATTTTCTTTTCCAAGACGGAAAACCTGTCTTTAAAGCAGCTGTAGTAGGCATGGCAGATATTTCTTATGAGCTGATGCAGAAAAATAATTTGAAAGGGGAAGACGTGGCTTACCTTGTTCCTCATCAAGCTAATTTAAGAATTATCGACGCAACAGCGGAACGTATGGGCGTTGGTAAAGAAAAAGTGATGATCAACATTGATAAATACGGCAATACAACCGCCGCAACTATTCCGCTATGTTTAACAGAATATTACAGAAACGGTAAGGTTAAAAAAGGTGATAACCTGATTTTAGCAGCCTTTGGCGCAGGATATACATGGGGTGCAGCTTATCTCGTTTGGGGAATCGATTAATGGCGAAAAGAGCATTTCTCTTTCCGGGACAAGGTTCTCAGTATGTCGGTATGGCAAAAGATCTTTTTGAGTCTTCTGTGGAAGCGAAAGAGATGATCCGCATGGCTGACAGTGAACTGGGAATTAACCTAAGCCGGATAATGTTTGATGGGCCCGAAGAAGAATTAAAGCAGACTGAATACACACAACCCGCAATTTTTTTACATAGTGTGGTTCTTGCAAGCTTAATGCGGACACTTGATTGTGAAGGGGCGGCAGGGCATTCGCTCGGTGAATACTCTGCTTTGGTAGCTTCCGGTGCAATTCAATTTTTGGATGCGCTTAAGTTGGTTCGGGCAAGAGGTATTGCGATGCAAAAATCCGGAATTGAACTACCGGGTACCATGGCTGCTGTGTTGGGGATGGACAGTGAAAAATTAGAATCGGTTTGTGCTGAAGCTTCAGCCGACGGAATAGTTCAATGTGCTAACTTTAACTCACCGGGACAAATTGTTATTTCTGGATCCGTTGAAGGAGTACGGAAAGCAATGCAATTAGCAAAAGCCGGTGGCGCAAAGCTTGTTAAGGAGTTGGTGGTTAGCGGTGCATTCCATTCACCTTTGATGCAGTCAGCTAAGGACACGCTTTTCGGTGAGCTTGAGAAAGCAAACATATACGATTCAAAATTTCCGGTGTATGCTAATGTTACCGCAAAGCCGGCAACAACCAAAGAGGCATTTAAAAATTTATTATTTGAACAAGTTACTTCACCGGTTCGCTGGGAAGAAACGATTAAGAATATGTCAGCCGACGGTTTTGATGAATTCGTGGAAATTGGTCCGGGTAAGGTTCTACATGGATTGGTGAAAAGAATTAATCCTTCAGCAGCATGTTTCACTATTGATAAATATTCCGAAGTCGAAAAGTTTTTATGAGTCAAGAAGAAAAAGTTTATTCCATCAACGGGTTAAAGATTGATCCGTTACTGTTTACGTTTAAGTTTTCATGCCGGTGTCAAGGTGAATGCTGTTACTACGGTGTTTACACAGATAAAGCCGAACATGAAACTATCCTCGAAATTAAAGATAAACTCATTTCTCTTATGGATGAGACGCAGTCAACTAATGTTGAGGAATGGTTTGAAGACCCGCAGGAAGATGATGATTTTGATTCCGGTATTGCGGTTGGTACCGAAATTGTGAATGGAAAATGCGCATTCTTAAACAAAGAAGGTTTATGCGTTATTCAATCCTTGGCAATAAATGAAGGAAAGCATCCATGGCAGTATAAACCGTTGTATTGCTATCTTTTCCCCATCACCATATACGAAAAGGCCCTAACGATTGATAACGAACATATTGATAGATTAACCGTATGTAACCGCAACAGCGGGAATGAAACGTCGATCATCGATTTTTGTAAAGACGAGTTAACTCAATTTCTTGGAGAAGAAGGCTACACTACACTTCTTCAATTTAGAAATGAGTATTTATCTGAAAGGAAATAATATGTTGGATAAAGTTGTATTGGTAACCGGAGCAACACGTGGTATAGGCAGAAGTATTGCGGAATCCTTTGCGTCAGCCGGTGCTAAAGTAGTCTTTACCTACCAAAGTTCAAGTGACACTGCCAACGAAATCGAGAAATGGGGAGCCGAAAATAACTTTCAGATTTTGGGCATACAAGCCGACGCTGCCAAGTTTGGCGACGCTGAAAAATCGATAACTTTTACTTTGGAAAAGTTCGGTCGATTAGATATTTTAGTGAACAACGCTGGGATTACTCGAGATAATCTCCTCCTGCGCATGTCCGAAGATGAGTTTGATCTTGTGATTAACGCAAATCTGAAAAGTGTATTTAATTATACCAAATGTGCGGTAAAACCGATGATCTCTCAAAAATTTGGCAGGATAATTAACATCTCGTCCGTTGTCGGAATAACCGGAAATCCCGGGCAAGCAAATTATGTTTCGGCGAAAGCCGGTGTCATCGGTTTCACAAAATCTGTTGCAAAAGAAGTAGCCTCACGGAATATCACCGTTAATGCTATTGCGCCTGGATTTATAGAAACGGATATGACGAAAAAATTAAATGAAAAACAAAGGGAAGCAATTCTCACCCTTATCCCATTGAAAAAAATCGGTTCCCCCGATGCGATTGCCGATGCGGTAAGATTTTTTGCTTCCGATGGTGCCGCCTACATAACAGGACAAGTGCTGTGTGTTGACGGCGGAATGACCATGTAAGTTCTATTTATTACTTAACTAAAATAAAAGAGGAGTCCACATATGGATGTTGAAACCAAAGTAAAAGCAATCATTATGGATAAGCTTGGAGTTGAAGAATCGCAAATCACTCCTGAAGCATCATTCACCAATGATTTGGGTGCTGATTCATTAGATATCGTAGAGTTGGTTATGGGTTTTGAAAGTGAGTTCGGAATTTCGATACCGGACGAAGATGCAGAGAAAATCGGCACCGTCGGTGATGCAGTGAACTACTTACAATCCAAAGTTAATTAAAAGACGAACGGAGGAAATGGGAAACCATTTCCTCCTGACTTCCGGGTATAGAGCATGAAGAAACGAAGAGTTGTAGTTACCGGGTTAGGGGCTGTTACTCCTATTGGAAACACCGCTTCTGAATTTTGGAATGCATTACTTGAGGGGAAAAACGGCGTTGAACTGATTACCAAATTTGATACATCAAAATTTGATACAAAGTTCGCAGCCGAAGTTAAAAATTTTGATCCGCTTTTGTATATTGACAAAAAAGCGGTGAGACGAATTGATCCTTTCGCGCAGTATGCGCTTGCCGCAGCCGAACAAGCTATCGTTGACTCAAAACTTAATCTCGAAAAAGTTGATCGTGAGAGATTTGGTGTTGTCTATGGTAGTGGTATCGGAGGTATCAGAACTCTTTCCGAACAACACTTTCTTTTCTTTCAGGATAAAACTCCGCAAAAGATTAGTCCGTTTTTCGTAACTATGATGATTGCCGACATTGCGGCGGGACAGATTTCAATTCGCTTTGGATTGAAAGGTCCTAATTACGCAACCACCTCCGCTTGTGCAACGTCTTCTCATTCTATTGCTGATGCTTTTATGTTGATTGAGCGGGGAAGTGCCGATGTTATGATGTGCGGCGGTTCCGAAGCGCCGGTTGCCGAGATGGCAGTTTCCGGTTTTAATTCAATGCGAGCGCTTTCAACTTGGAATGATCGGTACAGAGAAGCTTCTCGACCTTTTGACAAAGACCGGAACGGCTTTGTTATTGGAGAGGGTGCCGGAGCGTTAGTGCTTGAAGAGTTAGATCATGCACGCTCACGAGGCGCTGAGATTTATGCTGAAATCTCCGGAATCGGTTTAACGGCAGACGCTTATCATATTACTGCTCCACAGCCGGACGGAAACGGGGCAATACGATCAATGAAGGAAGCCATGCGTGAAGCAGAGATGCAGCCGAGCGATATCGATTATATTAATGCGCACGGTACTTCAACCCCTTACAACGATGTAACAGAAACCAAGGCCATTAAAGCGGCATTTGGCGAGCATGCTTATAAGCTTGTCATCTCGTCCGTAAAATCAATGACCGGACATTTACTCGGTGCTGCCGGCAGTATTGAAGCAATCGCGACAGTTCTTTCGGTCAAAAACGACCTCGTTCCGCCGACAATCAATTTGGAAACGCCCGATCCCGAATGCGATTTAAATTACAATCCGAAAGTTTTTTCAAAACGAACAATACATGCGGCAATAAGCAATACTTTTGGATTTGGCGGGCATAATGCTTCGCTGCTGTTCAAAAAGTACGCTGAATAATTTGTTTTCATTCCTTTCCAAATATTTTCAAAAACGAAAATCAGTAAAGCTGATTACAAAAAAGAAGCTTGCCGACCTTGAACTTCTCATTGACGCTAACGTAACCAATCCTCAAATTTTTATCGAAGCTTTTACCCATCGTTCGGCGATTGACCATAATCGATTTAAAGTTTCAAATGAGCGGCTGGAATTTCTCGGAGACGCGGTTCTGGGATTCATTATTGGCGAAGCTCTTTTTGTCGCGTTCCCCTCTAAAGATGAAGGGTATCTCACCAAAATTAGGGCAAACTTTGTGAATAAGGCGGCGTTGTACGATTGTGCGCAACGAATCAGCATGCACCAGTTTCTTTTCGTTGGAGCGGAATTGAACACAGGCGCGCATAACGGCTACAAGACAATTCTTGCAGATTCGGTAGAAGCGCTCATCGGAGCCATTTACATCGATTGTGGGATGGAAAAAGCAAAACGTTTCATCCGAAAATATTTAGTCGAACCCAATCTGAAACTCGGGCTTCATCTTGTTGATGAAAATTATAAAAGTCAGTTGCTTGAATTTACGCAGGCAGTTCGTATTGATAATCCAAAATACGCGGTTGTAAAAGAAACCGGACCGGAACACGACCGGGAATTTACCGTGCAGATTAGTATCGGAGAAAAAGTTTGGGGTGAAGGAAAAGGGAAGAATAAAAAATCCGCTGAGCAGGAAGCTGCCAGAAACGCAATCAAGACTATTCCCCCCGAACAACAAAAGCATTTGCACAAAGTGCACGAAGACTAATCACCTTTGAAGAGGGCATCCTATTAACTCATCATTATTTTCTTTATTTTTCAGTAGTAGAAATTTATCAACAATTTAAAGTTTTTTATGTCCGACATTCATCACTCCTCAACTTTTTTACATCGCCATATCGGTCCTTCTCAATCAGAAACAAAAGAAATGCTTGAAGCCATCGGCGTTTCATCGTTAACTCACTTGATTGAAGAAACACTTCCGGAACAAATAAAAATAGCACATAATTTAACGCTCGATGATCCTTTAACGGAGCAAGAGTTCAACGAATATGTAACCGGGCTCGCGCAGAAAAATAAAGTCGCTAAATCATATATGGGAATGGGGTACTCTCCGGCGATAACTCCGGCGGTAATTCAAAGAAATATTTTGGAAAATCCGGGCTGGTATACGCAATACACACCATATCAGGCTGAGATTTCTCAAGGGAGATTAGAAGCGCTTCTCAATTTTCAAACGATGGTAAGCGATTTAACAGCCATGCCGGTTGCAAATGCGTCGTTATTGGATGAAGCCACTGCTGCTGCAGAAGCTATGCTGATGTTCGCGCATGGGGCAACGGATCCTAAAAAAACTAAATTTTTTGTTGATAATAATGTTTTGCCACAAACAATTGATGTACTCTTCAACAGAGCGGAACCGAGCGGGATTACTCTTGTAATTGATGATTTCGCAAATACAGTTTTGGATGAAGCATTTATCGGTGCGCTGGTGCAATATCCAAATGCAAACGGAGAGATTTTTGAATATGAAAACTTTATTTCCTCTGCGCATGCAAAGAATATCAAAGTTGCGGTTGCTGCCGATCTCTTAAGTTTGGCATTGTTAAAAGCGCCGGGAGAATTTGGCGCCGATGTGGCTGTTGGTTCAACACAGCGGTTTGGAATTCCGATGGGCTTTGGCGGACCGAGTGCGGCTTACTTTGCGGCAAAAGAAGAATTTAAAAGAATTATTCCCGGCAGAATTATCGGTGTATCGGTTGATGCAGATGGAAATCCCGCGCTTCGTATGGCGCTACAAACCCGCGAACAACATATCAGAAGAGAAAAAGCAACGAGCAATATTTGTACTTCACAAGTCCTTCTTGCCGTTATGGCCGGGATGTACGGAGTATATCACGGAAGTGAAGGTATAAAAAATATTGCCGAAAGAATTCACAGTTCAACTTCTTCGCTTGAAACTGTTTTACGTAAACTTGGAATTAAACAGCTCAATTCCAAGTACTTTGATACATTACTTTTAGAAGTTAAAGAAAATATTGCGGCAAAAGTAAAATTACGTGCCGAACAAAAACTTGTAAACTTTAGGTACATCTCCGCGACTCAAATTGGAATTAGTTTAAGTGAAGCTACAAAAGATTCAGACGTCCAGGAAATTGCAGATATTTTTTCTGAAGCGCTTGGAAAACAAAATATTCAAATTGAAAAAAGTGATTCCGATACTTTAGGTGCTTCACTCAAACGTACATCTTCATTTTTAACACATCCGGTTTTTAATTCGTATCACTCTGAAACCGAGTTAATGCGTTACGCAAAACGTCTCGAGAATAAAGATATTTCTCTCACCTACGGAATGATTCCGCTCGGTTCGTGTACGATGAAGCTGAATGCGGCATCGGAAATGCTTGCTATAACGAATCCCGGATTTGCCAACATCCATCCCTTTGCACCGAAATGGCAAACAGAAGGCTATCAACTTGTTATCTCTGCACTTGAAAAATCTTTAGCAACGATTACCGGATTTGACGGAGTCTCGCTCCAGCCAAACTCAGGCGCGCAAGGAGAATATACCGGTCTGATGGTTATCCGCCAATATTTTATTGATAAAAAAGAAAGCCACCGAAATATCGCGTTGATTCCTTCGTCGGCGCATGGAACAAATCCGGCAAGCGCCGTAATGGCAGGCATGAAAGTAGTTGTTGTTGCTTGTGATGAAAAAGGAAATGTTGATGTCGACGATTTGAAGCGAAAAGCGGAAGAGCATAAAAATAATTTAGCCGCTTTGATGGTTACTTATCCTTCAACGCACGGTGTTTTTGAAGTTCGCATAAAAGAAATATGCGAAATCATTCACACAAATGGCGGACAAGTGTATATGGATGGTGCGAATATGAATGCGCAAGTAGGTTTAACAAGTCCCAAAACTATTGGCGCGGATGTCTGTCATTTAAATTTGCACAAGACGTTTGCAATACCGCACGGCGGCGGCGGACCGGGAGTTGGACCCATCTGCGTCGCAAAACATTTAGTCTCTTATTTACCAAATCACGCAATAGTTCCGGTGAGTGGTGAAAAAGGAATTCACGCGGTATCTGCGTCTCCATACGGCAGCGCTAATGTTTTACTTATCTCGTTCGGATATATCAAAATGCTTGGCGCAGCAGGATTAAAAGCTTCAACCGAGTATGCAATACTTAACGCAAATTATATCGCATCTAAATTGAAACCGTACTATAAAATTCTCTACACAGGTGAACAGGGAAGAGTTGCTCACGAAATGATTTTCGATATGAGAGATTTTAAACGCACCGCGAATGTTGAAGTGGAAGATGTTGCAAAGAGGTTGATGGATTATGGATTTCACGCACCGACAATTTCTTTTCCGGTTCACGGTACGGTTATGATAGAGCCGACAGAAAGCGAATCGAAAAAAGAATTGGATAGATTCTGTGAAGCAATGATACTCATTCGAAAAGAAATTGAAGCAATCGAAAACGGGGAAGCAGGCAAGGAAGATAATGTTATCAAGAACGCTCCTCACACGATGCATGCAGTAGCTTCAAGCGAATGGAAACACACCTACTCTCGGGAAGAAGCAGCGTTTCCCTCTGAGTGGGTGAAGAAGTTTAAGTTCTGGCCGGCTTCTGCAAAAGTGAACAACGCATACGGCGATAGAAATCTTGTATGTAGTTGTCCACCGCTAGAAGCGTATAAATAAATTGGTGATTGCATGTATATCTGGAGGATTGAAAGTAGTCCGGTAAAACAAACTGCATTATCTGTAATAACACTCCTTGTGGGAGGGATGTTATTGTACGGATTCAGAAATTTTGATGCATCCGGGTTAACAGATAGTCTTGCCGGATTTTTACTCGGAGGACTTCTTTTTCTTATCGGATTACCGGGATTAATTTCCGGTGGAAAAGAAGCCATAACTTTTGACCCTCACTCAAAAACAATTCTTATCGAAAATGTTAACCGGTTTAGAACGAACAGAAGATATATTGGTTTTAATGAAGTTTCCGATGTGCGAACCACCAGCATTGGACACCGTTCAGACGGATCAATCACCTATTATCTATTGCTTGATTTGAAAAACAGAAAGAAGGTGCCGCTTATTTATCCATCCTATTACGATGGAAGGTTCAGCTCATACGTTGCTGAAGA
>Ga0172369_10003047_pt1 | contig 22342 bp, 18 predicted proteins | sample LakKiv25m_FD_114539 | JGI IMG/M metagenome (GOLD analysis project Ga0172369, IMG submission 114539) | Freshwater microbial communities from Kabuno Bay, South-Kivu, Congo - kab_022012_11.25m | ecosystem: Environmental > Aquatic > Freshwater > Lake | place: Democratic Republic of the Congo...
GCCGACACCTGCGCCGAGGGTGCCAGCAGGGCGTAGCGGTACACCGTCGTCGATGTCAGCCCTTCATCAAGAACGCCGCCAAGTTGCAGCCGCAATCGCTGGACAATGGGCGCAACCGCGACACCCGCCGGCTCCGGATCCGCAGCGCGCAGGGCCTGCAACGCAGCACCCGCCGTCTTGGCCGTGCCTGCGTCGCGCGGCGCGCCGCGCTGACCGAACAGCGGGGCGGGCAACAAGCCAGGCAGAAAGGTCGTCAGATCTTCCGGCAGGTTGTCGCCGACGGTCACCAAGAGGCCCTTGCCCGCCTGCACCGCTTGCACCAATCCCGCAACAAGCGACGCCGGCACCTCGCCGACGTTGGCCAGCACGACAACATCATAGTCCTTGAGTGAAGCCGGAGTCAGACCCGGCAGTTGCAGCACATCGACGGTCATCTCACCGGCACGCGCAGTGCCCATTTCCAGGGCGCGCGCGGCAAAATAGACCTCGTCCTCGCGCGACACGGGCCGCGGCGCACCGTTGACCAGCGCCACGCGCACCGCAGCGCCGCCATCCAAGCGCAGCAGCCGCCGGTTGTCAGGAGCCAACCCGTCGTCCGGTAAAAGAATTTCACAGTACGGTGCGGCAACGGGCAGCACATAGCTGCGCCGCAACGTCTCGCCCGGCTGCAGGTTGACCAGGCTCTTGATCTCGCGGTCACCAGCCCGGATCGTCAGGTAGTCGCGAAAGACCTTCTTGCCATGGTGGCTGATGGCCACTTCGACGCGCACTTGATTGGGCCCACGCTCGGCCGCTGGCGTCGCCACCGTATCGGTAATCGCCGTATTGTCCGCCGTTTGCGCCTCAAGCTTGTCGATGCGCAGCTGGATCGGCCGCTCCTTGTCGCGACCGGTCCAGGGCGCAGTCACGCCGCGCCAGCCGCTCGCCTGCAGATCGGTCATCACCAACACACGCCGGTCATCCAAGCCCGCGCCGGCCAGCAGCGCGTCAGCCAGGGCCAGGGCGCGCGCGGCGTCATCCCGGCGCGGATGGTGCTCCAAGCGCCGCACCGCATCCAGCACCGCCCCGCGATCCGTCGTGGCCTGGCGCACCAACATTCGTGCCGGATAACCAGATGCAACAACAGCGACTTTTGAGCCGGTCGGCAATCGTTCGATCAGCGACAGTGCGCGCGCGCGTGCCTTTTCGAACAGCGTCTCGCCGCGGCCGAGCGCCATGGTCGACATGCTGTCGTCCAGCACCAGCACCAGCGCCACCTGCCCGCGCGCCCCTTCGAGCCCGACACCGCCGCCGGGCAGCGGCAACATGGGCTTGGCCAGCGCCAGCGGCACAAGCGCCACCGCCAGCGAACGCAACGCCACCAGCAGCCACTCGCTCACCTGCAGCGCGCGCGCCTTGCGCGGATGGGTGGCCAGGACAAACGCGAGCGCAGAAAAATGCACGACCGGCGCCTTGGAACGGCCCAGCAGGTGCACCGCGACCGGCACCAAGGCCGCGAGCAAACCGAGGAGCATCCATGGGTTGCCAAACTCGATCACGGCACCTCGTCCATCATCAAGATGTCTGGATCGAAGGCCGCCTCGCCATACGCGCCGGCTTCGACCGGCACCTGGCCGCGCCGGCGCAAGCGGGCCGTGGCACGCAGGATCTGGCGAATGACGCCGCGCGGCTCGATCGCCGTATCCACCGACAGATAGCCCAGGCCGCCGTGCGTCGCGACCGTGCGCAACCGTTCGCAATGGCTCCGCATCAGGTCGACATAAGTCGCCTTGATGAGGCGGGGATCGACGAGTCGGCGGTTGTCCGTCTCCTGACAGTGCAGCTGCGTCGGCCCGCGAAAGTCGAGATCGCGCTCGCGCGGATGCAGGCAGTGCAACAAGAGCACGTCCAAACCGGTACGGCGCAAGTCAAAAAGCGGCGCCAGGGCCAACTCCGGCGGCGCGAGCACGTCTGACGCCACCACTGCGATGCCGCGCCGATCGACGCCGCGCCAACTGCTCGGACCCAGCGCGTCCAGACCTGCCGAACCCGAGGGCTCCAACTTCTCCAAGCGTTCAGCAATGTTGGCAAAGTGCCGCAGGCCGCCGGCAGGCAGAAGGTTCAGTTCGGGCTGGCCGATGATCACGAGCCCGACCGAATCGCCTTGCCGCACCAGCACGAGGCCCAACGTCGCGAGCAGCAAGCGCACCGCATCGAACTTGTCGCCACCGCGCAGATCGGCAAACGCCATCGACGCCGAAGCATCGACGACCAGCGTCAGCGACGAGTGCACCTCCTGCTCGTAGCGCTTGACATAATAGCGATCTGTCCGCGCGTAGGCGCGCCAATCGATGTGCTTGAGGTCATCGCCGGGGGTGTACTCCTTGTGCTCGCTGAATTCCACACCGCCGCCCCGCTGCAGGCTGCGGTGCAGACCGCCCGGCTGACCGTCGTCGACTTGCCGCGTCGGCAACTGCAGGGGACCCAACCCACTGAGCACCTCGGTCGCGCGCTGCGCCAGCGTCTGGCGTGCCGCCTTCTCTTCGCCAAACCAGTGAAATAGTTGCGAATGTTGAGCCTTCTCGTGCAGCGCGTCGTAGCCGCGCGGTGCCGGCATCCGTTCCAGCACGCCGCGCGAAGGCACGGCGCGTACCTTGAGGGCCGACGCCCCTGCGCGCGTCAACTCGCGCAGCCGATCCGACCCCGCCTGCCCCGTCAGGCGCAGCCATTGCGTCTTGCCGCGACCCTTGCCGTCGCCTTTGTCCACCATCGTTAGGCCACCGCCGAGACCTGCACTTCCGCCAGCACGCGCTCGATCAACTTGCGGCCGTCCATGCCCTCGGCTTCCGCACGAAAGCTCGGCACCACGCGGTGCGCGATGGTCGGCACGGCCAGTGCGCGCACATCATCGAGCGACAGCGTCGTCCGCCCCGCCATCACTGCCCGGGCTTTTGCCGCAAGGACAAGGCATTGCGACGCACGCGGACTGGCGCCATAGGCCAGCAGCGGTCGCAGCGTCGCCGGGCACGCGGCATCTTCCGGCCGCGTCGCGCGCACCAGGCGCACCGCGTACTGAAGCACGTGTTCGGCGATCGGCACGGCACGAACAAGCGCCTGGATTCTCAGCACTTGCTCGCGGGTCAGCACCGGCTCGATGACCTGCTGTTCCCCGCCGGTGGTGCGCCGCACGATCTCCAACTCTTCGTCCAGCGACGGATAGTCGACGTGAATCGCCAGCATGAAGCGGTCCAACTGCGCTTCGGGCAACGGATACGTGCCATGCTGTTCAATCGGATTCTGCGTCGCGAGCACGAGAAATGGCTCTTCGAGCACATGCATCGTGCCGCCCGCGGTCACGCGCCGTTCCTGCATCGCCTGCAGCAGCGCTGCCTGGGTCTTGGGCGGCGTCCGGTTGATCTCATCACCCAAGAGGATGTTGGCGAAGATCGGACCTTCGAGAAAACGATAAGCGCGGTGCCCAGTTGCCCGTTCCTCTTCCAGCACTTCGATGCCCGTGACATCCGACGGCATCAGATCCGGCGTGAACTGGATGCGCCCGAACTTGAGCTGCATCGTCTCTGCCAATGTCGCGATCAACAACGTCTTTGCCAACCCAGGCACACCGATCGACAGCGCATGACCGTTGGCGAACAGCGCTGTCATCAGGAGTTCAATCACCGCATCCTGGCCGACCACGCGCCGCGCCACCTGCGCCGCGACGGCGTCGCGGGCTTTCTTAGCAAATTCAAGGGCCTCTAGATCGTCCATGGCCACGTTTGCGGCCACCGGCACCTGCGCCACCATCATCGACCTCCCTCGTCTGCGCCGCGCGGCCTCAAGGATACGCCGATCGAACAGCTCAGCACGGATTCCATACCGTCGCCCACCAGCGCGCTGCCGCCGGCCTCGACAAACAGCGCGGTCAGAGCCCGACCGGAAGACGGCCTCAATGTATAGCGAAATGCCGGAGATACGAGCGCGGCGGTGTCCAGGTTGCCGTCGCGGCCGCGCGCCCCGCCGCCGATGCCGAGCAGCCACTCAACGCGCTGCCCCGCGGCGTGCCACAAGACCCGTCCCACGCGCAAAAGCGCATACGGCAAGAAGGTTTGCGTGCCGCCATACAGCGCCGCATGCGGGCCGAAGTAGCGCAGGCCGCCCGCGCGCAGGCCAAGGCGCCAGGCGGGACCCGCGTCGACCTCCAAGCCGATCGAGCCACCGATGAGCTCCTGCGCGGATTCGGGCATGTAGTTCGGCGCCGTGGTCACGTCAATGCCAGCCAGGATGACGAAATCTCTTGCAGAATCCCGATCTGCCCGCGATGGCGGCGCGAAGCGTGGCAAGTCCGCGGCGCTAGGCGGCGGCGCAGGCAACTCTGGGCGCGCACCGATGCGCGGTTGCAGGTCGAGTTCCTTGGCGTGACCGTCGACCAATGCCGCCGCATAGTCCTGGAACACGGCGGGCGCGGTCGTGGACCGATCCAGGCGATGCTCGCCCGGCAGGCCCAGCCAGGCCGCGAAGGCGCGCCGCGCGAGGTCATGGCGCTCCAGGCGCGAGGCGGAAAAGCCTAGCAGTCTCAAGCACTCCGCCGCATCCGCTGCCGACTGGTTCGCGGCCGGCAACGGCGTCGCTTCCAACAACGTGACGACGCAGCCAAGGTCGCCCGCGGCGTAGCACTGCTGCGCGCGCGAGGCGAGCGTCGGCGCAGCCGCCAGCGAGGGCGACGGCACGGCAACGACCAGCGCGGCGAGCGCTGCCAACAGCCCGGATGATGGCGCAAGGCACCAATCAGGCAGGAAATTCTGCGCCGAGGGCCTTCTCAAGTTGGTCCTTGACCATGGGCTTGGCCATCTTGGCGGCAAAGCCAATGAGTTCGAGTTCGACCGAGACATCCGAAGCGCCGATGCGGAACTGTCCCTTGAAGAACTTGCCCCCTGCTTCTGCGCTGTTGCGATCCGCCGCCCACTCGATCTTCTGGATGAGGTCCGGCTTCCTGGCCTGGAAGTTGGTGAGGAGGCGCTCCAAGCGGGCGCGCGCGTCGTCGATACCGTAGTTGTGGTTGCGGGACAGGCTGATGTCGGCCATGGAGAGGCTCCCGCGCCAGATCGGCGCATCTAGGGTGTTGAATTTGCTGGCGCTTCTTGCGCCTCGGCATCGGGCTGGCGAAAGGCACGAAAAAAGCCGATGCGCTCCGTGCCGCGCAGCACGTCGCCGAACAGCACGCCTTCGCCGACGGTGCCGCGCAGGAGGCGTCGCTCCGAAGGATCGGCATCTTTCTCGTCGCAATTCGGGCGGTTCGCGTCGTAGACCAGCTCCAGCGCGCGCTTGGCGCCGGTGTGCACGCTGCACAGCTGAAAATGCGAGAACGCTTTGTGCGGCTCCTGGACGACGAGGCGGCCAGCCGTTGCGTCTTCGATCACGTTCAGCTCGATGGCGTGTGCGGCGCTGGGGCCGAGATCCATCGTGCCGCGCCACTGTCCCGCGAGCGGCGCCGAGCAGCCGGCGCCCGACACCAGAACCATCAGCAGCAACAGCAACTTGCAGGGCATGGACAACCTGAAGAGACGCGCCAGCAAGCGGCGCACGTCCGGTCGGCGCGGAGTGTAGCAGGGGCGCGCAAAATGCAAAGGGTGGACGCGACAATGAATTGCCGCGCTACGGTTCGAGAAATCTCTTCGAGATTGAGGTTGTCCGCGAAGCGGACATCTGGAACCGTAGCGGCCGATTTCAATCGGCCGTGCTTCTGCGCTACAGTGCGCCGCGTCAGCCCATGACCCTGTGGAGGTTGCCTCATGATCAAGCGAATCGGACTCCTGACCGGCGGCGGCGACTGCCCTGGCCTCAACGCCGTGATCTGGGCCGCCGTGCGCGCCGCCGAACGCCAGGGCGTCGAAGTCTTTGGCATCGAGGATGGCTTCGAGGGCTTGGCCGCCGGCGGCACGGTGCGACCCTTGCGGGGCGATGACGTGCGCAACATCCTCGGCCTGGGCGGCACCATGCTGGGCAGCACGAACCGTGGAAATCCATTCAAGTATGTCTCGACCGTCGAGGGCAAGGAGGTCATCGAGGACCGCGGCGACGAGGTCGTGCACACGATGCGCCGCCTCGATCTCGACGGCATCATCTGCATCGGCGGCGACGGCACGCTGGCGATAGCCGAGGAACTGATTCCGCGCGGCGCCAAGGTCATCGGCGTGCCCAAGACCATCGACAACGATCTCGGCGCGACCGACACGACGTTCGGCTTCTACACTGCAGTCGAAACGGCGATGGAGGCGCTGGATCGCCTGAAAACAACAGGTGAAAGCCACGATCGCGTGATGATCCTCGAAGTCATGGGCCGCAATGCCGGCTGGATTGCCCTGAACAGCGGCATGGCCGGCGCCGCGCATGTCATTCTGATTCCTGAGATTCCCTACAAGCTGGAGTCCGTCCTCGACTCGATCCGGCGCCGCTGGGACGAGGAGAAGCGGACGTTCACGCTCATCGTCGTGGCCGAAGGTGCGCATCCAGATGGTGGAGAAACATCCGTGATCGAGGTTGGTTCTGCCGCCCACGTGCCGCGGGTCGGCGGTGCGGCGCTGGTGCTCGAAGCGGCGCTGCAGCATGCGTTCAAACACGGCTGGGAAAGGCCGCGCGGCATTCCGGAGGTGCGCACGACCGTGCTCGGCCACATCCAGCGCGGCGGATCGCCCTGCGCGTACGATCGCCTGATATCGTTGCGGTTTGGCGCCGAGGCCGTGGCGCTTGCGGTCGCCGGCCGTTGGAACCGCATGGTCTGCCTGCGGGGAACCGAGATTCATTCCGTGCGGTTGCACGACGCGCTCGGGCATATCCACTCCGTCGATGTTGACGGGCAGTTGGTGCAGCACGCGCGGGCGGCGGGGATTTGCCTGGGGGATTGACCGCTCATTTGCGCAACAGTGCAAGAACACGGGCCGCCACTTCGTCGCCAACCAGCGCCGCCACCGCCGCCGGATCGGCCGCCTTGATGCCGCGCAGCGAACCAAACGCCTTGAGCAACGCCGTCTTGCGCGTCCTGCCCACGCCCGGCACCGCGTCGAGCACCGATTGCAGCGTCCGGGCATTGCGCCGCTTTCTGTGGTGGGTGATGGCAGAGCGGTGCGCCTCGTCGCGGATCGCCGCCAGTAGATAGATTTCGTTGGAGTTCTGCGGCAGCACCAGCGCGTTCTTCACCCCCGGCCGGAACACCCGCTCGTCGCTGCGTTGGCTGGGGCCGGCGTCGTCGCTCTCCAGCGTGCGCGCCTTGGCAAGTCCGCAGAGTTCCACGTCATAGACGCCAAGATCGTCGAGGGCCTGCTCGGCCATCTTGAGTTGCCCGCGCCCGCCATCGACCACCACCAGGTCCGGCAGCGGCCCGGCACCGTCCTGCGCTTTGTGAAAGCGCCGTTCCAGCACCTCGTACATCATCGCGAAATCATTCGGCGTTTCCAGCGAGCGGACGGTGAAGTGGCGGTACTCGGCCTTGGCCGGCTGCCCATCGAGAAAGACCACCATCGATCCGACCGGCTCCGTGCCAGAGATGTTGCTGATGTCGTAGCACTCGATGCGCTGGGGCAGGCTCCTGAGATGCAATCGCTTCTGCAGCCCTTCCAAGGTCTTGTGCGCGGATGTCGACACCCGCAGCCGATCTTCGAAGGTCTGGCGCGCATTCTCGGCCGCCATCTCGCACAGGCGCGCCTTGGTGCCTCGCTGCGGCGCCAGCACCGCGACCTTGCCGCGCGGCAAGGCGCCGGCGTGCAAGTGCGCGCGTGTCAGGCGCAAATCCGTCAGCCATTCGGCCAGCACGTCGGGATTCTCCAGCTGCGCCGGCATCAGCAGTTCGTCCGGAACCGTCTGACCGCGATCGTAGAGTTGCGCAACGAAGCCTTCCGCGACCTCGGCATCGGGAAACTCTTGATCCTTGAGAACATGGCCCTGGCTCGCCAACAGCACCCCTTCGCGAAAACTCAGCACGGCCACCGCCGCCCGCGCACCCTCGCGGTACAGACCAACGGCGTCGATGGAGCGTTTCTCTCCGAGAAGATTGACATTCTGCTGTTCCAGGCTCGTCTCGATGGCGCGAATCTGGTCGCGCAGCCGCGCGGCGCGTTCGTACTGCTCGTCCTGAGCCGCCAGTTCCATGCGCTGCTTGAGCCCTCCCAGCAATTCCGAGCGCCTTCCCGACAAGAACAGGCCGACGTCGCGAACATGCCCTGCATATTCAGAAACTTCCACGGGCAGCACGCAGGGCCCGAGGCAGCGGCCGATCTGGTACTCCAGGCACGGGCGAATGCGATTGCGAAACACCGAGTCGGGGCAGGTGCGCAGACGAAAGTGGCGGTTGATCTGCGCCAGGGTCGCCCGCGCCGCACTCGCCGAGGCATAAGGCCCGAAATACTGGGCACGATCCGCGGCCGCGCGCCGCACGACCTCCAGACGCGGGAAATTCTCGTCGGTGTTCAAGCGCAAGTGCAAAAAGCGCTTGTCATCCTTTAGTTTCACATTGAAGCGCGGCAGATGCTGCTTGACGAGGTCGTTTTCCAGCAGCAGCGCGTCTTTTTCGCTGGCGGTCAGGACGAGGTCGATGCCGCCCAGGACTTCGTGCAAAAGATGAACGAAAAAGCGATTGTCCTGGCCAGAGGCGTATTGCCTCAACCGGTTGCGCAGGCTGGCGGCCTTGCCGATGTAGCAGATCGCGCCGCCGCGATCGCGCATGAGGTAGACGCCAGGACGATCGGGGGCGCTGCGCGCGCGGGCGTCGAAGTCGAAGTCGTCGCTTTGGTCGAGAACGTCCGCGACGGCGCCGGGAAGGGCCGCGTCGTCGGGAGGAATTTCGCAGGGTTCCTGCCGCGCTTGCGGACCAGCAGCCTCGCTACTTCGCGGGCTTGGCGGGCTCTTTGCCTTGGGCCTCAACCGGTATCTCCTGACCGCCCACCTTGACCTGCAAGGGCGATGCGCCGCTCTCGGCCTTGGGCGCCCGCTTCTCGGCCGCGGCGAGGCGCTCCTTCTCCTGCTGCACCACCTTGGTAAACGCGTCCGAGCGCTTGATCTTGCCCGCCGCCTCCGCCGTCAGCAACAGTTTGCGCACGTAGCCACGCCAGGCCTCGGCCTTCTGCACGGACAGCACGACTTTCTCGAGCGAATCACGGACCTTGGCGTCGGCGGCGGCTGCGTCCTTGGCCGCGTCCGCTGGGGCTGCATCCTTGGCGCCTTCGGCAGGCGGATCCTTCTTCTCCGGCTTCTTCTCGGCCGCCAACCGCGCGATATAGCGCGTCTTGCCATCCTCGGACTTGAACACCTGGCCCGCCACCGGCGCCGCCGCTGTCAACTTCCACGCCGCCTTCACCGCGTCCGGCAGCTTGCCCATGCCCGGAATATCGTTGGGATCATCCGATGGCGCGGGCAGACCGAGCATCGCCTCGATGCCGCCCTGCAACGCAGCCACCGGCGACTTGCCCAGGGGACCCGACTCCGACGCGCTCAGGCCGCTGTCCTCCTTGCCGGTACGCCCCTTGGTCCACGCCTTGACGGTGTCTGACAGCGTTTGATCTGGCTTGGCTTTCGCAGCATCCAGCAGGCTTTGGGCAATCTGGTCCAACTCAACGGCCGCCCTTTCCTGCTGTAGAGAGGTCTTGGCCAGCTCGCGGCTGACCGACGCCAGCGGCGTCACCACGGCCGGCAGCTTCTTCTCGATCGCCAGCACCCACCAGCCCTTGGCGCCCTCGATCGGCCCGACGAGGGTGTCCACCTGCGCCGCCGCCACGGCATCCGCCACCGCCGGGCCAAAGGTGCGCTTCAGGCCCTCGGCGCTGAAATCATCGACATACTTGCCGCCCATGTCCTTGTAGCGCTCGTCCTCGGTCTTCTCGCCGGCTACCTTCGAAAACAGCTGAAGAAGTCGCGCTGTCTTTTCAGCACCTTGCAGATCCTTGGCCGTCTTGCCATCGGCAACCACCGCGGGTGCATCCTGGCCTTCGACCTTGGGCGGCGCGATGGGATCCAGCGCGGTCTCACCTTGCCACGCCTTGTCCAGGTCGGCGCGGATCGCCTCGGCCGCCGTCTTCTTCTCGGCCCACTTGGCGTCCGCATCCTTCTTCTTCTGCTCGTCCGTCTCAGCGGCGTCGCGCGCCAGAGCCGCGACCAAGATCCCTCGAACATTGAACTTTTCCGGCGCCTTGTACTGCTCGCCCTTGGCGTCGTAGGCAGCCTGGACCTTGTCGGCGTGTGCCGCGGCGTAGGCATCGGCGTCGGCATCGCTCACCGCGACGGCATGGGCAGCGGTGTCGGCATCGAGGGCGACGAACTCCAGCTTCGGGCGCTTGGAATCGGCCGCCACCAGCGCATCCAACTCTGCGGGCGCAATCGTGATCCCGGCGGTGACGATCGCCGCCAGCTTGTCGCGCAGGATCTCGCGGCGCAAGAACTGCTCGAGCGCAGCCTTGCTCGAACCCAGCGTGAAGCGCACGAACATGTCGTACTTGCGCGGATCGAACTGGCCATTGTCATCGACCAGGCTCGAACCGAAGATGCGCTGCAGCGCCATGACACGTCGGCTCAACTCGGCGTCGGAGACGGCAAGGCCCTGCTCTTCCGCAGCTTTTGCGACAAGAACCGACTCGGTCAGCTCGGTCAGCACCTTTTCCGCCTTGAGCATCGGCACGACGCCGTCGAACGGCGTCAGCATCGCCAGCTCCGGCGCGACACCGGAAAAGAGCATGCGCGTCTTTTCATAACGTTGCATCGCCTGCATCTTCTCGAAACCGGAGGCGCCCGGCTGCGGCGGATCCGCCGACAGCAACATCGCGAGGCTCAGTTCGTGGCTGGCGATGGTCGTGCCCGCGACATCGGCCATGTTTTGAGCGGAGTCGCCGCCAAGGCCGCCACCGCGCTCGACGCGGCTCGCCGTGTTGAAGGTGAAGATGAAGGCGAGGATGATGACGCCGAAGAGGACATAGATGAGCGTGGATCGGCTCTTCTGGCGAAAGACGTCGAGCATGGGAGGCTACTCCGCAATGGTTTTTCTCGATCGGGCGGATCGAGAGGCGCGGTATTCAAACAGCATGGGCGCTGGCGGTCAACCTCTGGAGCGATTCGCGCTACACTCACAGCAATGAGCAGCCTCGCCGGCAACTGGCCCCGCATCATCGTTCATGCCGACATGGACGCCTTCTACGCGGCGATCGAACAGCACGATCGCCCGGAACTGCGCGGCAAACCCTTGCTCATCGGTGGCGACAGTCCGCGAAGTGTCGTTTCCACAGCCAGTTATGAAGCCAGACCCTTTGGCGTCGGCAGCGCCATGCCGATGGTCGTCGCCAAGCGCAAGTGTCCGCAGGCGCTGATCATCGCGCCGCGCATGCACCGCTACGTGGAAGTGAGCCGCCAGATCATGGAAGTGTTCGACACCTTCTCGCCGCGCGTGGAAGCGCTGTCGCTCGACGAGGCGTTCCTGGACATGAGCGGCGCCGAGCGGCTGTTCGGTGCGCCGATCGACATGGCCCGGGCGATCAAAGCGGCAGTGCGCGACCGCACGGGCCTGTGCGTCTCGGTCGGCGTGGCAGCGAGCAAGTACGTCGCCAAAGTCGCGAGCGACATCAAGAAGCCCGACGGTCTGTGCGTGGTGCAGCCCCAGGACACGCTGACTTTTCTGCATCCGTTGCCGGTGTCGCGGCTGTGGGGCGTGGGCAAGCGGGCGGAGGAGCAGTTGGGCGTGCTGGGTCTGGCGACGATCGGCGATGTGGCGCGATCGGATCCGACCTGGCTGCGCGGGGTTCTCGGCTCGATGGGCGATCACATCTACCACCTGGCCCAAGGCGATGATCCGCGCGCTGTGGTGCCGGATCGCGAAGCGCAGAGCATCGGCGCCGAGAACACGCTGGACGAGGACGTGCGCGGTGCCGCGGCGATCCGCCCGCACCTGCTGCACGCCGCGGATCGCATCGCGTGGCGGTTGCGACGCAGCGCGCTGGCGGCCGGCGGAGTGCGTGTGAAGCTGAAAACGAGTCGGTTTACCCTTCACACGCGCCAGGCCGCGCTGCGGCCACCCACTCAGAATGCTGGGGAGTTGTTCGATGCCGCGCTGGCATTGCTGCCGCACTTCGATCTGCGCGAGCCGATGCGGCTGGTCGGTCTGGCGGCTTTCGACTTGCGCGATGTGGCTCAGCCGGTGCAGGGAGAGTTGTTCGGACAGGAAAAACGGCACAAGCAGCGGCAGTTGGACGTGGCGCTCGACAAGCTGCAGCAGCGCTTCGGCAAGGGGACGGTCAAGCGCGGCAGCGACGTGTGAGGGCTACTGCCCGGCAAACCCATTCTCGCGGTCCTTGAACAGGAAATTGAAACTCGTCATGGCCGCGCCGAAGCGCGGTGGAGCATGCCGAAGCCCGTTTTGGACTTTCGAAAGGCGTTTTGGCCGCGGCGAACCGCGGTGGAGTACTGCGAAGCCCGTTTTGGACTTTCGAAAGGCGTTTTGGCCGCGGCGAACCGCGGTGGAGTACTGCGAAGCCCGTCTTGGACTTTTGAAACGCGTCTTGAGCGCCGCCAAGCCCGGTGGAGCACTGCGAAGCCGGTTTCGGGCTACTGAAGCGCGTTTTGCCGCAGCCGAACACGGACCTGTCCTAAGGCAAGCGCGAGGGATTCGCGTAGTGCGCGCTCCCCCCGCCCCCGGCCGCTTCCACCTTGACGAATTCAACTCTTTCGTGGCAAAGCTGACCCGGCTCCGGCTCCGGCCGCTGCGTCGCCGAGGGGGATTCGCCATGCTGCGCCGCCGTCTCGTGTGGCTCGCAGCCGCGCTGCTGTTGGGCGTCGCCGCCCTGCCGGCACATGCACTGGCGTCAGTTGGAGCATTTGTCGAGCAGCCCCTGCATCGGTTGGGCATCGCGGGCGTCTGGGTACGTCACCAGGTACTTCCTGGCTGCAACGGCGCATTCTCCCCTGGAGCCCCTTTGAAAGAAGATCCGCGCCAATTGCCCGTAGGCCTTCTTGTTACCAGCCATCACCGCCCGCTTGAAAAGGGCTACGGCTTCGTCCGCGTGCCCGGCCAGCATCTCGTCTCGCGCCGCATTGTAGAGGTCCGAACCAGACTTTCGGGCAGGCGCGGGATCTGGGTGAACTGTGGCCAAGTCCCGGTTCAAAGGCGGCTGTCGATTGTTCATGGGCGCCTTGGCCATGCTGCCCTTTTCCGCCTTGGCGCTGCGGTTTGCCGGCGGCGCCGTCTTTGGCGACGACTTGATCTCACCGCTCGCGATGGCGGCTTGCCCCACGGTAGCCCGCGCACGCGAGCCCTCGACTGGCTGGACCGGACTCGTCTCGGCAAGGAAACCCTCGGCGACGATGGCGGGCGCCGGCTCGGCCGGCATTGCGTGGACTTGCGAACGATCCGGCGCAGTGGCTGACGGCGACGTGGCTGATGGCAAGATGGACCGGGTGGCGATCGGGGCAACCGCGCGCGGCATCACTGTTGGCGCCCGGCGCGGTGGTGGGCCCGGCGCGCCGATGCGCCACCAGACGGCCGTTGCCGCCGCCAGCACCAGGACACCGAACGCCAGCAACGGCCAGCGCATCCTGCTCTTGGCAGGCCGTCGCGCTGCATGATCGGTTTGCGTCGGGAGTTCGAGTTGTAGCTCGGGCTGCGGCTTCGTCTCGATTTCCGTGTCCGGCTGAGACGGATCTACGGGGGCGGTTTGCGCGAAATCCGATCCGATCGCCATTCCGGCGCCGTTTGGGGGGGGCTGCATTGGCGCCGGCGCGTCGGGGATCGGCCGTTTCATCTCCGCTGCCGGACTCGGCGCCGCTGGTAGCGAAGTGGCAGTCACCAGCGTCGGACCATAGGCCGTGGTTCGCGCCGGCAGAGGCGGTGGAAATCCGCCCGTTTCTATCGGTTCCAGCGTTTCGCTGACCGCTCCGGTCGCTGTCACCGGCTCAATCGCTGCCGGCCACAACGCCGATAGCAGCGTCCGCTCGCCCAACGTTTTCACGGCAGCATACAGCGCCTGGCGCATCTCGGCTGCCGTGAAGCGATGCTCGGGGTTGCGCGCCATGCCTTGGCGGAGGACGGCCTCCAGTGGTCCGAGCCGCGCGAGTCCATCGGGCGGCACGCCGCCTGAAGGGCCAAAAGGATCGCGCAGCGGGTCCGCCTTGGCCACGAGCGTCGCCAGCGTGTCGAAACCGAGCAGTTTGTAGGGTGGAACGGTGAGGAGCCACTCAAAGAGCATCGATGCCGCAGCGTAGACGTCTGCCCGCCCGTCGATCCTGCCGGAGGCTGCCTGTTCTGGCGCCATGTACCACAAAGTACCGAAGACACCGCCGGCTGAGCCGCTGAGCGAGGCCAGGTCGCCGGGTCCGCTACCGAACGCCTTGGCCAGGCCAAAATCAAGGACCTTGACCCGCAGGGCGCCGCGCGCGGTCGTCTGCACCATCACGTTGTCCGGCTTGATGTCACGGTGAACAATGCCGGCGTCGTGGGCGACCTCAAGAACCTTGAGCACCTCATCCAGCAGCGCGGCAACCTGTCCCAGCATCGGCGGTGCCGCGCGCCAACCCCTTGTCATCTCTCGCATCGTCGTTGCATTGGCGACGAATTCCATGACGATGTACGGCACTGGCGGATCCCAGCCCCTCGCAACGCGCAGGTCGTACGTCTGCACGATGCGTGAATCGTTGAGTTGCGCCGCCGCTTTGGCTTCGCGCGCGAAGCGCTGCCGCGCCTCCTTGTCATTCTGCGCGGCGCCGAGGAGCTTTACGGCAACGTCCCGCTCGAGGTTGGCTTGCCAGCCCACGAACACCGAGCCCATGCCGCCCTTGCCGATCGGCCGCAGAAGAAGGAGATCGTCATCGACCTTGCGGCCCACCAGACGTTCGAGATCCTCGTCGTCTCCTGCGACGCGTGCAGGCACGGCATGGTAGCGGCCGGCGCATGGCACGTTGTACCGTCCAGCAGACGCATTTCCGCAGGCGACGCCCAACTCCGCGAACTCGCCGCCGCAGTTCGGGCAAAGAAAACGCTTTCTTGCGTCGCGCGCCATTCTCACTGCTCAGCGGGACGCCCGAAGCTGAAGCGCCAGACGCGATGGTAGAGCAAGGCTTTCGCCACGACAATCGGCTCCAATGCTGGGGCGCATCCCGGGAATGACCTTGGCGATGATGTCGATTGCTTCGACGATCGCGTTCTGCCGAATCGGGCTTGACATTGCGAAACCAAACGATTCATCCATCGTCGCGGTGGTGCGTACCCCTCGCCCTTGGCGTCAAGGGAATGCTGACCCGCGTCAAGGGAACGCTGACCCGCGTCAAGGGACGCCAAGACCTTGTCCAGGGAATGAGTGCCGTCAGTTCGCGACCTGCACCACGACCTTTTGCCGCTCCAGCGCCGCCCGCAGCGCCGCGTTGGCCGTCGACCACTCGACGACATCGACCTTGAACGGCAGATTCGACTCGCTCAGCGCATCCAGCAGCGCACCGCGCTGGCTCAGCGGCAGCGGCGCATCGCCCAACACGACCAGATCCAGGTCGGAAAACGGCCGCGCCGTACCTTGCGTGCGCGAGCCGAACGCCCAGACTTCGCGGCCGGGCAGATGCTGGCGCAAGATTTCCTGTACCAGCAGCAAATGACGCGGCTGCAGATCAAGCGGCATCGCGCAGGACCTCGAGCAATCGGCGCGCATCGGCGGCAAGCGGCTGGGCGTGCGCATAGATATCGCTCGCGATGTCGGCATCGTAGGTGTGCGACGTCTGGTTGCGGGTGTCGTAGTAGTCGAACCAGGTTTGCGGATCGGCAATCAGCTCGCGGCGCGCCGCCTCACGAAACAAATCCTTCTTGGTGCGCAGGTCCGTCTCCGGCACCTGGGCAATGTGGCGCAGGTAGCGCTGCAGCAGTTTCCAGCAGAGGTCGACCGTGTACTCGAAGCGCTGGATGACGCCGTCGCGCAGGAGCGTGCTGTGCGGCGCGGCCTCGGCTTCGGCGCGGCCGGCCTCCAGTTGCACCAGGGCGGCAACGAGCGCATCGGTATGGAGTTCGGCCAAGACGGCAATGCCCCGCGGCCACCCGGCCGGTCGGGGCGGATGCTGGCGCGGGTGCGGGTTGGCGTCAAGGTCACGGGCTGCGCCAGCGATGAGCCCCCGAAGGGCCGCAAGGCAGGACTGCGGGTAGCCCATGCGAAGCCCCTTCGCCTGGCATTTGGGGGCCGCGTCGCAAGGCCCTGCGAACATCGGCTGGACGCCCGGCCGACGGCGGCGTAGCGTCCCCAACCTGTTGCCGGAGGGCGCATGCGCACGCGACTGATCCTGACCCTGCTGCTCCTGTCCACCTCGGCCGCCGCGGCGCCGCCGGCCAAGCCATTGCCCGCGCCTTCGCCCTTCGAGCTGACGCTCGAGGTCGTACCCGAGCATCCGCGGCCCGGCGAGCGCATCTACTGGCTCGGCAAATTGCGCAACGTCAGCGCACGCACGCTGTACGTGCCGACGCGCACGGCCGAGTGGCTGTCCTTCTACGCCATCCACACCAAGCCCGAATCTGGCGGCGCCTACGGCCACGGCTACGGATTTGCCGGGCAGCAGCCGCCTCTGGCGTGGCAGCCTCTCGCGCCCGGCGCCGTGCTCGAACAGGGTGGCGCGCTGGCCGACGACATCGCCGAGTGCCGGCACGGCTGCCCGGTAGGCGATGTGCAGATGACGCTCGAGATGGCCATCGCGCCCAACCTCGGTGACGAGGCCCCCGACGCCGACCACATCGTGCCGCGCGGCCTGCGCGTGCAAGCCGGCGTCACCATCCAAGCGCCGACGTTTTCGCTGCTGGAGCGCGCATCTGCCGACGCCGTGGCGCTCTCCGTGCTCGGCGCGCGCACGGCGCGGGACGGTCTGCGCGTGCGGCTGCGCTTGGAGAACCGCACGGCCGCGCCGCTGTGGCTGCCGCGCCCGGCGCAGTGGCTGGTGACGTGCGCGGTGACCGAGACCGCGCCGGGCGCTCGGGGTGTGCCGGGGACGCGGTTTGGCGCGGAGGCCCGGCCGCTGGCGGTCAACCGGGCGGCGCTGGTCGCGCCGGGGCGGGCGTTGACGGGGGAAGTCGCGTGCGAGGGATGGCAGTTGCCGCGGCGGGGGACGGTCGCGGTGACGCTGGCGGCGCCGGAGTGGGCGGAGGCGCGGCGGCCGGTGCGGGTGCCGTTTGTTTGGAGTGGGGTGGTGGCGAGCGCTGCGTGGGAAGTCGGCCAGGCGCCGTGAATTTGGCGAATCGAACTTGGCGACGAGCGATTCTGTCGTGTGCTGTGGACTTCGGCCGGCCGGAATCGTGCTGGCCCCAGGCGCAGACGCCTACGGTTTCTCTGCCACCGCCTTCAGGTTCGCCAGGCCGGCCTCGAAGTCCTTGCCGATCATCGCGTCCATATCCATGAAAATCGAGAAGATCCTGGCAACGAAGTTGTTCTTGCCATCCATGCTCCACGTCACGCTGGTGCCCGCACCCTGCGGCTGCAGCTTGAAGAGCACGTCGTTCTGCGCCGCGAATGGCTCCAAAAACGTCAACTTGATGCGAACTTGGGTCGGGATTTCGGCCGCGACCAGCGCCATGCTGCCCTTGCCCACGCCGTTTTCGCCTTCCCATGCATAGTTCGAGCCCGGACCCGCCGGCGCGCCCGTGAACGTCTTCTTCATCTTCGGGTCCAGCTTCTCCCAGGGCGACCATTGATCCCACTCGTGAAAGTCCTGGATCTTCGCAAAGATTCTCTCCGGCGCCGCCTGCATCGTCGCTTGGCGCTCGACATGGAAGGTGTCGGGCCGTGTCGCCGCGTACGCCAGCAGCGCCGCCAGCAGAACCGCGAACACAATCAGGATCTTCTTCACCATGGGCGACCTCGGGGTGCAGGTTTTGCGCAGGATGACAAACGTAGCGTCGCGGCGCAGCTTTCGCAAGCGTTCGCTTCAGACCTGGGAGCAAACTGCGCTTTTGCCGGGAAAACGGTCGGTTGACGGGTGTTTCGCCCAGGCGTAGAACGGGATTCGCGCGGCAATCGGCGGCCGCGCGGTCGTTCCGAGGCGGATCGATGCCGGGCGATGCAGGTCTGCATGGCTTCTGCCCCCAGGAGGAACAAACATGAAATTCCAGCTATTTGCCGCCGCCGTTGGCCTCCTGCTCGCCGCAGCCTGCTCGACCCCGCGAGCAGCAACCCAGTCCACGGATGTGGCTGCCGGCGTGGATGTGGCGTTTTCCCTTGAGGTCCTCAGCGCCAAGGACGCCACTGCGTCAAAGGACGAGGTGAGCGCCACGGATGCAGCGGCGGCCGACGCGGCACCGGACACCCTGCTCGATGCCGCGCCTGACGCGGCACCTGACACCGCGGCTGACCTCGCCGCAGATACCGGCCTGGAACCCCTGGATGTCGCGCAAGACGACGCACCCGCTGCCGATGTGCCGCTCACGCCCGTCCAGACCGGTTGCGCGGACGCCACGCGCGAAGGCTTTGCCGAACTGAAGCTGTTTCCCACCATCGCGGCATGCGGCGGCGCCTGGGATCAGGCGGGCATCTTCAACATGCCTGTCAAATGCAACCGCGAGGCCGGCAACACCGGCAAGAACGCTCCAGGAATCGGCTGCACCGTCAGCGACTTGTGCGCAGAGGGCTGGCATGTCTGCTATGGCAAGGACGACGTCGTCCACCGCAACGCCGACGGCTGCCTCGGTGTCTTGAATGGCGTGCCCAGCAGCAATGGCAAGCTCAATCCGGTGTTTTTCACCAGCCAGATGTCCTCGACCGGATCTTTCGAGTGCGCGAGCAGCAAGGACGCGACCAACGACTTGTTCGGCTGCGGCAACCTGGGCTGCAACTTCACCGACAACGCCACGGTCAAGGCGATGTGCGCGCCGCTGAGCATGTCGTCGCACGACCAGTGCAAGGGCCTGCGCAATGACCTCGCGTGCGGCGACTGGTGCAATCACCTGGGCAAATATCCGGGCTTGCCCAACAGCTGGAACTGCGGCAGCGACACCACCAAGGAAGCATTGAACGTCAAGAAGTCGAACCCGGACCAGCAGGGCGGGGTGCTGTGCTGCATGAATTGAACGCAGCCATGGGTTCGCTGCAGGTTGCTCTGGCCACCAGCGCGTCAGATCGATGGCGATGGCATTGAAAGGCGGCCAGCGCGGCCCGGGCGGCCTGCGCCTGCAAGACTCACACGCTTTCAGCGCGTCACGACCACCGTGGCAAACACCGACGGCATGCCCTTGTACACGCCGACGCGGCACGACGTGCGGCCGACGCGCAGGCCGGTCAGCACCAGCAAGTTGTTGGTCTCGGTGTGCTCGCGCAGCTCGGCGCGCACGATGCTGAGGTCATCGCAGCGCAGGCCGCGCGCCGCCCCGACCTCGACCTGCCTCGATTCGCCGACCTTGACGCTGACCATCAGCGGCGTGGCCCACTGCGCCTGCGCCGGCGCCGGCCACAAGGTCAGCGCCAGTAGCCAGCCCGTGAGCAGCAAGGCGCGTCGCGTCGCCATCACAACCCCTTGGTCGAGAAGGTCAGGTTGCCAAGACGTTGCTGCACCGCGACGGCGTCCAGCCAGGCCGTCATCGCCTTGTCGTCTTGCAGCCAGCGCCGCAGCCAGGCCACGGTCAGCGATGCCGCCACGTGCGCAACCTCCGCCGCCGGCAGCACGCCGGGTGTGCCGCAATAGGGTTTGAGGGCCGTGCCGCCGGCGATCGGCAGGCTGCAGATATCCGTGAAACTGTGGTGGTTGGCATGTTGGATGACGGCCAGGGCCTTGGGTTCGGGCAGCGCGGCGTAGATGGGCGTGATTTCCGCCGCCAGGGAGGTCATGTCGTCCAGCGTGCCACCGAAGACGAGGCCGGGCACGCCGACCTGCGCCAGGCCCGCGTCGCCGAGCGAGGAAAAGCCGCCCGGCGTATACATCACGGCACAACGCAGACCCGGCAGGGGTGGCTGCAGGCTCAGCTTGGCGCCGGTATCGAAAAAGGCGATGTACTTGCACATGATCTGCGAGGGTGCACCGGCAGCGCAAGCCGCCTTGGCGGCATCGGCATCGCCGACGGCACCTGCGACGACCAACGCTGTCCAGCCGCCGAAGGAGTGCCCCGTCATGGCGATGCGCGTCGCATCCAGCACCGGCTGCAGATCCGCCTCCTGCTGCACCTGCGCCAGGGCAAAGGCGATGTCCTTGGGCCGCTGCAGCGAAACCTGCGCGATGTCTTGGTCCTTGGCGTCGAAATCAAAGAACGTATTGCCTTCATGATTGGGCGCGACGACGACGTAGCCGTGGCTGGCGATGTGCTCGACGATGGTGAAGGATTGGGCATTGATGCCCTGAAAGCCATGCGAGAACAGGACGATGGGCCGCGTGCCCGCGGCGGCGTTGACGGGCGCATCGGCCAGGGCCTTGCCCTGCAACAATTCGAGGTACTGCACCGGCTGCCCGCCCGCCTGGCACGGATACCAGACCTGGGTCGGGACCTTGCGGTTGCGCGCGGTGTCCACCCAGTAAAAGGCGCGCGTGCCCACCAGGAACGGACCTGGCTGGTCGGGCGCCGGGCCTATGGGGGCGGCGCTGTCGGGCGCGGTGTCGGCAGCGCCCGCTGCATCGACGGTGGGCGCCAGCGCAGTGGAGCAGGCGCACAGCAACCAAGCCAGGAGACCGAGGAGCAGGATCAGGCTTCGAGTTCCAGCGTACATGTCATCCCCCGGGCTGAAGAATCTCGCCCGGCGTGACGCTACTCCTCTGTGGCGCTGGCGACAAGATCGCGACGGTCGCGCACAATCGCCGAGAATGGCGATGCTGAGATTGGACGAGCCATTCTCGGCCGGTTCCTCAGGGTTGGATGACGCAATCGACCGGATTGCTCGCCTTGGCCCCCGGCGCCAGCGACTTCCACGACATCTGCGTGATGCCCGCGGTCTCCTGCGCCTTGTTCAGGAACATCATGTACACGCGCCCGCCCTGCGGCGGCACACACTTACCGGTGAGCGTCAGCTTCTGGCTCTTGTCTTGCGGACTCTGCGGCGCGTCGAACAGGCCATCGCTGTAGATGTCGCCGCCACCCAGGTAGAGAAACAGCACCGGCTTGGCCAGGCGCACCGCCAGACCCAGCGGCACCGCGTTGGGACCGAATTGGGTCTGGATTTCGGCAATCCACTGCAGTTCAATGCCGCCCGAATTCGGCGGCACGTCGATGTAGAACTGCACGTAACCCGGGAGACCCTTGGGCATCTGCGCGGCGGCTTGCGGCGATATGCCTTGCACCGAATAGGGCACCTGCTCCGCGGCCTGCTCGATGTTCCAGTTCACGAACGGCTTGGTGCGTTGGCAGCCGAGGATGCCGTGCGCATCCAGGATCTTCTGCACCTTGGCGCCCGCCGCAGTATCGAGTGCCGTCGCCTCGGCCAGGATCAGCTTGCCCGCCTTGTCCAGCGTCGTCGACTCGGTGAAGCTCTGCAACGCATTGAGAATGATGGTATCGGTCTGCGGCGCCCCGAGCGCCTGGCGAATCGCCCAGGCCGCCGATGCGATGATCTTGCCGTCGGCATGCACTTCTGTGGTCAAATCGTCCGGGCAACGCCTCTTCTTGCTGATGTCGCGCTGCAGTTGCTGGCCCATCACCGTCAGGGCATAGGTACCGATGATCGGTTGATCCATCATCGACGCGGCGAAGTAGTCGGCAAACCCTTCGTTCATCGCATTGGGCAGGTTGTCCAGGCCGATGTCGTCAAAAGCCATGCCAGTCAAGCGCGTCGAGCCGACCTCGGCGTGCGTGTATTCGTGGTAGATGACCGAAGCGTCGTAGCAGAAATCGGTGCCCTTGTACTGGCCAAAGACGATGGCGCCTTTCTCGACGGGCGGCAGGCCGAATTGCACGAAACCTTCCTTGGGAATGAACGCGGCATTGGGAAAGCCCTGCCAGCCTCCTGCCATCGGGATATTCATCGTCACGTTGACCAGCGCCTGCAATGGAAAATCCATATTGGTCAGGTCGAAATTGTCGTGGAAATAGTCGTGGATCTTGCTGACGTGGTAGTACATCTGCACTTCGGCAAAGGCGTCCTCGGCATCCGCGTAGTTTTCCGGGGGCAGGATGCTCAGGTAGTTGCCATCGGCGTCCGGGACCACCGTCTGCTGCTGCACGCACAGACTGCCGAACTTGAAGCCCTGCTGGCTCAGCTCTGCGCCACCTTCTTGCTGCAGGCAATTGCGCACATCGACCCACGGGCCGGTCAGGTGGCCGTCGGGCGCGGTTGGCGGCGTCAGGCCGACCTGCGTCGGCTTTTTGGCATCGGTCACCGGATCGTGAGCAAACACCCAGGCCTGCGGCGGGCCTTTGGCGACATCCACCGCGGCGGCAGTATCGGCAGCGCTCGTCGGGGTAGAGACA
>Ga0172369_10003053_pt1 | contig 22326 bp, 26 predicted proteins | sample LakKiv25m_FD_114539 | JGI IMG/M metagenome (GOLD analysis project Ga0172369, IMG submission 114539) | Freshwater microbial communities from Kabuno Bay, South-Kivu, Congo - kab_022012_11.25m | ecosystem: Environmental > Aquatic > Freshwater > Lake | place: Democratic Republic of the Congo...
AAGTATAAGAAGTGCCACGGAAACTAAATTAAAGTCAAAATATAAGGAACTCTCTAAAAACACAGAGTTATATTACCGTGGATCGTAAAATATGAAGAAAGTATTAGAATCTAATTTCACAACCTATTGCAATCATCGAACCGAACCATACTTCACGTTTGTTAAAAACGGGAGGAAAACAATTGAAGGGCGACTTAAAAAAGGATTGTACTGTCTCGTAAAACCGGGAGATCATATTATCGTCTATAACGAGGAAGAAACAGATTCGATTAGAGTGCTTGTAAAGGATGTTCGAACATATATCTCCATACAAGAAATGTTTGAACACGAGATAATAAAAAAGCTACTTCCAAACGCGAATACTATTGAGGAGGGGATAGAAATCTATCAAAAATTTTATACCAACGAACAACAACAAAAATTTGGTATTGTCGCAATAGAATTTAAAAGAATAAGCCGCCCCACACTCTAGGCATGGAGTATTTTGTTATAGTGTAATCTATCGAAGTCGGACTTCGATGTCCCACAAATGCGGGAGTTTTTTTCACTTTAAATATCCAATCTTTTTTAGCCATTCCTCGTTTTCCCACTCCCACAATCGTTTTGCGCCAAGAAATGCTTCGAAATCATTTTCAACATTATGAAGTTCTTTTAGTTCAATATGCCCAACAAGGGGACCAAATTCATGTTTACACGATCGCATAAACGGATCATCCCATTTAATTTTTACCTGCTCTCTACCACCTTTTGCTCTAAGGGAGGCACCACAATTCATACAAAGACGGCTTTGATCGATTCGTAATATCCAACGCGTTGAGAGTTCGGGAACTAGATCCTTCATTGCATAAAAATATGCAGAAGTCTGGATATTGTAATCACGATAAATCTCAAGCGAAGTTTTAATATCTAATATTCCAAGTTTTCCACCAATGCGTGCAATTGCATCAAGTGTTCCTGCATATTTATGTTTGTCGCTTTTAAGTCGCACCTCAACATGCTTTGGGTCAACCTCAATATTATTATCAAGAAGATATTCAGCAAACGCGGACATTGAAGGCGTAATAGGGTAGGGAATATGAGGTTTCTGCCCCATCAAAATCGCTTCAGCTGCCTCGTGAATCATTGTTCCCTCTACTGCTGATTGTTCTTTTACCTGCTCAGCTGCTCGATAATTGGGCATCTTTGCATAAAAATAATAGAGTGCTGGCTTCGCTTTTATTTCAACAATTTTTGTAACCCGAGGATACCACACATCATTTTCTAGAATATATCCGCACGCATTCTTAAATTCGTCCGGCGTCTTAAAATCATCCATTCGATTAGTAATATATATTTACTTGCGACATCATTACTCAATTGTATCAGTGATTTCCTTTTATTTGTATTGACATACAGCGAACTTGTATTTATTAACATCATCAGAAAGGACATCGAAAGGGAGATTATAGGGAAGCGTGAAAAACACTAGTATTTTGATATTTAGATATGTCGCACAATATACCTTTTGCGACATACCCGCTAAACTAAAAGATGCGCTGTAAATAGATATATCGCTATTATCTATGCAACAGAAAAATTCCTATCACACAAGAGCTCTTTGATTCTCTAAACTGTAAAAAACTTTGGCAAACAGATTCATTTTTAAACTCCCTTCCTAAATCATCTCAATAATTTTCCGCATAATATCAAAAATATATTGAATGAACTGTTTTATAATATCCGTTACTCGTCCGACAAAATCCGGTGCCGCAGCTGGGTTTGTAGTGCTTATAAGCTCAGAAACCTTCTCTAATAGATTCATTGTTGACTCTGGAGTCAGTTTTTGCGATGATCCGGCATTAGTTCCTAATACCTGGCTATTCACCATTTTTTCAAGATCAACTCCAAGTTTTGACTCCATTTTCTTCTTTGCTTGATCCGCGATATCAAAAATTTCTTTTGCCGGATCGGGTAAAAAACTCTTTAGGACCGTCTCGAGCGGATTTATTGAGTTCTCTGTATTTGTTTGCGCATTTACCTTAAATGCAAAAAAACACCAAAATATTAAAAATGTTACCGCAACATTACATAGGATTATTTTTTTCATATTTATGAATTATTTACACCCAGAACCTCTTCCACGCGGATATCCAGCAATTGACGGAAGATATGTCACAGGATCGATTGTAACACCAATTGGCACAACTCCTGCAGCTGGCGGTATTATTTTATATTGTAGCGTAGGCGCCCACAAAACTCCAAAATGTAAATGCGGGCCAAATGAATAGCCGGTATTTCCCGAGTATCCAATTATCATTCCTTTTTCTACCCGTCCTCCTTCTCTCACTATCTGCGAAGAAAGGTGGCCATACAATGTTGCAAGGTTATTATCGTGCTTAATAACAATATATTTCCCATATTGATATCGTGACCAACGTGATGTTCCACGATCATTATTGCCAACACGTACAATTGTTCCTGATTCTGCAGCAAGAACAGGTGTCCCCACTGGAGTTCCAAGGTCAAGACCATTGTGCGATTTTGTTTTATACAATTTCAACGCAGATGGAGTTTTCCCGTAACACTGAGTGATATATGGCGATTCAAGTGGAAAATCTAGAACACCAAACCGTTGTATCGGCAAAAGATTTGAATTAAACGAAGCACGTAATTTATCTTCAACTTCAGAAATTGCATTTCCGATTTCCTCTTGTCGTTTATCAAGTTCTGCAAGCTGTTTTGCATATTGTTGTTCTTGTGATTTTGTTACTTCAAGCACGCGCTGTTTTTCTGCTTTTTGCTCCGCGGTAATTTGTTGGAGTGTTAACAATGTTTCCTTTTGTGTTTCCTTTTGATTCTTTTTTTGTTTTGTCGATTTAATCTTATCTTTATACTCAACCTGCAACGATTGTAGATCTTTTATATTATTTGACAAAGCAAAATTAAGTGTCCTAATACTTTCTGCTTGAGCAATACTATCACTTAAGGACTCACTTTTTAAAATTCGTTCAATAAACGATTCTTTATCGGCTTGTTGCATCTCCCCTATTAAACGACTTATTGCTGTTCGTTTTGTATCGATTTCACTACTAATAGTGCGGACATCATTCCCTAAAACCCCAATTTCCATATCAAGTTTCTCAATATGCACTGAACTTGATTTAATCGAAAGATTTAACTGATTGATACTTGTATTATAAGTTTGAATATCTTTTTTTAGTGAATTTCCGACCTCACTTACCGCATCAAGCGATCGCTGAAGTAAATCTCTTTGATCCTTAATCTTTTGGAGCTCACTATTCTTTTCTTCAATGTTTTTCTGAAGATCACCAAGTGCATTAGAAAAAAAGGAGAACGGAGAGGATTGTGCAAGAACTTTTTGCTGAGCAAAAAGGGCAACAAGAATCACTACGCTTGCAATATATGTGCTAAGCGCGTTTCGCATATTTAGGAAATCTTTTGGATTGCGTTATCTATTCTTGTTTCGGCTTCATTTGGGTCTAATATTGAAAGAAGTTCGAGTGGACCCGGTGAATTTTGTAAACCAGAAAGCGCAACACGAAGTGGCCACAAAACATTTCCCTTGCCCTCTTTTGTCGCATATTCCATTATTTTTTCGCTTGCCTCTCCCCCGTTTTTCATAATTTGCAAAATTTCAAGCAAGTGCTTTTTTGATTCAGATAACGGGACATCCTTCCACATAAGAAGCTTCACATCATATGAAATAATTTCAAAAAACGGTCTTGCTTCAATTTGAAAATCGCTTAACTTTTTCATTCGTTCCCGGGTAAGTTCAATAACTCGAGAAAGTTTTTTTGTGTCCACCTTCCACTTTTCGGGAACAAAAGGAAATATTTGTTCAACGAGATCAGGAAGTGGAACCGTGCGTATGTGCATTGCATTTAGCCAATCAAGTTTTTCAGTGTTATATACCGCCCCAGCCTTTTGAACACGCTTTAGAGAGAATTCCTTTTTCATCTCCTCAACGGTTAATATTTCGCGATCATTTTCTGGATGCCATCCGAGCAAAACGATAAAATTAAGAATTGCCGATGGAAGATACCCATCAGTTCGATATTGATTTAATGAATCTTGCAAAAAACGCTTCGAAAGTTTCTTTTTACTTGTATCTAAAATTAGTGGAAGATGTCCATATAAAACTGGCGAAAATCCAAGTGCTTCTTGAATAACGATCTGCTTTGGAGTATTTGGCAAGTGTTCCTCTCCGCGAATCACGTGTGTAATATTTGTTTCGTAATCGTCAACTACTACCGCAAAATTATATAGTGGATCCTCAATTCCCTTTGCGATAATAATATCGCCAAATAATTTAGTATCAAAGCTTACTCTGCCACGAACAATATCGGTAAATTGAATTATTTTTTCCGGCATTTTTATTCTAATCACCGCTCTTTCTGTCTTTATTCTTTCCTCTGCATCTTTGTGAGAAATTGACTTGCATCGCCCGCTATATTTCGGCGGCATTCCTTGACTCATTTGCGCCTGATATTCTGCTTCAAGCTCATCTTCCTTGCAAAAACAATAATATGCCTTCCCGTCACTCAAAAGATTCGAAAGATATTTTTTATACACATCAATTCGCTCACTTTGTCTCCAGATTGGTTCATCAGAACTAATTCCAAACCATTCAAAATTCTTCACTATATCATCCTCAAAGCGCTTCTCAGAGCGCTCTTTATCGGTATCCTCAATACGCAAAATAAACGTCCCTCCTTCACGTTTTGCAAAAAGCCAGTTAAATAATGCGGTTCTAACACCTCCAATGTGTAAAAAACCAGTTGGTGAAGGCGCGAAACGTACTCGAACACTCATACGCCTCATTATACCTCATTTTTTCATTATCGTCACCCCTCGATGAGCTTGTCCACCTCTTCTGCAATACGATCCGCCGACTGGGGGGTAAAAAACGAATCCACTTTTTCTTCGACGCTCTTTAACGCAAACTCAGGTGAAATAATTTCATGTATACGCGATTGTAGTGTGTGCACAGTCATATTTGCTTCCTCGAGCACAAATGCATGCCCAGTTTTTGAATATGCATATGCATTTACCTTCTGATGATCGCCCGCGGACTCTTCAAGAGGGATGAGAATTGTTGGGGTCTTGAACGATGCAATTTCAAAAATTGCACCGGATCCAGCACGAGAAACAATTATATCGGCGGCAGTCATCGCATGTTTCATTTCTTCAACATTCATATATCCAACCGCGCGATATCGGGCATGAAATTCGCGAGGAATCATGATCATAATCTCCCTCATGGACATCTCTATCTCTTGATAGTTGCCTTGTCCAACTTGATGTAATATTTGTACTTCACCAAGCAACTCCCTAAGATTTTCTATTATAAATGAATTTATCCGTTGCGATCCCTGCGATCCACCGATAACAAGAACGAGAGGGATATGACCATCCATTCTCCAAAAATTCTTTGCTCCTTCTTTAGACATTCTATTTTTTAAAATTTCATCTCTAATAGGATTTCCTGTTATTACAACTTTTTTTTCATCAAAAAATTCTTTTGAATCAGAAAATGCAACACAAATCTTTTTCGCAAATTTTGCCGAAATTTTGTTTGAAAGCCCAGGAATGGCATCTGATTCGTGAATAATAATTGGAATTTGATAAAACCACGCCACAAGAACCACTGGAATTGATCCTGGACCGCCTTTTGAGAACAACACATCGGGCATCACATAAAGTAACGAAAAAAATGCCTGAAAAATGCTAATAAAAAATTTTGGTATATCAAAAATATTTTGAATCGAGATATATCGACGTAATCTACTTCCGATAATCGGATGAACGTGGATGTTCCTAAATTCAAATTCATTTTGATAAATTCCAGGGTTTCCAAAATAGTGAAATTCGATGACTGTATCATCATATGGCCCTCGTTTTTTCGCAAGCGCGTCACATACAGAAAGAAGCGGATAAATATGCCCACCAGTTCCACCACCAGTAATTCCAATTCGCATAAATCTATTTTTTCTCATAGCTATCGTTTATATTTTGAAACATTTGCAATAATACCCGACATAGTAAGAAATACAGCAAGCGCAGTTCCTCCATAACTTACGAATGGTAACGGAACTCCGGTCAAAGGAATAACGCCAGATATCGCTCCAATATTTACAAATGTTTGTAATCCAAGAATACTCATAAATCCAACCACCATATATTTAGCAAAATTATCTGGCGCCCTTGTTGCAATTCTAAATCCGCGCCATAAAAAAGCAAGAAAAAAAAGGAGAAACCCGGACGCACCAACAAACCCAAGTTCTTCCGCAATAACTGCAAATATTGAATCACCAATTGGCTCAGGAAGAAAATGCAATTTTGAGGTCGACTTTCCGAACCCAACCCCAAAAACACCACCAGATCCAATTGCATTAAGTGCCTGATTAATGTGCCACCCGGTACCGAGTGGATCGCTCTCCGGATGCAAAAAGGTTGTAACACGCTTCAGACGGTAATTATCTCCACCTGTGTCACTTTTAATCGCAAAAATAAGTACTCCAAGTGAAATAACTCCAATAAGAATCATTCCAATAAAAAATTTGGGTTTTGCTCCAGCAACAAAATAAATAATGAGGGAGGAAAAGAAAACAAGCGCGGCAGTCGAAGTTGCAGGTTGTAAAATGAGCAATACCATCACTGCGCCAACAAGAAGTGAAAATGGAATGAATCCGCTAATAAAACTTTTACTTCGTTCCTGATTTTTTCCAACCCACGCTGACAAATAAATGAGAAATGCCAGTTTAATAAATTCTCCTGGCTGAAATTTGAATACTTGAAAATCAATCCAACGGGCACCTCCTTTTTGGATATCAACCAAAGGAGTGAATACAAGGAACAGAAGAATAATTCCAAAAACGAGTAATGGAATAGAAATCCTTTCCCAAAATCGATAATAAACAAAAAATCCAATTAAAAACCCAACGAGTCCGACCGCAAGCCCATTTGTCATTTGGTGAATCAAATAATACATACTATCCCCCGTTTCGGCCTTAGCAAGATCAGAAGAAGCGCTTGTAAGGACGACAAGTCCAAAGATAACAAGAACCACGAGAAATCCTAAAAAAATAAAATCAGGAGTAGAACTTTTTGGAATTCGTAATTTCTTTATCATGAAGACATTGATTTTATTATCATTCCATTTCGGACTCCACAAAATCCTTCTTCGTGATGCCACGAATGTGATCCGTTAACAAAAACATGGATTGGCTTACCATCGGACCAAATAACGACATCCGCATAGTTTCCTTCAACTATGCTTCCTCTCTTTTTAACTCCAAATTTTTTTGCTGGCGCGTTAGTAACTTTTTCCACCGCTTTCTCGAACGGAATAATTTTCTTTTTTTCTACAAAAGAAAATAACTCAGGGATTGTATTTGTCCCTTGATGTTGTTTGAACTCTTTCTTTCCAAATGCCGCGCTATTAGACGAAATAAATGATTGTGAATTATTTATTGCACTTATTATAGATGGCGCGTCAACCGCTCTCGTACTTATGGTTGCTCGAAACCTTGTAACAATCATTAGATGGAGAATCATTGCTTCATACGATTTATTCTCTCGAGTAGCAAGTTCTCGAATTGATTTCCCCTCCAAAAATTTCAATGCCTTATCAGGAATATGACTAATAATATAATCACGTGCCGTTTCTTTTTTTAGAAATTCGATGATACGAGAAGAAAACGAATATGATTTGATGCTCTCATACATTCGATCAAATGATTCATCTTGAGCCCACTCAGGAAGTAATTCATACAAAAGCATTGGGATTGTCTCAAATGTGTTCACATCAAAATGTACATGAGCAGTATTCGCATGTCCCGAAATAAATTCGAGCGCATTTGCATATTGTTTACTATATTTTTTTATAGGCTGCATATGACTAATATGTATATTGCTCTGTGTTCGCTCTGAAATATCAATACACTCTTCAACTGATTCTTTTATTTTTTCTCGCATATTTCGCATATGAACCGCACATACACCACCACAATGAGTAACCACCCTCGCAATGTGCTCCACTTCATAAAACGGGGTTCTAACTCCATGAATATGTTCTAAACCGAAGGAAACACCAAGTGCTCCTTCATTCATTGAAATATCAACCATCTTCGATATTGAATTTATCTCTCTATCAGTTAAATCACGAAATGCATCACGAGTAATTCCCTTTCTTAATCCCGTATAGCCAACTAATGTTCCAAAATTTACTCCAAGTGGTCTATTTTTTATGTGCGACAAAAAATCCCCCATCGTTTTCCAGTCAACATTTATTCCCGCGTTACTTCCCCACTCCGCAGCAATATCAGGAAGAACTCCAAACAACGGAGCAAGAGAAACGCCACAATTTCCTCCAATGATGGATGTTATACCTTGAGAAACAAAATCCTCCTGATTTGGCTCATAGAAGAGTGAATAATGATGGTCTGAATGTGAGGTCACATCAATACATCCAGGAGTTATATTCATTCCACTCGCATCGATTACTTCATCGCCATGAGAACGAGATAGAGTCCCAATTTTTGTAATAATCTGACCACGAATAAGAACATCCTTCCGTTCTGGATGGTTCCCTAAGCCGTCATATACTAAGCCATTTTTTATGAGAACAGCCATGTATATTTATTATATCCGATTGAAGTTTTATATAAACCGAGCAATAAAGAATAATGTGAGCCCAACCGTAGTAGTTACTGCAGTTATAAACCAAAAACGCATGGTAATTTGAGTTTCCGGCCATCCAAGCGCCTCAAAATGATGATGAATTGGCGTAGAAAGAAAAATTTTCTTTTTTCTTACTTTTTTGCTAACCATTTGAATAATAACTGTTACCGACTCAAATACAAGAATTGATCCAAAAAATGGGAGGAAAAAGACAGTATTGGTAAGCATCGCCATTGCTCCAACAGTGATTCCCAATGACATTGATCCAGTATCTCCCATGAAGAAACGGGCAGGATAAATATTAAACCAAAGAAACGCAAGTAGCGCCCCCAAAATTACTGCATTCATTGCCGCAAGATCGAAATGCTTGATAGTAAATGAAATAACCGCAAACGCACCAAAAATGAAAAATAATGTTCCTCCGGCAAGTCCATCAAGCCCATCGGTTTCATTTGTTGAAAATGCAGATGCAATTATCACAAACATAAATAGAGGGATATACCACCACCCAATAGACACATCCCCAAGAAACGGAATATATAGGGTATTCCAGCCTAACCGAAAATAAAACCACCACGCACCAACCGCAGAAACTACCGTGTACATAAGAATCTTGTGCATCATGCTTAATCCGCCTCCTTTTGGGCCAATACGAAGAACACCAAGAAAATCATCAACAATCCCAACAATTGCGGCAAACAAAAGATACCCAAGAGGAAGATAGGTTTCTGATCTACTTATGAAATTAAAATAATTTGCAAACCCACCAAACAATTTTCCAAATATAAAAAATAATAGTGCGAGAATTACAACGGTTCCCCAAATAATAACCCCGCCCATCGTTGGTGTTTCACCCTTGTTTTTATGAAATTGATGAAATACTGGAGCGGTCTCTGCGTCGCGAATATTTTTTTTCTTTATTCCAAATTTCATTAAAATCCTCAAAACAATTGGGGTTATAATAAGTGCAACTACAAATGAAAGGGCAAATAATATAAGAACTCGAATTGCTTCAAATGCTACCATATTTACTATGATTTATTGTTATTAGTTTCTTTGGGATACGCCGACTCTACCCAACCAAATAAGACTTCCTTTGTTTTTACCCTATCATAACTTCCTAAAATTATACAGACAACGCGTTCCCCTCGGAACGTGAAAAAACCAAGTATATTTTCTCGCGCTTCAGGGGATGTCCCTGTTTTTCCACCCAAAAAAGAAAAATCCTTGGCAAACGGATTTATGTTGTAAATAATTCTGCTTTCTGAACTATTTGTTGACTGCGCAAAAAAACTTTGCAATCGCGTCCAACTCAAAATTTCTGGATGCTTTTCCGCAATATACCGTGCGAGCTTTATAAGATCATTAGGAGTAGAAACATTTTTCGGGGAAAGTCCCGACGCATCTTCAAAATAAGTATCGTTCATTCCAATTGATTTTGCCTTTGCATTTAATAGCACGACAAATTTTTCTCTTCCTCCTCCAAGCTCCTCAATTGCAGTTGCAGCATCATTAGAAGAGGCAAGCAGCATTATTGTCAAAAAATCCTGTCCCGAATATACCTCTCCGCTCTTAAATTCACCTGAAATTCCTTCGGTTTCTAATGCAGTTTGGGAGATGGGAATTTTTTTATGAATACCAATATCTTCTATAAATACTATCGATGTTAATAATTTCGTAATCGAAGCAATTGGCCACCGTTTGTATGTTTGATAATTAAGATATGAGAAATTTGAATCAAGCGAATAAATCATTGCTCCCTCCGCATTAATCACAGGATCTGAAATATTCCAGTTGCGAGTTGGATATTTTTTTTGTTCACTCTTCTCAACAACCAGCACATTTTCTTGAATGACTTCGGCGTCTGGTATCTTTTCCCTCTTTATTAAAAAATTAGAAACGATAACCGAAACGATGAGCAAACAAATAAGTAAGAAAAACTGAACATGTGATTTCATGCGCGTTACTCAATCTCTTCATTTTGCACCTCATCGAATGGTGATTCAGATTTTTTCTCTTTATTTTCTGGAATTACTACTTCTTCCATTGTTCGGGTAAATGTCTCAAGTAGAGCATGATAACGATCATATTCTGGTAACATCTTTATATTTGATATACCGATATGCTTCAAAAAATCTTGTGTTGGCGAATATCGAAACGAAGCACCCTTCTCTTCTCCACGCTCAACGAGTCCTCGCATCGAAAGATTTCGAATTGAATAACTTGAATTCACTCCACGTATATAGTCAACCGTGGCCCGAGTTACTGGGCCAAGATAGGAAACAAGCGCAAGCGTCTCAAGCGCGGCAGGAGTAAGCGACTCGCGAAATTCGTCCTTTATAATTGCCTCACCAATTTCTTTTAACTCTGGCTTTGTTGCAAGTTGTATTGAATTTCCCTTTCTTAAAACAATGAGCCCCCTCTCATGTGATGAAATGAGTGCCTGCTCATAATGCGATACTGTCGCTTCACATTCTTCTAAAGAAACATTAAGCATTCGTGCAACAACATGGATATCAATAGGCTCGCCAAAGAAAAACAGTAATGCTTCAAGTTTTGCTGAAAATTCCATAATTCTATTATTATTCTACCTTTAACCCACCCATTTTCGCAATCGTGATATCGCTGAAATGATCTCCTTGTTCCACTTTTACTATTTGTTGCTTTATAAGATGAAGAACAGCAAGAAACAATACCACAAGTTCAGTCCTACCTCCTTCTCCGTGTAGTGCTCGCAAATTTTGGGGGGCACTAGTAAGTTTGGCAATAACCTCTTCTATTTTTGTGCGGAGATTCAAAATTTGATTCTTAACCCGAACTTTTGGCGTCATCGCGGTTTCAAGCGCCCCCGAAATTTTTAATATTGCCCCAAGAAGTTCTTCTGGACCAACCTTTGAAGGCGGATAAAACACCGTAGGCGCTGAAAGCATAAATTCGCGAGTATACATTTTTGGCATCTCACTCCACTGTGCACGAATATATTCCTGAGTACGTTTAAACTCTTGATATAGTTTCAAGCGAACTTCAAGATCTTGTATCTCTGCTTGTTCTTCCTGAGTGAGTTCAAGTGATGGAAGTAACGTTTTTGATTTAATAAGCAATAACCGTGATGCGACAACGAGAAAATCAGCAAGTAATTCCAGTGGCGCATTATATTGCGCGTGCTCATCAGTAGAATTTTCATCAATACCAAAATCTATTTTGAACCCCTCAAGATAGTGAAGAAAATCCGCAGTAACACTTGCGAGTGCTATGGTACCAATTTCCATCTTTTTTGATTCGATAAGTTCTAATAATTTATCGAGTGGGCCTTGATATTGATCGAGTTTGAGTTCGTACATGTTTAAAATCTAACCATCTATACACAGTATACCGCAATTATCCGTGGCGAATTTCTAAGACATCTCCGTCTTGGACGATATATTCTTTTCCTTCCAAACGAAGCCATCCTTTTTGTTTTGCCTGACTCCACCCCCCTGCCTCAACGAGTTTTGAATAATTCACTACCTCTGCGCGAATAAATTTATGCTCAAAATCAGTGTGAATTGTTCCTGCTGCCTCTGGCGCCTTTGCCCCACGTTCAATTGTCCACGCGCGCGTCTCATCTTCTCCTGTTGTAAGGAAACTAATAAGATTCAAAATTTCATATGCCTTAACAATAATTGGAGAAACATCTTCTTCAAATCCAAGATTCATTACTAAATACTGCCCACCAAGTTCAGCAATTTTTTCTTTCAATTCTAGTGGCACATCCTCTTCTTCGCCATTCAAAAGAAATAACTGCTCTTTCGAGGTAAGCAATGAAAGATCTTTCATAATAGGCTCGCCGGCAAATACTCGAGTGAGTCCACCACTTTCAAGTGTTTTTTTAACCGCCTGTAATACCTCGATATCCTTCAATGTTTGTTTGTCTCCTATACGCACTTCTTTTTCACATTTATTAAGTCTTTTGGCAACCGTATCAAGATCCTTAAAAATAAGTTCAGTAATAATAATATCCAAATCGCGAACCGGGTCAGTGGTTTGCTCCACGTGAATAATATCAGAATCCTTAAAACAACGAAGCACCTGCACAATCGCCTTGCATTCTCTGATATTAGCTAAGAACTGATTTCCCAATCCCTCACCTTTATGCGCATCCTTTACAAGCCCTGCAATATCGTAAAATTCAACAACTGCAGGAATAGTTTTCCTTGATTTTGATAATCTTGTAAGCACATCAAGACGCTCATCGGGCACTGAAACAACTCCGACATTTGGATCAATGGTCGCGAACGGATAATTTGCAACGGTTACATTTTGTTTGGTAAGAATGGTAAATAATGTTGATTTCCCAACATTTGGCATGCCAACAATACCTATAGACAGTTTCATAATTTTATAGTATTGTACAAATGTACATTTACTAATAGTAAAATAAAAAAAACAAAAACAAAAGGAGCGTGTTATGGAAGATTTATTAATCTTTTATGGATTTATTTGTTTATATTTATTAATTGGACTTCTTGCCCAAAAGTGGTATAGGAGAAAACTCTTCTATATCTCAATGAAAAATGGGGGGCTCTCTGAAACAAGGGAGACAGAAAAAAAGTTAGTTCGCATGTTTTTCCTTTGGCCTACAATGTTTCCCTATCAATTTTTCAAAATAAAATAATGAGAAGTTTATGGCAAAGCGATGGAAGAAGTCCACGGAAAAATGTCAGGCGTGCCAAAAATCATATACGAATAAGAAAACTCGAATGAAATCGAGACACCATATTTATCCACGTCGTTTTTTTCCTAACAGCATTGAAACAGAAGATTTATGCAGAACGTGTCACAACGAACTAGAGCGAGAAATCCCCGCAAAAAAACAACTCGCAAAACAAAAATATTTAAATATTTTTAACAATTTTATAAAACGAAAAAATAGGAATATATAAATCCCACAGTATGTGGGATTTTTAATTGAGGCTACGTATTTCCGATAATATTTCATCAGGAATCGCATCCCGAATCGGGCTTACTCCAGGATATCTCCAAACGGTAATTATTTTAAATTTTTTCTCGGTATTTCCAAAAAACGATTGCATATTATCTAACTCTCCAACTTTTGAGTTTTGTACTTTGAGCTTTGAATTTTCTATGACATACATCACCCACATCTCTTGTTTTCCAGTGGGTTGCATCGCCGCAATAGCGCCATCAAGAACCCCTTCTTCGGTTCGCTTTGGAAATCGAATGATTCTTCTCACTCTTTGGTCAGAAATTCCATACTGCTGCATTTTTTCCCACGCATGAGCAGTCCAAATATATTTCGAATCATTTTTCGGCTGTTTCATAGTTTCCCCCTCTTTTTTATTTAAATTTTATAAATTGAAATTTTCTTATCTCCCATACATCCCTACAAGCTCAGCGCGAGTTATAACATGTCCCTCCATTGCCCGCAATAATTCAGCTTTTTTTGATCCTTCAGCAAGTTCTAGTTCACAATCAAGTGCATATAAAGAAAATATATAATGGTGCGGATCCTTCCCTTTTACTGGGCATGGCCCCATATATTTCATCTTTCCATTGCTCCCCGTCCCCTGCACCGCACCAGAAGGAACAACGCCCTCTTGAATATATTGTGAACGTGGTGGAACATTCCACAACAACCAATGATCCCATGGAACTCCGCGTGTTGCGTCGGGATCATCAATAATAAGTGCTAAACTTTTTACATTATCAGGCACGTGCCGTATCTCAAGCAACGGATTGGTATCCTCTCCATCACAGGTATATTTAGTCGGGATCATTTCACCGTCCTTAAATGATGAACTCTTTATCTTCATTTCTTCCATAATGACAGTATATCGTATAAAGTATTACGTATAAAGTATTGATTGCTTACTACACAATACAAAATACTTTATACTATCTTCATATGTCCAAAGCGTTTTACCGAACCTATCGCCCATCCTCATTTGAGGATCTTTTAGGTCAGGAACCAATTCAAAAGACGCTTCGTGAAGCAGCGCGACAAGACAAACTTGCTCACGCATATTTATTTGCGGGTCCTCGGGGAACAGGAAAAACAACTACTGCACGACTTATCGCAAAAATCGCAAATTGCGAAACTCGAACAAAAGATCCCAAGTTTAAGGAAAAAGGAGAACCATGTAACCATTGTCAGTTCTGCAAAGACATCGACGAAGGACGATCAATGGACGTTATTGAAATTGATGCAGCATCAAATCGAGGAATTGACGAAATGCGAAACCTGAAGGAAACAATCCGTGTTGTTCCAACTTTGGCATCTCATAGAGTTTTCATTATTGATGAAGCACATCAACTCACTAAAGATGCATGGAATGCATTGTTAAAATCACTTGAAGAGCCCCCTGAATACGTCATTATTATTCTCGCAACTACCGAATCAGACAAAGTTCCGGCGACCATCTTATCTCGAGCACAACAGTTTTATTTTAAACAAGCATCACTTGCAACGATCGGGAAAAAACTTTCCCATATCGTGAAAGAAGAGTCTATTACTATTGATAGCGAAGCACTTGAACTTATTGCAGCGACCGCCGAAGGGAGTTTTCGCGATGCTGAATCTCTCTTAGAACAACTCACATCATTTACCGCAGGAAAAATAACACTTGAAAATGTTGAGTCAATGGTAGGAAAGGTTGGATTTGATCGAATTTGGAAATTTTCTGCGACACTACTAAAAAATGATTTGCCTATTGCACTCTCTTCTCTTTCCTCTCTTTATGAAACAGGAACAAATATTGTGCAATTCACCAAAGATCTTATTCAGCACATCCGCCGTGTTGCAGTGCTTCACTACAATCCAGAAATGAAAGCAGTATTTGCAAATGAGGTTATGAACGACCATCTTGAAAAACTCGAAGAACAATCAAAATATTTTACCGACAAGCATATTGAGCTTCTCAAAGCACTCATTGAAGCTCATGGCCAAATGAAATACAGCAAATTTCCAATTATCCCACTTGAAGTCGCAATTATCGAAAGCTTGAAAAAAACCTCATAAATTGTTAAATTTATGAGGTTGATTAATTGCGGGATCGCCTGCCTGCGCAGGCAGGTCTAACGGTAAAGCGATAATCCATGTGGACTGTATATATTTTGAAGAGTATAAACGTAAACTGGTATTATGTAGGCAGTACTAATAATATAGATCGTCGCTTTCTCGAACATCAAAATGGATTAGTACAGTCAACAAAAGGATACCGTCCATTTTCTCTGGTTTCTACAAAAGATTTTGACAATGAAACAGAAGCAAGAAATTATGAACACAAACTAAAAAAGTGTAGAATTGAGAAAGAAAAAATAATAAGAGAGATTAACAACTAATATTGCGGGATCGTCTAACGGTAGGACAGCGGACTTTGAATCCGTCAATCTAGGTTCGATTCCTAGTCCCGCAGCAAATATAAAATAAGTATGCCCTTGTGGTATGCTTATTTTATATCCTATAGAATATGTGAATCGAACCGCGAGTTCCCTGTTTGTTTAATCACAAAATAATTAACTACAAACAGCAATACTTTAGTGCCGCAGGCTTCGACGAGAAGCCGAAGGTTTCGAGCTCAGTAGAGCAAGAGGCGATTCCTAGTCCCGCAGCACATGAGAATCTGGAACATATTTATTGTGTTCTAGATTTTTATTTACAGACAAGGGAATCGAAGGGTATTCGAACGCGCGAATGCGAAGAGTGAAACGAAAGTGAGAAACCCTGGCTCTGAAGGAGGAACGAAAGTGACGGATGAAGAGGATTCCCTGTCCCTCAGCACATGAGAATCTGGAACATAACATGCTCCAGATTTTTATTTGTGGACATCGTATAATAACATTATGAAAAAGCCATTCCTTAATGCATTAGCAGCAATTACTTATATCGCCACTATTGTTTCAATAATAAGCTCTACATCTTCATTGGCGCCAAAAGAAGATAGTATCTTCGCCCCAATAGTAATGCTAAGTCTTTTAGTACTATCAGTATCACTTATGGGATTTCTATTTTTCTATCAACCATTTCGTCTCTATACAGAAAATCAAAAACAAGAAGCAGTTGCTTTCTTTTTGAAAACTCTCGGGTTTTTTGCCTGCTTTCTGATTATATTTTCACTCTTGCTCCTTTTGGTGTAACGATGGTTAAGATATAATAAATATATTATGAACAACAAAAATTGTGAGAGTTGTTTGATGCCACTTTCAAAAGATCTAGGGAAAAGAGAATCGGAAAAATATTATAGTTACTGTTTTAATAATGGAAAATTGTGTTATGAAGGGAATGACGTAAATGAATTTAAAAAGAAATCATACGAAGGAATGAGAACCCATGGAGTAAATCCTATTCTTGCAAAATTTTATACGTGGCTCATCGGATTTGCACCTCGATGGAAAAACCAAAAATAAAAAATGAAAAAACATCCTGCTTGTATAAACGCAGGATGTTTTTTGTAAGAAAATTAAGGTATATAGTGTAGTAATATGGTGGAGCACAACGCAGAGCTCGGCGATGAAATCATTGCCACTCGAATCCAACAAGGAAATACTGACGCTCTCGGAATATTAATTGACCGGTACGAGACAAAGCTGAAACGCTACGGAATGCGCTTTTTAGCATATGACGATGATATCGAAGACGCGGTCCAAGAAATATTTATCAAGGCCTATAAAAATATTCAGAGTTTTGACGCAAATCGAAAATTTTCATCGTGGATATACCGTATTGCGCACAATGAGTTTATTAACCATATTCGCCTGCACGCCCGCGACCCACTTCCCTTTCTTGATTTTGAAGTTGATACACTTATTCCACATCCATTTTCTGATGACACGCCAGAAAGTGATTTAGAGAAAAAAGAGACAAAAGAGTTAATGGATAAGGCATTAAAAAAGCTAAGTCCAAAATATCGCGAAATTCTTCTCCTCTTCTATTACGAAGAACTTTCATATGAAGAAATCGCCGATATACTACGAATCCCAAAGACAACAGTCGGCGTCCGCCTAAATAGAGCAAAAAAAGAATTAAAGAAACATTTATGACACACATAAAAGAAACGATATTAAAAAAAATTCACGAACGAGAAGTTATAATGAAGCCTCGCTGGCCTTTTGTACTCCGCGGGACACTTACATTAATACTTGCCGTGGTCATTGCTTGTTTTTCCCTATTTGTGATGATTATACTCACTGTATCACTCCGAGAAACTGGGATGATGCACCTCCCCATCTTTGGTGCGCCGGGGCTTTTCCATTTTTTTATTAATCTTCCTTGGCTCATCATTCTCGGTGTGTTTATTGCACTCATTATTGTTGAAATATTATTTAGAAAATTTTCGTTCGGATATCGAACGCCAGCACTCATAATGTTAAGCATTATTGGTATTGCAACCGTTTTTGGAGGAATTTTTCTTTCTTCTGTCGGACCAAAAAACATAACAAGACAAATTCGCAGTAGCGACTTCGTGCGATTTCAAATGCGCGAAGGTCCTGAATTTAGAAAACAACGCCCCCTCACTCACGGAATAATAAAAACGTTAACTGCTTCAGACATGCTCATCGAAACAGAAGATGGAACACTTAAGGTGCTATTTAACAATTCAACACAATTTCCCGATGGTAAGGAAATACTTTCTGTTGGTTCATCAGTGTTTGTGGGTGGCCTACGTGATGGAGACACTATACACGCATTCGGCATATCAAATGAACCGCCAGAATTGCAAACATATCGAAAACCAATAACGCTACCCAAAAAATAATGCCCCCATTGTGGTGGGGGTTTAGTTAGATATAAACGCGCACGTAACGCGCTTCTACTGTTCACTCCCTGAGGATATCAGGTTTGAACATCTATTGGTTGTTAAAAAGCAAAAGCCCTCCGTTTTTGTGGAGGGTTCAAATTCGTTCTATCGGACTACTTTCGAATTCTTTTCTCCACTGGCCTGCTCCCCACAACAATAATGAGGGTAAAAGCAAGTACTATAAGAACTGAGACGAAAATCGAGATTGTCATTACTTAAATAGTATATCATATAAACCTAATTGTGTGATACCATTAAAATGATGAAGCATTTTATCGAAAGTTTTAGCCATGCATTCGACGGAATTTGCTACGCATGGAGAGAAGAAAGGAATTTTCGCATTCAGACAATCATAGGGATTTTGATAATTATAGGCATGGGAATGTTTGGGTTCTCATATATTGAAATAGCGCTGATTATTGTCGCAATTACCTTCGTGCTTGCCGCAGAAACAATTAACACAACTTTTGAAGACACCCTCGATAAAATTGAGCCAAATAATGACTTTGTTATTGGAAAAATAAAAGATATCTCTGCAGGTTTTGTGCTTTTGTGTGTTTTGGGGGCAATTAGCATTGGCATTATGGTTTTTTTCTCTCATTTTTACTTCTAATTTCTGCTAAGAAAAAAAATCTGACAAAATATACTTACCCATCCATAACAGTGTTTGTTATTCTTGCTATCATCGGAATTTTTGCTATATCTGCGCTGTTTATCACCAAATCAATTGATGCGGCACTTCTCTCGGAGCGCGAATCACGAAATAAAGAGCTTCAGGCAAAAACAGAATCGTCTGAGAGGGCGGCGCTTCTTATTGGAACAAGTTCAGAAACTGATCTGAAGGAAGCAACCACAACCGAAAACAACGCCCCCACACCAATTCCAGAAAAAAAGGAAGAAAATAAAGCCATTTTTTCATTAGCAATTCTAAATAGCACAGGAATTTCGGGGAAAGCGGGAGAACTTGCGAAATTGATGACTGCGAAAGGATTTAGAGTTACATATACAGGAAACGCCAAAAAACTAGAACAAGGAACACTCATACAAGTTAAAGAAACATCAAAGAAAATATTTCCCAAATCAATTCAGGAAATAGCAAAAATTACTAAAAACCAATATTTGCCGACAGAAACAATACTTGACACAAAATCAGAATACGACGCAATTATCATCATTGGATTAAAGTAAAAGCAAAAAAATATTTTACGAAAACTTGTCAAGTTTCTTATTTCGTTTTATACTGAAAACATGAAATTCGCATCACTTTCTGAAACATTTAGCTCATTTTTTCTTTCGCTTACGCAGGCTGATTTTTCGTTTGGAGTGAAAAATTTTTTTGATATTCTCCTTATTGCATTTTTACTTTATATAACCTTCCTTCTTATTAAGCGAACTCACTCAACATTTATCGTGGCTGGCGCAATTATTTTTGGATCAATGTATACCATTGCAAAACTTTTTGATTTGTATATTACTCGCCTCTTGTTTCAAACTATCTTCCCATTTTTTTTATTTATAGTTGTTGTTATTTTTCAACGCGAAATAAGATATTTTTTTGAGTGGCTTGCAACATGGAGATTGCTTTCATTTTTGAAGCGCAAATCAACACTCGCCGAGGCAACCATAAATGACATCATGGCATCGGTTCAAAAATTTAAAGAGACAAAAACAGGAGCGCTCATCGTCTTTCCCGGAAGACAAACAATAGATCAGTTTATTTATGGAGGAATAGGGCTTTTTGGAAGAATTTCACTTCCATTGCTTCTAAGTATTTTTGATGACTCAACACCGGGACATGATGGAGCGGTAATTATCAAAGACAACCGTATTGAAAAATTTGGCGTTCGTCTCCCGCTTTCCGAAAAATTTAAATCGGAGGTTATGGGCACACGCCATTGCGCCGCAGTAGGAATCTCCGAGCGAAGCGATGCATTTACCATTATCGTCTCCGAAGAACGTGGCATTGTTTCCTATACTTACAAAGGAGTGCTTGTCCAAACAAAAGAGATGATAGAACTCAAAGATGCGCTACAAGAATTTCTTTCCGATCAGATTACCGATCCAACTCCAAAAGCCAGATGGTATGCGCTTTTTACTCGCAACATTGGGCTAAAGCTAGGCGCGGCAGCAATTGCCACATGTGTTTGGTTTGGATTTGCAATCTCAGCACAAAGTGGAGTAATAAATCGACAGGTTATTGCGGTAATTGAATTTAAATCGGTACCAAAAGATTTTGTCGCGGAATTAATTACACCAAAAACAATTTCTGTTACTCTCGCAGGAAAGAATCCAGATTTTAAGCTACTTAAAGAGGAATCAGTAAAAGCTACTGTCGATATCCAAAATATTCAAACAGAAGGAAATCAAAAAACAACGCTCGTAGAATCCATGATCGAATACCCGCAAGGATTAGAAATTGTCTCATTTACCCCCCATACAATACGATATAACATCAAAAAAATTGAAAAATAAAACCCCCAACGGGGGTTTATAAATTTTTAATTTGGGTTTCAAATTTAATTCCCATTTCTTTCATGTCTCTTATTATTCGATCTGGATTAATACTATGTCCCATCATCCATAATCCTGGACCGATACAACCGTCTAAGTACTGACGAACACAAGCAATGACAGAAATTGCAGTAAACTCATACGCATCATCATGTTCTGCCAAAATTCGAAATTTCTTTTGTGCTCCACTCTTTACTCCTCCCGCCTCAAGCACAAATTCAATGCCGCGGTTATCTTTTGAAAAATGATTCAATCCAAATACAAGCAACTTTGCAATAAAATGTCTACCAAATCCTTTTTTTATCTTTGGTAATATGATCGCAATAGGTAAAATAAAGTAATCAACGAGCCAATTAAATCCTGCCACATAGACACCGGTCTCATCAAGCGGGAAAATGTCTGGTAACTTCCGCATTTTTTCCATTTGAAGCGGATAGCAGGTTTTAACGCCAAACCGCTTACCAAAACGTATGCGTTTAAAATCTAAGTAAGTCGCCTTTCTCCATTCGCCATTTTTGAAAATGTCTATATTGTTATCAGCAAGCACGTCAACTAATTCATATATCGATTCTGGTTTTTCAAGCTTAACATTCATTGCCATACCAATGATCGCCCGATTAATTTCATCAAACAACGGAGCTGCGTATCGCACAAAAGCGGCAGGCAATCCAGGATGGAAACCGGCTTGAGTAATAAAGACCCGACCGGTAACTTCTATTTCCTTTCGAAACGTTTCCAGATCGGCAACCACTTTCTGTTCAAAATGAAAATCTAAATAGTCCGCCCCCATCTCCATGGCGGCCATCACAACATTCCGCACATAATCAACAGCCGTAGTCGCGTCAATAACTAATGATACATTCTTGAACGCAGAAACTAGAGACTGGTAATCACACGCATCAGCAAAAACCGCGGAAATGTGCTTTGATGGAAATTCTTTTTTTAGTTGTTCACTAAACTTTACCGCCTCTTCAAAAGTACGACCAGCAATTATAATTGCGACGTCAGTCGTCTTGAGGAGCCAGCGACACACAGGCTTCCCCGTTCCTCCATACGCACCCAAAATTAGAATAGTCTTCATAGCATTATCCATATAAACTAAGACATTTGAATATTTAATGAAAGATAACTATCAAGTCTCCATATATATGTATTTTATCTATAATTGATACTATGCTGAGGCAACTTCTTACGATTTCACAAAAAGTGAAAATTGGCGGTGTTTTTTGGAAGAAGTTCGAACATTTTTTGAGCAAAACTCCGAATGATTGCGCGCTTCGCGCGCAAAACCCGAACGCTCGGGCGGGCAAAAAGGAAGGGGGTTGGGGGGAAGGAA
>Ga0172369_10003058_pt1 | contig 22312 bp, 16 predicted proteins | sample LakKiv25m_FD_114539 | JGI IMG/M metagenome (GOLD analysis project Ga0172369, IMG submission 114539) | Freshwater microbial communities from Kabuno Bay, South-Kivu, Congo - kab_022012_11.25m | ecosystem: Environmental > Aquatic > Freshwater > Lake | place: Democratic Republic of the Congo...
CCATCAAGAACGGGCGGGTGGCATACTCACCACCGATGATGACGTTGTCGGTGCCGGCGATGTCGCAACTGTTGGGCATGCAGGCAGTCGGGTTGTCGATCAGGCCGAGCGGCGCCGCATGGTACAGCGCGCGAACCGCGCCATTGCCCTCGTCGCCCTTGTTGATGGCGCCCTGGAAGTACTTGGCATGGCCATCAGCGAAGCCCACGATGAGCCCTTTGCTGTGGCGGGTTGCCGGCTCGGAGCCGATGTCCGCAAGGGCCATCGCGGCGCCGCCGCCGATGACGCGGCTGGCGGGATACGCCTGGGAGGGGCCGGCATCAGCGAGCACGCCGACTTCGGACGGAGAGATCACCTGGGATTCTTTCACCCCGGTGCCATCTTCGCGCACCATCAGGCCGGACAGTGCATAGCTGACCACGCCGTCACCGGTGGTGTCGGACGGGCACTGGAACATCTGGGTGCTGCTGCCCAGATACGAGGCAATCTTGCTGACCCAGCCGGAGCCATCGACGCCCGGATACTGTGAATTATTATCCTGGGAGTACATCTGGATGGCGAGGGCCAACTGCTTGACGTTGCTGGTGCACTGGGTCTGGCGCGCCTTTTCGCGGGCTTTGGCGAAGACCGGGAAGAGGATCGAGGCCAGAATCGCGATAATCGCGATGACGACCAGCAGCTCGATCAGCGTGAAACCACGCTTAGTTGGGGAACGCATTATGGGTCTCCTTTCGATCTGATGCGGAAAACCTCAATAGCTGAGGTGGAAATATGCCCTGTTCCTCCATCGACGCGACCGGACCCATCGATGGGACGATAACTGAGGGGAATCAGGTTACCGGGGATATAATAACGTTGCCAAACAAAATAATTATAGCGGGAAAGTCGTGATCGTGGGCTGACTTGGAGGGAGCGAATAATTAAGAAATGATTAAGAATAGCGGACAGAGCGTCAAACAGGTGTGGAAGCGCCGTCGGGAGCGCCGGGTGGATCGGTAGCGTAAGCCTGTGCGCCGGCACGCAAAAACACGTTGTTTAATCGCGACAGTATGAGACCAAAGCCGGATTCATCCGGCGTCTTATACTAGCCCGGTCCTTTGAGAACCGGGGCGGGTCGTCGGGTGAGAAGACAGGTATTGGGTTGGGGGTGAAGCCCACCTCAGTATACCATGCTCGTCTTTTTGAACTCGCGGAGGGAGAAGAGGATATCGTAGTCGGTCAGGCCGGCGTCGGCGGCGATGCCGGCGGCGACGGCGCGGCAGGCCGCCTCGGTCTGCCCGTGGATCATGGCGAAGAGGTTATACGGCCAGTCGGGCAGGCGCGGGCGCTCATAGCAGTGGCTGACTTCCGGCCGGCGCGTCATGATCGCACTGACGCGCTCAACCTGGTCGGCCGGCACGTTCCATACCGACATCCCGTTGGCCGTGAAGCCGGCATCCCGGTGCTTGAGCACGGCGCCCAGGCGGCGCATCGTGCCGGTCTCCTGATAATGCCGCAGGCGCGCGAGCAGATCATCGCGCGTGATACCGAGCTCCGCGGCGATGACGCCGAAGGGGTCAAGAGACTCTCCCAGGTCGCCGCACAGGCGGGTAATGATCCGGCGATCCAGCTCATCCAGCATGAGAGTGCCCTTCCTGAAACTTGAAGTCCACCTGAATTTTGTAGGTATGCAGCGCCGGCAATGAATGCACAGCCTGCACTCCCGGAACTTGCCGAACGGTGTCGAGAATCTCGTCCATACGCGCCGGGTTCTCGGCAATGACGGTGAACCACAGGTTGTAGCTCGCGGCGCGCTGGTAATTATGCGTCACCTCGGGGAAGGCGCCGGCCACCGCGGCGGCCGCCTCCAGGCTGTCCGGCGCCACGCGGGCAGCGACCAGCGTGCTGATATAGCCCAGCTTGTCCGCGACGAAGGAGCCACCGATCCGGCGGATGATGCCGCGCCGGCGCAGCTCCGCCACCGTCGCGCGCGCCTCCTCGCGCGTGCAGCCCACCGCGGCGCCGATCTCGGCATACGGGTCCGTGCTGATGGGGAAAGCGGACTGGATTATCTCCAGGATGGTTTTTTCAACGGATGACAGTTCAGCGCTCATGGGGCCACCCCGCTTTCCAGCTTCGGCGGCACGTAAGGGCAATCCGGCTCTTCCGCCTGGATGTCGCCGGTGTAGGCGTAGGCGCGGGCGCGGCAGCCCTGGCACACGAAGCGGTAGCCACAGGCGCCGCACTTGCCGGTCAGCAGGTTCGGGTCGCGCAGGGCGCCAAAAGTCTCCGACTCGCGCCAGATCTCGCCCAACTTCTTTTCGCGCACGTTGCCGACCACCACCGGCAGGTAGCCGCACGGCTGCACTTCGCCGATGCGCGAGATGAAGCACACCCCGGAGCCGGCCAGGCAGCCGCGTGTGACCGCGTGCAGGCCATGCCCGCCTTCCGGCAGCGCGATGCCTTTGCGCTTCGACACCTCGCGCATGATACGGAAATACATCGGCGCGCAAGTGGCTTTGATCTGCAACCGCCCCTGCAGCTCGATCGATTTCTCGAACAGCCACTCCAGTTTTTCCTCGGTCTCGCGCGGGGAGAGGCGGGTGCTCTCGTCGATTTCCGCACCGCAGCCGACCGGCACCAGCATGAAGACGTGGAAGGCATCGGCGCCGCGGTCGAGCATAAGCTGCAGGATGTCCTCCACCTCACCCTTGTTGTGCCGCGTCACCGTCACGTTGGCCTGCAGCGACATGCCCTGGCGCTTCAGCGCATCGAACCCATGCAATGCGGCGTCGAAACTGCCGGGCATGCCGCGGAAGGCGTCGTGGGTGGCCGGCGAGGAGCCGTCCAGGCTGATGCTGACGCGCTGGATGCCGGCGTCGACGATCCGCTTCGCCATGACATCGTCGACCAGCGTACCATTGGTGGCCATCGCCACGCGGCTGAAGATCTTCGAGCAATGCTCGGCCAGCGTGAAAAAGTCCTTGCGCGCCAGCGGCTCGCCGCCGGTGAGCACGATGATGGGGTCAGCCTCTTCGCGAATCCCGTCCGCCACGCGCAGCAGCTCGTCGATGGTCAGCTCGCCCGCGGCAAACTCCTCCATTGCCTCGGCCCGGCAGTGCCGGCACTTCAGGTTGCAGCGCGCCGTCAGCTCCCAGAAGACCAGGCGAAGGGCGTTTTTACTCATATGTGGATGCATGGTTGTTCCTCGAATCAGACAGGACATATAGGACTTATAGGACGGATAGGACTTATGCTGTCAGTCTACAAGCCTTCCAATTACTTCAGTCCGATCTCTTCATCGGTCAAATAGCATGCCGGATCGGGCGCCCAGACGTCGCCGGTGACGGCCTCGGCGCGGACGCGGAAGTTGCCGTTGCAGATGTCGAGCCATTTGCACTGCGCGCAGCGTCCCGTCAGGCGTTGTTTCCGATCCTTCAGACCGTCCATCAGCGGCTCGGTGCGATCGGTCCAGATTTCGCTGAAGGGTCGCTCGCGCACGTTGCCGAAGCTGTGATGCCGCCAGAACTGGTCAGCGTAGACTTCGCCGTCCCAACTGACGCAGCCGATGCCGATGCCGGAGCTATTGCCGCCGTTCATCTTCAGCAGCTCCAGCACATCGTCCGCCCGCTCCGACCCTTCGCGCAGCAGGCGCTGGTAGAGATACGGCCCGTCGCAGTGGTTGTCCACGGTGAGCACTTCGGCGTGGAAGCCGTCGCGGTGCATCTGCGCGGTGCGATCGATAATCAGGTCCACCGCCTGGCGGGATTCTTCCGCCGACAGCGCGTCGGCAACCAGCTTAGTGCCGCGGCCGGCATATACTAAGTGGTAGAAGCAGATGCGTGGGATCTTTTCCTCATACAGCAGGTCGAAGATGCCGTTGAGGTCGTGCACGTTCTTGCGGTTCATGGTGAAGCGCAGACCCACCTTGATGTCCGCCTCGCGGCAGTGGCGCACGCCAGCCAGCGCCGCGGCGAAGGCGCCCTTCATGCCGCGAAAACGGTCATTCGTCTCCTCCAGGCCGTCCAGGCTGATCCCGACGTAGGAGAGGCCGAACTGCTTGAGCTTCGCCGCCAGTTCGGGGGTGATCAACGTGCCGTTGGTAGAGATCACCGCGCGCATTCCCTTCTCGCGCGCGTAGCCGATCAGCTCGAGGATGCGCGGGTGCATCAGCGGCTCGCCGCCGGAGAAGAGCAGCACCGGCGCGCCGAACGACGCCAGGTCGTCGATGAGCCGCAGGCCTTCTTCATGGTTCAGCTCGCCGGTGTAGTCGAGATCGCGGGAGTGGGCGTAGCAGTGCACGCAGCGCAGGTTGCAGCGTTGCCCGACGTTCCACACCACCACCGGCTTTTTATCCTGTGAAAATTGCAGCAGATGCGAGGGCAGCTCCTTCGACCGGCGCCCGTAGCGCAGGACATCGGAGGCTTCCACGGTTCCGCAATACAGTTTTGAAATACCAATCACGTAAAATCACCATCCGTTCAAAAATGTCGCGATCCAATTACGACTATTTTCCCCGTATCAGGGATGTTTCACACCCGGCAGAGGCTGCCGGGTGCCGGCACGAAAACCGGGCGGTCATGCGCGTATACTCTCACCACCGACCCGAGCGCCTCCCAGCGGTGGCTTGTTTATTATACCTGTCAGTAAGGTTACCTGACCGATCCGACATTGTAAAGCCTCCCGCCATCCGATGGCGGGAGGCTTTCCGAACCGTCGGTCCATCTCGGACTACCCGTCGTGACATTCCGAGCAGGTATCCTTTTTCGTATGGCATTTGAAGCAGGGCGCCGCGGCGTCGAAGCTGGCCACCTTGCTGTGCCCGCCACCGATGAAATCATCCGTATGCGGCACCTGGATGCCGCCGTGGCAGGTGGTGCAGACATCCTGTTTGCCCTTCTTCGCATGACACATCTCACACAATTGCTGGTTCTGCTTTCCTATCTTCGGGTGCGTTTTCGGCCACTGCTGGTCGTGCATGGCCGGCTTGACGCCGCCGCTGTTATGGCAGACTGCGCAATCGGTTTGTTGGTGACAGGTCGCGCACTTCGCCGGTGACGTCATCGCCTGCTGACCATGCTGTGGAATCCAGTCATTCGCGTGCGGCCGTTTGGTCTGGTGGCAGGTGGTGCAGTCCGTCTGCTGATGGCAGCGCAGGCAGGTGCCCATCATCTGCTTCGACTTCGGACCATGCTGGGTCCGCCAGCTCGCGGCGTGCGGCATTTGAATGCCGCCGTGGCAGGTGGCGCACTGATTGGTCGGGTGGCACGTCTGGCAGGTCTGGCTGTTATGCAGCGCCTGCTGTCCGTGTTTCTGCTTCCAATCCGTGGGGTGCGGTTTGGCGATGCGGCGCGTCGCGTGGCATTCCCGGCAGTCGCTCTGCGTCAACTTCAACTTGCCGTGGTCGGCGCTCTCCGGCGGGTTATCGCGGTGACAGGTCATGCACTGGAGCCCGGCGCCGCCCACGTGCCGTGTATGGCTGAACGCCGTGCCGAAGATCGTCTTCGTGCCTGCCGGCGGCTGGAAATGGCATCGGGCGCATTCCGGGGTGGCGACATTAGCCGTGGCCGGCGGCAGCGAAACCTGCTGCGCCAGGCGGGATGCCTTCAGTGCCTGGTTGGCCTGCGTCACAGCGGTGGCCAGAATTTGCCGGGCATAGTTCGGGTTGTGCACGCTGTCGGCATTTTTCAAAAATTGAATATTGCGGAATGCCTTATTCATCAGCCTCATCGCCTCGCTGTCCGGTTTCGCCTGGCGGGCCAGCGCGGATCGGGCGCGGGAGATGGAGGTGTAGGTATTCGCCACCGGACCGTCGAATTCTGCGTGCCACTGGGTCAGCCGCGCACCGTAATCCTCGCCGTGGCACATCATGCAGCCGGCTGCGCCGGGGGCGGAGAAGGTGACCCCGTCTGATTTATGATAGGTGCGATGACAGGCCTGGCAGGAGACGCCGGCTTTGTACATCGGGTCCGGCGTGCCCTTCACATCAATCCCACCGTTGCCGGAATACAGCATGGCGACAACGTCGTGCTTGCTGTCGTGGCAGGTGCCGCACTCCCCATCCTTCGCATGGGCGATGAAGCTCTGCTCCTGATTGGTGTTGAAGGTATGCTGAATCGTATTGTGGCACTGCTGGCATTCGATCTTGCGCTGGGTGACGTGGTTTTCATGCATGAAGGCCACGTCGGAATATTTCTTCAGGCGTTCCGGCTCCGAGTGGCAGATCACACAACGCTCGCGCGGCACTTCGCCCTGTCCCTGCACGACGCTGGCATGGCACTCCAGGCAGCTCACGTTGCGTTGTTCGACGAAAGTGTGATCGAATTTCGTCGTCTGCAGCGGCTGTTTGTGGCACCGAGTGCATTCGGCCAGGTCGGTCGTGGAGCCGGTTGCATCCTGCTTGAAGTGACAGAGGAAGCAGGTGCTTTCGCTGACCGACATGTGCTGCCCTTCCATGACATGCGCGTGACATGATGTGCAGCGCAGTCGCGTAACACGGCGGAAGCGGGTCATGTGCGGCAGGTGGTCGAACTGGACACCCTTGAAACTCACCTTGCCGCGCAGCAGGCGCACCTCATGGCAGCCGGAGCGCAGGCAACTGGCGTCCTCAATCTGGGTCACAGGCCGCGTGCCATACTGGCGCGTGACGTATTTGCTCACCTGCACCAGTGCCTCGAACTTTTTAGTGAGCTCATTGCGGATGCCGGGCGCGTAGTGGCAATCCACGCAGCGGACATCCTTGTGCGGCGACTGGTGCCATGAGTCATAAAACGGCTGCATGTAATGGCAGGACGTGCAGAATTTCGGGGTGGTGCTGAATTCCATCCCGACAGCCCCCAGCACGATCGCCAGCACGAGCAGCGTGGCGCCAAACTTGAATGTCAGGCTGATGTATCGGTTGACCCGAGCCCCTAGCCGCACGCGAACAGCCTGCACGGAATCGTAAAAATGTCGAAAAGGAGATGCCACGGTTATGCTCTTTCCGTATGATCTTCGGCCTGCTTGTCGTCATGCTCGCACTGCTCGCACTTGCGTCGCTTCCAGTAGATCACCAACGCTGTCAGCCCGATGAAGGCCCAGAGGGGGATCAGCTCCAGCTTTCGCTCCTGCAGCTCCGCGTGGTACTCGTCGCGGGCCACCTGGATATCGCGGGCCACCCCTTCGGTGCTGACCAGCTTTTCATCCACGGCCTGCGGATTCATGGTGTGTTGCAACTGAATGGCCTGCACCAGCCCGGTGTTGGCATCCTGCACCGGATCTTTGAGCTTTTCGACGAGGTAGCCTTCCTTCTCCAATGCTTTGATCTGCCCGTTCACCTGGCCGAAATCTGCCCGGGCTTTCGCAATGCTGTCATAAATTGCCTGGCCGGTGGACGCCGCCATCGAGCCTTTGGCGTGGCAGCCCTGGCAGGCGGTCAGCAGATCCCCATCCGTCGGGTGTTGAATATCATGATGGCGGTGGCAGTTCTGGCAGGACATCGCCCCCGTCGAGAATGCCGCCTGGTGTGGACTTTGCGCAATCAGATCCTTCACCTGGACGTGGCAGCGCGCGCAAATATTGGGGATATCCTTCGCGCCCGGCGGCAGCGCGGTGTGGCTCCCGTGACAGGTGGCGCAGCTTGGCGCCGATTGCCGCCCGCCGCTCGCCAGCACCTGCGCGTGCACGCTGCTCTGGTATTTCGTGACGACATCCGCGGGCAGCCCGTATTTCGCCATCAGCGTTTTATTGCTGTGGCACTGGCCGCACGTCGTCGCCACGTTCATCGGGAAGATGGTGCTGTTCGGGTTATCCGGGGCCAGGATCTTGTGCGCGCTGTGACAGTCGCTGCATACGGCGACGTTCGTGTCGCCGTTCGCCCATGCTTTCCCGTGCACGCTGGTCTGGTAATCCTCGAACTGGTGCGTTTCCAGCCCATATTGCTGCATCTGCGCCCGGTCGGCATGGCACTTTGCGCAGAACCGCGGGATGTCGCGGCGCGACGGCTTGCCGCGGAACCCCTTGCGGGGATCCATGGCACTGGCCTGCGGGTCGCTCGGGTCGCCGCCGTGGCAGGTGACGCAGGTCATCCCGGCCTGGGTGTGAATGCTCGCCTGATAGGCGACCGCCACCTGGGAGTGGCATTCTTCACAGGACGTTTTCGGCATGCCCGCCGCCCACCCGCGACCGGCCAATGACAACGCCAACGCCGCCGCAAACCCAATAAGAGAAGTAAATAACGTTTTGGCGCTCATCACTGGGCACTTCCTTCACCTGAATTCTGGTCCGGCGATCCAGCCGCGGGAGGGGAATCCTGTGATCCTTGTGGGGACGCCGATTGCCGGGTTGCGGTAATTTTATGCGGGATGCCGAGCAAATCGATCTCGTATTGCTGCCCCATCATACTGACGGTGCGCTCGGAGATCACTCCGATGAGGGTAAAGAGCAGCATGAGCACCACCGCCAGCGTGCCGATCTTGCGGAAAGCGCGCATGCCGAATCGCGCGGTGAGCAGTTGGTCCAGGAAGGGCCAGGTAATGGTCCCCAGCGCCGCGAGCCCGAGCAGCGCCACGCCGAGGGTTTTCGGCACATACTTCAGGAACTGATAGGCCGCCAGGAAATACCATTCCGGCTTAACGCCGTCCGGCGTGACCATCGGATCCGCTTTCCCCTCCAGGTGGAACGGCACCAGGATTGCCAGCGTGATCAACACCCCACCGACCAGATAGAGGATGATCATCTGGTTGAAGACGTGGGACGGCCAGAAGGCATGGCCCGGCCCTTCGTACTCATGCTCATCCTCGAATTTCCGCACTCGCTTCTCTTCTTCCACCGACATGGCAGGCTCCTCTCACAGTGGGCGCGAAATGCCCAGCCGCCGCACGAGCATGAAGTGTCCGAGCAGCAAGCCGAAGGCGATCCACGGCAGCACGATGACATGGATGGCGAAAAACCGGCTGATAGTCAGCCCGCTGATTTGTTCCCCACCGCGCAGCACCAGCAGCATCAATTTGCCGACCCACGGTACCGCCCCCACCAATCCGGTGCCCACCGTGCTCGCCCAGTAGGACAACTGGTCCCACGGAAGCAGGTAGCCGGTGAAGCCGAAGGTGATGGTAAGGAAAAACAGGAAGGTGCCGGTGACCCAGGTCAGCTCGCGCGGCGGCCGGTAGGCCTTGTTGAAAAAGACCTTGATCATATGCAGCGTCACGAACAGCACCATCAGATTGGCGCCCCAGGCGTGCATCTGCCGGATCAACCAGCCGAGAAATAACTCATGCTCGATATACTGGATGCTGGAGAAGGCCATCTCCGGGGAAGGCTGGTAGTAGACCGCCAGCAGCACCCCGGTGATGATCTGGTTCATGAACAGCAGCAGGGCGGTGCCGCCCATGCAGAAGGTATATTTCAACCCGAAGGCCGGCACCTGTTTCTTCAGCGCTTTAGCGAGCGCTTCTTTAAATGTCAGCCGATCGTCCAGCGCGCTGTAGAGGAAGGCGGGACTGATAAAACGCAGCCACCGCTCCAGCTCGACGTGTTCACTCACCCATTCTTTGATACGGGTCACCATTGCACGTTTCCCATTCTGTTTGAGTTACAACACCGATGTGGACAGGCTCTTCCAGCCGTATTGCCCGCATGCTGTTGCAGGAGTTATGCCTCGGACAGCAGGATTTTATCGCCTTGCGTCGTCACGCGGTATTTTTTCAGCGGGCTCGGCGGCGGTCCGGAAACCACGTTACCCTGCAGGTCGAAAGTGCCGCCATGGCAGGGACAGAAAATCTGCTTCTTCTGTTTTTCCCAAGTCACCACGCACCCCGCATGGGTGCAGACAGCCGAGAAGGCCACCAGGCCTTTCTCGGTGTTGATGACGATCGCCGGCTTGTTTTTAAAGGGCACGACTTTCCCCTCGCCGACGGGGTATTCGCTCAACGTTCCGACTTGCACCGGAGCGTTGGATGAATCTTCCTTTCCGCCCGGAATAAGGAATTCGATGGCGGTGCCGGCGACTGCCAGCGCACTGACGCCGCCCAGCAGTCCGATCATCCATTCCAGGAATCCACGTCGGGTCACCTTGCCGGGTTCCATCGGCGCGACTTCGCCTGTTGTATTCTGCTCAGCCACGACACCGTGTCCTTTCATGAAGAGTGCCGGGAGACGCGAGCGCCTCCCGGGATCATATGTAACGCGCGATGCGGGAATTGGTCCTTGCTGCCAGGGGGGAGGCAGCATATCTACCGGTCATCAACGGTCAGGTTCCCCCGGAAACGACGACTCAAGTCCGCATGGTTGCACCGGGGATGGCCAGGCCCTCACCGTTTGTGCTTTTAATCACAATTCCTTATCAGTATACCAGGTAAATAAGTGTTAGACAACCCCTCTGGCCAGGGCTTTCGTCATTTTTTTCTGACCCCTCACCTGCCGCGACGGACCGCGCCGCCGCTCGGGCAGAATCGGTGGATGTCACCGTTCATGATGGGCCAGCCTTGTTTCCCATAGGCGTTCAGGCAAGAAAAGTAAAAATATCGTATACACAAAGACGGCCTGAATGGCGCCGGCGCTGGTCAGGATATTCTGTCAACCGTTATGACCGGATATCATCTGGCTTAAACCTTTTCGGGGGCTGTCCCCCCCAATATCCGGGGGCTGTGCCCCCCAGTATCTGCCCACGAATTAAGCCGTAAAAAAGCCTGCCGGGGGCTGTCGCTTCGCTGTGGTGATATTCCGCCGCATGATGCGTCCATCCGTCGAAACCCCGCGCCGGCGCAGGAACTGTCTCTCCGGTATCCCCTGGCGGCAATTCGGCAGATGATTATCGCGATAGTTCATTAATTCACTAATTACTAATCTGATAAGAAATATATCAAAAATAGAACATGAAATTTGTTCGGTGTCTTGTGTAAAAACGCTTGACGGCCTGACTATGGTTTGATAGTATCACATGGTGATCTGTCACATTGTGCCTTTACTCACAAAGTGGCAGATTGGGAGTTCCCATGCCGAGAACCAGTGCAGACCGTTTCGATCTCAAGGCGATCCGGGAGGAGTTGAGCGTCAGCCAGGCCACCCTGGCCTCGTACCTGGGTGTGTCCGTGCGGACCGTCCAGAGCTGCGAGCAAGGCTGGCGCTGCCCGGGCGAGTCGGTCAAAAAAGCGCTGTTGCTGCTCCTCATCACCCATCGCCGGCGGGCAGAATTGAACGGACTGCGTTGCTGGGAACATATCCGGTGTGCGGAAGACCGGCGCGAGCAGTGCCTCATCTATCAATCGCGTCAGGGATACCTCTGCTGGTTCCTCATCGGCAATCAGTGCGTCCGACAACCGAATTTGGGTTGGAAGGAAAAGCAGCAGATGTGCCGGCACTGCACGTTCTTTCAGACGCTCACGCGCCCGGCCGACCGGGAGACGGCGGACGGTCAGGCGACGACACCCACACCGTAATATACCAGCGCCCATGGTCGGCGCTTTTTTTATGCTGGAATTGGTGAGTCTACCGATAAACTGATGATATAAACTGGTTATTCATGCGCTGCGTGGCACTGTCACCAGAATGCGTGAATGGCCGTAACGGCAGGGGGTGCATCATGCGTATACGCCAGTGGATATCCGTGGTCATTATGCTCTGTGCGGCCACCGTGCTGGGGGGGCTCACCGCCCGACCCGGCGGCGCCGCGGACGACGCTGATCTGATCGCGCCGCAGGATATGGACGCCTGCCTGGCCTGCCACGGCGACGCGATGAATATGGGAAAGCTCACGGCCTCCGCGCACGGCACGCTGACTTGTCAGTCCTGCCACCAGGGCGTGGACCGCTTCCCCCACCCGGAGCAGGCTATTGCGAAAAAGCCGGCCTGTGCCAATTGCCATCCGGGGCAACAGGCCGGACCGAATTGGAATATCCACCATGCGGCAAAAAACGGCGCTCCCCCCGATTGTGTCGCCTGTCACGGGAAAGACGCGCATGCTGTCGCAAAGATCCAGGCGAAGACGCCGGCCCAGCAGCAGGCGACCTGCAAGGCCTGTCATGGTAAGGTGATCGCCGGGCTGCAGCAGAGCGTGCACAGCGGCGCGAATTTGCGCTGTTTTGACTGCCATAGCAGTGTGCTTCCTCGGTCGGCCACGCCGGGCCAGCGCAGCGATGCGATCTGCGACCGGTGTCACCATGACATTGCCAAAGTGGTGGACGGCAGCGTGCATGCCGGCGCCCGCGCAACAAAGATGAATTGCCTGGCCTGCCACGGTGGAAACGGCCATCGCGTCAGCCTGCCCCACTGGGGCACGCCGGAGCAGCAGCAGGCCACCTGTATGGGATGTCACGCCGATGTGCAGCGGACGATGCAGGCCAGCGTGCATGGCGGCGCCGGCGGTCGCAAGCTGCGCCTGCATTGCGTCGATTGTCACGGCGCCAGCCCGCACGACATCCAGAACCCGGCAAAGCAAACGGGCATGAACACGGACGCGCTGTGCGCGCGCTGCCACAGCGGCGACGCCTGGCGACTGGCGCCGGCGGCGCACGGTCAGGCCGCCAAGGGAACGACCGCGCCGCTGAACTGCCGCACCTGCCACGGCAACAGCGCCCACGGCATCACCCTCCCGGCGAAAGCTGCGAAGGCCAATCGGTCGGCGAGCTGCCGGAACTGCCATCCGCAGGTGTCCGCGGCCCTCAACGGCAGCGCTCATAACGGCATGATCGGGCACGGCGGTAATAAACCGCTGCCGGACTGCATTACCTGCCATGGCGCGTCGGTGCATGGCGTGCTGCCGGCACTGCAACTGGGCGCCGAGGCGCAGGATGCCACCTGCCGCCAATGCCATCCCGAGATTGCGCGCGACATTGCCAACAGCGTCCATGGGCGGAATAATATCAAATTCCGCGGCAAGGCGCCGAGCTGTGTAGCCTGCCACGGCGGCAGTTCGCACCGCATTCTGCCACTGGCTGAGATGAATCGCACGCAGCAGGAAAAGGCGTGCAAAAACTGCCATCAAAACCTGTCGTTATCGTTAAAAAACAGCGTGCATGATCGTCCGGATAAACAGCCCGGTGATCATCCGACCTGCCTGTATTGTCACGGCGGCAATCCGCATCAGGTCGCGCCGCCGAAACACACGACGCCGCAGCAACTGGCCTTCATATGTGGCAAATGCCACAGCGATTCGAGCCGGATGGCCCGCTACGGGCTGACGACCGACGCCTTCACTTCCTATGAGCAGTCGTTCCACGGCAAGGCGCTGTTGCGATTCAAGAAGAATAACTCGGCGAACTGCACGGATTGTCACGGCCTGCATGGCGTATTGTCGCCGGACAGCCCGGATTCGCCGACCAATCCGAAACATGTCGTCGCCACCTGCGGGAAGTGCCACCCGAACGGCAAGGTTAATTTCGCGATGTCCGGCGCCAATCACCTGCGCACGCACATCAATAAGTCGCCGCTGTTGCATATTGAAGAATTAGCCTTCCTGACGTTGATCTGGGGGGCGATGTCCTTCCTGCTCGGTATGGTGGTGCTCGACCTGCGCGTCAAGGTGATGCGCAAAGGCAGTCACCCGGAGAGCGGCAAGCCGGCGGCATGGCTGATCGCCATCAGCTTCGTCGCGCTGGTTGCCGGCATCCTGCTCGCCTACCTGCGCGTGCCGTATGCCTGGTGGACGTGGGTCTTCGCCGCCGGCTGCATGGTGCTTGCCTTTCTCCTTTATCAAATCAAAAAGCGCACTGATCCGCCCCACCCGGTGAAGCAATGGTACCAGCGCATGTCGCGCATTCAGCGCGTGCAGCACTTCCTGCTGGCCGGCAGCTTCACCGTCCTGGTGCTCACCGGCTTTCCCCTGCGCTTCGCCGATGTAACGTGGATGCATTATCCGCTGGTCCTGTTCGGCGGTTTCGACGGCGCCCGCATCATTCATCGCCTTGCCGGCGTGGTCATGGTCGTCAACTGGGTCTGGCACCTCGGCTACCTGCTGCTGGCCTGGCGGCGATACGGCTTCAGCTTCGCGTCGTGGACGATGTGGCCGCGTTGGAAAGATGTCACCGACCTGTTCGATTCGCTGAAATTTTACTTCGGCCTGGCGCCGACCCCGCCGCAATACACGCGGTTCCAGTTCCGCGAGAAGTTCGACTACTTTGCGGATATGTGGGGCACTATCGTGATGGGATTCACCGGCTTCCTGATGTGGTTCCCTGCCACCCTCGGTAATCATCTGCCATCGTGGATGTTCGGATTCGCCTACATCGCCCATAGTTACGAAGGGCTGCTGGCCATGATGGCAATCATCGTTTGGCACTTCTACAACGTCCACTTCAACCCGGACGCCTTCCCGATGAACCCGGCCTGGTTGACCGGCTGCATCTCCGAGGAGGAGATGGCGCGCGACCACCCGCTGGAAAAAGCGACGCGCGACACCGCGGCGGTCGAGGGAGCGCAACCGGCACAGCCGGCGCGGTGATGGCGGCTTCGCTTGCCAGCAATCTGCGGCATGCCGGTCGGCACAGGCATGGGCCATGCATGACCAAAAAGGCGGCAATATCGGCGTATTTTAACTTGGAATACTTGTTGACAGGGGGATTGTTTCCTGGTACTATCACTTTGTGATAAGAGTCACAAAGTGATAGAATCAGGAATGACCGGTGCGATTGGAGCATGCCCCGAGATATCAGGCACCGGTGCGGTCTCCTGGTAAAGCGATACATCCTGCACGCCACGAGGCATCGTCATGCGAATGAATCATTTTCTCTTCAGCGTCGGAATCGGCGCGTTGCTCTGCCTCTCGTGCTGGACCACGCTGCCCTCGCGAGCCGCTGAAGATGCTGCGGACCTTATCGCCCCCGCGGATGTGGATGCCTGCCTGGCCTGCCACGAGGATACTCCCAACAAGAACCATTTCATGGCCTCCGCCCATGGCAAGCTGGTCTGCCAGACGTGCCATAAGGGCGTGGACCAGTATCCGCATCCTGAGCAGGCCATTGCCAACAAGCCGCAGTGTGTGTCCTGCCATGCCGATCAGCAACAGCACCTTGGCTCCAGCGTCCACCGCAAATTGCGCGATGCCAAGTCCGGTGCGAAAACCGCCTGTGCTGTCTGCCATGGCGCCAACCCCCACGAAATTGCGCCGATTTCGAAAACGGATCGGACCGCCCTGTGCAGAAACTGCCACCTGCAGGAAGCGTCAGCCGTCGCCGCGAGCGTGCACCAGGGCGGCGCGACATCGCAAGGCAAGAAATCTGACTGCCTGTCCTGCCATAATAACGATCCGCACAGCATCACCTCGGTGCATGGCGGCCCCGAGGGCGTCATCGCTACCTGCCGAAAATGCCACCAGCAGGAAGCCGCCGGCCTGACGCGCGGCGCCCATGGCACGGGCATGGCCAGGAAGGTCGGCGTCAACTGCCTGACCTGCCACGGAGACAACCCGCACACCATCAGCACGCCGAAGGCTTCCGGCAGCACGGTCTGCCGGCAGTGCCACATCGACCTGGCCGCCCAGGTGGATTCCGGCGCCCATGGGAGTCCACAGGCGCATGCGCAAAACCTGAATTGCGAAAGCTGCCATGGCGCGTCGGTGCACGGGGTCAAGCCGGTGCAAACCCGGCCGGCCAAAGAGACCAGCGCGGTCTGCCGGAAGTGCCATCCGGTGCTGTCCGACACGCTGGTGCATAACATTCACAGCCACCTTTCCGCCACGGCGCGCGCCCATCCGCAGTGCACCGATTGCCATGGCGCCAATATGCATACCGTCCAGCTTGCTTCCCAGATGACGCCGAAAGCCAAGGAAGCCACCTGTCTGCAATGCCATCAAAACATCTCGAACATGGTGGAGAACAGCGTCCATCTCCCGAAGAATGCAAAGGAGCCGTTCCAGTATTGTACCGGGTGCCATACGAAAGACCGCAGCCGGTCCGCGGAATCCGAAGCGGCGCGCCTGAGAAAATTGGCCGTCCCCCGCGTGACGACGATTCGTGTTCCCTCGCAAAACGGCTCGGAAGGCCTTTCGCTTGTGCGCGTTCAGGAGCAGGTCGTCGTCACGTCGGAAAATGCCTGCCGGGATTGTCATAAGGATAAAGCCGCCGCGCCGATGCACAGCCGTCATGATCGGGTGGACAAGGTGCCGGGCGATCATCCCACCTGCTTCACCTGCCATGGCGGCAACCCGCATGACATGGTGAAGCCGCCCACGCCGACAGCCCGGGCGCAGGTCGAGCTCTGCATGCGTTGCCACAACAACGCCGAGTTGATGAAACGCTATGGGATGACTACCGAGCCGGTGCAGTCCTACCTGAAAAGCTTCCACGGCAAAGCGGTGATGCGATTCGGCCAGACCAATGCCGCCACCTGCGTCAGTTGCCACGGCCTGCACGCCGTGCTACCGCCGAATGATTCGCAGTCCCCCGTCAACGCGGGGAACGTGATGAGGACGTGCCGGCAGTGCCACGCGAGCGCGAAGATGAATTTCTCCCTCTCCGGCGCTAACCATATGATGTTGAAAATCGACACAACGCCCATGCTGAAAGGCGAGGAGATCTTCTTCAAAGTGCTGACGGTCGGCGTCATCCTGGGGTTGATCCTGCTGATCCTGCTCGACCTGCGCCGCAAGGTGTTCTCGCACGATTACCAGCCGGAATCCGGCCGGCCGGTCGGCTTCCTGATTGCGCTGAGCTTTTTCGCGGTGTTGATCGGCGTAGGCATGGTCGCCCTGGGAATTCCCGGTGCGCGCTGGCCGGTTGTCACCTCCCTCGGCTTGATGGTCGTCGCCATGCTGATGTATCTGTTCATCCGCCACCCCAAAGAGTATAAGCGCGAGAAAGTATATCCGCGCTTCAATCTCACGCAACGTATACAGCATATTCTCATGGTGGTGTGTTTCACCGTCCTGGTCGTCACCGGCATGCCGATACGGTTTACAGAAATTACCTGGTTGCCGAACGTGCAGATGCTGTTCGGCGGTTTCGAAGGCGCGCGTATGGCGCACCGTATCGCCGCGGTCGTGTTGATTCTGGATTGGATCTGGCACACGATCTTCCTGCTGTATCTCTGGTCGAAAGCAAAATTCTCGCTGAAGTCGTGGACAATGTTTCCGAACAAGAAGGACTTCATCGATTTCTTCCACACCGTCACTTACGGCGTCGGTCTGCGCAAGGAGCCGCCGCAATACGATCGCTTCCAGTTTCGCGAGAAGTTTGATTACTTCGCCGTCTACTGGGGCATGCCGATCATGGTCTTTTCCGGCCTGGTGCTCTGGTTTCCCACGCTGTTCAGCAACTACCTCACCAACCTGAGCTTCGGTGTGGCCTATATTGCACACAGCGACGAATCGGTGCTGGCGATGCTGGCGATCGTCATCTGGCATTTCTACAACACGCACTTCAATCCGGACACCTTCCCGATGAATCGCACCTGGCTGACCGGCACGATGACGGAAAGCGAGATGGCGCGCGACCACCCGATGGAGAAGACGCGGGTGGACGATCCGACCGCCGTAGGCAAGAAAACCGCAGGCACGCCCGGATAAACGCCGGGATGACCGAATACACAACGGCGTGGCCCCCGGGGCTGCGCCGTTGTGCTGGTAGCCATTGCTGCAGGTTTTTCCGCTTGCTACATGCCTGTCCCCTTCGGCGTCCGCCCCGCATTGAGTCGTGAACCGGCAAACCTGTCGGGAATTGTTCTCTGCGCCCCCTGTTGTCTGGAGATGGTGTTACGCCAGGCGTCCCAGGATGTGAAGGAGGTCGCGGGAAGAGGCTGGAAAGGCATCATTACTCAATCAACAGATAAGAATTATACGGCAAATGTCTTCATAACAGTCAGGGTGCTGCCAGCGGTTTATCGCCTGGCTGCAGACCTTCACGAGAAGCGGGAGGGCTTCGTTGCGGGCTTGCCAGCCGTGCGGCACGCTGAATTTCGTTTTTTAACTAAGTTAAGTATATTAGGCAATGGATAGAACCGTTCTCGCCAGTTCAGACTTAATTGGTATAATTATTGATTAATCACCTGGTTATTTAATCATAGTGAAATTTTTCACTAATAGATAAAATATATCACCAATAGGGGTTAATTAACGTTGACATCTGATAGGTAGTGGTGGTATTTTGGTATTGGACTGTGGTGTGGACACGATATTCGTGCTTCCGTTCACAGACTAGTCCGCGAGGTGAATTGTGAAACTATCAACACGTTCTACGTATGGCTTGCGGGCAATGGTGGCGCTGGCGCTTGAATATGGCAACGGCCCGATCCTGTTGAAAGACATCGCCGAGCGTCAACATCTGCCCACCACCTATCTCGAACAGCTCATGGTGCCGCTGCGCAAGGCGCGGGTCGTCACCGCCACCCGTGGCGTGAATGGCGGGTATGTCTTGATGCGCGACCCCGACAACATCACGCTGGCCGAAGTGATCCAGGTCCTCGAAGGCCCGCTGGAGCTGGTCGATTGCTCGGCCGTAGCGAGCTGCCATTGGAATCCCCAGTCGTGCGCACTGAAAACGGTGCTCACCGAAGCCAGCCAGTTGCTCACCGACTTTTTCAGTAAGATTACCCTGGCGGAGTTGGCACGGCAGCAGGTGGTGAGACTGCAAGCCAGCAGCCCGGAGCCGATTCTGTCCTACTCCATCTGATGACCCCTGAACAGGAAAATCTATGTCTGGAGCTGATCACCCACGCTGGCGTCGGGCGCTCGACGGCGTTTGAAGCGCTGGCGGCGGCGAAGGCGGGAGAATTCGCGCGCGCGGCAGCGCTGCTGCAGGATGCGGAGCGGGAGCTGGGCGCGGCGCACACCACGCAGACCAGGCTGCTGGCCGGCGAGGCGCAGGGCGTGGGGATGACCCCCAGCCTGCTGCTGGTGCACGCGCAGGACCAGTTGATGACCGCCCTCTCCGAGCGCACGCTGATCGCCGAAATGATCGAAATTTATCGGCGCCTGGAGACGCGCTGATGCCGGCGGAAGCGGTGATCGTCAATGCCGACGACCTGGGACTGTGGCCGTCGGTAGACCGCGGCATCTTCGCCGCCTGGTCGGCCGGCGCCGTGGGTGACAGCACGGTATTCGCGAATGCACCCCAACTTGAAAAGATACTGGCGCGCACTGAAAAAAATGGCCTGCCGGTGGGTATCCACCTGAACCTTACCTATGGTCGACCGCTGAACGATCCCGCGGATATCCCCGCGCTGGTCGGTCCTGATGGGCTGTTCATGAAGCGGCAGGCATGGACGCAGCCGCTGCCCATTGAGCAAGTTCAGCAAGAGCTGGGCTGGCAGGTGGAGCGCGCAATCACTGAAAGCGCGCTGGCCGGTATCGAGATACCGTCGCACCTGGACACGCACCACCATATTCATACTTATCCGGAAGTGCTGGAGGTGGTTATCGGTCTTGCGGATGAGCTTGATGTGCCCGTGCGCTCGGTCAATCCTGAGATGCGCGCGGCATTGCATGCGGCCGGCATCCCCACCCCCGATCACTTCTCGATGACTTTCTACGGCGAGAACGCCACCGCCGAGATCCTCATACAACTGGTAGAGGAATGCCCAGGCGGCATCCTGGAGATCATGACCCACCCCGGCTACGCCGATCCCGCTCTGCCGAGTAGTTACCGCGAAGACCGCGAGCGCGAGCTGGCCGCGCTGACCGATCCCCGCTGGCACGATTACCTGGGTACGCGGGGTATCTCGATTGTCGGGTATGCAGGGGCGGGATTATTATGATCAAAAGTATAATACATTGAAGGATAATTCGATCATTTCCCGCTGACGAATCGGCAGGGATTCTCCCCGCCTCCGGTTAATTAACTGCTAACGCGGCACATCGGCCGCGATTTTGATATTGAGGAACACAGCATGCCGAAGATTACCCTGGTGGGCGCCGGGAGCGTGGTATTCGCGCAGAACATCCTTTCCGACTGCCTGTCATACCCCGAGCTTGCGGATAGCACCATTGCGCTCTACGATATCGATCCCGGCCGCCTGCGCACCGCGGAGGCGATGGCCGGGCAGGTGGCGAAGGCGTGGGGAGCCCATCCGAAAATTTACGCGACTACCGATCCCGCCGCTGCTTTCGAGGACGCCGACTACGCCGTCTTCATGTTCCAGGTGGGCGGCTACGAGCCATCCACCGTCATCGACTTCGAGGTGCCGAAGCAATACGGCCTGCGGCAGACCATCGGCGACACGCTGGGCATCGGCGGCATCTTCCGTGCCCTGCGCACCATCCCGGTGATGCTGCAATATGCCGCTGTCATGGAGGACGTCTGCCCGGAAGTCACCGTGCTCAACTACGTTAACCCGATGGCGATGAACACCTGGGCGATGCTGGCGGGCACGACGCTCAAAACCGTCGGCCTTTGCCACAGCGTGCAGGGCAGCTATCGCCACCTGGCGGAGGCGGTGGGCGTCAACCCGGACGAGGTGAATTATACCTGCGCCGGCATCAACCACATGGGCTGGTATCTGACGCTGGAGCACCATGGCGAGGATCTGTATCCGGCGATCTTCGAGAAGGTGGAGAGCGGCGAATACGCGCCCGACTGGGATCGCGTGCGACTGGATATGATGCTGCGGTTGGGTTACTACATCACCGAGTCCAGCGAGCACTTCAGCGAATACAACCCCTGGTTCATCAAGCGCGACCGGCCCGACCTGATCGAACAATACAACATCCCGTTGGACGAATACCCGCGCCGCTGCGTCAGCCAGACTCAGTGGTGGCAGAATCTAACGGCGGATATGGAGGCCGGCAAGGGTTTTGACGACCTGCACCGCACCTCCGAATACGGCTCGCGCATCATCCACGCCCTGGAGACCGGCGAACCGACGGTGATCCACGGCAACGTGTTGAACGAGAAGCTCATCGACAACCTGCCTGAAGGCTGCTGCGTCGAGGTGCCGTGCCTGATCGATAAGAACGGCATCCAGCCGTTGAAGGTCGGCTCCCTGCCGCCGCAGTGCGCCGCGCTCAACCGCACCAATATCAACGTGCAGGAGCTGACCGTCCTCGCGGCGCTGACGGATGTGAAGCAATATGTCTACCACGCCGCCTTGCTGGATCCGCATACCGCCGCCGAACTGAGTCCGGACGAGATCTGGTCGCTGGTGGACGACCTCTTTGACGCGCACGGCGATATGATTCCGCTGTTCCGCGAGCACGAGCACGGTAACGGGTGCGGGTGCTGTCATTGAGAGTGGTGAGTAGTAAGTGGTGAGTGGTGATAAGACATGCCTGCTCCGTCACCGGAGCAGGCATGTCTTATCACCACTCACCACTCACCACTTTTCCAAAGCAACCGGTTTTTTTAACCTGCTCTTCACACGCCTGTCACATTTTTGTTATGATACGGGTATACCATTAGTGACGCGTCCCCGAACAACCCGGCTGTTCCCCGAATGAGGTATGAAGGATGAGGTGCATGAAGCTCGTGATCGGGATGATCGCCCTGCTGGTCGGTTCCCTGTTCGCCATAGCCCAGGAACCGGCGCCTGTCGAGCAACGTCTGGTCGAGGTGTTGCCCTCCGGATGGATTCACGACGGCGTGGTTGTCACGCCGGGAGGCGCGCAACTGTATTTTCAGAGCCTGTTCAACAGGCCGGGGGCGTATCCGCTGGATTTTATCGAGGAAACGAACCGCAATCACGCGGCGATCTGGACCCTCACCCAGTATTCACCGGCGCCCGACAAAAATCCCCATGCCATTCGCCAGGCGTACATCTCCCCGATCGGCGCCCGTTGGCGGCTGATCGTGGATGGGCAAAAGGGCGCGAGCTACCTGAAGATTCTCGACGGCAGTCTGACCTTGAGCCCCAACAACGCGCGGCTGGCCTATATCGCCCACGATGCCGGCGGGTGGCACGCAATTGTCAGCGGCATCCCGGGACCGCCTGCCGAGAAAATCAGCACGCTGCTCTTCAGCCCGGACAGCCGGCACATCGCCTATGTCGCCGGCACGGATGGGCAATCCTGGATCAATCGCGATGGGAAGTCCGGCAAAGCATTTTCCGGGATTATCGAAGCAAGCCTGACTTTCAGCAGCTCCAGTGATCACCTGGCCTACGTGGCGCGCGATGGGAAGCAATATCTGATGGTGCTCGACGGGCGAATCGGACCGCGCTGCGATCAGATCGGCCCGCCGGTGTTTAGCCCGGACGGCCGGCGCCTGGCGTATGCCGCCCGTCAGGGAAAACGCTGGCTGGTGGTGCGCGACGAGACGCCGGGACCGCTCATGGATTACGCCTGGGGCCCGGTGTTCAGCACCGACGGCCTGCGGCTGGCCTACGTCGCGCGTATGGGACGGAAATCTCGCGTGGTCATCGATGGGAAAGGCGGCAAGCTATATGACGCCGTGTATAATTATCAGTTCAGCCCGAATGGGAAGCGGCTGGCCTA
>Ga0172369_10003061_pt1 | contig 22301 bp, 17 predicted proteins | sample LakKiv25m_FD_114539 | JGI IMG/M metagenome (GOLD analysis project Ga0172369, IMG submission 114539) | Freshwater microbial communities from Kabuno Bay, South-Kivu, Congo - kab_022012_11.25m | ecosystem: Environmental > Aquatic > Freshwater > Lake | place: Democratic Republic of the Congo...
CCGTTCGGGTTTTCAATAAGTACAAGCCATGGGCGATCCTTCTTGGTGATAAATATGATCCGACGACCGGGGGGATTAAAACTTCCGGAACGAGTGGATTCCTTGGCGGGGGAAAGAAGTGGAAGCCCCTCGGGGACTGGGACGCCATACGCGCGGTAAAGGGGCGCCTGCGAGTATCTGTCGTAAAGAAGGCGAACACCATATCCGTTTCCTTCGAATCGCAATCCGCCGAAGGGTCGGCGAGCATGGTGCAATATTTTCTCGATGAAGCGAAAAGCCGTATTCAGGAAGAAGCCCTCGACAGGGCTACGAAGAACAAGAAGTTCATCGAGGACCAGATCGGGAGGACGGTCGATGCCCTGAATCGCGATCGGCTCTATGCACTGCTGGGCCAGGAAGTTGAACGGGAGATGATGGCCCGGAACCGGGAGCAGTTCGGGTTCTGGGTGATCGATTCTCCGAGGGTGCCGGATAGGAAATCAGGGCCAAGCCGCGGTTGGGCGGCTGTAGCAGCCACAATGTTTTGCGGGTTTCTCCTTGCTATTTATTTCATTGCGAGGGATTGGCGCAGGCAACCTTGATTTTGATGGTTTCCCCGAAACAGTCACGGAGTATCAATGCTAAACGATAAATCTCTCCTCATCACCGGTGGCACCGGTTCTTTCGGCAAGGCTTTCGTTAAATCCGTTCTCGGCCGCTATCCGGATATCAAGCGCCTCGTGATCTACTCCCGCGGCGAGCTCAAGCAGTTCGAGATGGCGCAACAGTTTCCGGACAGCCAGTACCCAAGCATGCGCTATTTCATTGGTGATGTGCGCGACCAGGACCGCTTGCGTCGTGCGATGGAAAGAATCGATCTGGTGGTCCATGCCGCCGCATTAAAACAGGTACCGGCCGCCGAGTACAATCCCTTCGAATGCATCAAGACCAATGTTCTTGGAGCGCAGAACCTGATCGAAGCCTGCCTAGATAACGGCGTGCAACGCGTCGTGGCGCTATCCACTGACAAGGCTGCCGCGCCGATTAACCTCTACGGCGCCACCAAGCTTTGTTCGGACAAACTGTTCGTAGCTGCTAACAATATCAAGGGTCGCCGCGACATCCGTTTTAGCGTAGTTCGCTACGGTAATGTGATGGGTAGTCGGGGTTCCGTGATTCCATTCTTTCTTGAGAAGCGGTCGAGTGGAGTATTGCCTATTACCGATCCGGCCATGACGCGCTTCAATATCAGCTTGCAAGAAGGTGTCGACATGGTGTTGTGGTCGCTTGAAAATGCTTGGGGCGGCGAAGTGTTAGTGCCGAAAATTCCGTCTTATCGAATCACAGATGTGGCCAATGCCATTGGCCCGGAATGCGATCATCCTGTAGTCGGAGTACGCCCGGGCGAAAAAATCCATGAAGAGATGATAACCGCGAGCGACAGCTTTAACACGATAGACATGGGGAAGTACTACGCTATCTTGCCGGTTGGGGCGATATACACGATGCAAGAGTATTGTGAAAAGATGGAAGCAAATCCGGTCGAGCAAGGTTTTTGCTACAACAGTGGCAGCAATGAGCATTTTTTGACTGTGGATGAGTTACGCAATCTTATCCGCACGCATGTCGATCAAAACCATACAGCTTGAAGCAAACGCATGATCCCCTACGGTCGCCAAGACATTTCCGAAGCTGACATCCAGGCTGTAGTGGATGTGCTCCACTCGGAGTTTCTCACCCAAGGTCCTGCGGTTCCAGCGTTTGAAAAGGCAGTCGCCAATTACTGCACTGCGTACCATGCAGTTGCCGTAAACAGTGCCACCAGCGCTTTGCATATCGCCTGCCTGTCACTTGGCGTGGGTCCGGGTGACGTGGTTTGGACGAGTCCCATCACCTTTGTTGCCAGTGCTAACTGTGCGCTGTATTGCGGCGCACAAGTTGATTTCGTGGACATCGATCCGCGCACGTACAACCTGAGCGTGGACCGCCTGGCCGAGAAATTGGAAGAGGCGGAAAAATCAGGGTGCTTGCCCAAAGTTGTCATTCCGGTCCACCTGTGCGGCCAACCATGCGACATGGCGGGCATTCACACGCTTAGCCAGCAATTTGGTTTCAAGATTATCGAAGATGCGTCACATGCAATAGGAGGCAGATACAAGGGCGAACCTATTGGTAACAGTAGCTACAGCGACATTTCGGTGTTCAGTTTTCATCCGGTGAAGATCATCACTACTGGCGAAGGCGGCATCGCGCTGACGAATAATGTGGAATTAGCCAAACGGATGACGTTGCTGCGCAGTCATGCTATCACTCGTGATCCGGTAGAGATGACCTGCGCGCCGGATGGGCCGTGGTATTACCAGCAGGTCGGCCTAGGGTTCAACTATCGCATGACAGACCTGCATGCCGCCCTAGGACTCAGCCAGATGAAGCGCCTGGATGCGTTCGTTTCCAAGCGACATGCAATTTCCCGGAGATATGACGGACTGCTGGCCGGATACCCGATTATTACACCTTGGAGGCACCCAGACGGGTACTCCGGGTTGCATTTGTATGTAATTCGTCTCAAGCTTAACGAAATCCGAAAGACTCATCGTGAAGTGTTTGAGGCCCTGCGCGCGGAGAGCATAGGTGTGAACTTGCATTACATCCCCGTATATCGGCAGCCGTACTACGAAGGGCTGGGTTTCAGGAAAGGGTACTGTCCGGAGGCGGAGCGGTATTACTCCGAGGCAATCAGTTTGCCGATGTATCCCGGCTTGACAGAAGAACAGCAGGATCATGTAGTGCGCGTATTAGAGAAGACAACCTGGGGATGAGATTAGCCCTCGGTACCGTCCAATTTGGCATGTCCTATGGCATCTCCAATCAAGACGGACAAGTCACACGGTCGGATGCAAAGGCCATGCTGCAACTGGCCGCGGCAAATGGCATTGACACTCTCGATACTGCCATCGCCTACGGGGAAAGTGAAACCTGCCTTGGTGAAGTAGGTACACAAGGCTTTAAGTTGGTGACGAAACTACCCGAAGTGCCCGATGGTTGCCCTGATGTAAGCGGTTGGGTTCAACAACAAGTTGATGCATCGCTTTCTCGCCTTGGTGTTAGTTCCATTTACGGCCTGTTATTGCACTGTCCTGAGCAGTTACTTGAAATAAACGGCAAAGCACTTTACCAAACATTACAAGGATTGAAAGAAACAGGGCAAGTTCAAAAAGTGGGAATATCCGTTTATGCTCCAAGCGGATTGGAGGCATTGATACCTCGATACCATTTCGATCTGGTGCAAGCTCCATTCAATCTTGTAGATCACCGCTTACACACAACAGGCTGGCTGCAACGACTCAAGGACAGGAGCATTGAAATCCACACACGTTCGGTATTTTTACAGGGCTTGTTGTTGATGCCACAAGTATCCATACCGGTAAAATTTGCATCGTGGTCTGAGATGTGGAGCAAATGGCATGTGTGGCTTGCACGACACAATGTTTCCGCCGTCCAGGCTTGTCTGGCGTTTCCACTCTCCTTCCCGGGTATTGACCGTGTCGTTGTGGGTGCAGACAACGTGAGTCAACTGGACCAAATTATCAGTGCAGTGGTCAGTGCCGCTCCAGATGATTTGCCTGACCTGCAATGTGACGCAGAGAATCTGATTAATCCAGCTCGTTGGTGCCACTTATGAAAGTTATTGCGCTCGTCCAAGCCCGCATGGGTTCCACCCGTCTGCCCAATAAGGTGATGAAGCCAATTCGCGGCATCCCGATGATTGAGCGGTTGCTCTCACGCTTGTCCCATGCAAAAGAGGTGAACCAAATCGTCGTCGCCACTTCGGTGGATGGGCGCAATCAACCGCTGGTCGAGCATGTTAGAAAGCTGGGCTACGCCTGCGAACAGGGCAGCGAAAACGATGTTCTTGACCGCTTTGTGCAAGTCGCGCGGACGCATCAAGCCGATGTGGTGGTGCGCATCACCGGCGACTGCCCGTTGGTAGATCCCGGGCTTGTTGATGAAGTAATCCGCCGATTCAAGGCAACCGGAGTGGATTACTTCAGCAACATCGACCCGCCCACCTACCCGGACGGGTTGGACATCGAAGTCTGCACCTTCAAAGTGCTGGAACAAGCCAGTCAAGAAACCAGCAATCCCTTTGACCGGGAGCATGTCACCCCCTACCTTCGCGAACTCGGACGGTTTAATACCGCCTCCATGCAACACAACGAAGACCTCTCGGCGATGCGCTGGACGGTGGATGAACCCGATGACTTCGCTGTCATTGAGAAGATCTTCCAGCACTTTCACCCTCGCACCGATTTTACTTGGGTCGAAGTTCTCAATTTGCATCGCCATCGTCCAGACATTTTTATTATCAACCGACACATCAACCGAAACGAAGGAACCACCATAGGTACCGGGCAAAAACTCTGGAAACGTGCTAAGCAGGTTATTCCCGGCGGCAACATGCTGCTCTCAAAAAGAGCCGAAATGTTCCTGCCTGATCAATGGCCGGCCTATTTCAGTAAAGCAAAGGGCTGCAAGGTATGGGACTTGGACGGTAACGAATACATCGACATGTCCATCATGGGCATCGGAACCAACATACTGGGCTACGGCCATCAGGAAGTAGATGACGCGGTACGCAAAACGATTGATGCCGGCAATATGTCCACCCTCAACTGCCCTGAAGAAGTCTATCTGGCGGAAAAACTGATCGAACTGCATCCCTGGGCTGCTATGGTGCGCCTTGCCCGCTCAGGAGGGGAGGCGAATGCCATCGCCATCCGCATCGCACGTGCCGAGACCGGCAAGGATAAAGTTGCCATTTGTGGCTATCACGGATGGCACGATTGGTATTTGTCCGCCAACCTGGGCGACGAGAAGAACCTCGCGGGCCATCTGTTGCCTGGTTTGGCGCCTAACGGTGTGCCGCAATGTCTGCTCGGTACGGTCTTCCCATTCAACTACAACAACTTCGCCGAACTGGAAACCTTGGTGAAAGCCCACGATATTGGCGTGATCAAGATGGAAGTGGTGCGCAATTGTGGCCCCCAAGACAACTTCCTGCAAAAGGTACGGCAGCTTGCCACCGAGCGCGGGATTGTGTTGATTTTCGATGAATGTACTTCGGGTTTTCGGCAGACCGATGGTGGCATACACAAAATGTATGGCGTAGAACCAGACATGGCCATGTTCGGCAAGGCGTTGGGGAATGGCTACGGCATTACCGCCGTCATTGGCAAACGTGAAATCATGGGAGCAGCGCAAACCACATTCATCAGCAGCACCTTCTGGACCGAGCGAATTGGACCGACTGCCGCCTTGAAAACCCTTGAGGTGATGGAGCGGATAAAGTCTTGGGAGCGGATTACTCAGACCGGGCAGGATATCACCGCAAAGTGGAACGCGCTGGCCGACAAGCATGGACTTTCTATCACCACTAACGGACTGCCGGCCCTGACCGGATTCTCGTTCAATAGTCCCAACGCACTTGCATATAAGACCCTCATTACGCAGGAAATGTTGACCAAGGGATATTTGGCAGGAACTAGTGTGTATGTGTGCACCGAACATACACCGGATGTTGTTGAAACATTTTTCGAGGCACTGGAACCGGTATTCGCGCTCGTCAAAGAATGCGAAGACGGGCGTGATGTGATGAGCCTACTGAAAGGGCCGGTCTGTCATGCTGGGTTTAAACGCTTGAATTGAGCGGAACCGATGAGAATTGCCATTCGCGTCGATGCTTCAAGCCAAATCGGTACTGGACATTTCATGAGGTGCCTGGCCTTATCGTATGTGCTGAAACAGCAAGGTGCGGAGATTCGTTTTATCAGCCGTCATATCCCTGTCCATTTGCGGGATAAGTTGGCTTCCAAAGGTTATGAATTCGCGCACATCAATTGCCCGAGCGATGGGACCACCGGAAAACTCGCGCACTCGCTTTGGCTTGGCACCAGTCAGGTTAAGGATGCGGCGGAAACCACCCGGATACTGTGTCCTCAATCATGGGACTGGCTGATAGTCGATCATTACGCGTTGGACGCAGAATGGGAATCAACCATGCGATCCGATGTCGGCAGGATCATGGTCATCGATGATCTCGCTGATCGATTTCATGATTGCGACCTACTCCTCGATCAGAATCTATGCGAGGGGTTTGAATGCAGGTACGATGGATTGGTCCCAGATGATTGTGTAAGGCTACTTGGCCCCCGCTACGCGTTGTTGCGCCCCGAGTTTGACGAGAAGCGCAAGACCATTCGCCACCGCGATGGCCGGGTGCGAAGGATTCTCGTCTTTTTCGGCGGTAGCGACCTCACGAACGAAACTGCCAAGGCTCTGGAGGCGATTCGTCTATTAAAACGTTTCGACATAACAGTCGATGTGGTCGTCGGTGCGTCAAACCTCAGGGAGGATCTCATCCGGAAAATTTGCCATGGAATGCCGAATATCAATTTCCATCTTCAGGTAGAGAACATGGCCGAGCTCATGTCTGTGGCGGATCTGTTTATTGGAGCGAGCGGAGCAACGACGTGGGAGCGCTGCATCCTGGGACTTCCCTCCTTGGTTCTGGTCGTCGCGGACAACCAACGTGAAGTTGCCGAGGCGATGGGAGCGTCAGGATCATTATTAAACCTGGGTTGGCATGCCAACGTCACAAGCGGGGACATTCTCGAAGCGTTACGGATGATTTTGGCTTACCCGAATTGTCTGGTTTATATGAGCGAACGCTCTCTGGCAATAATGGGTGGTCCGGACGCCGCATTGGGAGCTCCATGTGTAACCTCGATGATGGCAAGCTTATATGCTGGCTCGTAAGAATTGCATTCTTAGATCCGTTGAGGAGAGAGATCTTGAACTCCTCCTTGCCTGGCGCAATTCAGAGCGGATACGCTCAAACATGTACACGGATCATATAATTACCTGGGATGAACACCTCCAATGGTTTCAGCGTCTTCAAACCGAACAGTTGGCTCTCTCTCTTGTATTCGAGATTTCGGGAGAACCTTTCGGCATCGTGAACGTAAGTTGTGTCGATCGCGCGAACAATACTTGCCACTGGGGTTTTTACATAGGCGAAACCAATGCGCCGCGAGGCTGCGGAACGATCATGGGCTTTCTCGGCCTCGAGTACCTCTTCGAAAAGTTTAATATTCGCAAAGTGATCGGCGAAGCTTTTACCTTTAATCAGGCGAGCATTGCATTCCACGAAAAGCTTGGGTTTTTGCGTGAAGGACATTTTCACCGTCACGTGTTGAAGAACGGTGATTACCAGGACATCATCGTATTCGGGCTCTTTGCGGACCAGTGGCCTGTTCTCAAAACGGAATTGGAACGCAAATGTTTATTATGGACGGAGCAATCATAAATTCGATTTCGATCAACGGCCGGAATATCGGGACTAGCCATCCTCCCTTTGTCATTGCTGAAATGTCCGGCAATCACAACCAGTCCCTCAATCGGGCGCTGAAGATCGTTGAAGCGGCGGCCGCCTGCGGTGCCCATGCACTGAAGCTTCAAACCTATACTGCAGATACAATGACCCTCGATCTCGATAAGGGGGAGTTTTTCATTTCCGATGAATCGAGCCTCTGGAAGGGCACATCTCTTTACAAGCTCTACCAAGAGGGCCATACCCCGTGGGAGTGGCACCGGCCGATCTTCGACCGGGCCCAGGCACTGGGGCTTACTTGCTTTAGCACACCCTTTGATGAAACAGCAGTGGATTTCCTCGAATCGCTTGGTTGTCCTGCCTACAAGATCGCTTCATTTGAAAACACCGACATCCCACTGATTCGCAAAGTGGCAGCAACTGGCAAGCCCATGATCATTTCAACTGGCATGGCCACGTTGGTGGAACTGGACGAGACCGTGTGTGCCGCGCGTGAGGCAGGCTGTATTGATCTTGTGTTGCTCAAGTGCACCAGCACCTATCCATCCACTCCGGAGAATACCAACATACTGACTATCCCACACATGCGTGAGCGGTTTGGTGTGCAGGTCGGTCTATCCGACCACACCATGGGGATCGGTGTTGCCGTGGCTGCTGTGGCCTTAGGGGCGACGATCATCGAAAAACACTTTACACTGCGGCGCGCGGACGGTGGGGTAGACTCGGCCTTTTCCATGGAGCCCGGCGAGTTGAAGTCTCTGGTTGAGGAAACCGCGCGCGGTCGACTATCCTTAGGCAGTGTCAGCTATGGTCCTACTGAAAAGGAAAAGGAGTCTCTGCAGTTTCGGCGCTCGCTCTACGTTGCGGAGGATATGCGGGCGGGTGAGATTTTCACGGAGAGGAATCTTCGGGTTATTCGACCTGGTCACGGGCTCCCCCCAAAACATTACGATACCATCCTGGGACGGCAGGTAAAAAAAAACGTGAAGAAAGGGACGCCGATAAATTGGGAGATGTTTTGAATACACCTTATGGCAACGGATTTACTTTTGGTTAACGACAATAGCCAATTGCAGAATAAAGAGAAGTTGATGCGGGAGACAAACGCCCTGCGAACACCGGTCGAGAGTGAAGGTCTGTTTGTACCCGCAGAGGGATCTCAAAAGGTTATTGCCTTCGATAGCTGGACGGGAGGAGCTTCGAACTGCGTGTCCGGGAGATGACGGCGGTGCGGTACTGCGTCACGCTGAAGATTCTGGGGCTGAACATCTTCCGAGCGGCGGCATGGAGCGCAAGGAACGTGGGAAACCCCGGACTGCGAGGGGAAAAGTCCGACCGCAACGGCGCGATCTGCCCCGTCGGAGCGGCAATCTGCCGAATCCTTCGCCCTGTGCGTCTTCTCATATGTCGTTTGCTCTATCATCCTGCTCTGTTCCCCGAGGGGCGGAATATCGCGTACTCGGGTGGATGCTGAATTATTACGAGGCCATCAAGTATGGCCAACATCACGAGAAAGGGCGTTGGACGTTGAAGATCGCTTATATCGATTACTGGACCGGAGGCATAAGGAATTTCGTTCCGTTGGAGCCGGAACTGCGGAAGCGCGGTCACGAAACCATCTTGTTGCATGTTGGATCGTTCAATACACCGCACCCGAAGGAAGAGGTTCTCGAAGGGATCCAGTGCAGGGACATTTCCTACTACAACACGAGATCCATCTACAAGATGCTGGAAATGGAGAGGCCGGACGTCATCATCACCCTGAATACGACGCAGATCCTCGACAGGGTCTTCAAGATGTCGTGCAACAAGCTGGGAATTACCAGTGCCTACCTGATGCACGGGATACGGGACTTTGGTTTGTCGAACGATGTGGTCATCGACATGCTCGAGAAATCGTACAATTCCTTACCCAAAAAACTAAAAAAATCTGGCAAATATTTTTTCATTGTCATACCGAATTATCTTTTTTCACTCATGAAATACAATCCCTCCAATTTGGTGAATTTTCGGTTTCTAAAAGTGATTTATTTGTATTTCAAGAATCCGGGGAAGGCCATTTTTTATCCTCGATACTGCGACGAGATCGTAGACGATAAATGCCTTGTATACTGCGAGAACGACATAAATTACTTCAACAAGATCGGTTACGACACGGACAGGATCACGGTGGTCGGGAATCCGAAGTACGATCGGCTGCTGGAAATGTTGGCCCGGGGTGAATTTTCAGTGGATCTATTGCCTGAAAGCGTAAGGAGTTTGGTGCGATCCGGGAAAAAGTATGCCGTCTACCTGGAAGAAGCCTTTCCGGAACAGAACAACATGACCGGTTTTACCTCGGAACTTCGGGACCGGTTCATAGAGGATTGCGCGGAAAGATTCGAGAGGGACGGTTTCACGCTGGTGGTGAAGCTGCATCCATGCACGAAGCCGGAAACCATACGGGCCTCCCATCGCAATTGCATCCTAGAAGAAGGCTATCTGGACGAGTTGATCTATTATTCGGAGTTTTGCATGAGCAGCATGTCCACTACGATCAACAACTGCGTGTTAATGGACAAGCCCGTGCTGACTTCGCTGTGGAGCGCTTCGAAGATCTGGCCGAACTTTTTCATTGAGGTTGGCGTTTCCAATCCGTGGAACGCACTCGACGATAAACTGGATCTTCGAATCGGCCAGGACGCGCGGGAAGATTACAAGAAGAGATACATCTCCGTGCTTACCCCCGATGCGGTGCGAAACGTGATCCGGGCCATCGAAGCGTAAGTTAATCTCTACGCGAAGTAGGCAAGGCGAGGCAGGGCGGTCGAAATGTGCGGGTTCGTCGGTTTCCTCGATCCCGGAAAATTTTCTCTCGATAAGGCATATGCGGTTCTTGGAGCAATGGCGGAAGTCTTGCGTCATCGAGGTCCGGACGATTCCGGCTTATGGCTTGACGCGGAAGCAGGAATTGCACTTGGGCACAGGCGTCTGTCCGTCATCGATGTCACCGATGCCGGGCACCAACCGATGATGTCTGACGACGGAAGATTCGTCCTGGTGTTCAACGGCGAGATCTACAACCATCTCGAATTGCGCAGGGCATTCGGGGAGTCGGCTTGGCGCGGGCATTCCGATACGGAAACCTTGTTGGCGGGCATCTGCCGATGGGGGTTGGAAAAGGCGTTGCGGAAATCGACCGGCATGTTCGCGCTGGCGTTGTGGGACCGAGACACGCGGACGCTTTCCCTTGCGCGGGATCGGATGGGCGAGAAACCCCTCTATTATGGTTGGCAGGGCAATACGTTCCTGTTCGGCTCCGAACTGAAAGGTTTGCGCCGCCATCCGCACTTCTTGGGAGAAATAGACCGCCATGCTCTCGGCCTGTACGCAAGGCGAGGATATATCCCCGCGCCGCACAGCATTCATGCTGGTATCTCGAAACTGACTCCGGGTTCCATCCTCGAGATCTCTTCCGGTGCTTCCCCCGGCTCCGTACGCCCTGTCCACGAGTACTGGAGTCTTGCCGAAGTGGTCAACGGCGTGGCGAGCCATAGGTTCGGGGGGGGACCGGAAGAAGCGGTCGATACGTTGGAGATGGCTTTGAGGGGCGCGATCAAGCGGCAGCGGATCGCGGATGTCCCTCTGGGGGTATTTCTCTCCGGCGGCACGGATTCCTCGGTCGTGGCCGCGCTGATGCAATCGATTTCCTCGGTCCCCGTCAGGACGTTTACCATCGGGTTCGAGGAGAAAGGGTATGACGAAGCGGCGTTCGCGCGCGCCGTGGCGAAGCATTTAATGACGGATCATACGGAACTGTACGTTTCCGCAAAGGAGGCGTTGGAGGTCATTCCGGAGTTGCCCCGCATATACGACGAGCCGTTCGCGGATATGTCGCAGATCCCCACGCTGTTCGTGAGCCGGTTGGCGCGCCGCCACGTGACCGTCGCCCTGACAGGCGATGGAGGGGACGAGCTTTTCTGCGGTTACGATCGTTATCCTCAGACCGAAAAGAACTGGTCCCAGCTTTCGTTGTTCCCACAACGGCTTCGCGATGCGATGCAAGCGTTGCTTCCGCATGGACCGTTGGCGGAAGGAATCGCTTCACGAAACCCGGACGTGTTTTATTGTTTCATGAATTCCCAGTGGAAGGGGTACCCCGGTCTGGTCATCGGTGGAGAGGAAAAGGAATCCACAGGTTCACCTCCTTGCGTGTTGTCCGACGCCAAGGAAAGGATGATGTACCTCGATGGCACTGACTATCTGCCCGACGACATACTTGTAAAGGTGGATAGGGCGGCCATGTCCGCGAGTCTCGAAACCAGGGTTCCGTTGCTGGACCATAACGTTGTGGAAATGGCATGGCGTCTTCCAATTTCCGTCAAGTTCAGGAACGGTATAACGAAGTGGCCATTGAAGCGGATCTTGTACAAATATGTTCCCGAGCACCTGGTCCACCGCCCGAAAATGGGCTTTGGCGTGCCGATCCATCATTGGTTGCGTGGACCGCTCCGGGATTGGGCCGAGGATCTTCTATCCGAAAATCGTTTGAGGCGGGAAGGATATTTCGATCCCTCTTTTGTCAGAAAAGAATGGGAAACGCACATTGACGGGAATAAGGACAGGCATTACGGATTGTGGACAATTCTTATGTTCCAAAGTTGGATGAAGTATGAGCAGTGAGTGTATATTTATAATAATGCTTATAGTATTACTGTGGGCTAACTTTATAGGGTTATATTTCATTGTATTGCCGAATTACGGACGTGCTCCAGTTGAAGATATTGGATTGCTGTGGGTATTGATATTATGCCTGTATTCAACTTTTCCTCCATTAACATGGCTATTACAAGGTGGTACTCATCCTGCAATATCCGGTAGACTTTTTTTGTTGCAGCCGGTTCCGAGTGAAATAGTTTATTTGCTTGGTGTGGCGCTTGCCTATTCCGTTGGATTTTCCGTTGCGTATGGCACTTTAATGTATAATTCTTGCATATGTAGGGATAAATTCATACGGTTCATTTCCAACAGATATATTATAGGTACTATGTTTGTATTACTTGTGGCTACAATGGCGGAGTTTTTAATAAATAATTCTGGTCTGATTAGGCGACCGGAATCGTATTCTGATTCGTATCTCGTAATAGCTGAACTTTCTACTGGCATGCGTCAATTAATAAAAATGATTGATGCTGTGTCTGGATTTGCGTCGATAATAATGATTGTTGCTGCTTTCCAGAGATGTTCTAAATCTAATAAATATAAATTGTTTATTGTTTTGTATATGCTATTGATGTTGTTTTCGTATAATTTGGTTGGCCAGAGGAGTAAATTGTTTATAAATATGTTTATGATCGCCGTTTCGTATCACGTTATTGTTAAACCTTTTCCGGCAAAATTGTTGGTTCCATGTGGTATTGTCGGATTATCATTGTTTAATTATTTGGGTGCGATAAGGGGTTTGAGAGAGGGAGCTGATTATGGTTTAGTGTTTGGAATAGGCGAGTTTGATATGTTATGGGGAAATGCCGTGGAATTGCTTAGGAATAAAATCGACGGAAATATTGATTTGCCTTTATATTTAAGATTTGAGGAGTTTTATTCTTTTATTCCGAGTCAGTTTCTTTGGATAGATAAAATAGACTTGTCAACTTGGTATGTTACTAATTATTACGGTGCTTATGCTGATGCAGGTGGTGGGTTGGCATTTGGCGCCATTAGTCAAGCAGTTGTTGGCGATGGGATGCCGGAGGCATTTATTCGTGGAGTTATATTGGGGTTGCTTGCCATGTTGACAATGAAATGGTTGAACAAGAAAAATGGACGTTGGTGGTACTTTCCCGTACAGCTTGCGTTGTTAGTGCTTGTTTATCATTCGATTCGATCGACAACATTTTCGCAGTTGGCTAGTTTGGTTCAGATTTATATTCCTACTATAATTACGATTGAAATTATAGGGCAAATTGGCGTACGTGCCTTCAAATCTCTCAATGAAAAATAATTATGGGCTCAGACGATCGCACTGACCGGATTCTATTCGGCGAAGGAGTATCCCGCTCATCTGCGGCGCATCCGTCAAGACGCAAATCTGGATCGCCATCTCGGTATACGTTCTGGTCGCGATCATCAAAAAACGACTTCACATGAGCGCCAGTCTCTACACAATTCTACAGGTCCTGAGCATTGCCGTTTTCGAGAAAGAGCCGTTGTTACAGGTACTTACCAATCTAAACTCCGGAAGTCCCGTGCCTGATAACGATAACCAGTTGGTTCTATTCAACTTATGATGGGACAGCAGTGTTATGGAATGTTAGTTTGATATGGGGGAAAATAATTCTGATAAAACCTCTTTTAGCGTTTACTTCGACCCGAGTAAGACAACATCCGGGCAGCGATTTTTCGGCGAACTCTGTTGTGCTTTATCCTCCGAAGCAGTACCTCAGGAGCAGGAGCCATCCAGTGTCTTATTCAACGTTTCTGCTCCCGTCGGAGCTATACTGAAAGCCAAATGGAATAGACAGAAGATTCTGCTACGAATCGATGGACTTTATTCAGATCGCCTCTCCCCAGCGTTTCTCAATCTATTCCGTTGGCCGTTGCGTCCTCTGATCTCAATCGGATGGAAGTATCCGTGGGCGCACGATTTTTTCGCTTCCCTCGCGAACATGCTGAAACACAATTACAGCGCATTCGCACGTATCGGGCTCGCCGATCGCGTCATATATCAATCGCGATTCTCGCAGAAAGTGCACGAAAGGTATTTCAGGAAAAAGCCGTACGACATCATCGTGAATGGCTCCGTATACCAGTTGGATGTTCCCCCTGAGACGTCGCATAATGACGGCGAGATCCGGTTGGTCACGATATATGACGAATGGAAGCCTGCGAAAAGGATCCAGGATCTTGTCGAATTCGTACGATGGGCCCGGAAAGAGAGAAAAGCGCCGGTGCGCTTGACGATCATCGGATACACCGGCAAAGTTCCTGACTGCGCGGCGCCGGATCTGAAGAAAATCGTCGAAACCTCGCCGTACATCCGGACGCTGCCCAGGTTCAAATCGTTTTCGGGGAAAACGCGGGAAGCGTTGTTGGGAAGTGATATCTACACGACATTCAGCTACCGGGATCCGTGTCCGAACGCCGTCGTCGAAGGGATGGCCCACGGGTTGCCGGTCGTTGCGGTGGCAAGCGGTGGCATTCCGGATATCGTCGGCGATGCGGGAATCCTGATTTCTGCGGATGACTTTTCCGACGGGTTCTTCTCCCCGCACCGGTATGAAAACGATTTCCCGCCCATCGATTTCGATAAGGTTCTGGATGCCGTTATCGGCTTATACGCAAATCGCAAGTTCTATCGGGAGCGTGTCCGGAACCGTTTTTCCGACGATCTGGGAATCGAGATTGTGGCCAGGAGATACGCCGATGTCCTGCGCACCTTGGCCGGTCCTTGCCCCGAGATGGTCGGCCGATCATGAGCGACCAGCATTATCTCGTAAAGGTGTTGGGTTTGAGCGCCATTCCGAGAATCGTAACCTTCTCGCTGACCTCGATCAGTTTCCCCTTGATGGTCAGGGCGTTGGGAGCGGATCAGTATGGAATCATGGTGTACATCCTGTCCATTACGGGATTTCTTGAGGTGTTCGTAGGCTTCGGCGTCAGCTCGGCCGCGGGGAAAAGGATCGCGGCGTGTCGTGCGGAGCGGTTGGACTGCCTCCACTATGAACTGCGCCGATGGATCCGTTTGCAGTGCGCCGTGTCGCTTGCAGGCATTCTGCCGGTTTTCGTACTTGGATATCTCTATGTCGTGATGACTGGCGCAAGAGAAATCCATCTCTTGCTGTTTTCGGTGGTCGCCGCAACGATGCTCGTCTCCGTTTTCGTGACATTTACCCGGATGATTCTTCAAGCCACGCTTTCTTTCAGGACTGCCGCAATCCTCGACATGATCGATTCCGTCGTCCGATCCGCAGGCTGGTTGACGGTTGCCTGGAAGTTCCATACGGTCATGGCTTTGGCTTTGGCGGGTCTGACCGGATCGATGATTACCGTCCTGGTGGGGGGGTACTTTCTGCTTTCGATCTTGAAGAAGAGCGTGAAGTCGCCCGACCGTTCGTTTGCGGATCCGCATCGAACGTCGGATTTGCCGTTGCGTCATATGCTCACAGAAAGCTGGAGTTTCGTTTGCTTGACGCTGGGTACCCGCGCATTTCAAACGCTTCCGCTCGTTCTTATCGGCCGCATGCTCGGATTCGGGGCCATTGGAACGATAGGGGTATTTACGAAGATCGTTGAAATGGTCACACTCCCGTTTACGGTGATCGGTAATGCATTGATGGTACGAGCTCAGGAAATCAAGAAGAATGGCATGCCAATCATCAAGCGTTACTGGGACTTGTTGTGCCGGTTCGCCGTTTGCTCGACGATCGTGGCGGGAGGGTTTTGGATCGTCGTTGTGGATGTGGCAACCGCCATACTTCCGAAAACGTCTTCTGCCTCGAAAATATTTTCGATCATGACGGTGTTGATCCTGTTCCGATCCATTTCGGACTTGTTTGCACCCGCATCCGATTATGTCGGCGGGCTGGGACGGCGCATGGTCTTCCTGTTGTCGACGGCTGTGCTGCAACTCCCCGTGATATGGGTGTCGGGGAAGATACTTGGCGAAGTGGGCGCTGTAAGCGCGATGGTGGCCTCTTATGTCTTCATGGTGGTCGGGTATATCGGGATTGCGAAGAAGGTGTTTTTCGGGAGGGAGTCCTACATGCCGGCCAAGGATATATGGATGGCGGTCCCGATCGTGGCGGTATCGATGACGACGGCTGTCCTGGTGACGTCAGGGGGGAAGATCGGGATCGTGGTCTACTCCCTAATATTGTCCGTATTCTTTCTTGGAATACCGTTGCTCCGGAGGCAATATGCCTCCGGGCGGTTCATGAAATTCGATCTCATGCGGGAACCCTCCTCCGTCTGATAATTCACGGCCCCTCGACCCATGTGCGGAATCATTGGAATAGCATCCCAAACATCTGTTCCTGACCGAAGCTGGTTGGCCGTAGGCCGTGACGCCATGCGGCACCGCGGGCCGGACGATGCCGGTGAATGGTGGTCGCAGGACGGGCGCGTGGGATTCGGGCACCGGCGCCTGTCGATCATCGACCTTTCGCCCGCCGGTCATCAACCGATGGGGGATCCATCCGGCGAAACGCGCATCGTTTTCAACGGAGAGGTCTACAACTTCGTAGACCTCCGTTCCGAATTGACGGAGGAGGGTTTTTCGTTCCGGTCGCAAAGCGACACGGAGGTTGTGCTCGCCGCCTATAAAAAATGGGGGACGGATTGCCTTTCTCGCCTGAACGGGATGTTCGCGTTTGCGATCTGCGATCTTCGCAGGGGGCTTTTGTTCCTCGCGCGGGACCGGCCTGGGGAAAAGCCGTTGTTCTATTCTCTGGAGGAAGGATGCCTTCGGTTTTCCTCGGAACTGAAGGGGCTGATGGCGGATACGTCAATCGCGCGCCGGATCGATCCGGAGGCGCTGGAGTGCTACCTCGCGGAAGGGTATGTCCCGTCGGATCGGTGCATCTTGCGAGGGGTGAAGAAACTGCCACCTGCGCACGCGATGACATTCGATACCCGAAGCGGGGAATCGAGATTTTGGCGGTATTGGCGGGTGCCGGAGTTGGATGCCTCGGCCGCGGCCGGTCGGGTGGACGAGTCCGCGTTGCTGGAAGAGTTGGAATATCTGCTGGAAGATGCCGTGCGTCGCCGGCTGGTCGCGGATGTTCCCGTGGGGATCCTGCTCAGCGGCGGGATCGATTCGAGCCTCGTCGCTGCGATGGCGGTGCGGACTTCCCCCAGGATCATGACGTTTACCGTTTGCTTTCCGGATCACGGAAGATTCGACGAGACGAAGCATGCGCAACTGATCGCACGGCATTTCGGTACCGAACACGTGCAACTCGATGCGGAAAACGGGACGGTGGGCCTTCTGCCGGAATTGGCCAGGCAGTTCGACGAACCAATGGTAGATTCTTCCATGGTCCCCATGCATCTTGTAGCCCACTTGGTACGGCGCCATTGCACGGTTGCACTTGGCGGAGACGGCGGCGACGAACTGTTCGGTGGATACAGCCATTACAACCGGCTGCTCTGGATGCAACGGCGTCTGGGGGTATTGCCGTTGTTCCTTCGACAGGCGGTGGCGAGGGGAGCGGAGGCTGTTCTACCCCTCGGATTCAAAGGGCGCAACTGGCTACAGGCGATGGGAACCGATCTCGAAAACGGTCTTCCGCTGATTGCGAGTTATTACGATAGGGATAGCCGTAGGCGATTGACAGGAAACCATTTTGTCGGCGACGGTTTCGCAGAGCGAATTCGGGAAGCGATGATTCCCCTTGGAGGGGATCTGTTGCAACGGGCCACCCGCATGGATTTCTGGAGCTATCTGCCGGAGGATCTGCTGGTGAAGGTGGACCGGGCGAGCATGTTGAACTCCTTGGAAGTGCGGTCTCCAATGCTCGACCCTCGGCTGATCGAGTTCGCTTTCGGTAAGGTGCCCTCTTCCCTCAAGTCGACATCATCGAGCCGCAAGGTTTTGTTGAAAAAATTGACGGCGCGATTGTTGCCCCCGAATTTCGATGCCGTTCGGAAGCAAGGATTTTCGATTCCGCTGGCTTCGTGGTTGGATTCGGGGCCTTGGCTCGATTATTTCTGCGAGGTGCTGCTCGATCACGGCCAAGAGTTGTTCGATCGCCGGTTCGTCGGATGCCTGATCGACGGGCAACGCAAGGGCCGCTCCAACGGCGAGCGTCTGTTCGGGCTGGTAATGTTCGAATTGTGGCGTCGCGAATACCGGGTGGGATTGTGAGAGTTTCGGGTTGAAGGCCGCATTGTTGGACCTTCTTTGTTGTCCGCAATCCGGTCAGATGTTGGACCTCGATGGCGGTGTATTTTCTGGGAATGAGATCCGATCGGGTTGGCTCGTTTCCCGGGACGGTCGAAATTGCTACCCCATTCGCGATTGCGTGCCACGTTTTGTTCCGGAATCGAACTATGCGGATAGTTTTGGGATGCAATGGAACAAATTTCGGAGGACCCAACTGGACAGCTATACTGGACATCCGATCTCCGCAAATCGGTTTTGGGATGCGACGGGATGGATGCCGGATGATCTTGCAGGAAAGTGGGTGCTGGATGTGGGATGCGGCTCGGGGCGCTTTGCCGAGGTGGCGCTCTCCGCCGGAGCCCAGGTTGTCGCACTGGATTATTCGAGTGCGGTGGACGCCTGTTACGCTAATTTGGGACACCATGCCAATCTACATGTAATTCAGGGCGATATCTATGAATTGCCGTTTCTCGCTGGCGCTTTCCCTTTTGTTTATTCCTTGGGAGTCCTGCAGCACACTCCAGATGTCGAGAAAGCCTTCCGGTCGGTATTGCCGATGCTTTCCGATGGAGGGCGAATCTGCGTCGATTTTTATGAAAAATCATGGAAGACGTGCCTGCTCCCGAAGTATTGGCTTCGTTCGGTTACAAGGCGAATCTCCAAGAAACGCCTGCTTTCTGCTTTGGTGTGCGCGGTGCCAAAGCTTCTCGCTCTCAGCGTGTTCATAGGTGGATTTCCACTTCTTGGTAGTTACCTCAAGCGATTGATCCCCGTCGCAAATTATGTGGGCTCTCTCCCATTGAACAAGAGCCAGCAGTTGGATTGGTCATTGTTGGATACATTCGATTGGCTCTCGCCAGAACATGACCATCCGCAAAAACCAGCGACGGTGCAGCGGTGGCTAGAAGGAGCCGGGCTGGGGAATGTCGAAGTTCTGAAGGCCGGCCATCTGGTAGGGCGCGGAATTCGAGGGTAACGGATGCGCATGGTTGTCGGTATCGACGCCTCAAGGAATCGATCGGGAGGTGCGAAGGTCCATCTGGCTGGAATCCTTAACAACAGCGATCCACGCGAACATGGCATAGAGAAGGTGCATGTGTGGTCGTATGCATCCCTGCTCGAATCCCTTCCCGACCTGTCATGGATAGATAAACACAATCCGCCGGAACTGGAACGATCCCTGCTCCATCAGATCCGATGGCAATATTTCTCCCTGCCTGGGGAGGCGCGTCGGCGCGGTTGCTCGGTGTTGCTCAACACGGACGCGGGCACTGTTTGTCCCTTTCGCCCCGCGGTGGTTATGAGCCGCGACATGCTGTCCTATGAGAAGGGGGAAATGAAGCGGTTCGGCCTTTCGGAGGCCCGCCTGCGGCTGATCTTGTTGAAATACATCCAGGCCAGGTCGATGCGGCGAGCCGATGGAGTGATATTTCTCACGGAGTATGCGTCGCGGGTGATCGGGGAAACCATCGGACCGCTGAATCGCCAGGCCATCATTCCCCATGGTGTCGGAGAAGTGTTTCGGAGGGTGGAGCCCGAAACGGAATGGTTGGAGAAGGAGAGACGTCCCGTCCGCATCCTATACGTCTCCAACGTAGCGATCCACAAACACCAGTGGATGGTAGTGCGTGCTATCGGCGAGCTGCGCCGTTGTGGGCACGAGGTGGTGTTGTCCTTGGCGGGAGGAGGAAATGGAAGGGCTCAAAAAATGCTTGATGAAGAAATCGGACGGATTGATCCCAAGGGGACATTCGTTGATCAGGCGGGGTTTGTGCCGCACGATGCGTTGCCAGCACGGCTGGCCGAGGCGGATCTCTTCGTGTTTGCGTCTAGCTGCGAGAATATGCCGAACACTTTGGTAGAGGCGATGGCCGCCGGTCTTCCCATCGCTTGCTCAAGCTGTGGCCCCATGCCGGAAGTATTGGGCGACGGCGGCATATATTTCGACCCGGAGGACCCAAGATCTATCGCGGACGCTATAGAGAAAATCCTGATTGACCCGGAAATGAGAACATCGATCGCCCGGCGTGCCCGGGTGCTTTCGGACCGATACTCCTGGCCCCGCTGTGGAGCGCAGACCTGGGAATTCCTTCGGACGACGGTAAACGGCGGGAAAAGATGAGTGAAACACCGTACCGGATCTGCACGAATTGCGTGATGGACACGACGGACTCGAAGATCACTTACGATGCCTCCGGGGTCTGTGACCACTGCAGGACGTACTACCGGGAGATCCTCCCCAACTGGCAATGCGACGACACCGGCAGACGGGCGCTCGATGTCCTCGTGGCGGACATCAAGCGATCCGGGCAGGGGAAGGACTTCAACTGCATCATTGGTATGAGTGGAGGGATCGACAGTTCCTACCTTACCTGCATCGCGAAGGAGGAGCTTGGCCTGCGTCCCCTTGTTTTCCATGTCGACGCCGGATGGAATTCCCAGGAAGCGGTGAACAACATCGAAATGTTGGTGGACAAGCTCGGGCTCGACCTGTACACAGAGGTAATCGACTGGGAGGATATGCGCGACCTGCAGCTCGCCTTCTTCAAATCCGGCGTGCCGCATATCGACACACCGCAGGACCACGCGTTCTTCGCCACCATGTACAAGTTCGCGGAACAGTACGACGTCAAATACATCCTGACGGGCGCGAACTATTCCACCGAGTGCATCCGCAACCCGATCGAGTGGATGTACTACCAGTCCGACTCCATCCAACTGTGCGACATTCATCAACGTTTCGGAACGCGCCCGCTGGTCCGTTTTCCGGTGACGTCCATCCTGCGTCACAAGGTGTACCTGCCGTACATCAGGGGGATCAAGGTGGTCCGGCCCCTCAACTACATCCCCTACTTCAAGGAGATGGCGATCCAAAGGCTCGTCGACCGGTTCGGATGGCAGCCATATCCGCAGAAACATTTCGAATCGCGGTTCACGAAATTCTACGAGGGGTACTGGCTGCCGAAGAAGTTCGGGTACGACACGAGGAAAGTCCAGTTTTCCAGCCTGATCCTCACCGGCCAGATGCGCCGGGAGGATGCGCTGGAAAAGCTGAAACATCCTCCTTTCGATGCGGCGACGATCGCCCAGGAATTCGAATATGTTGCGACGAAACTCGGCATTTCCGTTGAGGAACTGCAGGGGTATATGGATGCACCCAACAGGACGTACAGGGACTATAAATCGCAGGAGAGCGTTTACGCGGTGGGGTCGCGCATCATGAAGTTCTTCGGAATGGAACTCGGCGGCAAGCGTTGATCGCCATCGTTGACTACGGCCTCGGGAACGTCCGGGCCTTCGCCAACATCTACAAACGGCTCGGAATCCCAGCTTGCATCGCCGCATCCGCTAAGGAATTGCGCGGGGCGGAGAAGATCATACTCCCCGGGGTCGGGGCGTTCGACTGGGCGATGACGCGTCTCGAAGAATCCGGTATGAGGGAGACACTCGAGGAACAGGTCGTCGGTCAGGGGCGCCCCGTGCTGGGGATCTGCGTCGGCATGCAGATGCTGGCGAAGCGCAGCGACGAAGGGGTTGTGGCGGGGCTCGGCTGGATCGACGCCGAGGTCAGGAAATTCGACGAGACTGTCTTGACCACCGGAAGGCGGCTTCCGCACATGGGGTGGAACGATGTCGTACCGAGGGGAAGCGGAGGCCTGTTTCGGGGGTTGGAGTCGGACGCACGGTTCTACTTCCTCCATTCCTACTACTTCGCTCCGAATCGGGAGGAGGATGTCTTAGCGGTTACCGACTACAACGGCCCCTTCGCCTCGGGGATCCGCGCCGGAAACATGTTCGGCGTGCAGTTCCACCCGGAAAAAAGCCACCAGTGGGGGATCCGCCTGTTGAAAAATTTCGCGGAACTATGACATGTTGCGCCCCCGGATCATTCCCTGCTTGCTCGTGAAAGATGGCGGTCTCGTCAAGACCGTCCGGTTCGGAAGCCCCAAGTACGTGGGGGATCCGATCAACGCGGTCCGGATCTTCAACGAGAAGGAAGTCGATGAACTCATGGTCCTCGACATCGATGCTACCGTGCGGAACCGGGAACCGGATTACGTCCTGATAAGG
>Ga0172369_10003063_pt1 | contig 22297 bp, 20 predicted proteins | sample LakKiv25m_FD_114539 | JGI IMG/M metagenome (GOLD analysis project Ga0172369, IMG submission 114539) | Freshwater microbial communities from Kabuno Bay, South-Kivu, Congo - kab_022012_11.25m | ecosystem: Environmental > Aquatic > Freshwater > Lake | place: Democratic Republic of the Congo...
AGCGAAGCCCCGCCGCCCTGCTCTCAAAGAGCAGACCGCCAAAGAAAAGTTTTGTTTTCCTTTTAGAAGAAAAAATCGGGCGCGCGCAAATAAAAAATCGTGAACAAAACTTTTCTTTATCGGAGCGAGCGTTAGCGAGCGGCGGCGGGGCGGAGCGTCAAAATTCAGCGTTCGGATTGTCGCTAAAAAAAGTTCGGATTTCGTTCAGCGTTCGGAGCCGAGTTTAATAATCATAAAAATAAAATATGGGAAAAAGAGAAACTGGGGTAGGAAAAAATAAAAAATCGCATTCACACAAAACAAAAAAAAGACTTGCAATAAAGCGTGAAATGCTAGCAAAGAGAGCTGGCAAAAAACGAAAATAATTTTTTATTTTTTTTAATTAAAATCAAATATGAGTAATAAAAACAGAACCATATCAGTATTTTGTGGTTTTGTTTTTAATAAGTAAAAATATAAGGTAGAAAAATTAGTTTATCCAATCTTAATTATTTTTTTTATACTTTTTGTATGAACAAAATCTGGACAGAGAAAGATGTCATAATAATTTCGACAATAGATGCCGTACTTTTTGGAATTTTGATGTTCTTGATGATTTTGATAAAACCCAAACTTGCTTATTTGAGTTTAATTGTTGATTTAGGTTTATTTTTTATAGTACTGGGAACATTTATGTTTTTCTTAAAAAAGAAAAACATTACCTGGAAAGAATTTGGTTTTGGAGATACACCCACAAAATGGTTTTTTATAAGTTTTTTTCTTGTAATTTGTACTTTAGTCGTCGGTGGATTTTTATCAACGATACTCAACAGATTTATAGGAAGCAATTCGTCAGATATTTCTTTTATAAAAAATATGGCAGGGGACAGTCTGTGGCTTAATATTTTAAATTTGAAAGTGATGTTTGTGATATTTGTTCCATTTGCTGAAGAATTATTTTTTAGAGGTTTGATATTTAGATTTATAAGGCAAGAAAAAAGTTTTTTATTTTCAGCAACATTAAGTAGTTTTTTGTTTTCTCTCGCGCATTTTAATTTGGGAATGTTGCCGTTTACATTGGCTTTGGGTTTTTCAACTGCATTTGTTCTAGAAAAATCAAAATCAATGTTTTTTCCATTTTTCGTCCACGCAGGAGTAAACAGCATTTCATCAAACTTGTTTATTTTTAGTTTTATTTTATAAATTACCTAACCAATTTTACAACACCTCACTTTTTTCCTTCTTTTTCTTTCTGATATAATTAATACTAAAATAAATCTATTATTTAATAAATAAAAATGATAATTCGTATAAAAACTCACCCAGATTCAAAAAAGGAAAGAATTGAAGAACTATCACCTGAAAAATTTGAAGTTTGGATTAAAGAAAAAGCTGAGAATAATTTTGCGAATAATAGGTTGATTGAAATAATTGGGAAATATTTTAAAATTAGAAACAATCAAATAAAAATTATAAGCGGACATAAAAAACCAAACAAAATTTTTGAAATTTTAAATTAAAAGTTAATTCATTTTTTTAGCAACATGAATCCCGTTAGAGACCGCGGTCACGGTTTCAAAACAGGATTTGTAATAGTAAAAAGAAGTATTTTTTATTAGCAGTTTAATTAGATAGGACGTGTTTGATCGCGACCTGTCTCTAATGAGATTCATCCCGTTAGAGACCGCGGTCACGGTTTCAAAACCGGATTTGTAATAGTAAAAAGAAGTATTTTTTATTAGCAGTTTAATTAGATAGGACGTGTTTGATCGCGACCTGTCTCTAACGGGATGAAAACCACAACAAAAGCTACAAATATAACCCTAACGCCGGCTATAAGTGATTATTTGGAAAAGAAAATTTCAAAATTAAATAAATTTATAGATTCAAATGACACAAGCGCGATTGTAGATGCCGAAATAGGAATGACAAGAAAAGGACAACACTCCGGTGATATTTTTAAAGCGGAAATAAATTTGCACATTGCTGGAAAAAGTTTTCGCACGATTTCCGAATCCGGAGATTTATATTCAGCGATTGATGAGGCGCAGGAAGAAATGATGGAAAGTGTTAGTCATTATAAAAATAAAAGAAAAGATTTAATAAAAAGGGGAGGGCAGAAAATAAAAGAAATGATAAAAGGATTCAGATTTTTTAGGAAGTAAAAATCTTATAAAACAAAATCTGTTTTGTGATTTTAACAAACTAAAAAATAGGTTTTTATATTGACAAAACCAATAAAGCAATATAGGATATAACAGAAAAGTTCAATAATCAGATAGAGGGTATAAATGAAAGCGACTTATATTTTTTTTGTTTTTTTGGTTGTTTTGACATGGGTTCCAATTATAATTATTTTAGTTTGTTTGGGCTTTGGTTTTGGTTTAATTGCATGCTTTATTGATGGAATTTTGGCCAAACCTAATTGGTTGCGAAAATATGCTACCAAGCCACTAAAAGTATATAATAGATTCCTATTGTCTTTTTTTCATCAAGCAAAGAAAGCGATCAGTTAAAATTAACAAAAGTTAACAAAAGGCCGTTTTTACGGTCTTTTTAATTTAGGTCGCTTATTTATTTAAGACTTTTTTGAAATTCTTCGTATGAAATTTCTTTTTTTCCTTCAGGGATTACTCGGAGAATCTTTAATTCTCCGTTTTCAAATTTTGCATCCGTGATTATTACTCTAATTTTTTTATTTGCTTTCTCTGTAAAAAAATATGCTCGTGGATTATCATCAAACGCCTGTATTTTTCTAAAATTCAAATATGGGTCGTCATTAAAATTTATCAATGCATCTTGTTTGTCAAATTTTTTTGTATATGTGGCAAGCTCGTGTTTTTGTTCATCGGATTTTATTCGTCCGTCAATCCAATAGGGAACTACATCAAACAAAAGTTTCGCACCCTCTATGGCCAATATTTTTTCAAGCTCAACAGATTTTGGAGGCCAACTATCAACTTCCACTTTTTTACTTGCAATAATTTGTCCATGGTCCATTTCTTCGTCAATCAACATTATTGTTACGCCGGTATTTTTTTCATCTTCTAAAATTGCAGATTTTATAGGTGAAGCGCCTCGAAATTTGGGTAAAAGAGACGGATGAATATTAAGCGTTCCATATTTAGGCATTCCGAAAATGTTTTTTGGAATAACTTTTCCATAAGAAGCAACAATAAAAATATTATATTTTCCTAACTCCAATTTTTCTTCAATGGACTTATCAAGCTTAATCGGCTGAATTGTTTCAATTTTATTTTTGTCTGCCCAAATTTTTACTTCACAAGGTGTTATTTCCAATTTTCTTCCTTTTGGTTTATTTGGTGATGTTATTATCAAAGATGGCAATATTCCGTTATTTTTTAATTCTTCAAGAACCAAAACAGAGAATTTTGATGTACCAAAAAAAACAATTTCCAAATTTTTCACTTCTTCAAATCTGTCAATTTTCCAAGTATTTTGAGTTTTATCCGTGAATAGGATTCCGTTTAGATGATCAATTTCATGTTGAAAAATTTGAGCAATTAGACCGCTCCCGCCCGTTGTAAATAATTTTCCGTTCTCATCGTACGCCTTTATTGTTGCCTTTTTTGCTCTATTTACGAGTCCATAAATTCCTTTTACGGAAAGACATCCTTCTTCAACATCTCCTTTTTCTTTTGATAATTTAATTATTTCCGGATTTATAAAAATTTTGTCTTCAAATTTTTTATTATTTTTATTTTTGCCGTTATAAACAATTTCAAACGCTCTTTTTGATACAATGAATATCTTTAGTGATGCTCCTATTTGAGGTCCTGCTATTGCGACACCATCATCTCTTGAGTCCATTGCTTTTCTCATTTTTTCTATGATACTTTTTAATTTTTTACTCCCAATTTTATCCAACGGAATAAATACGGTTTTTTCTCTGAGTAATTTACTATTTTTTTGTAATATATTTTTGTTCATATTTATAAAATATTTTCCGGATCAACTTCAACGGAAATTCTTTGCGGTAATAAATATAATTTTTCTAAAAGATTATTATCAACCCATTTTTCATTTTGTATTGATATTAAAATGTTGATTGTTTCGTTATTTCTTATTTTTGAACGACTTGACGGATAAACACTAATATTATAACTCACAAGTTCTTTCTTAATAATATCAACTATTTTTTTTATATTTTCTTTCTTTTCGGAAATACTTATTTTAATGAACTTTATAAAAGGAGGATATGAAAATTTTTTTCTATTTTCTATTTCATACCTATAAAATTCCCCGATATTTCCTTCAGACGCCAATTTAATCAGGTTTTCGTCAGAGTTTCTGGTCTGTATTATAAGATTGTTTTCTGTAAATAATTTTATTTGCGTAATGATGGAAAATATTTTTTCGCTCATATAAAAATTCGGTATGGAAAAAAGCGAATCCATTGAAACAATCGCGCTATTTTGAACTGGAATTTTTATATAATTTAAACCCATTTCGGTTGATAAAAGTATTCCAAAATCCGACTTGTTAAACGAATCTATAATTTGAAGCGCTTTTTTATGCGTTTTTACAGACTCGCTTTCTATTTTAAATAAAGGAATATCTTTATAATTTTCTTTTATCTTTTTTTCAACCAAATCTATACCGACTCCGAGCGTATCCAATTTCCAACTATTACAAAATCTGCATTTTTTATCAACATCTCTTTTTTCATTACACATATTGCAAGACAAAAATCTTTTGTTATTTTGTTCGTATAAAATAACTGGATGTTTGCAATTTTCACATCTCACCAATTCTCCGCAATCTCTGCAAAAAACGACCGGGTATAAACCTTTTCTTATCGTGAATAAAAATAATTTTTCTTTATTTTGTTTTAAATCTTTTATTGTTTCATCCAGTTTTTCTCCAAAAACCCTGAAAGCCATCTCATTTTTTTCTCCACCCCACATATTTTTTTTATTGTCAGAAAGATTTTCTATAAAAATTTTTGCTCTTTCTTCATACCTCGATTTTATATGTCCGACTTCATATATTTGTCCTTCTTTATGTCTCCACATTGTTTCTATTCTTAAAATGTCATCTCCTAAAACAACACGACACCCTGTTTCGTTTATTAAAAACTCAACAAATTTTCTTATATCTAAAAATGGCCGCAAATTCATTTTATAAAAAGAGGAATTTTCTTTTTCCACTATTATTGTTTTTATATCATTTCTCGGTATAGAAAGAAATTTTCCGGTCGCGATTATTACAACCGGGTGTTTTTCATTGCAGGCGTTATTCCATCCGGAAATTATTTCTTTTTTAGTCAAATTATTATGTAATTTGTGAACATAATTTTCCAGACCCTTTTTAATTGAATTGTATAACCAATCTATGTCATTTATTGTTGGCGCGCATATAAAAACGGAATGTTTTTTGGCGAACTCTTCTCGGATTATATTTTTATATCTGGAAATTCTCTCAACATCTTTATCTTGTGTCGCGAACATTTCCAAATCTTCCGATTTATTTGTGATAGATGATATGCTGGATTTATTTATTTTAGCCGTTATTTTTTCCGGATTTTGAAGTATAACCGATGGCACAAGCGCGTCAAACATTGTTCCACGAGAAGATACATAATAATCGGATATTTTTTCTACCGCTTTTATAAACTCGGGTGTAAAAAGTTCAAAAGATGATTCGTTTTCTATTTTTTTCATTTTAAAGTCGGCATTTTTTACCGAAGATTTCATATCCTTTAAACTCTCTGAAAAAGCAACAATTCCGAGAATTTTTTTATTTCTTAATGAAATTTTTATAACGGAACCAACCGCGATTTTTCTTTTCGCAAAATATGACAAAGTGTCTTTGAAAGCACTTTTTGAAATTGGTATGACGTTTATTATGTACATTAATTTGGCGTTAAATTTTTATTATAGCCAATATATTGCTGTCCATTACGTATATGTTTGAATTGTCTTTTTTAATAAATCTTGGGTTAGCACCTTGAAATAATGGTTGAAAATTTTGATTATTTGTCTTATCCAATTCAAGCGCGTATATAAAACCATCGGTTGAAAACAAAATTACATCATCTCTATTTCTATAAAAATCAATATTATTTATTATTGTATTACTTTTGAAAATCAGTTCCGGTTCTTTTTGTTCAGAATTTTCTGAAAATATATTGTTGTTTTCTATCCACAGAGATGTTTCCGCACTAAAAGAAACAAGTTTATTTTCTTTTGTTGGCAATGAGTAGTTATCTATTTTATTTTTAATATTTTTGTATTCATCAGAATCTTTGTTAATAGAAAAAATATTTTCTTGCATTATTTCAATCAAAAAAGGTTTTATGATAGTTTCACTACCTTCGGAAATTACTACTTTTTTCATCCACGGCCAAAATCCTTTTTTTGAAACAACCACGGAATTTTCCCCGACGGGTACTTTTTTAAACAATTGTTCATTTCCTCTTATGTTTGGCAAATTTTGTTCCTTATCATTTATAAAAATTTTAGGTATGAATTCCGGAGAAATTATTTTTAAAGAACCAGTTTTGACTAGTTTCCATTCGGAAATACCATAATTACTTTCTTGATATAAAACAAAAAACGTAATCATTAAAAGCGGAATCACAAGCCAAACGATATGTTTTCTTTGGATTTGTTTCATATGGTTAATTTTCATTTTCTCATAAAATCGATTTTAATTTTACAGAAAAATGACCAAAATTCAACCCTTTACTTTCTTATAGATTCCTGTATATTTTCATCTGAAATAAGTTCTATTAAAATTTAGGAGGAAAAATGAAAATCCTTACCTCGTTTGAAGTGGAAATTGAAAATTTGAAGGTGGGTGACCCTATAAAATATGTTGATGATGGTTCTGAATATATAGAAACCATTAATGATGTTGGGTGTAATCCATCTGGCAGACTGGTTTTGCAGCCATTCTTTTTTAACGAAGAAGAAAACAGTTTGTCAACAGTCAAGGTTTTAAGAAAGGCGATAGAAATTAATGCGAACCTCGGGCTTTATCATGCTCTGAGCATTCTTAACAAAAATTCAAATTCCATTTCCGATGAATTGAGACATTATAAGATTCTTTTTCCTGGTACACTAAGAATTGCTGCAAATAATGCCTTCATTCCAACGCTTTTTTTCAGCAGAGATATAAATGCCAGGTGGAGAATTTCATGTCATTGGTTTGCTAATCTAGTAAACCCAAAGGAAGAGATTCTTCTAAAGGTTTTAAAAATCTGTTGACATTACCCCGCATAACGCGGGGTTTTATTTTTATTACAGAAAGAGTAGAATATTGTAGCAATATAATTATTATGAATATTTTTTCAAAAAAATTAGGAGTAGATTTAGGAACAACAAATACGCTTGTGTATGTTCCCGGTAAAAAAATTGTTTTAAACGAACCGTCCGTTGTTGCTGTTTCAAAAGATGATGACAAAATTTTGGCAGTTGGTATTGAAGCAAAAAATATGGTAGGAAGAACTCCAGATGACATTATTGCTTATAAACCAATGAAAGACGGAGTTATAGCCGATTATAGGGTAACCGAAGCAATGCTTTCGTATTATATAAGTAAAGCCTTAGGCAAATGGAATTTATTTAAACCAGAAGTGTTAGTTTCTGTCCCGGCCGGAGTGACGTCTACCGAGCGAAGGGCGGTTATAGAGGCCGTTATGAAAGCAGGAGCGAAAAGCGCGTATATCGTTAAGGAACCGATTCTCGCCGCAATTGGAGCCGGAATTCCAATTCAAAAAGCAGAGGGGCATATGGTTGTTGATATAGGAGGTGGAACAACCGACGTTGCTGTTATATCTCTCGGAGGAATTGTTGCTTCAACTTCCGTGAAATGCGCGGGGAATAAAGTAGACCAAGCGATTGTTGATTATGTAAAAAAGAACTTCAATTTATTTATAGGAGAAAAAACTGCCGAAGATATCAAAATAAACATTGGGTCTGCCGTTCCAATTGATGAACAATTGGTAATGACAGTAAAAGGAAGAGATTTTGTTTCCGGTTTGCCTCGTTCTCTTGATATCTCGACAAATGAAATTGTTAAGGCGATAAGAAACGAATTAAATGACATAATAAAAGCAATAAAAAATGTATTACAAGAAACACCCCCAGAACTCGCTTCGGATATTATTGATAAGGGAATTGTAATGACAGGAGGTTCTTCACAATTGAGAAATTTTCCGGAACTTGTTTATAGAAGAACAGGCGTTAAAGCCGTGCTTGCTGATGAGGCATATTTTTGTGTTGCTAAGGGGACTGGCGTTGCGCTTGAACATATTGATTTATATAAAAAAAGCATAATAGCGAAAAGATAAAATAATAAAAATATTTATAAATAAAAAAGTTCTAGTGAAGTTTTTTCATCCATAATTTATTTTTTAAAAAATGTTAAAAATTTTAAAAGAACATCAAAACAAAAACTCATTGCATCATGCTTATTTGATAGAAGGCGAGAAAGAAATCGTAAGAAACAAAATTTGTGAATTTCTTGAGGTTAATTTAGGTTTTTCCATAAAAGGCAATCCTGATTTTTGGAATGAAGATTATGAAACATTTGGTATAGATGATGCGAGAAAAATTAAAGAAAATCAAACAAAAAAACCGTTTGGCAATAAAAAAATTTTTGTTTTAAGTTGTAATTCGATGACAACTGAGGCGCAAAATTCTTTACTTAAACTTTTTGAAGAACCGTCCAAAGAAACTCATTTTTTTATAATATCTGACCTATCGGAAATATTTTTACCGACTCTCAAATCCAGAATGGTAATAATTAAAGATGTTAATTTACGAGGACAGAGCACCGAAAAATATAAAAATAAAAGTAACGATTTTGAGTTTGCAAAAAAATTTTTGAAAATAAATAAATCCGAGAGATTAAAATTATTGAAAAATATTATTGATGAAAAAGACAAGGAAAAAACAATCTCTTTTGTGAACAGTTTGGAAATATTATTAAGAAAAGGTGAAAATGATATTTTTAAAAATAAAAATGCGATTTTTGCTCTGAGAGAAATAGTGAAATGTAGGAATTATTTAAATGACAGAGCGCCATCTGTAAAACTCATTTTAGAACATCTGGCGCTTATAATACCCTAAATAAAATCAAGAATTTTTTAATTGTTACATTTTGTGTATAATAATTAGTATGGAAGTTAATTTACAAAATTTTAAAAAGAAGACAGAGGAAATCAAGGAATGGTTAAAAAAAGAGTTTTCTTCCATAAGAACGGGAAGGGCTACTTCCGCAGTTCTTGATTCAATTTATGTTGATTCATACGGCTCTAGAATGAAGATCAGTCAGGTTGCGAATATTACAAGTGAAGACGCGAGAACATTAAAAGTAATTCCATGGGACAAAACTCAATTAAAAAGTATTGAAAATGCGATAACAATCTCAAATCTTGGCATATCTGTATCCGTTGATGAAAAGGGTGTGAGGGTTATATTTCCAGTCTTAACAAGTGAAACCAGAGCATCATTAATAAAAATAGCAAAAACAAAACTTGAAGACGCCAGAATATCAATAAGGGCGGATAGAGATAAGGCGTGGGGTGAAATTCAGGAGAAAGAAAAAAATAAAGAAATAGGGGAAGATGAAAAGTTTTCTTTTAAAGAAAAATTACAAAAAATTATAGATGAAGCAAACAAAGAACTGGAAATAATTTACGAAAAGAAAAAAAACGAGATAGAAATTTAAAAAATGACAATAATAATTTTTATAATAATTTTGGCGGTTCTCATATTAATTCATGAATTTGGACATTTCATTGTTGCAAAAAAATTAGGTGTGCGCGTGGATGAATTTGCGATAGGATTTCCTCCGAAAATTTTTAGTTTCAAACCAAAAAAAAGCGAAACAACTTACACAATAAATGCGATTCCATTTGGTGGTTTTGTAAAAATATTCGGGGAAAACCCGGACGAAGATTCCATCAGTGGTCCGGACAGAATAAGAAGTTTTGTTAACAAACCAAAATGGGTTCAGGCAATAATTTTATCTTCGGGAGTTTTGTGCAATATTATTTTTGCTTGGATTTTAATTTCCATAAGTCTATCAATCGGAACATATGGAGCGGTATCAGAGAGTAATATTAACAAAGTCGCGAACCCAAAGATTTTAGTTCTTCAAGTATTGCCAAGTTCACCCGCGGAAAATGCCGGGTTAAAAATTGGAGATGAGATACTTTTTGCAGAGTCAAAATCAAACGGTTTTTCAATGCAAGGGAAAAATCTCACAGTTTCTTCTTTGGAAAATTTGATAGGAAGCAATGAAAATTCGGAAATTAATATTTTATATAAAAGAAAAAATGAAACCGGAAATGCAAAAGTAAAACCAATAGCCGGTATAGTGGGCGATAAACCAGCAATAGGAATAGTTATGAGCAATGTAGGAACTATAAAATTTCCTTTTTATCAAGCTCCGATTGAGGGTTTAAAATTTACAGGAAATGTTATAAAAGAGATTGTTGTTGATATTTCAAAATTTATTTATAGTGCGATTACCGGTGTGGCTAATTTATCAAATATAGCAGGACCTGTTGGCATAGTTGGTCTTGTCGGTGATGCTTGGAGAATTGGATTTGTAAATCTGATGATGTTTGTGTCTTTCATTTCAATAAATTTGGCAATTTTAAATATAATTCCATTCCCCGCGCTTGACGGCGGAAGAATTTTTTTTATTTTGATTGAAAAAATTAAAGGTTCTCCGATAAAACCAAAAATAGCGAATACTATAAATACAGTTGGATTTTTATTATTGATAGGACTTATGTTCGCGGTTACTTATAGTGATATAGCAAAACTATTTAAGTAAAAATTTTACCGCGGAAAATTTTCATGTCACTTCGCTTTTAAAAAATTTTCTACGAAAGATTTTTGTAAATAAAAAAGTCACCCCTCGTGGTGACTTTTGAGTAAAAAACACTTATTAAATTTATTACGGGTACTGGTACGGGTAAAAGATACAACGTTGTTTGGTAAGACAGGAAGAATAATAATAAAGGCAAGGACCTTTATTCTCATAGTACCTCCATGATTAAAATTAAAAAGAAAGTTGCCCAATAAAATAATTTAATTAACAATGTACAACTTCCAAAAATATACTACCAGAATTTAAATAAAAATCAAGTGTGATATGCACATTTTGACCATAATATTTTTTTAAAGTAGAATAGAATCATAATGCTACAATCTAAATTATTTACAAAAACAAAAAGAGAAGGGCCAAAAGACGAAGTTTCCAAAAACGCTGAACTTCTTACAAAAGGTGGATTTATATACAAAGAAATGGCAGGTGTTTATTCTTATTTACCACTCGGATATAGGGTGTTAGATAAAATAAACAATATTATTAAGGAAGAAATGAATGTCATTGGAGGACAGGAATTATTTCTATCAGCGTTACAGGATAAAAATTTGTGGGAACAAACAAACAGATGGAATGATAATGTTGTTGATATCTGGTTTAAAACTAAATTAAAAAGTGGAAGTGATGTTGGACTCGGTTTTACTCACGAGGAACCACTTACAAGAATAATGAAAGAGCACATCTCTTCATACAAGGATTTACCAACTTTTGTTTATCAAATACAAACAAAATTCAGAAATGAAGTTCGCGCAAAAAGCGGGTTGTTGAGATGTAGGGAATTTCTAATGAAAGACATGTATTCTTTTTGCAAAGATAAAGACGAACAAGATAATTTTTATGAAAAAGCAAAAAAGGCATATGTAAAAATTTTTAATAGGGTCGGACTTGGAGAGCAAACACATATTACATTTGCTTCAGGCGGTTCTTTTTCAAAATATTCGCATGAATTTCAAACTATTGTTTCTACGGGCGAGGATACGATAAATTTATGTAAAAAATGTAATAACGCCGTTAATAAAGATGTTTTTGAAGAAAATGAGGAAAAATGTCCTGAATGCGGGAATAATAAATTCGCAAAGGATTTAAAATCAATTGAGGTAGGCAATATATTTAATTTAGGAACGAAGTTTTCTGAATCAATAGGTCTGTTTTATAAAGATAAAAATAGCGAACAGAAACCTGTTGTTATGGGTAGTTATGGCATTGGTCCTGGAAGAGTTATGGGGACCATTGTTGAATTAATGAATGATGAGAAAGGAATTATTTGGCCAAAATCAGTAGCTCCGTTTGATTTACATATTTTGGCAATAGGTGACGATAAAAAAGTTAAAAATGCATCAAATAAATTATATAAAGAACTAAGCGAAGAAAATGTGGATGTTTTGTATGATGACAGGGAAGTTAGCGCCGGACAAAAATTTGCTGATTCCGATTTAATTGGAATTCCCGTCAGAATCATTATAAGCGACAAAACAATAAAAGAAGATAAGTTTGAAGTTAAAAGAAGAAATGGACAAAAAGTGGAATTATTGAATAAAAAAGAATTGTTTAAAAAAATTATTTTGTAGTTTTAGATTTTGTATTTATTGAATTTTAAGTTTTAATTTTTGAGATTTTTAGTTTACTTAATTATGTCATTTTCTTTTGGGAAAAAAATAAAAAATAAAATACTGCCGCTTCTGTCAAACGACATAGGTATTGATCTTGGCACAACAAATACACTCGTTTATTTAAGAGGAAAAGGGGTAATTATAAACGAACCGTCAGTCGTTGCTGTAAATCAAAAAACAGGACAAATTGTGGATATCGGTCATGGAGCAAAAAAAATGTTGGGAAGAACTCCGAGCCATATAACCGCAGTCAAACCTCTTGTAGATGGTGTGATTTCCGACTTTGAAGTAACAGAGGAAATGCTTTCTTATTTAATTAAAAAAACTCAAGACAAAATTTCAAAAAAAATATTGGGGCCGAGGGTTATTATAGGAGTTCCCTCCGGAGTAACAAACGTTGAAAGAAGAGCTGTTCAAGACGCGGCGAAAAATGCAGGCGCGAGAGAAGTTTATATTGTTGAAGAACCGGTTGCGGCCGCAATCGGAATAAGGTTGCCAATACATGATCCGTTTGGAAATATGATTATTGATATAGGAGGAGGAACTTCTGATATTGCAATATTGTCTATGGACGGGGTGGTTGTTTCAAAAAATATAAAAATTGCAGGAGATAAATTTGATAACGATATAATTTCATATATAAAAGACGAATTTAAAATTCTTATTGGTGAGAAAACGGCAGAAAATTTAAAAATGAGCATAGGTTCCGTAATTGGAACAAATAATCGGTCAGAAAAATCCGTGAAGGGGAGAGATTTAATTACAGGTTTGCCCAAGGAAGTTATTATAACCGATTCTGACATAAGAGAGGCATTATCACATTCAATAGGCGGTTTCTTAGAATCAATAAAAGATGTTTTAGAGATTACTCCGCCGGAAATTTTGTCTGATGTTATGCATAGAGGAATATTTCTTGTTGGTGGTGGAGCGCTTTTGAAAGATTTAGACATTTTGTTAAGTAATTATTTAAGAATTCCAATTTTTGTCGCTGACGATCCTCTTACAGCAGTTGCGAGGGGAACCGGAGTTCTTTTTGAAAAGTTGGACAGTTTTGATAGTGTGTTAATTCACGATAAAGATGAATTACCTCTTCAAAAATAGGAAAATTAAAAGAACAATGCCTGACAAACCCATCTTGTTTGGTGTTTGTTTCATCATTTTTATTTTTTTATTAAACTTTCTTAATCCGCATTTATTTTCTGGCATTGCCCAAAAAATAGGCTCTCCATTTTTTGCTTTTGGTGACAGTGTTCGCAATTCAATTTATAATATATCCAACAATTTTAAATCAAAAAATACGTTAATTTTAGAAAATAAATTTTTAATTACCAAAAATCTTGCTTTGGAGACAAAACTTTTAAACTATGAGTTAATAGTGCAAGAAAATAAAAAACTCAAAGAGATAACAAATAAAAACAAAAGCGAAAATTTTATTTCTGGAAATATAATTTCTTGGCCGCCGTCATCTCCATATGACACTTTGGTTTTAGACGCGGGGAAAAAACAAGGTATAGAAAATAGAGATAAAGTTTTTTATGAAAATGTAATGATAGGTGAAATATATGATGTCTCCGAAAATACATCATCAGCGTACTTATTTTCAACAAATGGAACAAAAATAGACGCAATATTAAACGAAAAAACCCCGATTGTTATTAACGGTATTGGGGGAGGTAATTTTGTATCCGAACTTTCAAAAGATATTGATATAAAAATTGGTGATATTATAACCACACTTGGGTCTAGTACGGGGATAATAGGCGTTGTTGAATATATAGAAGTTAAAACATCCGATGCCTCCCAGAAGGTTTTTTTTAGAAGTCCATTTAATATATTAGAAGTAAGAAATGTTGAAGTTTTAAGATTGTTTTAAAAATTTATGCTGAGATTATTTATAGATATAATTTTATTCTTGTGCATTTTTATTTTTCCGTGGTGGATTAGTTTGATTTTATTATTGTTGTGTATATTTATTTTTGATAATTTTTATGAGTCGTTATTTTTTTCATTTTTTATTGACTCAACTTATAATTTTGGCGCGCACTTTTTTGGTTTTTATTTTTGTATTTCTCTTGTCTCATCTTTATTTTTTATATTTTTACACTATTTTAAAAAAGGTCTGCGGCTTAATTTTTAAAAATTTATGTTTCGTTTGTTTAAAAGAAAAATTCGTAGAAAATCAAAAAATATAGACATAGCACCCGATGAAATATTTGCCGATTCTCATAATTTTCCAAAATTTGATAAAAACCAATTTGAAGGACGAATAGAAAAACCGATTGGTAAAAAAAATATAGTTGGATTAGGGGCAGTTTTTTTGGTAATTTTTTTTATTTTTATATACAGAATTTGGGATCTCCAGATTGCGAACGGAAAATCTTATTTTACAAAAAGTGAACAGAATCATTTGAAAAAATCAGTCATATTTTCTAAGAGGGGTGTTATTTACGACAGAAATAAAGAGCTATTAGTGTGGAACAAAAAAGAAGATAACGAAGATTTTTATTCCAGGGAATATACAAACCTTGAAGGTTTTTCAAATTTATTTGGATATGTAAATTATCCGCTAAAAGATAATAATGGTTTTTATTTTCAGGAAGAAACACTCGGTATGGATGGCATAGAAAAACTTTTTAACGAAGAAATAGGAGGCAAGAATGGTTCAAAAATATTTGAAACCGATGCCTTGATGAACATAACATCCGAAAGCACAATATTTCCAGCTACAGACGGAGAGGAAGTTATTCTTTCTATTGATTCAAGAATTCAAAATAAGTTATATGAAAATATAAAAAAACTTTCTTCCGACGTTGGATTTAGTGGTGGGAGTGGAATAATAATGAATATTGAAAATGGTGAAATTATAGCGATAGTAAGTTATCCAGAATATGATTCACAAACTATGTCTGAAGGAAACGATAAAGAAAAAATAAAAAATTTTGTTAATAACAAAAATAAACCATTTTTATTTAGACCGACCCTCGGTTTGTATACCCCGGGTTCAATTATAAAACCGTTTATTGCTATGGGCGCGTTGAATGAAAATATTATCAGACCAGAAACTCAAATATTAAGTACAGGACAAATAGAAGTTGAAAATCCATATGATTCAACAAAAAATTCTATTTTCAAAGATTGGAAGGCGCACGGGCTGGTTGATATGAGAAAGGCTCTGTCAGTTTCCTCAAATGTCTATTTTTATGAAGTTGGGGGAGGTTTTAAAGGACAGAGAGGGCTCGGCATAGAAAAGATAAACACTTATGTAAAAGCTTTTGGAATTGGAGATACAACTGGAATTAATCTTCCAGAATCAAAAGGGAATGTTCCAAACCCTGAGTGGAAAAAAGAAAATTTTAACGGAGAAGCATGGAGATTAGGAGATACATACAATACGTCAATCGGACAATATGGTTTTCAAGTGACGCCGATACAAATGGTTCGCGCAATAGCATCAATCGCAAATAATGGAAACATAGTTACCCCGACAATTTTAAAAGGGGATGAAATAAGTCTTAAAAAAATTCCTATAGAAATTCCTCAAAAATTTTATGACGTTGTAAAAGAAGGATTAAGAGAATCGGCGATGAGCGGAACCGCAAAAGGTTTAAATATTCCCGGTTTTGAAGTAGCCGCAAAAACAGGAACTGCTGAATTGGGTATAAGTAAAAAAACTGTCAATTCGTGGGCGATGGGTTTTTTCCCATACAAAAATCCTAAATATGCATTTATTAATGTAATGGAAAACGGTCCTAGGGATAATGTTATAGGCTCGGTTTTTGTGTTGAGAGGTCTTTTTGATTGGATGATTCAAAATACCCCGGAATATATGAAATAAAAGCAACCAGTTAGATTTTAACTTAACTAAAGTCTAACGTGGCAAATAAAAACATGAAACCATAAAATCATAAAAATAATATTAAAGACAATATTCACACATTGACTTTATTTTTTTTATGTATATTATTGACTAACCATATTTAATTAGAATTGGTTTAATTTGGTAACTTATATAATATATGGAGGATAAATATTACTTAACAAAAGAAAAACTTGATGAAATTAAAAAAGAACACGAATTTCTTACGACAGTAAAAAGAGAAGAAATTGCAAAAGATCTTGAAAGAGCGAAAGAGTTGGGAGACTTAAAAGAAAATGCCGAGTATCATGAAGTAAGAGCAAATCAAGCAACACTTGAGGAAAGAATTTTAAAATTAGTTTCAATATTAAAGTCCGCTATTATTGTATCTCGCAAAAAAAGCGGTGTGGTTGAAATTGGTTCAACCGTTTTGGTTAAAAAAGAAAAAGATTCATCCGAGAAGGAGTTTTGTATTCTTGGATCTGAGGAAAAAAATCTTGGCGGAAACAGAATATCGCACAGGTCACCTCTTGGGACTGCGCTTATAGGCAAAAAAAGAGGTGATAAAGTCAAGTGTTGCGCTCCAACAGGAAACACGGAATATACAATTTTGGACATAAAATAATTAACATTTACAACATGGAATAAATCAATGAAATAAGATATACTTTCTTCATAAAGAAGAAAGTATATTTTTGTTTTATCTAACACTTGTATTTTAAATTTATTTATGGCCTCTATAGAAGAATTAAGAAATGAGAGAATAAAAAAACTTGAATTGTTAAAAAGTAAAGGAATTAATCCTTATCCGGCAATAACAAATAGAACGAATTTAATATCGGAAATTTTGGCGTCTTTTGATGAACTTGAAAGTAAAAATGTTTCAGTTGCAGGCAGGATAACTGCCCTAAGAAAACACGGGGGCTCTACTTTTTTTGATGTGTTTGACGGTAGTGGAAAGATACAGGGGTTCTTGAAACAAGACGAAATTGGAGACGAAGGTTATAAACTTTTTGATGAAACTCTTGATAGGGGTGACTTTATAGAAATTAATGGTGAAGCATACAATACAAAAAGCGGAGAAAAAACGATTTTGATTAGAGGGTGGAGAATTTTAACAAAAAGTTTGAGACCTATTCCTGAAGATTGGTTCGGTCTTAAAGATGAAGAAGAAAAATTGAGGAAAAGATATTTGGATATTCTTTTGAATAAAGATACCAGAGAAATGGTAGAGAAAAAATCTATTTTTTGGAACTCTGTTAGAACATTTTTGCTTGATAGGGGATTTGTTGAAGTTGAAACGCCAGTGCTTGAAATAACCGCAGGCGGAGCCGACGCTAAGGCATTTTCAACACACCACAACGCTCTTGATTTGGATGTCTTTTTAAGAATTTCAATGGGTGAATTATGGCAAAAAAGATTAATGGTTGCGGGATTTGAAAAAACTTTTGAAATAGGAAGACAATTTAGAAATGAAGGTATGGATGCGGAACACTTGCAGGATTACACTCAGATGGAATTTTATTGGGCCTACGCCGATTATGAAAAGGGAATGGAATTTGTAGAAGAACTTTATAAATTTGTTGCGGAAAAAACGTTTGGGACTCTGCAGTTCAAAATAAAAGATCACGATGTTGATTTGGAGAAAAAATGGGAAAGATATGATTATAGAGAAACTGTCAGAAAATTTACAGGAATTGATGTGTTAGAAACCTCTGTTAATGAAGTAGAAGAAAAATTACAGGAACTTAAAATTGATTATGACAAAAAAGGTTTTAATTTGAATCGTGCAATAGATAATTTATGGAAATATTGCAGAAAAAAATTAGTCGGTCCCGGATTTGTTGTCGGAGTTCCAAAAGAAGTTTCCCCCTTGGCAAAATCAGATGAAAAAGAATCAAGAATTACACAAAGGTTTCAACCTATTATTGCCGGTAGCGAGCTTGGCAACGGATTTTCGGAGCTGAATGATCCAATTGACCAAGCGGACAGGTTTATGAAGCAAAATGACATGAGAAAAGCCGGGGATGAAGATGCCCAGATGTATGATGCTGACTTCATAGAGGCCTTAGAATACGGCATGCCTCCAACCTGTGGCTTTGGCATGAGTGAAAGGGTATTTGCGTTTCTTATGAATAAATCTATTCGTGAGACTCAGATATTCCCGCTAATGAAACCAGAGTAGTAATATAAAAAATAAACCCCCAATAATCGGGGGTTTTGAAATTAAAACTTAAAACCGAAAGTTTCTTCGATTTCTTTTTGTATTTCTAAATCTCTTATTTCTTCAACTAATCTTAGTCTGATGTTATCTCTATTGAGAAATCTGTATATCTTTTTGTCCATCGGTTTTTGATTTCTGAGGAAATAATTTAATTCATTATTAATTTTAAGTAGATTAAACAAACTGATTTCCTCTATGTACCAAAAGGGACGAAAAGATGAAAAATCAGGATGTAATTCACACGAGATCGTTCCTTTTTCATTCAATGTTACACATATACAACATCCTGTGGGCTGACTGAACAATCCGCCTTTTCCTTCTCGAATTATAAATATAACTTGTGTTATACTTTTTCCAAAATGTTTTGATTTTATTTCTACAGGTAGAATCCCGATTTTTGTTGCAGATGGAATTAATTTTTTTAAAAATCTTAGTAATTCCACCTGTGGGGCCGTGTTCGCATTTTCGTATTTGTTGGCAAAACCTGACAGGTAATCAAGTATTGTATTTCCCATATTTTCTCCTCTCGTTTATATGATGTGTTATAGAACTTTTTGTGTATTTATATCACAAAAAATAAAAAATGCAATGAAAACGAAAAATAAATAAAAAATGCCCATGTGGGCATTCTTCATTTATTTTTTATCAAACTTTTTGTCATTCTTACGAGATCATTGTCATTGACATATTCATATAGATTACCTGTCCAATTAAGATCTTTTGTGTTTATCAAAGGATCTACACCTCTATCTTGTATTGGCTGTCCGTCTTCTCTTAATGTAATCCTGTGTACTAAAAACATTTTGTATATTTCTTTATCGCTAATTTGATTTTCAATATCAAACACCCTCTCAACAGTACCCCATCCCACAGTTGGTACTCCGATTAAAATTCCAAAATTATATTTTTTTAATACAGACGACATAAGTTCCGCAGAAGACTGGTCTTTTTCATCTTGTAATATTACAACTTTCTTAAAACTATTCATTATAGGTAATTTTTCCATTTTTGTTTTATAAGGTTCAAAATTTCCTTGATGATAAAATTCGTAGGCATATTGATTATTTCCTATAAAAAAACCGAGAAGTTCCGGCAACATATCTATTGAACCGCCCATGTTTCCACGCAAATCAAGAATTAAAAACTTTAAATTTTTATTGTCATTATATTTATTTGCTAAATTTGAAAATTCGCTCGGAGTAGAAAGAGACATTCTTTTTATTTTTATATATAGAATATTTTTGTTTAGGATCTCAGTATTAACTGTAGTTTCTGAACCCGACTCGTCATAGATTTGTCTGGCTTCCTTTGAGGTTAATGTTTCTTTTGCTCTCTCCATTAAAACAAGTCTTTGTTGTGCATCACTTTTTTCACCCTCCGTTTTTGTTTTGTCTGCGAGTACTTTTTTTAATTCAGTGATTTTTTCATTTGTAATCTCAGAAATTTTTTCAGGCGGTGTGCTTGTTGATATGCCAACTTCTTCATATAAATTTATACTCTTGTCTATATTACTGACATTATTTTGCAACTCTTTTTCTTTTGCTTCCGTATACAAACTGCTTCTCCCAATAGGTTTCAAATTATATAAGACCATATTTGCTAAATCCGTTGAAAATTTTATTTTGTCATCATCACTCTGTATTTGTTCATATATGTATTCCAGTTTAGATTTTAAGGCAGGCAAATCTTTTATTGTCGGTTCTATCGTTTTACCTAATTTTTGCATTCCAAGTCCGTATAAATTTAGTAAATCTTTATCCTCAATCTTTTCCCAATAATTTATTTTTATTTTGTTATAAACCTCCAACAAAAAATCGGTGTAATCTACTTTTTTAGTAAAACTATTGTTTGCATTGATTATTATAAAAGAAGTAAAACAGGCTATTAAAAATAGCCCTGTAAAAACAATATATTTTTTAGATACTTTTCTCATTCGTGATTTTCCATTAAATTTTGTTTTATGAGAATTTGTTTTTGGTTAATTGTCTAACAATCTGAATAATAACATTTTTTGAGAATATATTTAAGTCCACATTATTTAATTTGTTAATTTGAATTCAAAGACTTCAGTTTTCTTTTGAATAAATTGTTTAATAAAACAAAAGGACAATTTGACAAAATTAGTTTTTGTGTCGCGTTTATTTTTATAGTACTCGTATTTTAAAGGACATTTGTATTTTAAAGGACATTTTATATAAAATGTCCTTTTCACATATAAATTTTAAGGGGTGATTTAAAGGACATGATTATAATTTTTATAAAATTGATTTTTTTTGATATTTTTTTTGATAAAATTCATAAAATTTTAATATTTTTGGTCTATTTTTCTTGACATTTTCAAATAGCAATGTATTTTATAAAAATAAGTGTGATTTTTAATGAATTATGCACTGGAAATTTTTAATAAATATTTTTTTTTATAATAAAAATAAAAAGATAAAAATTCTCGGAATTTTGTTATTTTTGGGAGTTTTTTTGTTTATTCCTTTGCAAAATATTCACGCGGATGATAGTTCTTTTGGTGGTTCTATAAAAGTTTGTTCAATTTCTTTATATAAGGATTTTAGTTCAATTAAGGATAAAAACATCATAAATTCTTTTGAATTTACTCAAAATCTGACAAATAAAAATGCCGGAATTCTTGAAAAAAGGGAATTCAATAGTAATACAAATTCTGATGTTTTAGAAAATATTGATGGCAATGATGCTAATTGCTTTACGTATGAAAATCTAAATTTAGGTACTTATTATTATAATCAAGTCAAAAATGATAGTTCTTTTAGTTCTTTTTACAACAATAATGTTGGGAATAGCAGTTCTTTTGATAATAGTTCTTTGGAAACCAATTTTTACAAGCACAATATGGATAAAAATTCTTTAGGTTTTATCACTCTAACAGAAAAAAATCCTAGTAGAACAATAGTGATTGTAAACCTTTATAATAGTGAAAATGTTAGTTTGTCTGACAAAAATGAGAAAATTAAGGCACAAAATAATAAAACAGATGAACATTTTCTTAATTTTGATGCGAAAATTTCCTTAAGGACATTTCTAAATCAAGAAAATAAAATCTCAAGGACAGAATATATACCTCCACTACAGGAAACTGGGGTTTTCTCAAGGACATTTGAAAAAGGTATAATCGCGATAGATAATCCACCATTGGATCCGCCAATAAATGCAAGGCCGGTTTTGATATTGGTTGGTGGAAATTTGACTTTAAATCAAACTGATTCTTATATTGAACCCGGTTATAGTGCAACAGACAACGAGGATGGGGATATAACTACAAACGTAATTGTAAGTGGAAGTGTGGATGTAAATACAATTGGTGTTTACACTCTTACTTATAATGTGACCGATAGCGGAGGAGCTAATGCAATTGAGCAAGTTAGAACAATAACAGTCCAGGCGAATCCCAACACTCGACCAGTCATCACTCTCACAGGAAATGCAACTTCAACAATCACTCAAGGTTCGACATATACTGATCTCGGAGCGACAGCTTCAGACCTTGAAGACGGAAACATCACATCAAGCATTGTTACAACAGGTCTTCCAATTGATACTTCGGTACTCGGAACATATACGATCAGATACAACGTATCCGACTCTCTCGGACTTGCAGCAATTGAAGTTACAAGATCTGTCACGGTTCAAGCTGGAGGCGGACCTGTTAACACTCGACCAGTCATCACTCTCACAGGAAATGCAACTTCAACAATTGCTCAAGGTTCGGCATATACGGATCCCGGAGCG
>Ga0172369_10003067_pt1 | contig 22292 bp, 23 predicted proteins | sample LakKiv25m_FD_114539 | JGI IMG/M metagenome (GOLD analysis project Ga0172369, IMG submission 114539) | Freshwater microbial communities from Kabuno Bay, South-Kivu, Congo - kab_022012_11.25m | ecosystem: Environmental > Aquatic > Freshwater > Lake | place: Democratic Republic of the Congo...
TCATAACTTGTTGATTTATAAATTGCCAACAAGTTCCCGCTTTTCTCAGATTCTTTTTAGTTTTCTTATTCTTTTTATCAAATACTAATTGTTAATTTCTTTTTAATAAGCGATTGCCCTGCTATACTTGCCGAAAATATGACAGAATTGAAAAAAATAGTTTTAATCATTATTTGTGGATTGATCATACCGGGCTGCAATTCAGTTGTTAAAACCCCGGAAGAATTAGCCATGGAAATTCATGAAAAAGTGCTGACTATAGATACGCATACCGACACTCCCTGGGCTTTGTTACGCGGTGATTTTGATTTGAATGATCGTCATGATTTTATTAAAGATCACAGCCGAGTTGATTTCCCCAGGATGAAAGAAGGAGGGCTGGATGGTGTATTTATGGCAGCTTTTGTTTCGCAGGGAAGTCGTGATGAAAAAGGAAACAGGAAAGCTAAAAACCTTGTGATGAAAACTATAGATTCTATTCAAAGCCATATTGCTTTAAGAACCTCCTCCTCCGGAATTGCAATGACGTCGGAAGATGCCTACCGTCTTGAAAAAGAAAATAAAAGAATAGTTTTTATAGGGATCGAAAATGGATATGCTGTTGGTACGGATTTGAAAAATATCGGAGAATTTTATAGCAAAGGAGCCAGGTATATTACCCTTTGCCACACAAAAAACAACGATATCTGTGATTCTTCAACCGATACTACTGAACATCATGGATTAAGTGATTTTGGGAAGGCAGTTATTAAAGAAATGAACCGTACCGGGATGATGATTGATGTTTCCCATATTTCGGATTCAAGTTTTTATGATGTTCTGGAAATAACGGCAACACCTGTTATTGCTTCGCATTCCTGTGCCAGGACAATTTGCGACAATCCCCGTAATCTTTCGGACGACATGTTGCGAAAACTGGCTCATAACGGGGGAGTAATTCAAATGTGCATTCTCAGTGATTACGTAAAAAAACCAAAACTTTTTGCAGAACGCGACAGCGCCTTTAATGCCATACGGATAAGGTATAATGATTTCCAGGACCTCACTCCTGAACAGGATAAGGCTGCAGACAGAGACTGGAATGCCGTGGATTCTATTTTCCCCCGCGAGCTTGCAACTGTATCGGATATGGTTGATCATATTGATCACATCGTTAAAATTGCGGGTATAGATCATATTGGAATCGGTACGGATTTCGATGGAGGAGGAGGCCTGGCTGATTGTCAGGATGTGAGTCAGATGGGAAACATAACCCTGGAACTTGTAAGGCGAGGTTACAAAGAAGAGGATATCTGTAAAATCTGGGGTGGTAACATTATGCGGGTGATGAAGAAAGTGCAGTTGAAAAAGACGGATACGGCTTCTTAGGATAAGGAATCATTATATCAAATAATTGTTCAAAAAAAATCTACTTATCAGGGATTTACGATGATGCGCGTATGATCCATCCGGATCATTTGAAGATGTCAAAAAAATAAATTCTTTAAATTAAACCTTCATAAAAATTTCGTCCGGCCATTTATTTACAATCAGCATATCCTTTTTCGGATAATTAAAAATTTTAATTCCAAAGGCGGATAGCTGATAAACGGCTTTTGAACTGAATTCCCGGATAATGTAAAGCGGTTCCCGGATAATAGAAGCGTTTTCAAAAAACACTCTGATCCTACCGTCATTAAACCGGCTTCCGAACACAATTTGTTTTTCTGACATTAAACTTATGTATTTTTCTCTCATAAGTTAAGTTATTAAAGCGTTACAAGCTATGTGAGTTGAAAACATAGAGCCAATACTTTGCCAGATTATAAAATCTAAAGTATTTAAAAACAAATAAGTTACTATTTAAGTTGTAAAAGTAATTTGGCTACAACAATCATGAAACTGTTTATTCCCTCAACGACATATTGGTAGGAAGTAAATCTCCGAAATGATAATATAATTTTAAACCTCCTTACTGTTTACGTCAAATAATTTTACCTTTGAAAAATGTTTTATAAGGATAAGGGATGCTTACAGATCTCACTTTTTTTACAAACAAACCAGAATGCTCATTATTAGATAGATTTAAAACTACATTAAAAGATGTCCGTTATTTTGACATTCTTGTTGGATACTTCCGTAGTAGTGGTTTTTTTCATCTTTATAAGTCCTTTGAATCTATTGAAAAAATCAGAATCCTTGTTGGGCTTTCGATAGACAAAAAAACCTATCAGGTGATAGAAAACAGGACACTAATACCAATATTTCAAAATTGGAAAAACAGATAGATATTATGGTGTATCATCTTTACAACCTCACTTATGAAGAAGCCAAACTCATTGATCCGGAGTTAAGTAAAGAAGAATTTGAGAAATTTGAACCAGTAAAAAATGAATAAATGAATACTAATGTAAAATTACTTCCTCCGTCGATTGATTTGGAAACCAAACCAATTTTGAGGCAATTAGCCAATGCTCATCGCTATCTTGCCGAACTAAAAGGGAAGGCAGCTACCATTCCAAATGAAAATATATTGATAAATACCCTTGCCCTTCAGGAGGCTAAAGATAGTTCGGCAATTGAAAATATTATTACCACCCACGATGAACTTTACAAATCTTTGTTATTTGAAAACCTGTTTTCTAATGCCTCTGCAAAAGAAGTCAGTCGATACGCAAAAGCGTTAAAAGAAGGTTTCAATTTGGTGCGCAAAAACAAAATAATATCGTTTAATCACATACTTTCAATTCAAAGGATTCTTGAACAAAATGATGCTGGTTTAAGGAGAGTGCCTGGTACTGCTTTAGTTAACGAGGCTACAGGTGTAACGGTGTATACACCTCCCCAGGATTACAGCACGATTGCACTTTTGATGGATAATCTTGTAAATTTTATTAATGATGATTCTATGAGTGGTGTTGATTCACTTATAAAAATGGCATTAATTCATTATCAGTTCGAGACCATTCACCCCTTTTATGATGGCAATGGTCGTACAGGCCGCATACTTAATATTCTGTATCTCGTCCAACAGGAATTGCTCGACATCCCAATTCTTTATCTCAGCCGTTTTATTATTCAGCGTAAAGCCGACTATTATAGGTTGCTACAGGAAGTTCGTTATAAAGAAAATTTTGAAGAATGGATATTATACATGTTGGAAGGAGTCGAATTAACTGCCAAGCAAACCATACTTTTAATTGAAGAGATTAGGAAATTGATGCAAAGCTATAAGCATCGCATAAGAAATGAACATACCAAAATATATAGTCAGGATTTACTTAATAACTTATTCAAGCATCCATATACAAAAATAGATTTTGTAATGGAAGAATTGGATGTTTCCAGAATAACTGCAACCAGGTACTTAAATCTATTGGTTAATTCAGGTTTTTTAAAGAAACAAAAAATAGGTGTAAGTAATTTTTATATTAATGAGCCTCTTTATCAATTATTTAAAGAAATAAAAATTAGCGGTCAAATAGCTGAACCAATTAAAACTGTTAATCCTGATAATAAATAGTTAACTTGAAAAACAACACATATCATTACCCTTATGTATAGAAAATGGCACTTTTCTATACATATCTTTTCCAATATGTATAGATTTTTCTATAAATTTAGAAACGAAAGACAGAAAGAAGATTAATAAGTTAATAATGAGAATTTTAATAAGAGGTGGAGAATTAGTAATAGCAGATAGAGGATTTGATAGAAATTAAGATAGAGAAGTTACAAGAGATTCTGTCCTTAAAAGAGTTAATAAAACTTATACTGTAACTACCCTTCTTAAAAAAGATACAGAAGATAGAAATGAAGACAGTGGAATTAATTAGTGTAAAACCATTTGGAGGAAGAAAATTTAGTACATATACTCTTATTTCTCAAAATCTGTGAAAAAAACCATATTTAGTAATTAAAATTAATAAGCATATAGCCAAATAAGGAGATAAATGATTGATTAACAAATGATTTCTTTTTTCTTTTTCTTGTGAAATAAACTGATGTTTGTAGTAAGGTTACAAATAAAGATGATAGAAAAGATGTAACAGAAGGATATTATTAAACCTTTAAAATTGGTTCTGATATAAAATCAAAAGAGTCATGGTGAAATAATAGAGATTAATAGAGTTTCTAATAGAGATGCTGTTTAAGATTCTGTTTTTCAAGATGATTAAGCTCTATTAAATACAACTTTTGAAGCTTGGTCTAAGAGAGTTTTAAGAGTTTTAACAAGAGGAGGAGAATTAGTAATAGAAGATAGAGGATTTGATAGAAGTTAAGATAGAGAAGGAGCAATAGGTTTTGTCCGTCAAAGAGTTATAAAAACTTTTGCTGTAATTACCGTTCTTAAAAAAGATACAGAAGATAGAAATGAAGACAGAGGAATTTGCTAAAATAAAAAAGACCGCAATATATAGCGGTCTGTCTTCATCTGCTCCCCAACCTGGACTTGAACCAGGGACCTACTGATTAACAGTCAGCCGCTCTAACCAACTGAGCTATTGGGGATCATTACCTGATTATTTCAGGTATTCTTTAAAAAGGGTGTGCAAAAATAGTTGTTTATTGTAAAATAGCAATACATTTGCCAAAAATTTTACCCTTAGTTCATCTTACCTCAGTTTATTTTATTGTAAATCAGTTAATGATGATTACGGGTTACTTTCAGAATGTGATTTTTACCAATTCACATTTCAATCTTTTAAAAACTGGAAATAATGCTTAAAGTACTTGGTATGGGCAATGCCCTTGTTGATATAATGACTCGTCTCGAAGATGATAAAATCCTTGAGAAATACAACCTTCCCAGGGGGAGCATGCAGCTTGTTGATCACAAATTCAGCGAAACAATAAACAAAGCTACGGATCATCTTAAAAAGCAGATTACTTCAGGAGGTTCAGCAGCCAATACCATCCATGGCCTTGCGGTTATGGGCGTAGAAACTGCATTTATCGGGAAGGTTGGAAATGATCACCTTGGAAGATTTTTCTATGCCGACATGCAGCAAAACAAAATATTACCGCTTTTGCTTCATGCCAATGTAGCAACAGGAAAAGCTATGGCATTGATCAGCCCTGATTCTGAACGTACATTCGCTACCTTCCTTGGTGCAGCAATCGAACTATCGCCCGACGACATATCCCCCGAACAATTCGATGGCTATGATTATTTTCATATTGAGGGTTATCTTGTTCAGAACCATGCACTGATTGAAAAGGCGATGACACTGGCAAAACAAAAAAGACTCAGGATTTCACTCGATATGGCAAGTTATAATGTTGTTGAGCAAAATCTTGAGTTCATGCGAAAAATGCTTACGGATTATGTTGATATCGTTTTTGCAAATGAAGAAGAATCAAAAGCTTTTACCGGAAAGGATCCCGATGCTGCTGCAAAAGAACTGGCTGATCTTTGTGAAATAGCGGTTGTGAAAACCGGTAAAAAAGGATCGATTGTTCATACAAAAGATAAACAGCATAAGATCAAACCAATAAAGGCGGAAAGCATTGATACTACCGGAGCAGGTGATTTGTTCGCAGCAGGTTTTTTATATGGCCTCATCAATAGGTATTCTCTGGATAAATGTGGGGCGATCGGCTCCGTGCTTGCAGGTAAAACCATTGAGGTTATTGGCCCGAAAATAAATGACGACACATGGAAGGAGATAAAGCGGCTTATCAGCAGGATTTAGAAGAAAGTCGTATTCAGCCTATAATTTATCAGGAATATTTACAACAGTTTGTTTAGTAATTATTTATATTTTATACATTTGCCTCCTCTTTTTTCAACACATTAATTAATCTAATAAGTATTACAGGAAATGAAGGTTTATCAAACAAAAGAAATCAGAAATATTGCTCTAGTCGGTGGAGCCAAATCAGGAAAAACAACACTGGCCGAAGGAATGCTTTTTGAAAGCGGACGAATCAACAGAAGAGGTACAATTGATGACAAAAATACGGTTTCGGATTACCGGCCTATTGAACTGGAACGTCAAAACTCCGTTTTTTCATCCCTTCTTTACACCGAATTCAATGGTAAAAAAATTAATATCATAGATACTCCGGGATTTGATGATTTTGTAGGTGAGGTAGTGTCGGCTCTGAAGGTTGCCGATACCGCACTTATCGTAGTGAATGCGCAAAATGGCGTGGAAGTCGGCACTGAGATTGCCTGGCGAAACACCAGTAAAAATAATACGCCTGTAATTTTTGCCATTAATCACCTCGAGCATGAAAATTCAAATTTCGATGAAACCATCAGGCAGATGAAAACCCAGTTTGGGGGCAGCCTTGCAATTTGCCAATATCCGGTTAATCCCGGACATGGATTTGACTCGGTCATTGATCTTCTCAAGATGAAAATGTACAGGTTCCATGAAAATGGAAGCAAACCCGAAATTATTGACATTCCCGCTGAAGAAAAGGGCAAAGCCGAAGAAATGCAGGCAGCAATGATAGAAGATCTTGCTTCAAGTGATGAAACACTGATGGAAAAATTCTTTGAAAACGGAACACTTACCGAAGAGGAAATTCAGCAGGCTCTGAGGATCGGATTAAGAAAAAGAGGTTTGTTCCCTGTGTTGTGCATCAACGCTAAACATAATATGGGCGTAAACAGGTTAATGGAGTTTATCGAAATCAATGCCCCTGCTCCTGACGAAATGCCGGCCGTAAAAACGGTTAAGGGAAAAGAGTTAAAATGTAATCCAAAGGAACCGGCACTTGCCTTCATTTTTAAAACAACACTCGAACCTCATTTTGGTGAAGTTTCATTTTTTAAGGTTTATAATGGAGAAATTGCCGAAGGAGCCGACCTGATCAATGCAACCACGGATTCAAAAGAACGGCTTGGACAATTGTTTGCGGTCTATGGTAAGAACCGGGAAAAACTCGAAAAAGTTGTTTCCGGGGATATTGCCGCTACGGTAAAACTCAAAAATTCCCCTACCAATTCAACTTTAAATGCTTCGAAAAACAGCGATGATGTGGTAGAACCTATCATCTTTCCAGAACCCAAATACAGGGTTGCCGTTAAAGCGCAAAATCAGTCGGATGATGAAAAGCTTTCTTCTGTTCTGAGTGCCATGCACAAAGTTGACCAAACACTCATGGTTCAGTATTCAAAGGAATTAAAACAATTAATTCTGGGTGGTCAGGGAGAGCTTCACCTTAATATTACCAAATGGCAGATCGAGAATATTGATAAAATCCCTATCACATTTATTACTCCTAAAATTCCATACAGGGAAACAATTACAAAATCAGCCAAGGCGACCTATCGTCATAAAAAGCAATCGGGTGGTGCAGGACAGTTCGGTGAAGTTCACATGATGATCGAACCATATAAGGAAGGCATGTCGTGGACGACTGAATTTCCTGTAAGAGGATCTGATGAAATCAACCTCGACTGGGGTGGTAAACTTATTATGAATAACAGTATTGTCGGTGGTGCAATTGATGCACGGTTCCTGCCTGCCATCCTTAAAGGCGTTATGGAGAAGATCGAAGAAGGGCCTTTGACAGGCTCTTATGCCCGCGATATTGTTTTTTACGTTTATGATGGTAAAATGCACCCTGTTGACTCCAATGAAATTTCATTTAAACTTGCCGGCCGTAATGCCTTCAAGGAAGCCTTTAAAAATGCGGGGCCACAAATTCTTGAACCCATTTACGACGTGGAGGTTCTTGTTCCCGAAGATAAGATGGGCGATGTGATGACTGATTTACAGGGTAGAAGAGCCATTATTATGGGTATGGATCGTGAAGGTAATTACCAGAAAATCCTGGCAAAAGTACCTCTGGCTGAGATGAACAAATATGCTACGGCATTGAGTTCAATAACCAGCGGCAGGGCGATGTATTCGATGAAATTTGCAGAATACTCAAATGTATCGCCGGATATACAGGTTCAGTTGCTGAAAGCTTATGAAGAATCACAGCAGGACGAAGAATAGGATTCACAATCATTATAATCAGGAAACCCGGTTTGATGCCGGGTTTTTTGTTAAAACGGTAAATCATTCACCGGCTCTTCTTCCGGCTCAAGCGCCTGATCTTTTTCAGGAGGATTATATGCAGGTGCAGGAGGTGCAGAAGATGCTGAACTTGCACTGTCGGCTTTCATTATTCGCCAGGCTTTAACATCGGTGTACCACTTCCCGTTAAACTCCCTGCTTTCGATATTGATACCCACATTCACATTTTCATTGGATCCGTAAGATTTTAAATCAATCTTATCGCCCCAAACCGCTATACACACTTTCTTTGGGAATTGCTCCTGGGTTTCAAGGATGAAATTTTGCTTTTTCCACGGACCATTTCTCCCTTCTCCTTTTTCTTCGGGAAGTACCTGGATGATTTTGCCGTTTATTTCCATATTTTTCGGATTAAAATAGTTTAACTTGCTTTTCAAAATGCAAATTTCACATAAATTTTGCGTTTTCAAACTCAATATTCAAAAAATCTTTGGAAACGATTACTCACACCGCCTTTGCTGAGGCCGAATATTCCTGGTCAGTCAAAATTCCATCGATCCTGACTTTTCTGAAATTTTTAATCTGCGTATGCTTATCGGCTTTGAACCGAACCGGGAAATAGTGTTCGCCATAGCCTTTGGCTATATCTGAAGCATCAATTTTTTCGACCAAAACATCCTGTTCTTTGGTTATGAATGTACTTCTGTATTTCTTTTTATTTGAATCTGCAATGTCCCGAATGATCAGGCTACGTTCCGTTTTTATCTTTTCAGAAACCTGATCCGGCATACGTTCCGCACGGGTTCCTTTTCGGATTGAATATTTGAAAGTATGCACGTGGCTGAAGCCGATCTCTTCGGTTACCCGTGAGGTTTCCTGAAATTCTTTTTCAGTTTCTCCCGGAAACCCGACCAAAATGTCTGTGGTGAAATTAAAATCAGGGATCCGGGTTCTTATCTTATCAACCATACCCCTGAATTCATCCACGGTATACTGTCGTCTCATTGCCAGCAATATTTTGTCCGAACCGCTTTGCAGGCATAAATGCAGGTGGGGAGTCAGCTTCGGATTTTTAAACAAACCAAAAAGCTTGTCACCAAAGCCTTCGGGCTCTATACTCGATATCCTTACCCTGAAATCACCGGGAATCTCAAGGATTTTTTCTGTAAGGTCTTCAAAGTTCATCCTGTCAAGTCCGTATCTGCCGATATTGACGCCGGTCAGGACGATCTCTTTATAACCAAAATCAAGCACCTGCCGGATATTTTTTTCGATATCTTTAAATGGCCGGCTTATAGCTCTTCCCCTGACGTGCGGCACTATGCAGAATGTGCAGAAATTGTTGCAACCATCCTGGATCTTGATCATGGCACGGGTTCGGATGCTTTTTTCAGCAGCACCAAATCCGAAGCGATCAGTCTTTAATCCTTCAGGTGAAATGATCTCACCCCTGAAATGGCTGTCCAAAAGATTGAAAATGGAACCCTTGCGGTCGTTTTCAATCGTATAGGTTATCCTGTTGTTCCCTTGGAGAAATTCTTTGTGATTGTTTGCCATGCAGCCGGTTACCACCAAAACTGCATCTGGATTACAGTGATAAGCCTGGTTATAAGATTGGCGCGACTTGTGATCGCTCATGTTGGTAACAGTGCAGGTATTGACTATGTATGCATCGGCATTGTCAGTAAAATCGACAATTTCGTAACCGGCATTGATAAAATCAGTCGTAACCGAATCGGTTTCGTATTGATTCAGCCGGCAGCCGAGGGTTTTAAAAGCGATCTTTTTCTTCATGCAAGCTCAAGCATTTTCCTTTCAACAAATTCTTTCAATTCCTGTTCAGAAGGCAGATTAATCATGTATTGACTCACAAACAAATTTTTGTTCATTCCGGCTATTGCATATTTAACCAATGTATTGTTACTCCCTGTGCACAAAAGAATTCCAACTGGATTACGATCCGATTTTTGTTTTATCTCTTTTTTAAAGTAGTTCAGATAAGCATTTAATTGTCCTGCATCCGAATGAGAAAACTCGTTGACCTTTAAATCAATCAGGATATGACATTTCAATATCCGGTGGTAGAAAACCAAATCAATATAAAAATACTCATCACCGATCAGGATTCTTTTTTGCCGGGCTTCGAAGCAAAATCCATGACCCAATTCAATGAGGAATTGCTGAAGGTTATCTATTAAGGCTTGTTCTAAATCGGTTTCAAGAATTACTTCTTTATTTGGTAAACCCAGGAACTCAAAGGTATATGGATTTTTTAAGATGTCAGAAGGTTGTATTTTTTCTGCTTTAAAATTAGCAAGCTTATGTATTTTATCCTTGTTCTTCGACAAACCGGATCGTTCATAGTAAAGCGTAGCAATTTGACGTTTCAGTTCACGGACACTCCATGTACCTTTAATGGTTTCGATTTCATAAAATGTACGTTTAAGTTGTCCGTTAATGCTTAAGAGTTCTACAAAGTGTGAAAAAGAAATCTTCTCAATAAGATTTATTGCAGGTGTATAAATATCCAATTTTTTTAATTTATCTTCTATTTCATTTCTGAATTCAAGCTCAGGGATTTTGTAAAATTGGTCAGACACTGTCTGGCTTTTTACAGGAAATAGTAGCCTCTGATTGTGTGGTAAAGAAGCTTTTATGAATAGGTCAGACACTGTCTGACCTATTTGAGGATAGGTTAGATAAAACTTACGAACATTCTTGAGATAGGTTAAGGAGATATCATGAATTTCGTTTTTCAAATCAATTTCGAGTTTTCTTAATAATTTATCACCGTAAACAGCCCGGTCTTCACCCTTTTGCTCATACTCTACTATATAATAGCCGAAAAGCCAGTTACGCAGTGTCAATGAGGTATTCACTGCACTAATGGCGCTTGCCTGGAAAAATTGACTTGTGCTTTTTAAAAGATCAGCAAGATTTTTTATGTTCATTTAAAACAATTCAATAGCAATTGAAGGTGACAAAAATAGCCAAAATAGGCTGACGGTCAATGTGAAGGGAATGAAGAACTTCAAAGTAGTGAAATGATCTTAAATCATTTCCCCCGCCACAGAAAAATCAGTTGAAGATGTAATCTTAACACCCACTATCTTCCCGACCAGCGAAATATCGGTCGAAGAAATCCTTACATTGATACGTCCTTCAGTTAATCCGGAAAGGAAATCGCCTTTTCGTTCCAGTCCGCGAACCAGAACCCGGTAAGTTTTGCCAATCATAAGCTTGTTGTGAGCAGCGGAGGTTTTTTCAAGATCGCGGGTGAGGCGGTGAAATCGTTCTTTCTTGACTTCATGACGTACATCGTCGATCCAACGAGAACTGACAGCTCCCGGACGCTGTGAATATTGTGCAATATAAGCCATGTTGTAATTGAAGTCGTACATGGCTTTGCGGGTGTTTTCGAATTGTTCGTCGGTTTCACCAGTGAATCCTACAATGATATCTGTAAATAAGGTTGCCTCCGGGATCAGTCTCCTGATGGTTTTCACAATCTCACCATATTTTTCGACTGAATATTTCCGGTTCATTCGGATCAGTACTTTGTCATCACCCGACTGAATGGGAAGATGAATTTGCTTTGCAAGATGCGGATAAGCTGCGATCACCTCAATGACTTCATCCGACATATCCCGGGGATGCGGCGAAGTGAAATATACCCAGAACTCTTTACCTGAATTTTTTCCCAATTCTCCAATTTTCCTTAATAGGCCGGGAAAACTGATTTCTTCGCCTTTTTTATCGAGGCCATAAGAATTTACATTCTGACCTAATAATGTAATTGACTTGTAATCCCTTTCGATCAGGCTTTGAATTTCATTTATTATTTCTTCCGAAGGCCTGGAAACCTCCCTGCCACGTGTAAATGGTACAGCACAAAAGGTGCAAAACTTATCGCAACCATTCTGGATGGGGACAAAGGCTTCAAATGGAGATTTATATGACGGGCTGATGTGCCAGAAATCGGGAATATGTTCGTTCAGTTTCAGTAAAGCAGCTTTTTCATTAAATTCCTTAACATTGAATTTCTCATGACCATTCCCGCCGTTTTGAGGAAATTTCAGGCTTGCCGGAGTCACGATCCCGTACTGGCTGATCATTTCAGGCAATTCATTTAGCTCGCTCATCGGAAAAACAATATCGAAAAGCTTTAAGAAGCGGTCCTTGTCTGATGGGAGAATACACCCGGTGGCGAAAGTCAAAAGATTCTTTTTATTTTTCAGCTTGTTCCATTTCGAAATCCTTGAATAAACCTTATCAATCGCCTTTTGTCGCACCGAACAGGCAAGAATCCCAAGCAGGCTGGCTTCATCTTCATTATCGGTCCACTCATACCCCATCCGCTCGATCACAGGCTTTGTGCGCTCTGTGTCCGACATGTTCATCTGGCAACCTAATGTTAGGACGTGGTACTTCATGTTAAACTGTTCCAGGTTTCATGTTTCAAGTTACCACCCAACATGGAACCTGAGACTTGAAACTTTGAACTAAAAATAAACTTCCGCATGCAGATTCCCTGACGGTACTCCCTGTTCCTTAAGGATATCAAAGGCATCATAAATCATATTTACATTGCCGCAAAGATAGCACAAAGTATCGGGGTCAACAGGGTTCTGGCGTAGATAATCGGTAACCCTTCCCCTGAAATCACCCTTCTTATCTTTCGAAATACATGATATATATCGGCCTGCCGGATAATGATCTTTTTCGTAAGTTTCTTTTCTGTTTCGAACCCCGTGAATCAGTTTGTAATTTAATTCCGGATATGAGCCTGCAATGCTATGAAATGGCCCTATCCCGGTTCCGCTCGCGATAAATAAAAATTTCTTTGTTGAAATATCTTCGTCTTTAATTGTAAAAAATCCAAATGGCCCGTCCACTTCAATCGAATCTCCGGGTTTTAATTTCTTCAGTTTTTTTGATACCAGACCATCGTCCACTTCTTTAACAAGTATGTCAAGAAAATTATCTTGTAATCTGCTGTAAATTGAATAATCTCTCTTTTCCGGATCGCCCGCCAATCCGAGGTTAAGGTTTTGACCGGGTACGAATATCATTCCTTTTCGATCCATTCTAACGATATAACTTGAATCGGTTAAATGACGAACACCCTGAACTGCGAAAATTGTGTTGATCGTAACTTCCATTATTTCTGTTTTATTATTTCAAATCTGATCAAAAGACATTAACCCCGCCTTGTCAGGATTGTTCACTGTGAAAAGGCCGAATAAAAAATCCGGGTAGAGTTCGGAAAGTTGGTTTAACAAAGGGTAAAAGAATCCATTAACTGTGGAACAGTGCATTGCCATCCAAGAGTGTCTTTAATTTTAAGCCGGAGTGCATTTGCGGAATGCGGTTCTCCATGGACGATGAATACTTGTTTAGGTTTATTATGCAGAGCCGACAACCAGTCAATAATCTCATCCTGACCGGCATGGGATGACATGGTGTGGATGTGTTCTATCTGGGCTTTGACCTTGTAATATTTTCCATGAATTTTCACCTCCGAACCGCCTTCGCTGATCGTCCTTCCCCGTGTTCCGGCAGCCTGGTAACCGGGAATAATGATTGTTGCTTTCGGGTTTCCAATTTGTTCTTCCAAATAATGCAGAATGCGCCCGCCATTCATCATTCCACTTCCTGCAATGATGATCCCAGGATGTTTGTTTTTGGCCAGATGGCGGGTTTCTTCGATGGATGTAACCATCCTTGTACTTTTAAAAACCTGGATAAATACATCTGCTCCGATTTTCAAAATGTCAGGATATTTAAGGAATAGCTTGCTCACATCAATTCCCATCGGGCTGTCAAGGTAAACAGGAATATCCGGAATTTTATTCTCCTGCTTTAGCTTCCAGATCAGGTACATGAAATCCTGTGCACGGTCAACGGTAAAGCTCGGAACGATTAACGGTCCGTGATTGTACAAACTTTTATTTATGATTGACAATAAAATTTCCTCCGTCGGATCCTCCGGGTGGTTTTTATCGCCATAGGTGGATTCTACGATCACGAAATCAGCCTTTTCAGGTTTTTCGGGTGGCTGAAGCATAGGATCGCCCGGGCGTCCCAGGTCGCCGGAAAATAAAATCCGGCGATTGTTTGCTTCCAATTCAATAAAAGCTGCTCCGGGAATATGAGCATTTCTTCTAAAGCTAATTTTGATCCCATTGTATAGTTCAATGCATTTATCAATTTCGCATGGATGGATCAAAGGCAATGTGTCTTCAACATCTTTCAATTCATATAAAGGTAAAGCCGGACTGTGCTTCGTGTAACCATACAAGTTGGCATTCTCTGCATCTTCTTCCTGAATTTTGGCACTGTCTTTTAAAATAATTTCCGCCAGATCAGCTGTGGGTTCGGTGCAATAGACCTTACCTGCAAATCCCTGCTTAACCAGCCTGGGTAAATATCCGATATGATCAAGATGACCATGAGTCAGAACGACACATTCGATTTCATTAGCAGGAATCGGAAAGTTAAGCCAGTTGAGCTCCCGCAAATGTTTCAAACCCTGGAAAAGGCCGCAATCAATAAGAATTTTTTTAGTTTCTGTTTCCAGAAGATATTTTGAACCGGTCACTGTACCGGCAGCGCCGAGAAATTTGATTTTATCATCACTCATTGCTTTCATCAAATTATAATTTTATTTCGCAAAGGTATATGAATCAAAAGAGCTCTGATGGCCAGTCAGTCTTAATTATCCTTAAAATATTGAGTTGACTTTGATATTTGTACTTTCGAATCAAGACAAAAGAAATTGCGCTCATAACCAACAAATTATTATAATTATTTGTGTTTATATCCTCAAAAATTGATAATTTCAATCATACAACTTCAAATACTCATACCCGTTCCCTGTCCATTTCATGAACCTCTCAAAATCTGAAAAGGAAATTACCAGCGAAGCTGTATTGATACAGGGATGAAAGCTGATCTTGCCGGACTTTTTCAGATTCTCGTCAATAAAAACATAAACGTGATTGGCTTTGTCGTTGATCAGTCCGAAAGGGGTTACCGATCCCGGCGTCAGCCCCAGATGCTTCAACAACCGCTCGGGAGAGGCAAAGGTAAGTTTACCCTGCTTCAGCCTTTTTTCGAGATCATGAATTTCGAGAGCCTGTCGGTGTTCGAGAATCACGAGATAATGCCGGTTTCCCTTATGGTTCCGGAAGAAAATATTCTTGCAATGGGTGGCTTTCAGATCTTCCCAGTATTTTATCGCTTCTTCGATGGTAGGCGCAGGAGGATGTTCGTAATATTCAAAGGAAATATTCAGGCCTTTCAGAACCTGATAGAGTTCAGGTTGTCCGTTCATTTTTTGTCAATTCAAAATTACCGATTAAAAGCTCTTTTATAAAACACAAATTAATAATAACCAATAGCCGCATAACCTACCCAATGATGAAAGTTAGCGGGAGCTGTAATCCCCATTCCAATATCTTTAACTGGAATCGGTAAATGGTCAATACTTGTTGAATATCCCACAAGGCTGCCGGCTATCGTTTTTCCGTCAATCATGCGGTTCAGATGAAATGCCGTCAATAACCCGAAAGGAACCGAGTATCTGCCGCACCAGGTCCATTTATACTCCCGGAAATTTGTATCCTGAACTGTTAATTTGCAGAATGATTCAATTTTTCCAGGGAGTAATTCTCCTGAAAGGTTTTCAATTATCTCGAATTCATGCTCAATTGCTTTAAGGTATCCCAAGCTGTCGGTTCCGAACCATGCAAAATTTTTCTCTCCCCAGTCCTCATCACCGTAATGGACTGCATCTGTTGAAATGACGATCGCATAATCGGTTCCCCAATTCCATTTTCTGTCGTTGGCAACAGTGAATATTGCTTTTGCAAGAGGTTCTGAAATTTTATCCATTGTAGTGAAAGACATATATAGAACTAAAATCGGGATGATCTCGATATTCCGGTTAAAGTATTGAAGAAACGGGATAAGCGCCTCAAGAGAATGTTCAATTCTGTGAATGGAATCATTGACCTGAAAAATTTCCGGAGACAGGTTTCCGATAAGCTCTTCCCTTGCAGTTGATACCCTTACCGGACCATAAGGACCTTTCCAGTTCCAATAGCTGTCAAAAACAATCTGGCTCTCAAGATTCATCTGTTTCGCTTTATGCGCGACACCAACCATGATAATAGTCTTTGCTTTGATTTTACTGAGAACCTTTGGATACAAATAACCGACGTAACTATAATCGTCGTGTGGTGTGATGATAACCTTACAAGCCGTTTCAGGCATTGGGACGTTTACTGATTTATCAAGTGAATCGCACTGAAACAGTTCTATTCGTTTTATTATGCTGTCCATCTGCCATTTGTACTGTGCAAAGCCTACCGTGTCAGCCAAAGGCCGGACATCAGTAAATGACGGCTGAACTTTTTGTCTGCAAGCACCGGAGACAAGCAGACCAGCAACAAATAACCAGCAACTAAAACTTTTGTATTTCATCGGACTCAATAATTGAGAATGTTTTATCATTTTCCAGGGCTGTCATCAACATTGCCTTTGCTACTTGTTTTGCTTCAACACCTTTATATTTTCGGAAGTGCCCCCAAAACAGCGGGGAAATCACTTTATAAACTGCAATAGCAGTTTTTTCTCCGGCGCGATGCTCCTGTCTTTCACCCATCAGCAATGAGGGTCTGAAAATAAACAGATGAGCTAATGATAATTCCCGAAGAGCTGATTCCATCTCGCCTTTTACCCGGTTATAAAATATCTGAGATTTGGCATTTGCTCCAAGCGAACTGACAACAAGAAATTTCTCAGTTTTCAATTCTTTAGCTTTTTTCCCGAGTTCGACAACATAATTAAAATCTACTTTCCTGAAATTATCCCTGGTTTCAGCCTTTTTGATGGTTGTTCCCAAAGTGCAAAATACATGATGGACCGGAAAATCCAATTTCAAATCCGATAGCCGGTTAAAATCAATGATGTGTTCAGTTACTTTTGCAGATTCAGAATTGACAGGCGTTCGTGTTAAGACATGAATTGCATTATACGATTCTTCAGCAATTAATAGCTTTAAGAGTTCGGTGCCGACCAATCCGCTGGCTCCGGCAATCAGGGCTGTTTTCATATTGATGGATTAAAGTTTAAAATTAAGCATTAAATTTACAATAAATTTTTTACATGACTTTTTTATCCAAACAACGATTTCTAATCGTACTGCTTTTAATGGTAATTGTTCCGGCAGGATTTTTCACTAAATTCTATGATGGTCCTGCCAAAGTCTGGGTGAGCGATTCCCTTGGAGGATTGCTTTATGAGATTTTCTGGTGTCTCATTTTTTATTTTATTTTCCCGAAATCCAAACCGGTCGTTATTGCTTTTACTGTTTTCATAGTAACCTGCATCCTTGAAATTATGCAATTATGGCATCCGGCTTTTCTCGAAACTCTGAGAAGAAATTTCTTCGGAAGAACCATATTGGGCAATTCATTCAACGGGTTTGATTTTCCGTATTATTTTGTGGGAAGTGCGCTTGGCTTGCTGTTACTTATGTTTATTCGAAAGTTCGGTACCAAACCCACGGCATAAGCCGGTTTGCAAGCAATCTATTAAAATTGCCACTTAACTGTCAAAATTCGGTCGAATTTTGGCATCAAACTCAACTTAATCCCGTAATTTTGCAATTCAATTGCAAATTTGCAGGATTAATTTGTATTTATTCCCGTATATTTGCAAATTATTTCAAATTAAATAAACAATTAACACATGGAAATTAAACGAATTCTGCAGCCGTCAATAATCAGGTACTATAATAATTTCCCTTGTGTTGCCCTGATCGGTCCCCGCCAGGTTGGAAAAACGACAACCCTGAAAATGCTCACTTCCCAAATCGCAGCAGAAACAGTTTACCTCGACCTGGAGTCAGATGAGGATAAGATGAAGCTATCGAATCCGGAACAATATTTATTGGATCGAAAAGATAAACTGATTATCATCGATGAAATTCAGAGAAAACCTGGTTTATTCCCGTTGCTGAGGTCTGTAATTGACCGGCACAGGGTCAACGGACGGTTTATTATTAGCGGTTCTGCCTCGCCGGAATTACTGGCTAAAAGTTCCGAAACACTTGCAGGAAGAATAGCTTATCTGGAGCTTCAGCCTTTTGTATTCCCTGAAATAAAAAGCACATTTTCGTTTGATTTACTCTGGCTGAAAGGCGGATTTCCTGACTTCTTTTTGCAACAGGATACCATGATCAGTTTTGAAAAACGGCTTCAGTTTATTCAAACTTATATTGAACGTGAACTTCCTTTGCTCGGATTATCAGTTTCACCAAATGTCCTGAAAAACCTCCTTGTGATGATTGCGCACTCGCAGGCACAAATACTTACTTATTCCACTTTTTCTAAGGCACTTGGTATTGAAGTGAACACGGTGAAGCGATATATTGATTATCTTGAAAACGCGTTCCTGATTCGCAGATTGCAACCCTACTTCTTCAACACAAAGAAGCGTCTGACCAAATCACCGAAGATATTTATCCGGGATACCGGACTGCTTCATGCAATATTCAATCTGGTAACCCGAGAGGACATCGAAGGTCATCCCGGTAAGGGTTTTTCCTGGGAGAGCTTTGTTATTCAGCAAATCATTGCCTTGCTTAAACCAGGGGTTAATCCCTGTTTCTATCGCACCCAGGATGGTGCCGAACTTGACCTTGTCCTTGTTAAGGGCATACAGCCGGTGATCGGAATAGAAATAAAATTAAGCAATGCACCATCCGTAGAGAGAGGTATAACCCTTGCCTCTGCGGATCTCGGCAATATTCCGGTTTTCATTGTAACACATTCTGTTATGGAGGACTATGAATTGAAAAAGGGAATTAAAGTGACCAGCTTTGAAAGAATATTTAATTACCTCATGGAGATGGATTTAATTTATTCCACTTGAGGCAGATACATATAATCCACAATCTTTTCCACATCCTCATTCTCCAGCTTCAGGTTCGAACCGTTGACCTTGCAATGCATCATGGTTTCGATGATTTCCGGTCTCTTTTCAGTGCCAATACCGATTTCATTCATCCGGACAGGGCATTCAATGCTTTTCATAAAGCCCTCGAATGAGATAATCGTCTCCTCGGCAGTCCCGGTGTTAAAGACATTCCTGCCGAACTCCTCTATCCTGCCTGGAATTCTCTCTTTCATCCTTCTGAGCCATGCAGGATAAACCACCGAAAGCGTCGCACCATGCGGCGTATCATACAGGAGAGAAATCACATGTCCTAAGTCATGAACGCCCCAATCACCGGAAACACGTCCGTAAGCGGTAAGCCCGTTCAGGGCGCAGGTGGCGGCATACATGATCTTTGCCCGGTAATCGTAATTTGTCAGGTCGTTCAATAATTTGGGTCCGATTTCCATGGCTTCCTGAATGATCGAATAGACAAAGCGATCAGATAATGAAGCCTCTCCTTTTCCGAAATAGTTTTCGAGGGCATGAGCAACAAGATCGGAGACTCCGTAAGCCGTGTAATTGCGCGGAACACTGAAAGTATATTGCGGATCGAGGAAAGAGTGCCTCGGATAGATCAGCCGGTTTCCATAGCCGAGCTTTTGCTTTGTGGCATAATTCTGCACCACGGCAAACTGGTTCATTTCTGTACCTGTTGCTGCAAGGGTAAGGACCGAAACCAGGGGAACTGCCTTTCTTGCCATTGCCTGGTTCATCATAAACTTCCAGCCACTGAAATCAACCGGTATGGTCAGCGCAATGATCTTGGCTGAGTCAATAACACTTCCACCACCGACTGCAAGGATCACATCAGGCTGAAATTTACGACCAACTTCTGTAGCGGCATCCACATCCTCAATCACGGGATTGGACTTGATGCCGTTGTACTCAACTACTTCTGCCTGGATCAGTTTCAACTGCTCCATGACGGCATCATAAATCCCGTACTTTTTTATCGAGCCTTTTCCATAAACCAGCAAAACCTTTTTACCGATGGGAGCAATGGATTTGCCTAAGTTTTTTATCACATCCTTTCCAAAATGCAATACTGTCGGGTTGTCAATGCGAAAATTTTCCATATTTTCATCTTTAAGGACAAAGAAAAGGAAAAAGAACTGAAAACATTAGAATAAGGATGAATATTTACATGTAAATTTGAACCAAAATTATAATTAAAGTAGAATAGATTAAGAATCAGTATTTGATTACGTTTTTATGTTTAAATATCGCAAAGTTGTAAGGAGATGGAAATCATGGTCTTTGCCAACAAGACTAGGTTTAAGTATTGCAGTTATTGTTGCTATTTTAGGAATCATAGGTTTCCCAACGATTAAGGATTTAATTAATCAATCCATCAAACCTAAAGTTGAAATTTCTATATCCACAGAGGGTATTAATCCTATTATATCTGAAATGAAATCTATCCCATTGTCAGAAATAAAAAAATTTCGAAACAATAAAATAATAATTGAAAACACTTCAAAAATACTTATCAAAAATGTACTCTTAAGATGTCAGTTTCCTGAAGCCATTTATAGAATTGTAAATACGACCATGCATCAAAACATACAAATAAATTCAAAGGAATTTTGGGATGCAATTCCAATGGTTACGGATGGTAACATTTCATTGAATGATTCGATTGAATTGTTAGATAATCAGGGCAAAACAGGTCTGTGGTCAGTCGCTATTGATAATATACCTGCATTATCGGAAATAACTCTTAATTTCATATCATCTAATGAAACTTCGACCTGCCTCTATAATAAATGGGCTAAAGAAAAGATACAATCCCTTCCAACAAGTACAACTATGTGGTACTTAGAATGTACCTATCAATATATTAAAAATGAAAATATTTATTCAAATGAAAATTTGATTTTTAATTTAACATATGATGCAAATAGTAGAATTATTTTAATAAAAGAAAATATAGAAAATGACAGAAAAAAAATTGACCTACTAAAAGTAAGGCAAGCAAAAGGATTTCGGGTACCAGGTTATTTTCAAACAAAAGGTTATATAATTTCCGAGTCATCACACTCCCCAAAAGAGTTCATGGCACCGATAATGTATGAAGACACTAGTGGAATAAGCACTGCTTTTGGATTTTTGGGATCTTCACTTGAGCCAAGTTATATAATTAGCTACCCTTCCAAAAAATAACGGTATTTAAACTTGTCCCGGTGGGCGTATTGGTTTTGCCCAGGTTTTTTATCACATCCTTTCCAAAATGCAATACTGTCGGGTTGTCAATGCGAAAATTTTCCATTCAGCGATTTTTTGGGATCAAAGAAAGAAAAAAAGAAGGTAGTGGACAAGGATAAGGCTTTCTACTAGTTCATATTTAATGTAAATTTGCTTTGCAAAATGAGAATCGTTGTTGATTATAAAGCGAATGAATCAGTGGCTCAGTTAAAAATTAATTCAGCTAAATATTTGTCCGACTTTGCCATTAGAATCCTTTTTAACGACGGCACTGAGAAGGTGGTTGACTTCAAGCCCTTTTTGTCTAAATCGCTGCATCCTTCAATAAAAAAGTATCTGGATGAAAAAATGTTTTCAAAGTTTAGCTTATTGGATGGAAACCTGAACTGGAATGATTTTGATTTGATTTTTCCCATCGGGGATTTATATAATGGAAAGATAGATTAGATTCGAGGTCAAAACAGAGATCGCAATCATTTCCTTAACCATATACGACAGCAAAGGAAACACCGTGCGAAAGCTCATAAACAATACAAAATTCGCTAAAGGAAGCTACAGCAGCAATTGGTCAGGGGATAACGAGCAGAGTGAGAAAGTCGGCAGCGGGATTTATTTCTTTAAATTGTCATCGTATACTCAGGTATTGGTGAAGAAAGCCATTGTCGTCAAATAAATGTGTTGACCTATACGAGGTTTTCATGACGGACAGACTAAATAGGATATTCCTGAACATCTATCTCAAATTAAAGACTCCCGCAGATTTCGCAGATTTTCGCTGATCAATGTTCGGTTTCCGCGGTTCGGTTGAGGCTTTGCTTTCGTCGAAGATGATTTAAAATGATCACGATTAAAGTCCTATAAATGAAATAAATGCCATCAACAAAAATTCGCTGATGGTGCAACTCGGGGTCGAGTACCTTGAACTCGCAGAAGGTTATGTGAAAGCAAGAATGCCGGTTGACCACCGAACTATTTTCTGAGATAAGACAAAAAGTGTATCATACACAAGTTGTCTTTAATTTATCATACACAAGTTGTATCATACACAATTCGTCCGGCAAGTCTAAGTAATCGTGCAGGGTCATTTTCTTGAAATATACCGAATCGGAATATCGTAAA